>ERZ1643251.685-NODE-685-length-45163-cov-11.232353_pt1 | contig 45163 bp, 42 predicted proteins | sample MGYA00579261_ERZ1643251 | MGnify/ENA primary metagenome ERZ1643251 (study PRJEB29033, sample SAMEA4952267) | chicken gut metagenome | biome: Broiler Chicken; feature: Gastrointestinal Tract; material: Caecum | place: Ireland | collected 2018 | study: Broiler... | reverse complement strand
CTACTCGATCTCTCCATTTTTTCTTCTTACCCCAACTTTTGACAAAGAGCCAAATAAAATAGATTCGCCAAACATACAAACACATTTGATTGCGGCTGGCCAAATACCGGCAGGAGATTCTTACAGGAATTGGCATAAAAAAACACCGCTTCTGCACAGAGCAGAAACGGTGTTCTTTTTCGTCAATAAAGCTTTCGGCAAAAATTAGCCGCCGAACTTTGCGTTGTTCATCTTAATGCCGGGGCCCATCGTGGAAGCAACAGTAACACTCTTGATGTACTGGCCTTTTGCAGCGGCGGGTTTCGCCTTCACGATAGCCTCCATGACGGTGCTGAGGTTTTCGCCCAGCTTATCAGCGCCAAAGGAAGCCTTGCCGATGGGAACATGGATGATGTTCGCCTTGTCCAGACGATACTCAATCTTACCGGCTTTTGCCTCGGAAACGGCACGACCCAAGTCGGGGGTAACCGTACCGGCTTTGGGGTTCGGCATCAAGCCGCGGGGGCCGAGCACTTTACCCAAACGACCAACCTGACCCATCATGTCGGGAGTGGTAACGAGCACGTCGAAATCCACAAAGCCCTCGTTCTGGATCTTAGCAATCAGGTCGGCGTCGCCTACCAGCATTGCGCCTGCTTCTTCAGCAGCCTTTGCAGCGTCGCCCTTCGCGATGGCAACAACGCGAACATCCTTACCGGTACCGTGGGGCAGAACAACTGCACCGCGAACCTGCTGGTCAGCGTGACGGCTGTCAACGCCCAAACGGACGTGCAGCTCGACAGTTTCGTCAAATTTTGCTTTTGCAGTCTGGCAGCACAGGCTCAAAGCCTCTTCGCTGTCATACAATTTTGTACGGTCGATCAGCTTTTTGCTGTCAACGTAATGTTTACCGTGATTCATAGTTTCCTCCTGTGGTATATCGGAATATTCCTCCCACTAATGGCGGGGCGTATTAGTCAGTTACCGTAACGCCCATGCTGCGGCAAGTGCCTGCAACCATGCTTACGGCTGCTTCCAGGTTGGCAGCGTTCAAGTCGGGCATTTTCGTGGTTGCAATCTCCTCCAGCTGTTTGCGGGTGATGGAAGCAACCTTAGTTTTGTTGGGCACACCGGAGCCGCTCTCGATGCCGACAGCCTTCTTGATCAGGACAGCCGCGGGCGGCGTCTTTGTGATGAAGCTGAAGGAACGATCCGCATAAACCGTGATAACTACGGGAATCAGATAACCGATGTCTTTCTGTGTACGCTCATTGAATTCTTTTGTAAACGACATGATGTTTACGCCGTGCTGACCGAGCGCAGGGCCAACAGGGGGAGCCGGGGTAGCTTTACCGGCGGGAATTTGGAGCTTAATATACCCCACTACCTTCTGAGCCATTTTGTGCACCTCCAAAAATTGTGGTAAGTTACGGGTGACAGCCGGATGCCGCACCCTCCCACGAGCATACAACCGTATGCTCTATAAGAAGCCGCGCAAAGCGCGCGGGTCTTACCGAAAAAAATGTGAATTTACAGGGGTTTCACCTGTGTGAAGTCCAGCTCGGCAGGCGTTTCGCGTCCAAACATGGAAACTTTTACGCTTACCTTCTTGGCCTTCGCGTCGATAGACTCCACAAGGCCGATAAAGCCTTCCAGAGCACCGGAAACGATTTGTACGTTTTCGCCCACGGCAAAGTCGGGCTGAACCGTGTGAGTTGCCATACCCAGCTTCTCTACCTCTTCATCCGAAAGAGGCACAGGCTTGGACGACGGGCCGACAAAGCCTGTCACGCCGCGCGCGTTGCGCACCACATACCAGCTGTCGTCGGTCATAATCATTTTTACCAGCACATAGCCGGGGAAAAGCTTATGCTCCACCTCGCGCTCTTTGCCGTCTTTGATCTCGGTGGCAATCTCTACGGGTACGCGCACCTCATAGATCAAGTCCTGAAGCCGGCGGTTCTCCACGACGGTTTCAAGGTCCTGACGCACCTTGTTTTCGTAGCCGGAATAGGTATGCACCACATACCATTTCGGCTGGGCATCTCTTTCGTCTGCCATTGAGCGAACCCCGCTTTCCGTTAAATGAATTTTGGCCGCAGATTAAACCGCGGTCTGCAAGAACATCCCCAGGCCAAAGCCGAAGATAAGATCCAAAAGAGAAAGAATGATGGCGGCGATGACCACAACGACAGCCACAATGATGGTGTTGTTAATCACCTGCTTCTTTGTGGGCCAAACCACCTTTTTCATCTCGCTTTTGATGTCGCGGAAAAATCTTCCGAACTCAAAAACTCTCTCTTTGACGGACGCGAAAAAGCCTTTTTTCTTTTCGGTCTGATCAGCCATCGTACTTGTCCGCCTTTCTTATTTGGTCTCGCGGTGAGCAGTGTGCTTTTTGCAGAAGCGGCAGTACTTGTTCATCTCAAGACGATCAGGGTTGTTCTTCTTGTTTTTCATCGTGTTGTAGTTGCGCTGCTTGCACTCTGTGCATGCCAGTGTGATCTTCACTCTCATGTTTCGGCACCTCCATATAAATAGCCTCCCTCTTCCGGTGGCCGGCGCATCTGCCATAGGCCGAAAAATGCGCACAAAAAAAGAGCCCTCCGAACGAGGTGACACCATCATATCATATTTAAGCCGCCGCGTCAAGGGCAAAGCTGCGTTTTTTCGCGGGAAAAACCCCTTTTCATTTTTCTTTTTCTATGGTATGATAATCATGTTTTGCATTGCATAATAGTGTAATATCATGCGCCGCGCACGGTTTTGAGCCGTCCGGCCGTTTTTTGCACGAAAGGTGGGTCTTTTTTGTCTCAATATCGCGTAGCCGTCCTGTTTGGCGGCGTTTCCAGTGAACATGAAATCTCGCTGCTCAGCGCGCACAGCGTTTTGCAGCATTTGAACCCCGAAATTTACACCATCTACCCCGTTGGCATCAAAAAAGACGGCAGCTGGCATTGGTATCGCGGAAGCTTTGACGCCATTCCCACCGGTGAGTGGGAAAACGGCGACACTGTTCCCGCCGCCTTTTGTCCGGGAAGCGGTCTGCACGGCTTGGTGCTGTTTGAACAGCCCCTGCGCACCTTAGAAATCGATGTTGTGTTTCCCGTTCTGCACGGCAAAAACGGCGAGGACGGCACCATCCAGGGTCTTTTGGAAGCTGCCGGCGTGCCGTATGTCGGCTGCGGCGTTTTGGGCAGTGCCGTATGCATGGACAAAATTATTGCCAATTTGGTCATGGATGCCGCCGGCATTGACCGCTGCGAGTGGGATTGGATGGAGCGGCGTGACCTTCCCCGCTTTGAGGAAATTGAACAGCGTGTCGCGGAAAAACTGCACTATCCCATTTTTGTCAAGCCCGCAAATGCAGGTTCGTCCGTGGGCATTTCCAAAGCACACGACAAAGAGGAACTGCGCCGCGCGGTTTCGCTGGCATTGGAGCATGATGACCGTATTGTGTTCGAGCGCTTTGTGCAGGGACAGGAAGTTGAATGCGCCGTGCGCGGCAACGAGGAAGTGCATTCCACCTTCCCCGGAGAAATTTTGGCAAGCGCCGAGTTCTACACCTATGACGATAAATATGTTTCCGGTACATCGCGCACCGCCATCCCCGCCTCGGCTCCCAAAGAGGTGCTGGAGCGCACGGCCCGAATTGCCGAACGCGCGTACAAAACACTTTGCTGCCGCGGGCTTTCGCGCGTCGATTTCTTTTTGGAAAAAGACACCGGGCGCATTCTGCTCAACGAAATCAACACGCTTCCCGGTTTTACCTCCATCAGCATGTATCCCAAACTGATGATGAACGAGGGCGAAACCTACGGCCAGCTGCTTGACAGCCTGATTGCGCTTGCACTGAAAAAGGAGACAACGACATGACGGCCATGCGTGAACGCCCCATCGGCGTTTTTGACTCCGGCTTGGGCGGATTAACCGCCGTGCGCGAGCTTCGCCGCTTGCTCCCCCATGAGGACATCGTCTATTTTGGCGATACGGGGCGGGTTCCCTACGGCACACGCGGGGTGGATACCATCATCCGCTACGCCAAGCAGGATATCGCCTTTTTGCTGGAACAAAAGGTGAAGTTTGTCATGGCGGCTTGCGGCACAGTCTCCAGCACGCTGCCTGCCGATTTTTCCGGCGCGCTGCCTGTTGGATTTACCGGCGTGGTACAATGCACTGCACAAGCAGCCGCCGCTGCCACCAAAACAGGCCGCATCGGCATTATCGGAACGCCCGCCACCATCGCCAGCCGCAGCTATGAAGCCGCGCTGCACCAGCTGCGCAGCGACGTGCAAATCACCGCACAAAGCTGCCCGCTGTTTGTGCCTTTGGTGGAAAACGGCTACTTTAACGCCGACAACGAAGTAACGCGCTTAGTGGCGCAGGACTATTTAAAGCCGCTTCAAAGCGCCGGGGTGGATACACTGATTTTAGGCTGCACCCATTATCCGCTGATTGCACCCATCTTGGCAAAAGTGATGGGGCCGGATGTTGCTTTGGTTGATTCCGGCCGCGAAACTGCGCTTCGCACTGCTGCATTGCTGCGCGAGGCCGATTTGCTGCAAAAGGATGAACACACCGGCACCGCACATTACTTTGTCAGCGATTCCACCGAAAGCTTTGCCACGCTTTCCGGTTGGTTTTTGGGCGAATATGCAGGCGGTGAAGTGACGCGCATCAGCGTCGACCACTACCCCGCCGACGGCGGTATTTCTCAATGATGGAATCAAGGGCTTTCTGCAAACCGGAAAATGCCCAATAAAAAAGAAAGGAATATTCATGCGCGAGGACTATCTCATCACCATCCGCGGCGTCATGGAGCAGGATGGAGAATCCGACGAAGTAGAGCTGATGACACGCGGCAGTTTTATGAAAAAGGGCGACCATTTCTATATTGTATATAAGGAAAGCCAAGCAACGGGCTACCAGGGCTGCATCACCACTGTCAAGGTAGAAAGCGAAGAAAAGGTTAGTATGATTCGCTATGGCAAAGCACCCAGCCAGCTGATTATTGAAAAAGGCAAACGCCACGTTTGCCACTACGAAACCGGAATGGGCGCTCTGAACCTAGGCGTTGCCGCCGACTATATTGAGTCGGAGCTGTCGAGTGAGGGTGGCCGGATTCGCTTTGGGTATTATCTTGACATGGACACGCACACCGTCAGCCGCAACACGGTTGATATTACGGTGCGCCCTTCCTTGTAATCGCCCTTTTCAGACTAATCCAAACAGAAAAATGATACACCGATAAAAAAGCGAGGAATGAAACGTGTACGAAGAAATGAAATATTACGACCCGAAACAATTTGTTCTTGACCAAGCGCACGAGCTGCTCGAACAGGCAATGCGCAATGCCATGGCACAGGGCGCTCTGCCGGAGCGTGAGCTGCCGGAGTTTATCACGGAAATTCCCGGCGACGTGAAAAACGGCGATGTCGCGTCCAACTTGGCAATGGCTTCTGCGCGTGTGCTCGGCATGGCGCCGCGCAAAATTGCCGAGGCTGTTGCGGCCGCACTGCCCACTTTGGAAAACACCTATTTTGAGCGCGTGGAAATTGCCGGGCCGGGCTTTATCAATCTGTTTTTGTCCACGAACTGGTTCTGTAACGTGGTGTTCTCGGCCAACGTGCTGGGCGACGAGTATGGCCGCACCGAATACGGCTGCAACCAGAAAGTGAATGTGGAGTTTGTTTCTGCCAACCCCACCGGCCCGATGCACTTGGGCAACGCACGCGGCGGCGCTCTGGGCGACTGCCTGGCTGCTGCGCTTGATTGGGCTGGTTACGATGTGACTCGCGAATTTTTGATCAATGACGCGGGCAACCAGGTGGTGAAATTCGGCAAGAGTCTGGCTGCACGCTATTTGCAGATCTATCGCGGCGAGGATGCCGTTCCCTTCCCCGAGGACGGCTATCAGGGCGACGACATTAAAGAGCTGGCAAAGCTGTTCAGCGAAAAATACGGCGACCGCTTTGTCAATGAGGACGAAGAAACACTCCGCCGTGAAATTGCCGCTTTCGGCCTGCCGCACAACATTCAGGCTTTGAAAGACGATATGGCAAAGTATCGCGTAACCTACGACGTATGGTTCAGCGAAACCACGCTGCATGAATCCGGCGCGATTCAGGACGTGCTGAACAAATTGGCCGAGCGCGGCGCTACCTATGAAAAGGATGGCGCAATCTGGTATCGTTCCATGAAATACGCGGAAAAATACGGCGCAAACAAAATGTCTCGCAAAGGTATGGACGGCGAAATCACCGAGGAGGAAAAGGATGAGGTGCTGGTGCGCGCCAACGGCATTCCCACCTATTTTGCCGCAGACATCGCTTACCACTACAACAAGTTTGCCGTTCGTGGCTTTGAGCGCGCCATTGACGTGTGGGGCGCTGACCACCACGGCCATGTAGCGCGTATGAAAGGCGCCATGGACGCCATCGGCCTCGACGGTGAGAAACTGGATATTGTTTTGATGCAGTTTGTCCGTTTGATGAAAGACGGCCAGCCGGTGAAAATGTCCAAGCGCACCGGCAAAGCCATCGGCCTTGCCGAGCTGCTGGACGAGGTGCCCATTGATTCCGCGCGCTTCCTGTTCAACATGCGTGAGCCGGGCAGCACCATCGACTTTGATATGGATCTTGCCATTAAAAAAGACAGCGATAACCCTGTTTACTATGTGCAGTATGCACACGCCCGCATTTGCAGCATTTTGAAAAAGCTGGCCGAGGAAGGCATTGTATTCGGCGGCGTAGAAAATGCCGATTTGCCCCTGCTGACCGAGCCCGCCGAGCGCGATTTGATTCGCATGATTGCGGCATTCCCCGGCGAAATCATTTCTGCTGCAAAAAGCTACGACCCGGCGCGCATCACCCGCTATGCCACCGATTTGGCAACGCAGTATCACAAGTTCTACAACTCCTGCCGCGTGAAGGATGTGGACGACGCTTTATGTCAAGCACGTTTGTCTCTTTGCACCGCGACAAAGAACGTCATTTCCAACGTACTGACCATGATGAAAATTACCGTACCCGAAAGCATGTAACCCAGAAAAGCACACAGCCCGAAGCATTCGCAAGAGCGCTTCGGGCTGTATTTTTTATAAAATTTGTTCCATTGTAATTTTCTGCGGGGTCAACCCCATTTTTTCATAGAACTTGACGGCAGTCGGGTTGCACGTCCACACATTCAGCGTGACGTGGTAGCACCCCTGCCCCTTTGCAAATTGAAGCACATACTGGTACAGTGCTTTTCCAACGCCCGTCCCGCGGCAGGTTTCCAAAACGCAAAGGTCGTCTAGATACAGCGCTTTGTGTTCTACAAACGCGCCGTTGCCGTGGCTTTTCGTCAACTGACAAAACGCATAACCACAAACCTCATCTTGTTCCACCGCGACAAAAACCGGCGTTTTGTCACATGTTAATAACTGCCTCAGTTCCTGCTCATTATATTTGCAGGTATCGGGCAAAAACAAATCCGGCCTTCCTTCATGGTGAACATTGCCCACTTGTTTGAGCAGCGCTTGCAGCGCAGGAATATCTTTATTTCCCGCTTTTCGAATCAGCAAAAGAACCATCTCCCTTTCCTTTTGCATTTTAGCATCTTTTATGCCAATATGCAAACAAGGGGGAAACCGCCCACAGGCAGTTTCCCCCTTGCAGAAAGATACAATGTATCTCAAAAAATCTTATTTCACTTCGGGCAGGCTTGCTGCGGCAGCAGACTGGCCTACGCGGCGGGTTTTCTCGTCGGGAGCTTCGGGACGGAACGCAATGCTGGGATACTCCTCATCCATCACACGGGAAGCAACTTCCATGATGATGTCGCCGCCCTTGCCGGACATCACGCGGCCCATCATCTGCACATGCTTAATGTCATAGAACTGTGCATACAGTGCCAGCGTGTGGCCCAGATAAACACCGATGGACTCGTACACCTTCACGGCGCGCTCGTCACCCTCAGCCATCAAAGCCTGTACCTCTTTCAGCTTCTCAGCGGGGCTCTCACCTTTCAGCTCAATGCCTGCGCGCGGTGCCAGCTTGATGACGCTGTCTTGGCTGAAGTACTTCACGCCGCAGCCAATGTCACCGCTCCACTCGTCCTGCATCGCGTCGGGCTGTGCGTCCACGGGAGCAAATGCCAGCTCGTTGAGCCAGCCGCAGATGTTGCCGTCGGCGTCTACATAGCCCACAGCCTCGCTGGTGCCCATGGCGATACCCATGATGCCGTTCTCGCCCAAGCCCATTGCACCGGCCAAAGCAGAAACGTCGCCATCGTTTGCAACAACAACGGGAATCTCATAGCCCAAGGTGCGGCCCAGCTCTTCAGCAGCGCGCAGATAGATGTTTTTCACCTTTTTATCGAAGTCTTCTTTGCCCACTTTCAGGAACAAGGAAGCTACCATGCACTTGTTGTCGATGTATACACCGGCAGAGGAAATGCCGATGCCTTCCACCTTGCCGCCTTTTTCCAGAATCTTTGCAGCAGCGGTGTGGAATGCCGCCAAAATTCCCTGATAGTGATAGTCGGGATCGGAGATGATTTTCGGGAACCAAACAACCTCTTCACTGTAAATGGGCTCGCCGTCGATCACAGCGGAAACCTTGCGGTCAGAACCGCCCGCGTCAAAGCCGATGCGTCCGCCGTTGGTGTGACGGCCAATGCTCTCCGCCTTGTGGCACTCCTGAGGCTTTTTGTCGTAGGGCAGGCTCTCCACAACAAACTCTGTTTCATAAACCTGCTCCATGAAGCCCTTGTCGAATGCACGGGAACCGTTCTCGCTGTAAGCGTCCTTCACAGTCTGAGCCACTGCGTCATCGCCGCAGATGGACACCTTGAAGCCGCCCCAGCTCCACAGCAGGAACTTAACCAAACGATCTACATAATAAGCGTCGGCCTCTTTCATTTCCGGTGTGCCGTAGATTTTGGTCTCATAAGTACCAACCTGGCCGCCGGAACGCTCAACAGCAATGCACAGGGGTTTGGTTGCGCCTTTGCGATAGCTTTCAAAAAACATTCCCAAAGGAATAAAACCCTCGTCCAGTACAGGAAGATTTTTGACAGGGATTTCCACATTTAAAAATTTCATGTCGTTTTCTCCTTTATCAAGTTCAAAGCATTTTACAGCGCCGCCGCACATGAAACACCTGCGCAGAGAACGATCGCCTTTCAATTGCCTCTATTGTATCACAAAAAAAATCATTTTTCTTGCACTGAAAGCATCCCTTTTTTGCACTTTCTATCTGTTTTTTATGAAAAGTGCAAAATAAAGCAAAAAAAGGCCGCCCCGCAGGGCAGCCGTGATTGCTCTTTTTAGTATTTTAAAATATTGCGCCAATCCAAATCGCCGCGCTCCAAACCGTGAATCAGCACTTCGGCGGTAGCAATATTGGTTGCCACGGGAATGTTGTGCACGTCGCACAGGCGCAGCAAATTCATCTCGTTCGGCTCGTGGGGCTTCGGCGTAATAGGATCGCGGAAAAATAACAGCAAGTCGATCTCGTCACAGGCAATTCTCGCCGCAATTTGCTGCGCGCCGCCCTGCCGGCCGGAAAGGCATTTCTGGATGGTCAGGCCGGTTGCTTCGGTAACCATTTTTCCGGTAATGCCGGTTGCGGTCAAATTGTGCTGCGACAACACGCGGCAGTAAGCAATGCAAAACTGTGTCATCAACTCTTTTTTCGCGTCATGTGCGATCAATGCTATATTCATACAGCGTTCCTCCTCGCTTGCGTTTTACGTCCCGCGGCACTGGCCGCACGGTGCAAAGCATCTATCTTATCCAAACAATATTTACCGAACCAAAAGCGGCACTTCTTCGCCGCACAAGCGCGCTGCCATCGCGTGAAAAACAGCGTGCGCAATTTCTTTTTCCGAGGGCGGAAGCCCAAGCCCATGAGAACCGGCGTCCGCCACTGCCTGCCGAAGCGGCACAACCCCTAAAAGCTGCGCCCCAACGGTGTCAATACATTCATCCAAGTCGTTCACGCCGCATTCTTCAATCGTGGGCGGAACTTTGTTGATTACCAGCCGCAGCTGCGTAACCCCATGTTCGCATAAAGCGTCACACACAATGCGCCCATCCCTTGTTGCTACGGGGTCGGGGGTAATCACAATCAGACCCATGGTACAAACCGACATCGCCGCCAAAAAGGGAACGCCCATGCCCGCCGCGGTATCCAAAAAAATGTCGTCGAACACTTCCCGGGCGCTGCGCACAAAAGCGGCCAGCGCATCCACGCGGACATTACCCCCGGAGTACGGCGCGCTGACCACATACAGCCCCTTATACAGCGGGCTTTCCACAATGGCCTTTGCCGCATCGCACCGGCCTTCTAAGATATCGCCGATGTCATACACCGTCTTTCCGGCAATTCCGGCGATGTAATCCACGCTGCGCAGGCCGGAGTCCAGCTCCACCAGCAGCACACGCCGTCCGCGCTTGGCAAGACAGCCCGCCGTAAAAACCGATACGGTACTTTTTCCGGTTCCTCCTTTTCCTGAGGCAACCATAATCACCCTTGCCGCCATGCGATCCCTCCGCTGTTTGCTTCCTGCGCCGCTTTGCGGCAAGCGCCGATTGTTGTTATTGTAGCATATAAAAGCACTTCTATCAACCTAGTTTGTAAGTTTTTAATAAAAAAGTTGTATTTTCTATTAGTTTTTCTTGTAATGATGCAACATAACTCTCCCTATACGGTCGATTTATCCAGATAAAAACAGCCTTGACCCCGAAAAAGCCCGTTTGCCCTTTCCGTTGTCAAAGCTGTTTTTGCTTGATCTGCTCGGGTTATTGCCCCAAAAGTGCGCGATACAAACGGTGTACCGGCAGGCCCACAACATTAAAATAACAGCCCTCAAGGCCCGCTACAAACTTCGCCGCGCCGCTTTGAATGCCGTAGGCACCCGCTTTATCATACGGGTCGGGCGTGTCCAAATAAGCCTCGATTTCCCCGTCGGTCAAAGGGGCAAATTCCACGCGCGTACTTTCGGAAAACAGCGTTTCCTCGCTTCCTTTGCGAATGCACACTCCTGTGTGCACCCAGTGGCTGCGCCCCGACAGCTTTTGCAGCATTTCTTTGGCATGGGCGCGGTCGCGCGGCTTGCCGAATACCACGCCATCCACATCCACCACGGTATCGCAGCCAATCACCGTTTTTTCCGGCATCGTTTGGCTGACCGCATGACATTTCAGCTGCGCCAAGGTTTCAGCCAGCTGCTTGGGGCTTTCGGCTGTCACACCGCTTTCCTCAACATCTGCGGTACACACTTCAAATTCGGGCGTAATCAGCCCCAAAAGCTCTTTGCGGCGCGGTGACGCCGACGCTAAAACCAACTGCATGGCCTTATCCCTCCGTTGCCGTTTTACAGGATTTTTTCAGGCTTTTCCCCTGTCCGGGGCATCCGCGGTTACCCCGGTCGAGCCAAAGCCGCCTTCTCCGCGTGCGGTTTCCCCCAAGGTTTGCACCTCTACCGGGGTAACACGCGCAATGGGCATCACGGCCAACTGGGCAATCCGCTCGCCGGTGCAAATTTCCACAGCCTCGCCGGAAAGATTGACCAGCGCCACATAGATTTCACCGCGATAGTCGGAATCAATCACCCCGACACCGTTCGGCAAAGAAAGCCCGCGCTTCATGCCTAAGCTGGAACGCGCAAACAAGAGCGCCACATGGTCTGCATCCGGCAGCTCAATGGCAATCCCGGTGGGGATGAGCGCCCGCTCCATCGGCGCAAGGGTGATGCTGCCGCCCGGACACACCGCTGACAAATCCATTGCCGCTGCGCCGGACGTTGCATAAAACGGCATCACCGCTTCCTCTCTTAACCGTTTTATTTTCAGGTTCATGAACTTCCCTTTCCCGTGTCCTCGCGCGGCTTAAACAGCAAACCGCGCGTCATTTTTCCGTCATAGGCACGCTGCGCAAGCGCCATGCGCACCACTTCTTCCACGCGCTCAGGCGGTTCTATCGTAAAGTGAAGCACCATCCAGTCGGCGGGAATTTCCTTCACCCGGTCTGCCGCATAAAGCGCAATCGGGTTATAAATTGTGCGTACCCCTGCCGGGCCGGTGCAGCGCACCGGAAAGCGCATATTTTTGCGGTCGAGCAGTTCCCCCTCGCGGCTGCACGCGTCACAAGTGCGCACATTGCGCAGCGGACACGCGCGCGTCACCATCAGGGGAATGTGGCCGTAAATAATACAAGCCAGCGGACTTTCACCCGCAATGGGCCGCATCTCGGCACAAGGAGTTTCCAGCCCGGCTGTCAGCAGCTCCAAGCCTTGCAGACTGTACTCGGCTGCCGACATCGCATTGGTCACATTTAGGCCAAAGCCGCCCATGGCCGGTGCGCCGTTCACCAAATGCAAGTGCGCCAAGTTGTGTACCACATAACCGGCAAACCCCTCTTGGCGTGTTTCCTTCACCAAACGAGCCACAGCCTGCTCCAGTGCGCCGAACTCCACACGCGGAAGCTCCAGCCACGTTTTTTCGCGCACAGCCTGAGGCACTTGCTGCCAGTGCTCTACCGGAACCACCAAACGTTCCAGCCGCTCGGACACACGCAGACAAGCGGCCAGCTGCTGCGGCGTTTCCACACGCGCCATCCAATGCTTTTCCCGCGGGTCTCGCACAGACAAGGCCGGTTCCGGCGCCTCAAACACCCGCACCGGCGCAGTCTGCATCCTTTTTTCCAGCAGCTGCTCGAGTGCATCCCGGCGCATAGCGTTTACCTGAGAGGCCGGAAGGTACAACCCGTTTGCCTCTACTTCAATGTGCTTCACACAGAACGGTGTGCCGCCTGTTTTGGACAGCGCACGCTCATAAGCAGAGCGCGGGTCATTGGCCGCCGGCTCTGTTAAGGCATTCAGCTTTACAGCCACTTCATGGCCATCTTCATCGGACACAGCAAGCTCGGCTTTTCCCGGCTGTACCATGAATTTTAAGGAAATGGGCACGCTTTCCCGCTCCCTGCGAAATAATTCACGCAGCTTGGGTGCGGCTTGCTTTGCTTTTTCCACATCGTCCCCCGTGCGGACGCCAAACATGGTGCCGTCACGCCGCCCCGTCATATAACCATCCGTAAATCCAGAGCGAGAAAATACATTTTGTAGTAATTCTTCATCGTACGGCTGCCCGCTGCGCGCCGCAATACACGCATTTACCGCCGCCGCCACATACTCGGGGCTGCGCAGCCGTCCCTCAATTTTGACGGAATGCACACCCGCTTTGGCCAAATCGGGCAAATAGCGAATGTGGGAATGGTCTTTCAGGCTCAAGTGACAAGCGCCCGGCTCCCCCGCCGAAAACGGCAGACGGCACGGCCCGGCACACGCCCCGCGGTTGCCGCTTCTGCCGCCGAGAAACGCCGACATGTAGCACTGCCCGCTCACGCTCATGCAAAGTGCGCCGTGGATAAACACTTCCACCTCAATGGGGCTTGCCGCACAAACCGCGGCAATTTCCGCCAGCGACAGCTCACGCGCTAAAATCACGCGGGAAAAACCCATTTCCGCCGCCTGAATCGCGCCTTCTGCCGTGTGAATCGTCATTTGGGTAGAACCATGCAGCGGCAGGTCGGGCGCCATATCACGCGCCAGTGCAGCTACCGCCAAGTCCTGCACAATCAATGCATCCACACCTGCGTTTGCCGCCGCTTCAATCGCGCGGGCAGCCTCGCCCATTTCGTCGGGCGTAAGTGTGGTATTTAAGGTTAAATAGGTTTTTACGTTTCTTGCACGGCAAAAAGCCGCCGCCTCTTTAAGGCTTGCGGCATCAAAGTTGCCCGCTGTGCGGCGGGCATTGAAACGATGAAGCCCGAGATACACGGCGTCTGCCCCGGCGTAAACAGCCGCACGGAGCATGTCGGCATTGCCTGCCGGGGCCAGAATCTCGGGCATAAGACGCTGATTTTCCACCTTATTTCTGACCGTTTAAGTAGCCCAGCTCGCGGCGCAGACGCTCCACCTCGCGGCGCTCTTCTTCCAGCTCCAGCTTTGCTTTGGCGGCATCTTCCAAATAATCCTTAATCTGTGCGCGCATATTGTCTGCGCCGCTGGTGCTCTTTTTCAGCTCGTCCAAATATCCCAGCGCCGTCATCACAGCAGCCGTCGTTACAGAAGCCGACGGGTTCGCCGTCAGCATTTGGCTCATATCGGTATCCAGCTTTTCCGCCAGACTCAGCACATACTCCTCGGTATCCGTTGTCGCAATGACATAATTGGAACCGCAAATCTCAAGCTTAATTTTATTGGCAGGCATTTTTAAAACCCCTTTCCGTTATTCCTTGCCGCGCTTATTTTGCAATACATTGCTCGGCATTTTCTATTATAGACGAAAACAAGCTCAAGAAAAAGGGGATTTCTGAAAAAAAGTGATAATTCCTGCTTTTTTCTTGAAACCGGTGCACGAAAGGACTATAATGAACCATGGTATCTGTCTTAAAAATTTGTTCAAATGCGCGTAACAACGCACTAAAAAAAAGGGAGTGGAGCTTGTGAACAAAAAAATGACCGCACAGGAATTTGAAAAAATTCTCATTGATAAGCTGTTCAGCGAGTACAATGTTGACATGGAAAACGCCTCCGAAGAACAGATTTATCACGCTTTAGCGCTCATCATTCGCGGAATGCTGAGCAAAAAGCGCAAGCAGTTTGCTTCTCGTACTTACGGGGTAAACGGTAAAAAAGTGTACTATCTGTGCATGGAATTCCTGATGGGACGCAGCCTGAAAACCAACCTGTTCAACATGGGCCTGGACGAAGCCGCAGAAGCTGTGCTGAAAAAGCATGGCGTTCGTTTGGAGCGCATTTATGAGCAGGAGCCGGATGCCGGCCTTGGCAACGGCGGCCTCGGACGTTTGGCGGCATGTTATCTGGACGGCATGGCCACGGACGATATTCCCGGCACAGGTTATTCTATTTTGTATGAATACGGCATCTTCAAACAGAAAATTGTGGACGGCTGGCAGCAGGAACGCGCCGACAACTGGCTGCCCGGCGGGCGCGTGTGGCTGAAAAACCATCCCGACCAGTCGTTTGAGGTAAAGTTTGACGGCTTTGTAGAGGAAAGCTGGGAGGGCGACTATCATCACGTTCGCCATCGTGACTATTCTTCCGTCATTGCTGTGCCTTACGATATGTATGTTTCCGGTTATGACTCTGCGGGTGTTTCTCAGCTGCGCTTGTGGCGTGCCCAGGCTCCCGGCTTTGACATGACCAGCTTCAATGCCGGCGATTACACCGACGCCATGAACAAAAACGCCAACGCCGAGCTGATCAGCAAGGTGCTCTACCCGAACGACAACCACGTTGAAGGCAAAATTCTGCGTCTGCGTCAGCAGTATTTCCTTTCTGCCGCTTCGATTCACGACATCACCGAGCGTCACGCCTCTATCTACGGCACGCTGGACAACCTGCCCGACAAGGTGGCCATCCACATCAACGATACGCACCCCACGCTCGCCATTCCTGAATTGATGCGCGTATTGCTGGACGACTGCGGCTTCACTTGGGAAAAAGCATTCAACTTGACCCGCCGTACCTTCGCCTACACCAACCACACGGTCATGAGCGAAGCTTTGGAGAAATGGAACATCGACCTGTTCCGCCGCACGCTGCCGCGCATTTACCAGATTTGCGAAGAAATGGATCGCCGCTGCCGCGAGGACTTCCACAAGGTGTTCGGTGACGACTGGGGCAAAATTGACTACATGGCCATTTTGGGCGACCATCAGGTGCGCATGGCGAATATCTGCTGCTATGTCTGCCACACCATCAACGGTGTTTCCAAGCTGCACAGCGACATTATCAAGCAAAGCGTGTTCCATGATTATTATTTGTATGCACCGGAAAAATTCACCAACGTAACCAACGGCATTGCCTATCGCCGCTGGCTGCTGGCTTCCAACCCCGGCTTGACCAAGCTGCTCACCGAAACGATCGGCGACGGCTTTAAAAAGGACGCTTCTCAGCTGAAAAAGCTGGAGAAATTTGCCCACGACAAAACCGTTTTGCAGAAGCTGGGCGAGGTAAAAGCGCGCAATAAAGAAATTTTTGCCGCTCACCTTGCGGAAAAAACCGGCCAAAAAATTGACCCCAAGAGCATTTTCGATGTGCAGGTAAAGCGTATGCACGAGTATAAGCGCCAACACCTCAACGCGCTGAATATTGCCGCGCAATACCTGTATTTGAAAGATCATCCCAACGCCGACTTTTTACCGAAAACCTATATTTTCGGTGCAAAGGCTGCGCCCGGCTATTACATGGCCAAACAGATGATCCGTTTGATTTGCAAGCTGGGTGAGCTGATTGACGCCGACAAAACCGTGCGTGACAAGCTGCGTGTCGTCTATTTGGAAGATTACTGCGTCACCACCAGTGAACGTCTCATGCCCGCCAGCGAAATTTCCGAGCAAATCAGCTTGGCAGGCACAGAAGCATCCGGCACAGGCAACATGAAGTTTATGCTCAACGGTGCCATCACCCTGGGCACACTGGACGGCGCTAACGTAGAGATTGCGGACGCTGCCGGCATGGAAAACGAGATCATCTTTGGTATGCGCACCAAGGAGGCGCAGGAGCTTGCCCATTTCGGCTACCATCCCTCCACTTATATTGACGCTTGCCCGGAACTGGCCAGCGCGCTTGACTTTATTGAAAAGGGCTGGAACGGCGAGAGCTTCCACGAGCTGGCTTCCAACCTGCGCACCAGTGACCCGTACATGGTAGCGGCCGACTTTAAGGCGTACCGTGAGGCACAGCAGAAAGCTTCCGAGCTGTATGCCGCCAAGGGTCAGTGGAACCGCATGAGCCTGATGAACATTGCCAACAGCGGTATCTTCTCCGCCGACCGTGCTGTGTTTGAATACGCGCGCAATATCTGGCATGCGAACCCCATTCGATAATCTTTTTGCCGCAGCTTTCTGCGGCGAAACGTGAAAATGACAGCAAACAGGGTGCGCACCGCCGCACCCTGTTTGCTCTATCCCCAGCCCTATACCGGGTCTTGTGATCCGTCATTTTATTGAAGGACGTGCCGATTTTGCCTGTTTGCCGCCAAAAGGCGGTAAGCCTGTGCGTCCCCGCGGCAGCCGGAAACATTCCGGCACCGCTTGCAGGAGGTTTATGCATGACACCCATATATGACAGTCAAAAACAATTTTACAAAAGCCCCTATGGAGCTGTTGCCGCCGGAACCTCAGTCACCTTTCGCATTTGCGTACCGCTGAGCTGCGGCTGTCAGTCCCCTCGGTTTTTTTATAAACGCGATGGGTCTGATGTTTTTGCCGCCATTCCCATGCAGCACCAGCAAACAACGGATACCGATGTGGTGTTTACCATTTCGTTTACTCCCCCGCAGGCCGGGCTTTACTTTTACTACTTTGACTTATATGTCGATTATCAAAAGCTGTTTCGCGGCTCTCTCGGCCAGGCGGTAGTGACAACCGAGCAGGGCGAAGCCTATCAATTGACCGTTTATGAGCCGGACTTCAAAACGCCCGATGGCGTCAAGGGCGGCGTGATGTATCAAATTTTTCCCGACCGCTTTTTCGAGTCCGCGCCCCGCACCTCCATGCCCTTTAATGACCGTGTGTATCGCACGGATAAAACGGGCGAACCCTATTTCTATCCCACCGAAACAGGCGGCTTTTTGAATATGGATTATTACGGAGGCGATTTGGAAGGCATCCGCATGAAACTGCCGTATTTATCAGGCCTTGGCGTAACGGTAATTTATCTGAACCCCATTTTTGAGGCGCATTCCAACCACCGTTACAACACCGCCAACTATATGAAAATCGATCCGCTTTTGGGCACAGAGAAGGATTTCCAGCATCTTTGCCGGGATGCATCCGCTTTGGGCATTCGCATTATTTTGGACGGCGTGTTCAGCCATACCGGTTCCGATTCCATTTACTTTAACCGCGAACAGCGCTATCCTCAGCCGGGCGCGTATCAAGACCCGGAAAACCGCTACCGCCCCTGGTACGATTTTTCGCCCCAGTATGCCTGCGGCTATCGCAGTTGGTGGGGATTTGAAACCCTGCCCGAGGTGAATGAAAACGATTTTTCCTACCGTCAGTTTATCTGCGGCAAAGACGGAGTCATCGACCACTGGCTACGCCTTGGCGCTTCCGGCTTCCGCCTGGATGTAGCCGACGAGCTTCCCGACGATTTCATTGAGGAAATTCGCCGTGCCGTGAAGCGAAACGGCCCCGACAAATTACTGATTGGCGAGGTTTGGGAAGACGCTACCAATAAATGGAGCTATGGCACACGACGCACTTATCTGCTGGGAAAAGGGTTAGACTCCGTGATGAATTACCCCTTCCGAACTGCTGTTTTAAACTTTGTGAAGGGCGGCAGCGGATTAGCGGCAGCGGATTCTATCACACGCATCTGTGAAAATTATCCTGCTCCGGCGCTGCATACGCTGATGAATTTTCTTTCAACGCATGACACCGTGCGTGCCATTACGGAAATTGCCGGGGAAAGCTGCGAAGGGCACGACCGCTACTGGCAAAGCAAGCGGCGTTTAAGCGATGAGCGCTATGAGTACGGCATCCAGCGCATGGCGCTGGCCTACGCTATGCTGTATACCCTGCCGGGTATCCCCTGCATTTATTACGGCGATGAGGTGGCCATGCAGGGTTACAAAGACCCGTTTAACCGCGCTTATTTTGAGTGGGACTCCAATGAGCAGCGTTTGCGGCGTGTGGTGCGCCAGCTGGCGCGTCTGCGTGAGCAGTGCCGTGCCCTTTGGGACGGCGGATTCACCGTTTTAAAAGCCACCGAAACCACGCTGCACTATTCCCGTCATAATGACAGCGATACGGCAGAGTGTTTTATTAACTGCGGCAATGCCCATGTGCACACCTTTATGCTGGGACGTGCTGTTGCAGTTCCTCCGCTTCATTTTGCTGTCTGCACCAGCACCGCCAAAAAAATTGCATTTTTCAGCGCTGAATAAAACTGAATTTGCATAAAAAAGTGTCGGGAAGGCTTTTGGCTTTCCCGACACTTGAGGCTGTCGAAAAACTGCCGCCTGATTCAGAAAGAACCCAGGCTGCAAGGGGAAAAAGGCTTGGAAAAGGGGGCTGAGCCCTCTTTTCCATTTTAGATAAGGTTCAGTTTGTGAAAAAGCAAAGCTTTTTCGACAAACTGAAGTGTCGGGAAAGCTTTTGGCTTTCCCGACACTTTTTTTGTTGCTAGCGCTTATACGCCATTATATTTTAACCGTGCCCCCAGCGTCAAATACAGCGTATCCGCCGGGCGTGACATAGAAATGGTCGTCAACACGGGTTTCATATTGATAACCGCCATTGATTGCATAGTCTAGCACACCAAACAGCAACAGCCGCTGCGTATAGAAAATACCTGCTGTGCACAGCGCTGCAAAGAGCACAAAAATAACCACGCAGGCCCACACAGTTGTTTTTAAATGAGGATCCCCGCCTGTTTTTTTGTACAGCTCCGCGTTAAATGTATTGGCGTTATAAATTGCCAAGCCCAGCCCCCACACGGCACAAAGCGCCACGGCCAGCAAAAACTGCGGTTCCCCAGTGACGGAACTGCCGCCAAACATGCTTTGCCATAAAAAATACGGCAAACGCATAAAGTAAGCTGCTGTGAGTAAAAGCAGCACCAGAAGATAAGGCGCAAACAGCCGAAAAAAGCGTGCGTAACAACGATGGTACAGCGTGTGGAACATCCCCCCGAAAAACGCAGCTGCATTAAATCTTGCCGCCTGCCCCTGTGCCAGCCGCTCAAACTCGCGCGCATAGTACGGGTGGCTTGCAGGCTGCTTACGTTTTGGAAACACCGCCGCACAGTAGGGGCACTGCGCCGTATTCCTTTTTACTTTATATCGACACACAGGACATCTCATCGCACTCACCTGCTTTTCCTCTTTCGATAATTTTGACATTGTTAACAGTATAGACGTACCGGCGCAGTTTTTCAAGTAGCGGTTTGAAGGCCATTGCGAAAGCCTGCGGAATAGCGCGCATGATATTGTACGGCTTTTTTTCGTAAAAAAGGCGGAAAATATGTAAAAAAAGCGGAAAAAGCGTCAAAAACAGCTTTGCAATCGGGACGTTTTTTTGATAGAATGTACTCAACTTAATCAACTGCTTCCCAACGCTGAAGGTACCGAGATGCTTGGCAGAGCGCTGAAAGACGGTTGGTTGATAAGGAGGGAATATTATGGATGTGTTGTTAACTGCTGATGCAATTGTGTGGCTGCTGCTTACCATTGTGTTTGTCATAGCCGAAGGCGTCACCACTGCAATGATTTCTGTTTGGTTTGCCATTGGCGCAGCCGCAGCCTTAGTTACCAGTGTTTTCACCGACTCTTGGCTGCTTCAAACATTTGTCTTTTTGGCTGTCAGCGCCGTTGTTTTGTTTGCGTTTCGGCCCTATGCCATGCGCCAGCGCAAGACAGGCGGTGTGCAGACGAATTTTGAAACCAATATCGGAAAAATCGCAACGGTTCTTACCCCGATTCAGCCGGGGCAAGTGGGACGTGTACGTTTGGAGGGCGTGGATTGGAACGCCGTTTCAAACAGCCCCTTGGAAGTGAATGCGCCCTGTCGCGTCACCGATTTGCAGGGCACGACTCTCACGGTTGTGCCGGTGGAGACGCAAAGCACTGTTCATGCGTCATAAGCGGTCTGTTCCGTGCATGGAATTCTTTTGTCAAAACAGCTTATCCAAGCTGTTGAAAAAATTTTTTCCTAAGGGAGGAAAGAGAAATGGAACTGTTTTTAGTCTTTTTACTTTTGGTCGCCATCGTTTTGGCGGTCATCGTGACCAACTTCCGCATCGTGCCGCAGGCTTCGGTGTTTGTTGTGGAACGTATGGGCGTTTATTACAGCACTTGGACGGCGGGCATTCACTTCAAAATGCCGTTTTTGGATCGCATCGCCAAGAAAGTTTCCTTGAAAGAGCAAGTGGTTGACTTTAAACCCCAGCCGGTTATCACACGCGATAACGTTACGATGCAGATTGACACCGTCGTATTCTTCCAGATTACCGACGCTAAGATGTTTACTTACGGCGTAGAGCGCCCGCTGGCTGCCATTGAGAACCTGACAGCAACCACACTGCGTAACATCATTGGTGAGATGGAGCTCGACCACACGCTGACCAGCCGAGACATCATCAACACAAAAATCACCTCGATTTTGGACGAAGCCACTGATAAGTGGGGCATCAAAGTGAACCGCGTTGAGGTAAAGAACATCATTCCGCCGGCAGAAATCCAAGACGCCATGGAGAAACAAATGAAGGCCGAGCGTCAGCGCCGCGAAAGCATTCTGCGTGCAGAAGGCGAAAAGAAGAGCGCCATCCTGGTGGCCGAAGGCGAAAAGGAAAGCGCTATCCTTCGTGCAGATGCTGTGCGTGAGCAGCGCATCCGTGAGGCACAAGGTGAGGCACAGGCCATTATGGAAGTGCAGAAGGCATTGGCCGACTCGCTGCGTCTGCTGAATGAGGCTGCCCCGAACGATAAGGTTCTTGCCTTAAAGAGCCTCGAAGCTCTGCAAAAAGTGGCCGACGGCAAAGCAACCAAGCTGATTATCCCCAGCGATATTCAAAATATTACCGGTTTGCTGGCCGCTGCCAAAGAGACTGTTTCCGACAAATAACGCGCTTTTCTGAATACGCTGTACCAATTCAATCTTGCAATTTTTCAAAAATTGCGTTTTGCCCGCGGGAAACCGCGGGCGTTTTTTTATTGTTCCCCCGCTTTACTTGCATATGAAAAGCCGCCCAGTGCCGAAACTGGGCGGCGGCATAAAACCATTGCTCATTCAGAAAGCGAATTATTTTTAACTTCTATTTTGCCGAATTCTTTTTCATACTCAGCAACGCGCTTTTTCAGGTATTGCTCAATTTCTTTATTGGCAGAACGACCCTCGGAGTCCGCAAGATAGCGGAACTTCTGAAAGAGAATGCGATCAACGCGAAGTGTGTATCTCAACAGCTTTTGATCCATGCTTGCATACCACCTTTTAATCCTGCGGATGTTCTTCTGTCGCCGGGTTTTCTTCGGGCATGGCAATTTGGCCATTCTCCCCTTCAAATGCTTTGATACATTGGCGAATCAAATACAAAATTTGACCGTTAGCAGAACGCCCTTCATATTGGGCAATATAACGCAGCTTATAATGAAGCTCTGGATCTACTTCAATTCCCAGGTGTTTATTGTTTTTATTTCTCATAACATTCCTCAAAATCTTAATTCAGCCATATTTTAAGACATCTCTGAGCAATGAAAAGATGGTGCATCATTTACTCCAATTTAATTTCTCCATGTTTTTCTTCATACTTTTCAATGGCGTCTCGAATCAATATCAAGATTTCGCTGTTGGCACTGCGCCCTTCATAATCCGCCACAACATGCAGCTTGTTCAGCATTTTCTCATCAATGCGAATAGATAAACTCTTGATTGCCATAAAAACCTCAAAAATAAATTTATTATGTGTTTATTATATATCTATATTGTGCTATCATTGATAAGAATGAATGCAAATTGAATTTAAAATATATCTAAATTGAGGTTGTTATGAAAATTGCGATTATAGGTTCAAGAAATCTAACCGTTGAAAATCTGGAAAAATACCTGCCTTTGGGGGTGACTGAAATTGTATCCGGCGGGGCAAAGGGAATTGATACTTGTGCCAGAGACTATGCCCACCAAAAAGGCTTGAAGCTGACCGAATTCCTGCCTGAGTATCAAAAGTATGGCCGCGGCGCACCACTGCGGCGGAATTTGGAGATAATTACTGATGCAGATGAGGTGATTGCCTTTTGGGACGGGCAGTCCCGAGGAACAAAATTCGTAATAGAAGCATGTCAAAAGCGAAAGATTAAAATAAGCGTTTATCGAAAAAAGTAGTAGAAGTAAAGGCAAAGGACGTTTTTCCTGTTTTTTTGTCAAAAAAGAGTTGCCTTTCCAGACACTTTCCATTAGAATTAGTAAATGGATTTTTTACATACTTTTTTCACATTTTCTGTTTTTGTTCCACGCCGGGTCCGGCAATACCGTTGCAGTCGTGAGAAATGCTTCTCATTTCTGATAATATTTTATTGGAGGATTGTTTATGGAAAAATTCTTTCATTTGAAAGAAAACGGCACCAATGTCCGCACCGAAATTATGGCGGGCATTACGACCTTCTTGGCAATGGCGTACATTTTGGCCGTTAACCCGGCAATGCTGGGTGACGCTGGAATGCCCAGTGCCGGTGTATTTATGGCTACGGCGCTGTCCGCCGCGTTTGCCACGCTGATTATGGCGTTTTGGGCAAACTATCCCATTGCACTGGCTTCCGGCATGGGCTTGAACGCCTACTTTGCCTACACCGTGTGCGGCTCTTTGGGTGCTCAGGGCATTGAGAACCCGTGGCGCATTGCATTGACCGCTATTTTGGTAGAGGGTCTCGTGTTTATCATTCTTTCGCTGTTCAAGTTCCGTGAAACACTGGTGAACAGCATTCCCGAAAACTTGAAGTACGGCATCACGGCGGGCATCGGCCTTTTCATTACGATTGTCGGCTTGAAAGGCGCAGGCGTGATTGTGCCCAATGAAAGCACATTGATTGCTTTGGGCAATGTAGGCGACGCTTCCGTTGCGCTGGCTCTCATCGGCACATTAGCCATCGGCGCTATGATGTACTACAACATCAAAGGTGCCATTTTGTGGGGCATTCTGCTCACATGGATTCTCGGCATTTTTGCCCAGCTGTCCGGCTGGTACACCGGTGTTTCGGTACTTCCCGATTTTGCCTCCAACAATGTGTTGACTGGTTTTTCCGATATGAGCAAAATCGCCTTCCAATTTGATTTCAGCTATGCGGCAAACAACGCCGTAAACTTTGCGGTGATTGTGTTCGCGTTCTTGTTCGTAGATTTGTTTGATACCATCGGCACCTTGATTGGTGTTGCTGCCAAGGGCAACTTGCTGGACAAAGACGGCAAGCTGCCGCGCGTAGGCAAAGCGCTGATGGCAGACGCACTGGGCACGGTTGCCGGTGCCTGCATGGGTACTTCTACGGTTACCAGCTTCGTGGAGTCCTCCGCCGGCGTAGCAGAAGGCGGCCGAACCGGTTTGACTGCACTGACTGCTGCTGTGCTGTTTATTTTGTCCATCTTCCTTTCGCCCATTTTCCTTGCCATCCCCGGCTTTGCCACAACCCCGGCTCTCGTTGTTGTGGGTATGCTGATGATGAGCAGCGTTTCCAAGGTGAAGTTTGAGGGTGACATGGCGGATGTCATGGGTGCTTTTGTAGCCATTATGATGATGCCCTTCACCTACTCCATTGCCAACGGCATTATGTTTGGCGTTCTCACCTGGCTGGTTCTGAAAGTGGTACGCGGTAAGCTCAAAGAAATCCACCCCATTATGTGGATCGTCGGCGCACTGTTTGTACTGCGTATTATTACCATTATTCTCGGCGTTTCCAGCTAATAGAGCTGGATTAGAAAACAGCGGCCCCCCGTTGAGATATCTCAACGGGGAGCCGCTGCCTTATTGCTATTTTTAGGGGTAAACTCTTTTAATATTTGTCGCTGGCGCCGTCCTGCCAATCGGCATGGCTCTGCACAGCAGACTCTGTTTGCGGGAGATGCATTCCTGTCATGCCATCCGGCAATTTAAACTGTCCAATCAACTGCTTCAAGCGTTCTGCCTGGCTGGACAGCTCTTCGCTCGCGGCAGCCGACTGCTCCGCCGTGGCAGAGTTCGTATGAATAACGCTGGAAATATCGCCTAAATTTGTGTTAATCTGCTTCATGGCATCCGCCTGACCCTGAGAAGCATCCGAAATACGGTTAACCGACTCGGTCACGCCCTTGGCCTGATCGATCAGGCTCAACAAAGATTCCCGAGTTTCACGCGAAGCCTTGGTTCCCTCTTGAATCGAGCGCAGAGAATCTTCGATGAGCTGACGAATTTCCTTAGAAGCTTCCGCACTTTTCGAGGAGAGATTGCCTACCTCGGTTGCAACAACGGCGAAGCCTTTTCCTGCTGCACCGGCGCGCGCCGCTTCCACCGAAGCGTTCAAAGCCAAAATATTGGTTTGGAACGCGATGTCCTCAATCGTTTTAATAATGTTGCTGATTTTCGCGGAACCGTTGCTGATGTTCGTCATCGTTTGCGACAAGTGTTCCATCTGCTGGCCGCAGCGGCCCAACAGCTCACCGGCACAAATCGTTTGCTCGTTTGCCGTCTGGGACGCGCTGGCGTTGGCTTCAATGCGGCCCGAAATATCCTCCATCGTACCGGTTAAGGATTCCATCGAAGTCGACTGCTCGGTAGCGCCCTGCGCCAATGCCTGTGCACCGTAAGAAACCTGCTCAGAGCCTGCCGCAACTTGGTCGGCCGCACAAGAAATATCTGCTAAAAGCGTGCGCATTCTTTGGATAAAGCTTTCAATCGAGGTTTGAATGGGACGGAAGTCTCCTTCAAACTCAATGGGGGATTCGACCGTCAAATCGCCCTGCTCCAAAGCCTTCATGCCGAAGTCAATGGCCTGTACATAAGTGGAAAGCGTTTCGGCACACTCGTTCATAATGTCTGCCATTTCCCCGATCTCATCATCGTGGACACGCTGAATTTTGAAATTCAAATCACCCTTTTTCAAACGGCGCAAAGCCTCTTTGACATCGGCCACCGGCTTAAGGCGGTTTGCCAGCAGCTTTTTCAAAAGCACTGCCGTTATCACAACGTCAATGGTGAGCGTCAATCCCAAAAGGAAAATTAAGAAAATGGTGTCGTGCTGATATTCTTCCCAAGAAAGGCCAATTAAAATTTTCCAGCCCAGCTGTTCTACGGGCACAATGCTGCCCACTTTCTTTTCCCCATTCAGATGGTAAGTAAACAGGCTTCCTGTGGGGTTATCCAGCTCTTTGAGCGCTCCGCTGTCTGTAATGCCCAGCGAATCGAAGCTCCGCCCCATAACGGATGTATTTTCAAAACCAATTACCGTATTATCCCTACTGAGCAGCATCAAACGCCCGGTTTCGCCAAAAGAAAGCTCAGCCAAGAGCTCGCTGAAAGTGTCCAGGCGCAGGTCTAAGCAAAGTACGCCGCCCACTTGGCCATTGGTTTTCTGAACCGGAGCGGCAATGGAAACACACATGGTTCCAGTAGAAACATCTTCATAAGGCTGAAGCAGCATAATATTTCCGGTATTGGCCGCCTCGTAGTAAGAGCGTGTATTAAAAGCAACACCGGCTGTCGAACCGTCGGGCAGATACACTTCATTTTCCGCCACACTGCCAACACCCACGCCCAAAATATCCGAATAGCTTTCCACGGCTGTCTGCATTGCCTTTCCGGCGCTGCGGTATGCCTCCGACTCCGACAAAGGCGCACTCTTTTTGCTTTCGGTGATGGCGGTTCTCAAATTAGAATCGCTTGCCAATGTGGCAGCCAACATTGCGTAACGCTCAATAAAGTCCTCTACCTGAACTTGAGCGCCAAGCTGTGTTTGCTCCATATAATCGGTTGACTTTCTTGCCACAATCTTGCTTGCCACAATTCCCATCAATACAGCGGTCAGTACATTCAAAATCACCAAAATTACCAGCGAATAAGTGCTCAAAATGACTGACAAGTGTTTACTTTTCCATCTTTTTTTCACATGCTCCATCCTCTCTTTTTGTTTTCTTTCATAATCGTTTTTCAGAACAAAGGCGCTCAATTAGTTGCCTAGGCAACTAATTGCATAAAAAGCCAAGCCGCATCGCAATTGAAACAAAGCCCCCTGTTCAGGTCTTTTAAGCGCTGCTTTTCAGCACTCCGCCATACATTCAAGTACATATTATGTAGTAAAGCCAACCGCTTGTCAATCATTTTATTTCATTTTTTCGATTTTTGTCAATTTTGACTTTGTGGCTTTTATATTTTTACAAGAATCCATATATTTTACCGGATTCTTCCAGTTGTTAAAAAATTGTCACTTTTGCGCTTGCGAAAATGAGAAAAAGAAGCTATAATAAAACCAGTATGCAAGGGAATTTGCATCAGCTTGACTTTTAAATCAGAAAGGGAGTTTTGCCAATGAGTTCTCTCGGTAAAAAGACTGTCGAAAATCTCGACGTGCGCGGCAAGAAGGTTCTTGTTCGCTGCGATTTTAACGTCCCCATGAAAGAGGGCGTCATCACCAATGACAACCGTATTGTTGCGGCACTGCCGACCATCAAAAAATTGGTCGAAAACGGCGGCCGCGTGATTCTGTGCAGCCACTTGGGCAAACCCAAAAACGGCCCGGAAGAGAAATTCAGCCTGGCACCTGTTGCGGTTCGTTTGAGCGAGCTGCTGGGCAAAAACGTTGTGTTTGCCAACGATGACAACGTTGTAGGCGAAAATGCAAAGGCCGCGGTTGCCGCTATGAACGACGGCGACGTTGTGCTGCTGCAAAACACCCGTTTCCGCAAAGAGGAAACCAAAAACCTGCCCGAGTTCAGCGAGGAGCTGGCAAGCTTGGCTGACGTTTACGTCAACGATGCGTTCGGCTCTGCTCACCGCGCACACTGCTCTACTGCCGGCGTAACCGACTATATTAAGGATACTGCTGTCGGCTATCTGATGGAGAAGGAAATCCGCTACCTGGGCAACGCTGTGAACGACCCCGTGCGTCCGTTTGTTGCTATCTTGGGCGGCGCTAAAGTTGCCGATAAGCTGAACGTGATCGAGAACCTGCTGAACAAAGTGGACACGCTGATCATCGGCGGCGGCATGGCCTACACCTTCTTGAAGGCACAGGGCAAAGAAGTGGGCAAGAGCCTCGTGGACGACGAGAAGCTCGACTACTGCCGCGATATGCTGAAAAAGGCTGAGGAAAAGGGCGTGAAATTGCTGCTGCCGGTTGATACCGCTGTTGCAAAATCCTTCCCCGATCCCATCGACGCAGAAATCGAAGTTTCCTATGTTTCCTGCGACGAGATTCCTGCCGACGTAATGGGTCTGGACATCGGCCCCAAGACGGAAGCTTTGTTTGCTGACGCAATCAAAACTGCAAAAACCGTGGTTTGGAACGGCCCCATGGGCGTGTTTGAGAACCCGACTTTGGCAGCCGGCACTCTGGCTGTCGCAAAGGCAATGGCAGCGGCAGACGCTACTACCGTTATCGGCGGCGGCGACTCCGCAGCAGCTGTCATTCAGCTGGGCTATGCTGACAAGATGACCCACATTTCCACCGGCGGCGGCGCTTCTCTGGAGTATCTGGAGGGCAAGGTTCTGCCCGGTATCGACTGCATCGCCGCAGAGTAATTTGCTGTCGGCGCAGCGGTTGGTTCGCTGTGCCCGTGCGGTGGGTACGGCATGTTAACCGAAACCGGAAAGGGGCTGCTGCTTGCAGGCAGCAGCCCCTTATTTAATCTTCTTACCGAAAGGATGTTTCTTCAATGAATAAAGCCAAGCGCAAACCCGTTATCGCAGGCAACTGGAAAATGAACAAAACTGCTACCGAGGCAGTAGAGCTGATTGACGCTTTGATTCCCGCCGTAAAGGATGCCGACTGCACGGTTGTGATCTGCACTCCGTTCACCACTTTGGCTACGGCTGTGGAAAAATGCAAAGGCACCAACATCTGCGTTGGCGCTGAAAACGTTCACTTTGAGAAGTCCGGCGCTTACACCGGCGAAATTTCCGCCGACATGCTGGTGGATTTGGGCGTAAAATACGTTATCACCGGCCACTCTGAGCGCCGTCAGTACTTCGCAGAAACAGACGAAACCGTCAACAAGCGCACCAAAGCTGCTTTGGAAGCCGGTTTGACCGCCATTGTCTGCGTAGGTGAAAGCCTGGCACAGCGCGAGCAGGGCGTTACTGAGGAGCTGGTGCGTCTGCAAACCAAAATTGCTCTGCAAAATGTAACCGCAGAGGAAATGAGCCGCGTTATTATCGCTTACGAGCCGGTATGGGCAATCGGCACAGGCCGCACAGCAACTGCCGACCAGGCAGAGGAAGTTTGCGCAGCGATCCGCAAGGTGCTGGGCGAGCTGTACGGCGAAGCTGTGGCTGAGGCTGCTGTGGTGCAGTACGGCGGCAGCATGAACGCAGCCAATGCCGAGGAATTGCTGTCCAAACCCAACGTGGACGGCGGCCTGATCGGCGGCGCTTCCCTGAAAGCAGATGCTTTCGGCGCTATTGTTGCAGCTGCATCGAAATAAGCATTTTGAAACAGTGCCGCACGGCTTTCTATGGGCTGAAAAGCCCCGCGCGGCACTGCCGTATTTTCACCGCTCCGGCTGCCGGACGCGGTGCGTAGAAAGGATTCTTATATTTATGGCTAAAAAACCTTTACTTTTGTGCATTTTGGATGGCTTCGGCTGGGTTCCCGACCAAACCTACGGCAACGCCATTGTCGCCGCCAAAAAACCGAACATTGACAAGCTGTTTGCCAGCTACCCGTACACCACCATCGGCGCTTCCGGCATGGATGTCGGTTTGCCCGACGGCCAGATGGGCAACAGCGAGGTGGGTCATACCAACATCGGCGCCGGCCGCATTGTGTATCAGGAATTGACCCGCATCACCAAAGCCATTCAGGACGGCGATTTCTTCAAAAACGAAGCGCTGGTTGGCGCTTGCAAAGCCGCAAAAGAAAACGGCAAAGCGCTGCACCTGATTGGTCTGCTGTCCAGCGGCGGCGTTCACAGCCACAACGAGCACCTGTATGGCCTGTTGGAGCTGGCAAAGCGCGAGGGCTTGACCGAAGTGTACATTCATGCCATCACCGACGGCCGCGATGTGCCGCCCAGCTCTGCAAAAGACTTTGTGGCTGATTTGGAGGCAAAATGTGCTTCCATTGGCGTAGGCAAAATTGCAACTTTGTCCGGCCGTTACTATGCAATGGACCGCGACAACCGCTGGGAGCGTGTGGAAGCCGCTTATGCCGCTATGGTATACGGCGAGGGCAACCACGGCACCCCGGCTGAGATTGTGGAGAAATCCTATGCCGAGAATGTAACCGACGAGTTCATTGTGCCTTCCGTTACCTGTGAGGGTGGCCGCATCAGCGCGGGCGACAGCGTGGTGTTCTTCAACTTCCGCCCGGACCGTGCCCGCGAAATCACCCGCACCTTTGTGGATCCCGACTTCAACGGCTTCACCCGCAAAAACGGCTTCTTCCCCGTTCACTACGTCTGCTTTACCCAGTACGACGCTACCATGCCGAATGTTGAAGTGGCCTTCAAGCCGCAGAGCTTGACCAACGTGATGGGCGAGTATCTGGCCAAAAACGGCAAAACTCAGCTGCGCATTGCGGAAACCGAGAAGTATGCACACGTAACGTTCTTCTTTAACGGCGGCGTTGAGGCTGCTTTTGAGGGCGAGGACCGCGCACTGATTAACAGCCCGAAGGTTGCCACCTATGACTTGCAGCCGGAAATGAGCGCTTACGAAGTGGCTGACGAGTGCGTTGCACGCATCGAAAGCGACAAGTATGACGTCATCATTTTGAACTTTGCCAACTGCGATATGGTTGGCCACACCGGCGTATTTGATGCCGCTGTTAAAGCTGTGGAAGCAGTAGACGCTTGCGCAGGCAAAGTCATTGACGCTGTTTTGGCAAAGGGCGGCGCGGTTCTGCTGACTGCTGACCACGGCAATGCCGACCAGATGTATGACCCGGACCCCGAGCATCCCTTCACGGCACACACCACCAACCCGGTTCCGTTCCTCGTGGCCGGTCTTGGCGACGTTTCGCTGCGCAAGGGCGGTGTCTTGGCAGACATTGCTCCCACCATGCTGAAGATTCTCGAGCTGCCTCAGCCCGAAGAAATGACCGGCAAAAGCATTATCGAATAAGATTCGCCATCAAAAGGCGCCGCAGGGCTCATCTTTGCGGCGCCTTTTTTCATAAGAAAAGCACGTCGAAATATCAAGGAGAGTTCCCATGACTTTAGCGGAAAAACAAGCGCTGGCAGACAAAATTGCCGACATCGCCAAACAAGCAGGCAAGATGTTTGCCGAAACAAAAGCCACACATGTGACGCAAAAAAGCAGTGTTGCGGATGTCGTCACCGATATGGACTTAAAAAGCCAGCAATTCATGATTCAAAAATGTGCCAAACTGCTGCCGGACAGCTCTTTTTTGGCCGAGGAGGAAGGCCGACAGACGATTGGCGCGGGATTTACCTGGGTGATCGACCCCATTGACGGAACTACGAATTATATGTACCAGTATCAGCACTCTTGTGTTTCCATTGCGCTGTATGAACACGGCCACGCCTTAATCGGCGTTGTTTATAACCCCTATTTAGACGAGTGCTTTCTGGCAATTGACGAATGTCAAAGCACCTGCAACGGTGTGCCGATTCACGTCAGCGAAAATGCGATGTCGGAGGGGCTGGTTTTAATTGGAACCTCTCCGTATCACAAGCATTTAGCAGACCAAAGCTTCTCCGTGTTTAAACGCCTCTTTTTGGCTGCTCGGGATTTGCGCCGCAGCGGAAGTGCTGCGCTCGACTTATGTTATGTTGCATCCGGCCGTGCAGACGCCTTTCATGAAGCCATTTTGCAGCCATGGGACTACGCAGCCGGGCTGCTGATTTTGCAGCAGGCGGGCGGGATGGCACAAGCGGATACTCCCGATGCCTTCACGAAACTTCAGCCCACTGGTGTTCTTTGCTCCAACGCCGTTTGTCATGAAGACTTTTGCCGCCTTGTCCAACAGGATTGAGCTTCGAGCCGCTCATCAGATTTCCATTTCTCCTAAATGATGGTAAAAAGTGCCATTCTTTTGCCGACTTTACCTAAAGTTTACATGAAGTTTACCGGATGGCGATAGTATGTGTCATTTATTTTATGTTATTGTAAAATAAAGATAAAAACACACTAAATAGTGTCTACACAAGATTAGGCTAAAATGGCACACCAAATAGCAATGCAACGAATTTGCACTGCTGCCAAAAAAGATGCTGTATTTTTGGCATATCGCGTGGCAATACCACGCCAGCGTTTCAGATGCAAAAAAGCATTTTCCACCAAATGACGAAGCCGGTACAAATAACGATCATAGTCCCTTTGGTGTTTGCGATTTCGCTTGGCCGGAATCACAATATTCATTCCAGCACCAGCAGCATACGCAATGATCTGATTGGTGTCATAACCACGATCGGCCAGTAATGTTTCCGCGGATATTCCGTCAATTAGGTGAATAGCTTCTTTGCAATCAGCTCGGGTACCCTCTGTGATAAGTACTCGGACCGGCATACCATTTGCATCCACGGCAAGGTGAATCTTGGTATTGAGCCCCCTTTTGTACGACTCATGTCCTGGTTTCCACCCTTTGCTCCAGCGGCATGAGGATGTACCTTGCAATGGCTCGCATCAATCATGAGCCATTCAAAATCAGGTTCATCAACCAGGATTTCCAGCAGCTTTTCCCAGGTTCCCTTATCACGCCATCTGCGAAAACGCTGATATACAGTACCCCATTTCCCGTAGCACGGCGGTAAATCCCGCCACGGTGCTCCTGTGCGTAAAATCCAAAACACGCCATTGACAAACCGCCGGTTATCCTGTGCGATGCCACCCCATTGCCCGCGTTGTCCTGGCAGATGCGGCTCCAGCAGATTCCATACCGTATCACTCATGTCATGGCGTTGTTGTTCATTGCTCATAGGAACACCTCTTTCTGGCCTATTGTTCCTATTATACCACATTACTCGTGTAAACGCTATTTAGGAGATAATGAATACGAGAAAAATTCTATCCTGTAAGATCAACGTGGACACCGCATAGACCTGGTCTGTATGTTCCACAATAATATATTGCCTTATGCGGAATTGAATAAAGAGTTTGCTGTTTTTAATTACTTGCAGTATAATAATTAAAAATCTCCCAATTCAAAATTTTAAATATTTTCACTATATAATTGAACATTTTTAATTACAGTCCGGATTGTGGGATTTTTCCCATGCTAAAATAAAAAACATCAGAGAACCGTGAGAAAATCACTCCCCAGAAACACAACAGAAAAGGAAGGTGAGAATATTGGCCAGCAAAGTATATCCGCTCCAAATGGAAATTGCGGGGAATACCGCCATTTGGACCAGGCCTGATACCGGCGATTCTCCATGCAGCTATCCGGCACCTACATACTCTGCCGTGAAAGCGTTGTTTGAGTCTGTTTTGTGGGGGCCGGATGTTTTGGTAGAGCCGGTCAAAGCGGAGATCTGCAGTCCGATCCGGTATCATTCCTACGCAACGAACTACGGCGGCCCGCTGCGGAAGGGCAAATCCGTCAAAGATGGGAGCAACTATCAGCTTTATGCGACGGTTCTGACCGATGTTTGCTACCGGCTTTATGCCCAGGTGCGGCCAAATCCCCGAAAAGAGAAAATGCCTCAGACGGCTTTGGAATGGGACCGCCGCACGACTTCGCCTGGCCATGCTTATCAGGAGATTTTCAACCGGAGACTAACGCGGGGACAATCCTTTGCCAGTCTGTCATTGGGGTGGCGGGAATTTACGCCGTCTTACTTCGGTCCATTCCGCGAAGGAACCAAGGTATGTTCAGAGATTCCTGATATTGTGATTCCATCTATGCTGCGAGAAGTTTTTCCGGCGGGATATCGTTCGGACTGGCGCGCGGTTTACGACACAAATCTTGTGATCCATCAAGGCGTGCTGATCTATCCTGAGAGGGGGCGCCGCTGTGATCAATGAGCTGTACACGCTTTCTCAGGCGATGCAAAAGTACGAGATTTCTGGTCGGGCACAGTATCGCTCTTACCGTTCTCTGCCGAATGTAAAAAAAGACGCGCCTTGTATTCAAATTCTCTTATCAAAAAACGATGAGAGCGGGAATATTGACGTGGTGAGTCTTAGAGGTCTGCCGCAGGAAACGGTGAAGGAATTAAGAAAATGCGGGGATAAGCAGAAATCATATCCGGCAATGAATTTGGCGGCTCTTTACCGCGTTACGGATAAAGAATCACTGAGACTGCTGGGTGATCTGCGTTCCGGGAAAACGGTGGATTTCGACTTGGAGCAACTAAAAAGCTGGTGTCAAACGGACAACTGGAACTCCAAATTCTTGAGAAAATACAAGAATTGTTTTCAAAAAGTTCCGGAAAAGCTGAAAGAGTTTTTGAAAGAATACCCTGACAACCCCATCTTCATACTTTTCCGCCAGACAGAGGTTTTTCAGAACCCTGAGGTATTACGCCAGAAATTGGAAAAATGCGCGTTTCGTATGCTGGAAGAGAAGAAAGACATCCCGACCGCTATTCAAATGCTGTTTTATTTCGGTGACGCGGACAAGGACCCGAAAGAAGATTTTAAAAACCTTTCCGTTATCCTGGACAGCACAGAATTGGTAAAAGTGGGATATTCGACGATCAGCGCCGCTTTTACAAATCGTTTGAATGAAGATTTGCTGAAAGCGGATGAGAAAAACATGAGCTCCAGACAAGAGGATACAGTTGACGCTTTTGGGACGGGATTCGCCGCGGTAGAGGAACCGATGCCGGAGATAGAGTTGCCAGAAGGATTTATCGCGTCTTTGCGGACAATGTTCAAGGAACATAAATGTCAATACCGGTATGGGCGCATTGAAAACGCGACATATCCGATCGCGCCCGCGACACGGCTCCAGTTAAAAAGCGCACTGGAATGGGTCTCAGCGGAGGAGCGCAGAAACATCACATGGAGCAAACTTGACACCGGCGAGATTTTGTTCGCGTATCCGGAAAGCAAGCCTTCTCTTTCGGCCGGATTAGCCGCTGTTTTCCAAGGATCCACGGGCTTTGGACAGAGCAGCTTTGAAGGAGCGGCTAAACATTTTCTGAGCTCCCTGAGAGAAGGAAAGGACCCAGGGACCGATTCCAGAGCCAATCGAATCCAAATTTTCATTCTCCGAAAGTTGGATAAAGGCCGGACAAAAATTGTCTATACATACAACACCACGCCGGAAGAATTGGAACAGCGCGGTGAAATTTGGTGGACAGCCTGCCATAACCTGCCTGAATTGCCTCGAATTTTTGAATCCGAAAATAGCCGCGATCTGTTCCCGTTAGAAGCTGCGAACCTCCTGAATTCCGCGTGGAAACAGGACGGCACGCTCGCTTCCAAGAAATTCAAACCGTTTTCTGGGTATCACGGTTTGGAATTGTTTTTTGATGACGGGTCGATGGCTCGGAACGATTTATCCGCGCTTTTGCGGAATTTAGAACCGGTCGCCGTAAAGCTGGGACGCTATGCCTATCATTTGGACAAGGTCTCCAAAACACAAGAGATATTTCAGAAAAGCTTCCTTTTGCTGGGACTGCTGTTGGACAGGCTGGGAAGCAGAAAGGAGCAATATATGCAGGAATTTCCTTATCTTTACGGACAGCTTCTGAAGGTGTCTGATGAGATGCATATTTTATATTGCCGCGTTGAACGCGATGGGGATTTCCCTCCGCAGCTGGTCGGCGGCAGTTTTTATAACGCGGCCGCAGAGCTGCCTTTGCAGACGCTTACACAGTTAGGTCAGCGCATGATCCCGTATATTTCCTGGGCGAAAGCTTACCAGTATAAGAATAGATCCGATAAGGAAAAAGAAAGCTGGCGGGCTGGATGGTATCTCCGTCTGTATGAGCGGCTTGCTTCTCAGATTGCTGAGCAGACGGAACTCAAGACCAAATTTATAGAGGCGGAACGCGCGCAGATGTTTATCGGGTACCTGGCCCAATTTCCCCAAAGCGACAAACAAAACAGCGGTTCAAACGAAAACAAAATAACGGAAGAAACAGATGGAGGTACCAATCATGAAGTCTGCGATCAAGCGCGCGACCGGTCTGCTGGTCATTGAAGTTGTCAACTCGAATCCCAACGGCGATCCGGATCGGGAAAGCGATCCACGTCAGAGGGCGAACGGTTTGGGGGAAATCTCTCCGGTTTCCTTCAAACGGAAACTGCGCGATCTGCTGGAGGATCACAATGCGCCGTTTTTCCGCAGTCTCCCAGAACAGTTTTTGCAGAATGAGGAGCGCTATCAGATTTTGGAGCATCGGGGCAGAGACAGAAAAGCGATTCGGAGCGAAATGGAAGAGGGTGTGTCGCCTGGTAAATTCGATCAGGATAAATTCTTATCCAGTTCTTTTGTGCGGAAATACTGGGACGGACGCGTATTCGGCAATACATTTTTGGAGGATGGCAGCGCGAAAGGATATATCAAAACTGGCGTCGTTCAGTTCGGCATGGGGCTGTCTGTCGCGCCCATCAACGTACAGCGTCTGACCAACACCAATAAGGCGGGTGTGGAAGAAGGAAAACAGGCGGGTATGGCGCCTATGGCTTACCGAGTGGTAGAGCACGGCGTGTATTGTATGCCATTCTTTGTGAACCCGAATTACGCTGGAAAGTCTGGCTGCACCGCCGAGGACATCGAGCTTCTCAAGCTGCTGATCCCGCAGGCCTATGACCTAAACCGTTCTGCTATTCGCCCGGACGTCCGTATCCGTCACGCATGGTATATGGAGCATCAGAATGTTCTGGGCAGCTGCCCGGAATACCTGCTGCTGGACGCGTTGACGCCGGTCCGCAAGGGTGACGCAGAGATGCCATCAAATTCTTGGAGCGATTATGAGGATCGGGCTTCTTTGCCGGAGGAGCTGAAAAATCGGCTGGCCGGCGTCGTCGATCTGGTCAACCTATGATGCGTTCGCTTGCACACAGTGCCCGAAACGGCTTCCCCGCTCAAGCCTATCAGGATCATGTGGAAAATGTGTGGCGGCGGGCGACCCAGTACGCAGCCGAGGTGGAACAATTCGCAGCGGATTCCTCCGGTCAGCTGCAAAAAGTGGTTTCTTGGGCAGCGGAATATCATGATCTGGGAAAACTAGACGAGGAAAATCAAAAAGTACTCCGCGGAGAAGGAAAGGCGCTGAAAAAACTCCCTGTCAATCATGTGGATGCCGGGACGGCATACCTTTTGAAACCGGATCAGTATGCGGTATGGTCCGCCGTCACGGTCTATTCCCATCATCGCGGGCTGCCAGATTTTTCTGAGGAAGCAGCGAAGGGAGAAACGGCGTTCCGCGATGAATATACCGACGCCCGTGCGAGGACAAATGCGACTCTTTCTTCTCTTCTGAAAATCCATCGCCGTGAAGTGTGGCTTTCCCAGCCCGCAGGCCCGGGGCAGTGCGGCGGGGATCTTGGCGTGTTTTTGCGTTTGGCGCTATCCTGCATCGCAGACGCCGACCACAGCGACACGGCGGAAAGTGCGGGAAAAGGCTTGCCACAAGAAAATCTTCCAAACCTTAGAGCAAAGGAACGTCTTGCCTCTCTTGACCGCTACGTCCGCGATTTAGAACAGCCTGTGGAATGCCAGTTTAACCAGCGCGGCTCGCTGCGGAGCTCGATGTACTGGAATTGCCGGGACGCGAAACCGGAGAACAATATCGTTTCTTGCGACAGCCCGGTGGGTTCCGGTAAAACCACTGCCGTGATGGCACATTTGCTGGCGCAGGCAGACCGCCGGGGACTGCGGCGCATTTTTGTGGTACTGCCTTATACCAATATTATCACACAGGCGGTTCAGGTTTATCGAAAAGCGCTGACGCTCCCCGGTGAAAAGCCGGAGGAAGTAGTGGCTGAGCTGCACCACCGGGCGGATTTCGAGGACAACGATTTGCGGTACCTGACAGCGCTTTGGCGGGCCCCCATTATTGTTACCACTGCGGTCGGGTTCTATGAGACGCTGGCCTCCAACAAGCCCGCCGCCTTGCGGAGGCTTCACGAGCTCCCCGGAAGCGCCATTTTTGTGGATGAGGCCCACGCGGCCCTGCCGGTCCATCTGCTCTCCATCGCATGGCATTGGATGCGGGTTTTAGCCAGAGAATGGAGCTGTTATTGGCTGCTGGCGTCCGGTTCGCTGGTTCGCTTTTGGACATTTCAGGGGGTAATCCCGGAATCGTGCACAGTCCCGGAACTGGTATCGGAGGAACTGCGTGAGCAGCTGATGCAATATGAATCCCGCAGGGTGCGATTTCGCTGGGAGCCAAAGCCGCTGAGCAGAGAAAAGCTGATCCATACGGTTATGAACAAATCGGGTCCGCGGCTTTTGATCGTCAATACGGTGCAGAGCGCTGCAGTATTAGCGCGGGATATTGCCAAAATGTATGGCCTAGAACAGGTGGAACATCTTTCAACAGCCTTGACGCCTAAGGACCGGGCCAAAACCATTGACCGGATTAAGAAGCGATTGCAGGACCCGTCCGATACGGATTGGATTTTGGTGGCAACTTCTTGTGTAGAAGCGGGCGTTGATTTTTCTTTTCATACCGGTTTTCGGGAAGCGGCTTCGATGGTATCTTTGCTGCAAACAGCGGGCCGGATCAATCGAAATGGTTTGCTGGATGACGCGGAGGTCTGGACGTTTCAGATGCAGGATGATTCTTTGCTGAAACGGAATCCGCGCTTAGAAGGGTCGGCGGCGGTTCTGCTGAAATATCTTGAAGAAGGTCTGATCCCCGCACCGAAGCTGAGTACGCGCTCAATTCAAGATGAACTGCGGCAAGAAGCCTCCAGAAGACTCGATTTGTATTCAAAGGAGACTGCACGAGAATTCCAAACGGTAGCGGAAAAATTCGTTGTAATTGATTCCGACACTGTGCCCGTCGTGGTCGACCCAAAACTTGCGGAAAGTTTTTGCACCGGCAGTGGAGATTGGCAGCTTCTTCAGCAAAACTCGGTTTCGATTCCAAAATATCATTTGGACCGATACCGCGTCGTGGAATTAAAGCCCGGACTGTATTGTTGGGAATTGCCGTATTCTTCCTTTTTGGGCTATATGGAAGGAATCGTTGGAGAAGGTGCTGATCAAATCGACTTTACAACAGTTTGAAGAAAATGAGAAACCATGCTATAATACTTCTTAAGCCACTCAATCATCCCTCTCAAGTACAACCCCTGATAATCCGTCCCCGATAGATTTTTGATAGCAAAAGTCCGAATAGACCTTAGGATAAGGATAATCTGCATCAAATAAAACCACGACGAATTAAATCCTCTATACAAAAAAGTTTAGAAATGGATTTAACTCGGCGAGTGGGAATAACCGCAACAGCGCATAAATACTAAAATAAGTTTTATATTTTATAAAAAACTGGAATAAAACGCTTTTTTATGCTTGAGAAAGTTATTTTGCTACACTATTTTTCGCGTAGCAAAATCGTAGCGCTTTTGCATAGTTTCCAGTTTTGTGGTTAGTTCGCCCTGCTTATTGGGATATAAATGGGAATAGGTCTGCAATGTTGTTTCAATATTTTCGTGTCCTAATCGCTCAGCAATAAGCAGTGGAGAATAAGGTCAGCCAATTCTACACCGACGGTGTGGACTACGTGCTGGCCGACGGTTCCACCGGCTCCATGCGTGGCTACGACACCGTGGTGCTGGCTATGGGCTCCCGCAGCAATGCGGTGATGAAGGAGATCGCCGAGAAGGTGGCTCCGCAGGTCGTGGTGATCGGTGAGGCTGCCAAAGCCCCCGGCAATGCTGTCACCGCCACCCACAGTGCATTGGAAGCCGCGTTGCAGTTGTAACGGCGTCAAATATAGTGCATTGCAAGGCCGGCCTGCGTTGAGCAGAGCGCCGACTATGCGGTGGAAGCCATGAACTGGACCGTCAGGTACCAGCGGCAAATAAAAATGCCCCCAGCTGGGGGCATAGCAAATAACACCCCATCGGCCGGACAGTCTTCGTACTGTTCGCCCGGTGGGGTGTTGTATAGTTCTGCACAGAGACATCCGAAGAAGGGAAATCCCGTCTTCGGTGGGTAGAGCCGTTCTGCACGGCTCTACCCGGTATGTTGCTCTGGGATTGCGGTGGGTATCGTACCGCAGACCCTTAGGTGGTGTGAACGGTGGCCTTGTCGTTATAGGCCTTTTCGTCGAGGCTGCCCATATGCTTGTCCACCACAATGGCATTGGTTAGAGAACCGGTGACATTCAGCATGGTACGGGGCATATCGATGATGGGGTCAATGGCCAGAATGGGGCTAACCATGGCAAACTGTGCGCCCATGCCTACGCCGGACAGGCCCACGGAAGCAGCCATGGTGGCGGTGCCGGGAATACCGGCGATGCCCAGGGAGCCGATGGCCACAACAAAGATGGTCATAACGATCATGGTGATGTCCAGGGGGGTGCCGGTGACGTTGCAGACATATACGATCAGCAGGGCAGGGAAGATACCGGCGCAGCCCTGCATACCGGCAGTGGTACCGAAGCCGGCCACGAAGCTGGCAGTACCCTGGTTGACGCCCAGTTTCTTGGTCAGGGTCTCAATGGTCAGAGGCAGGCAGCCCACGCTGGACCGGGAGGTGAAGGCCATCAGCATGGTGGCAAAGGATTTCTTCATGTAGATGGCGGGGTTGAGGCCATGGACGGCCAGCAGCACCAGCTGCACCACAAACTGCACGGCGGCGGCAATGTACAGGGCAATGATGAACTTGCCCACCTCCAGAATGGAGGACAGACCTCTCTGGGCAATGGTGTTCGCCAGCAGAGCCATAACCGCCCAAGGCATGTAGTCGAGAATCAGCAGAGCCATATTGATCATGGCCTTATGGGACTTGTTGATGAGGTCGTACAGGGGTTTTGCATCCGCGGGGTCTTCGTGATTGATCCACCAGATGGCCAGGCCCAGGAAGGCGGAGAAAATCACCAGGCCGATGATGTTGCTGTTGACCATGGCTTCCACAATGTTGCCGGGAATCAGGTTCTTGATGGTGGTGGCAACAGGGGTGATCTCCTTGGCCGTTGCGTCGCCGGCCACGGAGGTGCTGCCTTCGCCGACACCCATGATCATACCGACCGCAACGCCTACAACGGCGGCCACGGCCACCATGCTCATGGTCACGGCAATGGTGGTTTTCACCAGCTTGCTCATGGTCTTGCCCTGCTGCATATTGATGATAACCTGCAGGATGGAGACCATAACCAGGGGTACAACGATCATCTTAATGAGGTTGATGTAACCGCTGCCCACCATGGCAAACCAGGTTGTGACTTCGGAGACAAACCGGACCTCCATGGGGGCGTCGGGGAAACCGGCCACCAGCTGAATGGCCAGACCCAGCACCAGGCCCAGGCCGGTACCAATCATCACAACCACGGCAAAGTCCATGTGCTTCTTATGGTACAGAATATGAATCACATAGAACAGTGCCGCCAGCACCACCAAAAACAATACGGTTCTTCCGTCGCTGATGCTTAGAAAATCTTGAAAAAATGCGCTTTGCATCGTATTACTCCCTTCTCTATCTTCGGTGCATTCACCGGTTTGGATTCTGTGCCGCAGAGCCGGACGGGCTTAGTTGAAGTTATACTCCGTAACGATTTTTTCCCGTCCGGTGGTCACATCGCCAAAGTACTCATAGTAGCTCAGACCCAGAAAGGAGCCGGAGATATTGATGACATTGTCGAATCCCAAGCCCTGTAGCGCCATGATGGCGTTGTAGCTTCTCTGGCTGGTACGGCAGTGGAGGTAAACGGGACGGTCCCGGGGGATTTCGTCCAGTCTCTGGCGCAGCTGGCCCAGGGGAATGTTGACCGCGCCGACGATATGACCGGCGGCAAATTCGCCCTCAGTTCGCACATCGATGATGCAGGCATTGTTCTCCACCAGGGAACGAACCTCTGTGACGGGAACCTGCCGGACCACGCCGTGGAGCACGTTGCGGGCCACCAGGGCGGCCACATTCACCACATCTCTGGCCGTACCGAACACGGGCGAATAACAGAGCTCCAGCTCCTTCAAATCCTCCAGGGTACCGTTCATGGCGATCAGGGTGGCGATGACGTCAATGCGCTTGTCCACATTGCCCCGGCCGATGGCCTGGGCGCCCAGCACTCTGCCGGTGGGGGTTTCAAAGATCAGCTTGAAGTGCATGGGGGCACAGCCCGGCATGAGGCTGACCTTATCCATGGCCATGGTGTAGACGGCGTCGCAGGGAATGCCGTTGGCCTTGGCGGCTCGCTCATTGAGGCCCGTGGCGGCTGCGTTCATGCCGAAGACACGGACGGCACAGGACCCCAGAACGCCGCGGTTGGTGCCGGGGATGCCGTAGATGGCGTCGGCGGCCGTTCTGGCCTGCCGAATGGCCGGACCGGCCAGGGGCAGCTTGCTGGCCTTGTGGGTCAGCCGGTTGTGGACCTCGATGGCGTCGCCCACGGCATAGATGTGGGGGTCGCTGGTGCGATACTCCGGGGAGACCCGAATGGCGCCGGTCTCGCCCAATGCCAGACCCGCGGCCTTGGCCAGGCCCGTCTCCGGTGCTACGCCAATGGCCAGGACCACCGCGTCGGCTTCCAGAGCCTTGCCGGAGGCCAGAACCACCTGGGTTTCGGTGATGGCCTGCACCGCGTCGCCCACATACAGGGACACTTCGTGATCGTACAGTTCCTTTTGCAGAATCTGCACCATGTCAAAGTCAAAGGGGGCCATGATCTGGGGGGCAGCCTCCACGACGGAAACCGTCTTGCCGGCCTCCCGCAGGTTTTCCGCCACCTCCAGACCGATGAAGCCGCCGCCGACCACCACCACATTCCGGGCGTCGTTGCTGCGGACGTACTGGTCCAGCTTCACAATATCGGCCACATTGCGGACGGTGAAGACATGGGGCAGCTGTGCGCCCTCCAGAGAGCGGGGGCAGATGGGACTGGCGCCGGGGGCCAGGATCAGCTCGTCGTAAGATTCCTCATACTCGCGGCCGGATGCCAGGTCCCGGACGGTGACCTTCTTGCCCTCCCGGTCAATGGCAATCACCTCATTGCGTACCCGAACCTCGATATCATAGGAGGCCCGGAAGCTCTCCGGCGTCATCATGACCAGATCCTCCGCCGTCTGCACCGTTCTGCTCAGATAGTACGGCAGGGAACAGTTGGAAAAGGACACATGCTCGCCGCGTTCAAATACAAGGATGGATGCCGTTGCATCCAGTCGTCTGATTCTGGCGGCTGCCGATGCGCCTCCGGCCACGCCGCCCACTACTAGAACACGTTTTCCCATAATCGTCTCCTTTATGACAGCTCTTTCAGATTGGCAAGGATGCGCTCCACAGCCATCTTGATGTACTTCGTATCGGTGGCCAGGTTGATGCGGACATAGCCGTGGCCCGTAAAGCTGAACCACTCGCCCACATCACAGGCCAGACGGCACTTCTTCTGGATGAATTCGGCCACGTCCTTGCCGTCCATGTAGCCCCGCAGGTCCAGCCAGGACAGGTAGGTACCCTCCAGGGGCGTCAGCACGATCTTGGGGGCGTCCTTGGCAAAGGCCTGCTTCATATAGTCGTAGTTGTGGCAGATCAGGGCCTTGACCTGGTCGAACCACGCCGCGCCGTCGCGGAAGGCAGCGCCCATGGCTACCACACCCATGAGGTTGACCTCCGGAGAACCGATGCTCTTGATGTAGGCGTCATACGTCTCCATGAGCTTCTCATCGAAGATAATCACATGGGAATGGATGAGACCGGCCAGATTGAAGGTCTTGGAGCCGGAGTTCAGCAGGATCAGCATATCCTTATACTGGCCGTCTCCCAGAAGTGCCGTGGAGAAGAAAGCATGGTCCTTGTCATAGGTGAAGTCCTGGTGAATCTCATCGGCCACCACCAGCACGCCGTGCTTGCGGCAGACAGCGAACATGCCCTCCAGTTCCTCCTCGGTCCAGACGCGGCAGACGGGATTGTGGGGCGAGCACAGCAGGAACATCTTGGCCTTGCTCTCCGCAATGGTCTTTTCGAACTTCTCCAGGTCCAGGGTGAAGCGGCCGTCGTGGTTATCCAGTTCACAGGTGACCAGCGTCCGGCCCGTGTTCAGAATGGCGTCATAGAAGGGGTAGTAGACGGGGGGGCAGATGATGACCCCATCGTTGGGCTGAGTGTAAGCCCGAACGGCGGCATACAGGGAGCCCACAACGCCGGTGGCAAACCGGAGGTTCTCCTTCGCCAGGGTAACGCCATGATGGTTCTTCTGCCAGGAGAAAAACGCATCGTAGTAGTCGTCGGTCACCTTGGCATAGCCAAAGGTTCCGTGCTCCACACGGGCCTGGATGGCCTGCCGGGCTGCCGGAGGAGACTGAATCTCCATATCCGCCACCCACAGCGGCAGCAGATCGGCATCGCCGAATACCTCCTCCAGGGAGTCCCATTTCAGCGTACCGGTACCCTTGCGCTCTACGCAGTTTTCCTGACAAAATTTCTCAAAATCCATTTGTCGTATCACCTTCCTTTAGCACAGTGCCAAACACAAATATAGTTTAGCTTATAAACTATATTATAGACGATACAACACCATTCGTCAATTACATTCAGTATATACGCTAAAATACCGGGGTATATTTCATGAAGTTTCATTTTGTTGCACAATTTTCGTTCTAAAAATCAACCATATTGCACAAAAGTTGAAGTAAAATGGATGTTATGGTTTTCTATCTGAACAATTTGCACCGAACATAACAGGAAAACCATGTCTTTTGTTGAAATGTTTCTGTAATTGTGGTAAACTATCCAAAATGGAACGTTATAAGCGGAGGAATGTATGAGTCACAGATCCGATATTGACCAAGTTTATCAAAAGCTGAAATTCCGGGCAGATATGTTGTATGAGTTTGTAATTTTGTACCACAACTTTATCAATGCCAAGCATACCTACGATTCGGAGCACTGCAATATGATCGAAATGCACACGCTGATCTATATTGACGATTACCCTGGAATCACAGCCACTGAGTTGGCCAAACGCTGGCACAAGAGCAAGAGTTCCATCTCCCATGTCGTCAAACATCTGATGGAATCGGGCTATGTGGAAAAGCAATATACCGATAATAATGAGAAGACCGCCCATCTGTTTGCCAGCGAAAAGGGCAAACGGGCGTCCAGCATCCACAAGGCCTATGATGTGGCCGATATCATCCAGACCAGCACCCACCTGGAAGAGCGGTGCAGCAAGGAGGATCTGGACGCCTTTTATCGCATCATTGCCGAATACATCCAGCTGTTGAAGGCGGAGGATTGAGCGGTTCCGACGGCAAACAATCCCCCGGAGCGGTATGGACGCCGCAGCGCTCCATACTGCTCCGGGGGATCGGAAATTCCATACGATTGTGCCGACTCTTGCGGAAGCGCCTAGGGCTTGTTTGAAAAATAAAAGTTGCACAAAAGGAACAAATATGCGAAACT
>ERZ1643251.682-NODE-682-length-45193-cov-4.855665_pt1 | contig 45193 bp, 41 predicted proteins | sample MGYA00579261_ERZ1643251 | MGnify/ENA primary metagenome ERZ1643251 (study PRJEB29033, sample SAMEA4952267) | chicken gut metagenome | biome: Broiler Chicken; feature: Gastrointestinal Tract; material: Caecum | place: Ireland | collected 2018 | study: Broiler... | reverse complement strand
TAACAAAGCCGAGCGGCTGCACAGCCGCTCGGCTTTTAAAAATTTCTTTGAAATTACTTAATAAGGCTCTTGCCCGTCATCTCTGCGGGAACGGGCAGACCCATGAGCGTCAAAAGGGTGGGGGCGAGGTCGGCGAGTATGCCGTCCTTGCGTAGTTCGGCGTTCTTGTACTTGTCGGAAACGAGTATCACGGGCACGGGGTTGGTTGTGTGCGCGGTGAAGGGCGAACCGTCGTCCGAAAGCAGCTTGTCGGCGTTGCCGTGGTCGGCGGTTACAATCGCCGCGCCGCCCATCGAAAGTATCTTGTCGCACACCTTTTTAACGCACTCGTCAACGGTGTGAACTGCCTTTTCGGCAGCGGGAATTACGCCCGTGTGGCCTACCATGTCGCAGTTGGCAAAGTTTAAAATTATCGCGTCGAACTCGCCGCTGTCAAGCTCTTCCAAAACCTTGTCGGTCACGAGGTATGCGCTCATCTCGGGCTGCAAGTCGTATGTCGCAACTTTGGGCGAGGGGATAAGGTCGCGCACTTCGTTTTCGTTGGGCGCCTCAACGCCGCCGTTGAAAAAGAATGTTACGTGTGCGTACTTTTCGGTCTCGGCAATTCTCAGCTGCTTTTTGCCCATCTTTGCAAGGTATTCGCCCAAAGTGTTGTCGAGCGTCGTCTTGGGGAAGGCTATTTCAACGTTCTTGTACTCCGCATCGTAAACGGTAAAGCATACGTAAACGGGTGCAAGGAATCCCGTCTTTCTCTCAAAAGCCGTGCCCTTGGGAACGATGAACGGATCCTGCGAAACTGCGCGGGTAATCTCCCTCGCGCGGTCGGGGCGGAAGTTGAAGCAAATAACGCTGTCGCCCTTCTCCAAAAGTCCTATGGGCTTGCCGTTTTCGCATACCTTTATGGGCTTGATAAATTCGTCGGTCACGCCCTCTTCGTAGCTTTCGTGAACAGCGGCAACGGGGTCGGTGCACTGCTTGCCCTCGCCGAGGGTGAGCATATCGTAAGCCTTTTCAACGCGGTCCCAGTTGTTGTCGCGGTCCATGGCGTAATATCTGCCGACAACCGAGGCTACCTTGCCGCAGCCTATATTTGCCATATGCTCCTGCAATTGGGCGATGAATCCCGCTCCGCTCGTGGGCGAAACGTCGCGCCCGTCCATGAAGCAGTGAACGTAAACGTCTTTAACGCCGCGCTTTTTAGCCATGTCCAAAAGCGCGAATATGTGGGTTATGTGGCTGTGAACGCCGCCGTCCGAAACCAGCCCGTAAAGGTGCAGCTTTTTGCCGTCTTTGGCGTTGTCCATCGCATTGATGAGGGCGGGGTTTTCAAAAAAGTCGCCGTCCTGTATGGCTTTGGTAATTTTTGTTAAATCCTGATAAACTATTCTGCCGGCGCCCATGTTGAGGTGACCTACCTCGCTGTTGCCCATCTGCCCGTCGGGCAGACCTACCGAAAGTCCGCTCGCGCCGAGGGTGGCGGAGGGGTAGCGTTTTTCAAGCTCGGCAATGTTCTTGCTGCCGTCAAGGGCTATTGCGTTGCCGGGTCCCGCAGGCGCAATGCCGTAGCCGTCCATAATGATTAGTGCGTAGGGCACTTTCTTAGCCATAAGATTCTCCTTTGCGCTCCCTTTGCCTCGCGGAAGTAAAAGCCGCCGCGCCCTTGTCTTAAAGGGCGCGCCACAGGCTCCGCCGCGCTGAACGGACAAAAGGGAGATTAATCAATAAATTTTTTTACAATAATATTATAAACCAAATTGCCCGCACATAGCAACTTAATTGCAATTAATTTTTAAAGGCGGTGTGCAAAATTTTTGCGCGCCGCCTTTTTGCAGTTTTTATATAATATTGAAAATATTTTTAATTATTTATCAAAGTTTACTATTTTTGCAAAGTCGAGTTTTAATGAGGCGCCGCCGATAAGTCCGCCGTCGATGTCGGGCTGCGCCATAAGTCCCTTGCAGTTTTTGGCGTTCATCGAGCCGCCGTACTGAATGACAACTTCCTGCGCGCACTTGGGGCAGAAAAGTTCGCCAATCGTCTTTCTTATGTATGCAATGGTCTCCTGCGCCTGCTCGTCGGTGGCGGTGCGCCCCGTGCCGATAGCCCATACGGGTTCGTAGGCAATTACAACTTTGGTTACGTCCTCAACGTTTGCAAGCCCGTCTTTAAGCTGCTTGTAAAGCACCTTTTCGGTAACGCCGCCTTCGCGCTCTTCAAGCGTTTCGCCGACGCATACTATGGGGGTAATGCCGTGCGCAAGCGCCGCAAGCGTGCGCTTGTTCACGCCCTCGTCGGTCTCGCCGAAGTACTGCCTTCTTTCGCTGTGGCCGATAATGGCGTACTTAACGCCGTATTCATTGAGCTGCGCGCACGAAATTTCGCCGGTGTAAGCTCCGCTCTCCGCCCAGTGCACGTTTTCGGCGCCTATGGCAATGTTGCTGCCTTCGGCGGCCTTTGTCATGGCGGGGATGAGTATGGCGGGCACGCAAAGGGCGACGTCGCAGTTTGCGTCCTTTACGAGTGGTTTAAGCTCTTCAATGAGCTTTGCGCCGCTTTCGGCGGTCATGTTCATTTTCCAGTTTCCTGCAATTAAAGGTCTACGCATAATTTCTCCTCTATCTTTGTCTTATAAATTTAAACAACTTACATTAACAACAACGCCGCGGCGACGACGTCGCCGCGGCATATCAATGTAGTTATATCGCGATTAATTTGTGTTAAACCTTGTCGTTTAGACAAGCAATGCCGGGTAAAACTTTGCCTTCAAACAGTTCAAGCGAAGCGCCGCCGCCCGTCGAAATGTGCGTAACCTTGTCTGCAAAGCCGAGCTGCTGAATGGCTGCCGCGCTGTCGCCGCCGCCGATTATCGTGGTTGCCTTTCCGTAAACGTCTGCAAGCGCCTGTGCAACGGCGATCGTGCCCTTTGCAAGGGTGGGGTTTTCGAATACGCCCATAGGGCCGTTCCAGATTACCGACTTTGCGCCGTGAATGGCTTCGGCGTAGAGCGCTCTCGTCTTTTCGCCAATGTCCATGCCCATCTTGTCCGCGGGGATGGCGTTCGAGGGAACGGTTTCAACCTCTACGGGCGCGTCGATGGGATCGGGGAAGGAGGTGGTAACTACCGTATCGATGGGCAGAAGAAGCTTTTTGCCCAGCTTTTCAGCTTTTTCCATCATTTCTTTGCAGTAGTCTATCTTTTCTTCGTCGAGGAGGGAGGTGCCCACTTCATAACCCTTTGCTTTGAGGAAGGTGTATGCCATGCCGCCGCCGATGATAAGCGTGTCGCATTTTTCAAGCAAGTTGGAAATAACGCCCAGTTTGTCGGCAACCTTTGCGCCGCCGAGAATGGCGACGAAGGGGCGCTGGGGATTTTCAAGCGTGTCTGCCATTACGGAAAGTTCCTTTTCGATGAGGAAGCCGCATACAGCCGTCTTGATGATGCCGTATTCAACGATGGCTGCGGTGGATGCGTGGCTGCGGTGAGCCGTGCCGAACGCGTCGTTTACATAAATTTCCGCATCATACGCCAGTGCTTTGCAGAAGTTGATTTCTTTCTTTTCTTCTTCCCAGTGGAAGCGGAGGTTTTCAAGGAGAACGGCTTCGCCGTCTTTAAGCGCGTCGCGCTTAGCCTTCGCGTCGGGGCCTATAACGTCGTGAGCAAACGTAACCTTGCCGCCGAGCAGTTCGTTGAGCCTCCTGGCAACGGGTTCGAGGGTGAGCTTTTTGGGCTCGTCCTTCTTTGCTTTTTCAATTATTTCTTCCTTGGTAGCTTCGCCGGTGTCAACCTTCTTCTGGTCTTTTTTGTTGAGCTTGACTTCGTCGGAGAAAATGGAGTGCGGTTTGCCCATATGCGAGCAAAGGGTTACCCTTGCACCTTTTTCAAGAAGGTATTTGATCGTGGGCAGCGCGCCGATAATTCTGTTTTCGTCAGTGATCACGCCGTCTTTCATGGGGACGTTGAAGTCGCAGCGGCAGAGCACTTTCTTGCCTTTGAAATCTTTAATGTCCGTAATCGACATTTTGTTCATAAGAATATCGCTCCTTAAAATAAATATTTTTTTATCGGTTTTATTATAAATAATAAAAGGACGGTTGTCAATTGTTTGGCGCGTGGTTTGTCCGCGCAAATTTCAATAAAAACGCGATAATAGTTTTTGTTTAAAAAATGCGCAAAATCATTGTACAAAAATGCGCCGCTATGGTATAATGCTTGTGTATAAATTTCCGGACGGACGTCAAAATTATGAAAACAGGCATTGTGGGATTGGGGCTTATAGGCGGTTCGCTCGCGCTGGCACTGCGCCGCGCGGGGTATTTCCTCGTCGGTAAAAACCGTTCGCGCGCGCCCGTCGAATACGCCCTTTTGCACGGCGTCATAGACGCCGCGGCGGACGACGTGTCCGACTGCGACGTCGTGTTCGTCGCGCTCCCGCCAGAAGCCGCGGCGGAATATATCTGCACCGCGCCATTTAAAGAGGATGCGGTCGTCGCCGACATTTGCGGCGTAAAGCGGTATATCGAGCGCGAAGTTCTTGCCCGCCGCCCTTCACTTAAATACGTCGGCACTCACCCCATGGCGGGCAAGGAGGTTTCGGGCGTCGAAAACGCCTGCGCCGACCTTTTCGATAAAGCCTCCATGGTGCTTACCTCAAATATATACACCGATCAACGCGCCTACGCGCTCATAAAAAAGCTCGTAAAAGACATGGGTTTTCTGCGCATGGTCGAGTGTTCCGCCGCCGTCCACGACCAAAAGATAGCTTACACTTCACAGCTCGCGCACGTTGTTTCAAGCTGTTACGTCAAGGACGGGCAGATAGAAGGCTGCCTCGGCTTTACGGGCGGCAGCTTTCAGGATATGACGAGAATTGCGGGTGTGGACGAAAATGTGTGGACGGAGCTTTACCTTAAAAATTCCGACAATCTTTGCGGCAATATCCGTCAGCTTGCGGCTCATCTGTGCGAGGTCGCCGACGCGATAGAGGGGGGAGAGGCTCAGTCGCTCAAAGCTCTGCTCCGCGCCGGTCGCGAACAGTTCGAGGAGCGCAAGAACAATTCCTTCCAGGGCAAAGATATAGTTACAACACTGTTAAAATAATGGTATATATACACTGCACAGCGCTTATTTCATTCGTCAAAAACTACTGATATATAATCCTATAAATTCAAGAGGTGTCATTTTGGCTCTTTCAGCTTTCAACAAAGACAGATACAACGTCGAAAACGCAAAGTTTATCTCCGACAGGGCGTTCTATCTCGTCGTTGCGGCGGCATTGCTCTTCGGCTTTGCCGTCAACGCGCTCGAAGTCGTCTTTCTTGCCGACATTGTCGTGACGTGGAACCCCATAGTTTTCCTTGTAGTCTATCTTATACTCGCAATAGGCGGCGTATGTATAAATGCATTTAGCCGCAATCCCGCATTAAGCTTTATCGGCTATTGCATGGTAGTGCTGCCCATAGGCGCGCTGCTCGCCATGGTCGTGCCTGCATATTCCATGGGAGTCGTGCGCTCGGCGTTCATTGTTACGACAATTCTCGCAGTAATTTTCGGGTTGCTCGCCGTAATGTACCCCAAAATCTTCTATTCGATGTGGAAAGTGCTCGCCGTCAGCCTGCTCATAGCTTTAATTTGGTCGCTCGTTGCAATGTTTACGGGCAACTACTTCTCGTCGGGCTATGTCTGGCTCGACTGGATAGTCGTCCTCGTGTTCTGCTGCTACGTGGGGTTCGACGTCGCCCGCGCTTACGCTCGTCCCAAAACACTCGACAACGCGGTGGATTCCGCCTGCGGACTGTATCTCGACCTCATAAATATATTCATCCGCCTGCTGGCTATTTTCGGTCGCCGTGACTGATTGCCGTCTTTCGATATCTTCCCGCGGGGACGGGTGGGAAAGCAATGTTGTGCAGCGCGCCAGAATGAATATTGAAGGTTCGCTCGTCAGCATATATTACGAGCTCGACGGCGACGAATGTACGTTGATTTTAAGTCCAGTCCGCGCCGAGCAGGTGCGCAAGGGTGGGGTGAATATTAAAATTTCCTTTGCGGAGGGCGCAAAGACTGCCTGCATATTGGGCGAGGAGGACTTGCGCGGCGGTTACGCCGTGTATACCGAAAGCTACGAATGCATTGTCGGCGCAAAGGGCGTAAGCGCCCGCATAAAATACCGCTCGGGCGACGACGGCGAAAAAATAAATCTTAAAGTCCGCGCCCTTGCAATACAATGAAAAAAGCGCGGCATAAGGGGCGTCGCCCCGCACATATGCCGCGGTTAATAAAATATCTATCACTAAAATATTTATAAGGATTTTCAAATGAAAATACAGTATCTCGGTCACTCGTCGTTCAAGCTTACCGAAAGCACGGGTATAAGCGTTGTCACCGACCCGTATGACGACTCCGTCGGCTATCACATGCCTGAAACTGACGCCGACGCCGTAACCGTTTCCCATCATCATTACGATCACGACGCCATTTCAAAAGTCAAAGGCAATCCCGTGGTGCTCGACAAGGAAACGGGCTACATTTTAAAAGACAGCGTGGAAATAAGCTCTATCATGAGCTTTCACGATGATTGCCGCGGCAAAAAGCGGGGCGAAAATATCATCTTCAAATTCCGCATGGACGGTCTCGACGTCTGCCATCTCGGCGATCTCGGCGAGGACTGTTCGTCCGATTTAATCGAAATGATTCTGCCCGTAAACGTGCTCATGATACCCGTCGGCGGCAACTATACAATAGACGCGAAGAAGGGGTGCAAACTCGATATCGATAAAGTCGATGATTTTATCGACGAATTCGACGGCGAAAACGTTGTAATTGCCGAAACGGGCGATGAAATCGAAATCTCGCGCGACGACCTCGACGGTGAACAGACGACCATAATCGTCATGGAGAACGGCCAGTAAGTGAGTCAAATTTTAGAAAGTCTTACAAAAAAACTTAATGCCTGCGGCATACATACTTTGCGACAGCTCGGCAGGGCTGTGGGCGTATACAGCCCCACCAATAAAAAGAAGGAAGAACTGATAGCCGATATAATCGCCATCGCTTCCGACCGTGCCGATCCCGCCGAAGTAAACCACCGCGGCGCCCCACCAAAGTCAGAGGAATATGACAAAGATTTGCTCGCCGAAGTCGAGCGCTGCCGCAGATATTACGCGGGTCTCACCCCGGAAATGCCTGCCGCGCAGGCGCCTCTTCCGTCGGGCGTGGCTTCACCGTCGGCGAAAGAGGCGGGCGAGGTGTTTTCGGGCGTCCTCGAAAACGACGATAAATTTTGGTTTGTCCGTACGCGGGACATGCAGATATGCCCCGAGGAGGACGTGTTCGTCCACTCTTCATTCATAACCCGTTTCAAGCTCCGCGCGGGCGATTTTATAGTCTGCAAAGCCGCGCGCCGCGCGCAGGGCGAGCCGCCCGCCGCCGAATATATAGTTTCGGTCAACGGCGTCGAACCTGAAAGTTTGTGTCGCGTGCCGTTTGAAAGTTTAACTCCCTGTTATCCCGACAAGCGACTCACCCTCGAATATGATGGCTGTTCGCTCACGGAGCGCGCCATCGATCTTTTTTCGCCCGTCGGCAGGGGGCAGCGCGCTCTCGTTTTTTCGCCGCCCAAAGCAGGAAAAACTACTTTGCTCAGGCATATAGCGCTGGCAATCACAAAAAATCATTCCGATTACAGAATTATTGCCGCGCTCATCGACGGGCGTCCCGAGGAGGTTTCCGACTTTTCGGAGGCTTTGAAGGGCGCTGAAATAACATATTCTACGTTCGATCGCGGTGATTCATATCACATACGCACGGCAAATCTTGCCCTCGCCCGCGCAAAATCGATTGCGGAATCGGGCGGCAATGCCGTTCTTCTTCTCGACGGAATAACGGCGCTGTCCCGCGCCCATGCCAATTTATCGCATGGTTCCGGCACATTCGGCGCGTCGGGAACTGATTTTCAGGCTCTCATGGCAGTCAAACGCTACTTCGGCGCGGCGCGCAATACTTCTGGCGGCGGCTCGCTCACTATAATTGCCGCGGCGGTCATCGGCACGGGCAGCTTATTCGACGACGCCGTATGCGAAGAGCTCAGATTTGCCGCAAACATGGAAATATCGCTGTCCGCCGAGCTTGCACGCGGACGAGTTTTTCCAGCAATGGATATTCTTTCGTCTGGCGCACGCAGGGAAGACCTGTTGCTTTCCCCCGGGGAGCTCGATTGTGTCTGCGCCGTCCGTTCGTCGCTCGCCGAAGGGCTCGGAGCGCGCGATATCTTCGGCGCAATGTCACATACGCAAAATAACGCGGAGTTTGTCCGCGACAGCGCGCAAATATTGCAGAGAATAAGAAATGATAGATAAAAACGTATTCACGGACAGAGTCCGCATAACAATCAAATCGGGCGACGGCGGCGACGGAATGAACTCGTTCAAGTCGTTCAAGGGAAAGCCCGCCTGCGGCCCTGACGGCGGCGACGGCGGCAAGGGGGGGGACGTCTATCTCCTCGCCGACAGGTCTATGAACGACCTTCTCTCTTTTCGGTTCACCAACAAATATGTGGCGGGCAACGGCGAGCGCGGCGGCACAAACCGCTGTTCTGGCAAGGGCGGCGCCGACATTGTGATCAAAGTACCTGTCGGCACCATCGTGCGCGATTACGAAACCAAGACGATAATCTGCGACATGTTCCGCGACGGAGATAAAAAGCTGCTCGCAGAAGGCGGAAGGGGCGGCAAGGGCAACGTTCGCTTTACAACCGCCCGCAGGCACGCCCCCAACTTTGCGCAAAAGGGGGAAAAGACCGAAGAACACATCGTCCTTTTGGAGCTCAAAGTCATCGCCGACGTCGGCATAATAGGTTTTCCCAACGTCGGTAAATCCACCTTGCTTTCCAAAATTTCTGCCGCGCGCCCCAAAATCGCAAACTACCATTTCACCACGCTCTCGCCCAATCTCGGCGTGGTCAAGTATTACGAAAATTCCTTCGTCGCGGCGGACATTCCCGGGCTCATAGAGGGCGCTTCGCAGGGCGCGGGGCTGGGACACGACTTTTTAAAGCACATCGAGCGCACGCGCATGCTCTTGCATGTCGTCGACGTTTCGGGCATAGAAGGGCGTGACCCCGTTGAAGATTTTAAAAAAATCAACGCCGAACTCGACGGCTATTCGCACAAGCTAGCCGAGCTTCCGCAGGTAATCGCGCTCAATAAGTGCGACATATTCGGCGCCGAGGAAAATGTAAAGGCGTTCAAAAAGGCTTACGGGAAAAAGTATAAAATATATTGCATCTCCGCCATCGACGGTGAGGGGACGGAGGAGCTCATCGCGGGTATATTTGACGTATTGAAGGAACTCCCCCCCGTTCAGCCTGTCGAGGCAGACGAAAGTTTCACCTACCGTAGAAGCGGCGATCTCGACTTTGAAATTTATGTCGACGACGACGGCGCTTACGTCGTTGTGGGCAGCCTTGTCGACATGCTCTGCCGCAATGTGTCCTTAAATGATCCCGATTCCATGGCATATTTCCAGAAGATTCTGCGCGAAAAGGGCGTAATTTCCAAGCTCAACGCCATGGGCATAAAGGAAAAGGACACAGTCGTCGTCGGCGACGTGGAATTTGAATTTGTGAATTAATCGCTCAAATCGTACTCGCCGCAAGCGGCTCCGTGCGATTTGCAGCGAGGTGCTGTGGTCGGCGGCGCTTAACGGCAGAAGTCAATTCCGACTATGCGCCACTAATTAATTTGAAAGGCGGTCAGGCGAAACAACATATGTCATTTCGACCGAAGCACACGTTAGTGTGCGAAGCGGAGAAATCTATCAGCAAACACAATCAAATATAAACGCCGTTCGCGCGGGAGTATCCCGCGGCGAACGTGAAAATACAACAGGAAATAATATATGCCACTTACATCAAAACAACGCAGTAAATTAAAGGCTCTCGCCGCAAACATTCAGCCCGTCGGGCAGGTCGGCAAGGAGGGTATAGGCGAAAATATGCTCAAAAGCTTTTCGGATTGCCTCGATGCGCGCGAACTCATTAAGGTCTCTATTCTCGAAAATGCCGAAGGCGACCCCAAACAGCTCGGTCACGAGCTTGCCGAAAGGCTGGGTGCCGAGTGCGTCATAGTCATCGGCAGAAAAGCCGTCATTTATCGACGCTCGCCCAGAAAGAATTTTGAACATCTTCAATTGGACTGATTTTAAAAGGTTATTTGACCAGATATAAAAGGGCGCGGAGCGCAATTTTTGCGCTCCGCGCCCCAAAAATGTATTCCTGCCTTAAAACAAAGTATTTTTTTACGCAAAAAGTCAGTCTCTCTTGCCGAATATAAGGCACACGGCGGCAAAAATGAGCATGAGCCCGCCCGCTATGATGTAGTAGACGGGGAAAAATGTAAAATAACTGAACGCCGTCAGCCACAGCCCGCACCAGAACAGCCGCCCCGCGTTGGCGCGTTTTATCGCGCCTTTAAGCGCTTCGCGCAGTTTTGGTTTCGCCGCCTCGGCAAAGGGATATTTTTCCGGCAGAGCGCCCATATTTTCAAGTTTGTCAAAAATCTCGTCTGAGGTGACGACCTGCGCCCCCGCTATCGAGGCGAATTTTTTCGCGTCGTCGGTCGCGACGTTGCACGCCACAATCTTTTTTTTGTCGCTCTCAAAGGCGATTGCCCCGCATATATCGTTTGGCGATAGGGGTTGCGGAGTAAATTTGGGTATATAAATGCTCTCCCCGCGCAAAACGCGCGCGCCCTCTGCCGTTCCCCCGAGCGCTTTGGCAATTATGCCTGCGGCGGCGTCGGGCGAAAGAGTGCAAAGGTAAGTTGCAAAATTGCGTCTGCGGCTCATTCCCGCGCCGTATGCCGCAGCCTTGCCGCGCTTTGCATTCAAACGCAAAAACGCCAGCGCGCCGAAAAGCAAAAACGCCGCAATTCCCAGACCCAGTCCCAGCGCGGGGTTTTTTGTGTAAAATCTCACTGCGGTAAAAATGAGCGCAAACGCGCATAATGCCGAAAGCGCGCTGTCGGCTATCACAGCAAAAAAACTTATCCTCTTCATACCTATATTTATTGCCTCATGTGGCTTTTTTTAAAGGTATATATATCAAATTTTTTTCATAAAATATGTGTCGTATAGTACTTTTCGGCGGCGCGTTCAACCCCGTCCACAGGGAGCACGTCGCCATAGCCGAGGCGGCTGTCAAAACGCTGTCGCCCCAAAAATTGATAATAATCCCGACCGCGGTCAGTCCGCACAAGTCGGGCGGACTTTCTGCCTCCGCGGAGGACAGGCTGAAAATGTGCAGCACAGCCTTTGCGCACATTCCATGCGCCGAGGTCAGCGATTATGAAATTTCTCAGGGCGGAATAAGCTATTCTTACCTCACCTGTCGCCATTTCAGGCAGCTCTACCCAGAAGCCGAGCTCTATTTCCTCGTCGGCGGCGACATGCTCGCCAGTTTCCCCTCGTGGAAGAACCCGCGCGAAATTCTCTCCTGCGTCCGCCTCGCGGCGGCTGCGAGGGAGAGCGGCGACGATTTCTCCGCACATAAAAAGGCGGTGGAGGGGCAGTTCGGCACCAAGGTCAAAAGCGTGCACTACGTCGGCGAAAAGGTTTCGTCCACCCGGGTGCGCGCGCTCGCCTGCCTCGGCGAGGATATAAGCGCGTATGTTTTGCCCGCCGTCGGGCAATATATAAAAAGGGCGGGGCTGTATTTCGACGGCAACCTCGCGCGCGCAAAGCATCTTGAAAAGCCTTCGCGCTGGCAACATTCGGTAAGGGTGGCGGCAATGTGTGCGGAAAACGCCCGCCGCGCCTCCATAACCGAAAAGGACGCAATAACCATGGGCGCCCTGCACGATGCCTCCAAAAACCTCCCCAAGGACAGCCCCTACTTAAAGGACTTCGTCCCGCCCGAGGGCGTTCCCTCGCCCGTCATGCATCAGTATTCGGGTGCCTACGTCGCCCAAAAATTTTTCGGAGTGACGGACGAAAATCTTTTAAACGCCATTCGTTATCACACGAGCGGCAGGGCGGGTATGTCAGACGCCGAAATTTTGCTGTATCTTTGCGACATGTTGGAGGAGGGGCGTTCCTTCCCGGGCGTCGAACGGCTGCGCGCCGTATTCAAAAAGGATATGCAGCTGTGCATGTTGCTGTCCCTTCAACATCAAGTAGATTATCTTCGCTCCACGGGAGGCGACATTTATCCCCTTACTAAACAGGCATATCTGTATTTAAAGGAAAAACTTACATGACATCCAAAGAAAAATGTTTATTGATTTGTCAGCTTCTGTCCGACAAAAAAGCGGGCGACATCGTGTATATCGACGTCGCCGAAAAGACTTCGCTGTGCGACTATTTCATAGTTTGCAGCGGCAGATCGTCAACGCAGGTTAAATCCCTCGCGGAAAATCTCGAAGAAAAGCTCGAAAAAGAGTACGGCGAAATGCCCCGCCGCAGAGAGGGAGTGCGCGAGGGCAGGTGGGCGGTCGTCGACTATGCCGACGTAATTGTCCATATTTTCAGCGACGAAGAGCGCGACTTTTATAATCTCGAACGCCTTTGGGAAGACGGCAAAAACATCGTGCGCTATACGGACTGAGCAATTTTTCGCTTGCCGCACGGTTTAAATTTTCAGCCGTCATGCGCGCACTGCTTGATTAAAAACCGCGCGCATGAAAAATCACTTGTCGTCGTCAGAAAAATTTATTTTGCGGGGCGCGCCGTAATTTCCGCGCGTGCGCTTCTTTTCTACAATGTAATACACGGGCTTTTGTGCCTTTTCCTGCTTCGGCGGCTTTTTTTCCTCGGCGGGCGGCTTGGGTTTGAGGCTTTCAAACCCTATTTTAGCCAGCTTGAAAATTACAACCGCCGCAAAACAGCAGGCAAACAGCAAAACCATATACAAAAATCCTTGGGCTGCCATGGTTACATACTACACCTTTACCCGGCGTTGTATTTTGCAAATTAAAGTATAAAGGAGTGTTTTTATGCAGAATAACCAGACCTCTGCCGAAGGTACCCCTGCCGCGCAGCAGGGGATGACGGGCGAGGAGCTCGCCCAGTTCGAGCAGTTCAAAAAAATCAAACTTTTGGAGCAGACGCGCGCCCGCATCTCTAAGGTGGAATGCGATAACCTTTCGCCGATAGCTTCCAGGGCGGAGCTTAAAAATCTCTGCCGCGAAGCCGAAAGACTGGGGCTGGGTGCAATCGTCGTGTTGCCCGTATTCGTAAAGCCGTGCGTCGCCTACCTCGGCAGCGACCCCAAGTGCTCGCTCGTTTCGGTGGTTTCCTATCCCCACGGCAGCGATACAACCCAAAGCAAAGCGGTGGCGGTCAAGCGCGCTGTAAAGGACGGCGTGGACGAGGTCGAAGTTTACGCGCCCGTCTCCGCCATAAAGGAGGGCAACCTCGTCTATTTCAAGCGCGAGTGTAAAAAACTTTTAAGGGCGGCAAAGCCCCGCGCCCTGCGCATAGTGCTCGATTGCTCCTATCTCGACGAAAAGGAGCTCATCCGCGCCTGCAACTGCATCGCCGACTGCGGCGTTAACTGCGTGCGGCTTGTCAACGCTGGCGGGCTTTCGGCAATTGCTTCGGCAAAGACGGCTCTGCACGGCAAAAGCAATTTAAAGGCGGATGCGCACACCTTAGCCGAAATGGAGGAGGCGGAAGCTCTGGGCGTTTCCTTCGTCAACTGCAACGGCGCGGTAGAAATTTGCTCTCGTATGCTCGCCCAGGCTCAGACCGGGGAATGAACAAATTGGCGAGCAATTAACCGAAAATTAGCAATTAAGTTTAATAATAAATAAGCCGTCGGCGACCGCTTTCATCGGTCGCCGACGGCTTATTTTGCCGCGTTTATATGTCCATGGCAAATAAATCGTTGGCTTCAATGTCAAAAACCCAAATTAAATTAAAAATATCATATATGCCGGGCTCGGTTCTTCCCTGTTCCCAATTTGCATACGTGCTTACGGCTACGCCCAGTTTATTTGCAACGTCTTTTTGCGAAAGCTGTTTTTCCTGCCTCAGCTCTTTGAGCCGCTGGGAGAAGATATTTTTTATCTCTTCGGCGCGGTTGCGCTTTGTCCCGCCCATTACTTCATTCAGCACGTCTTTATTTTGCATAAATATATTCCTCTCGCTGCGCTCGGTCGAAATGACAAATAAAAAAGTTGTCCGCAAGGAAGGAAAGGGTAGAAGAATACCGTCAGATTGCGGAGCATGGCAGCGGCGACACGCCGCATGTCATTTCGACTAAGCCCGACTTCGTCGGGCGCATGGAGAAATCTTGCTTTCACCGCACGACAATAATCCTGTCCCTCGCTCGGGTTATCGCCGTGTAAAGCCAGCGGTGCGCGTCCTCCTTAAAGGCGTAGCTCTCATCAAAGACGATAACGCTCTCAAATTCCGAACCCTGCGCCTTATGGCAGGAAATACAATATCCGTATTCAAACCTGTTCAACGTAAAAACGCCCTTCGGGTTGCCCTCTTCGTCAAACTTTTCAAAGTAGTCGCCGTGGCGGTAGCGGTATTCGCCCGTCATGAATATACCCGCGTCGAAGGGCAGGGCTTCGGGGCACTTTTCGTCCAGAAAGTCGGGCTTGAACTGCGTAAAGCCCATAAAATTCGCCTCGTCGTAAAAGGGGTCTATCGCCCGCCCTATTATGCCGTTGACAAGGTTGAATTTCATCTCGCCGTCTATGTACTGCTCCCAGTTGTTCACCGTGCATATCAGCTTTTCGCCGTCCTTCGGCAGCCCCGAATAGCCGTATATCGCGCGCACTTCGTCGTTTACTTTAACGCGCGTCTTGTTCAGCCCGCAGATAATCTGCTCCGCGCGCACCAGCAGTTTTTTTCTGCGCTCGCCCGTAAAATTTCTGCGGCTGAGCACAAACGCCTTGTTTCCGTAGTTGCCGTAAGGTATGTGCCTGCCTTCGCGGGCGAGGGAGGAAAGGTAAATAATGGGGTTGTCCTGCGCCTGCCGCACTATGGTTTTAAGGCTGTAATCGGGATTTTTAAGGTATGTGTTGAACCCCTCAACGGGCGGCAGCTGGCTGTCGTCGCCGCACAAAAGCACTTTTATGCCAAAGTTTAAAATGTCAAACATCACCTCGTCCGAAACCATGCTCGCCTCGTCGAGGACGATAAGTTTAATGCCCTTGTCAATGCTCTCGCGGCGGCGGAAGGTCAGCTTCTCAATCTTTACCTGTTTTCCGTTGAGCATGATTTCCTGCTGCTCGACGATAGACTGGTAAATCAGCCTGTGCACTGTGCAGGCGGGTATGCCCTTTTTGATGAGCACGGTCGCCGCCTTACCAGTCGGAGTGACGAATGCGGCGCTGTCGTCGGGCACCAGTTCAAGCCGCTCGCACACGGTGTGCCGCAGCAGCGAAGTTTTGCCCGTGCCGGCAAAGCCCGTCAAAACAAAGGTCTGCCTCGTCGAGTGGTAAAACCAGTGCGCTATTAAGTTTTCGGCTTCCGCCTGCTCGGCGGTCAGTTCGTAAGGCATACCAATATTGTACACCCGAACATAAGTTTTTGGCAACCTTTTTGCGCTACAATATTCGCGCAAACTTTGTAATAAAAACGTTAAAAAACTTTATTTAATAAATTTTGTGTAAAAATTATTTATGTATTTTAGGGCTTTAAAATTATACGCCGTTTATTGACTAAGCGCGCGCTTTGGTATATAATATAAAAGTACTAAATGCGCCGCGCGCAGTCACAAGTGCGCAGGGCGCAATTTTTCGGAGGTAAAGGATGGCTTACAAGACCAAGGAATGGCGCAACTCCATGCGCGTCACAGTCGATTACAATTACATGATGTCCGCAACGCTCGGCGACAAGGGCATCAAGGACAGCCAGCTCAAAGCCGTAAAGGCAAAGGCAGAGGAGGCGTTCAACTACGTGCAGGAAAACCGCGGCAGGGACGACCTTTTCATGGGCTGGACGGAACTCCCCTACAATCAGGACGCGATAGTTGCCGATATTCTCGCCACCGCAAAGGAAATAAGAAGAAAGTTTAAATATTTTGTCGTGCTCGGCATAGGCGGTTCGGCGCTCGGTCCCATAATGGCTTTCAACGCGCTCTGCCATCTTCACTATAACGAACTTCCCCCCTCAAAGCGCAGGGGGCCCAAATTCTATGTCGAAGACAACGTCGACCCCGTCCGCATGGCGGCGCTTCTGGACGTAATCGAACCCGAAAAGACGTGCTTCAACGTCATCTCCAAGTCGGGCGCCACGTCCGAGACGATGACCCAGTACCTGATTATTTCGGATATTTTAAAGCAAAAGGGTGTAAACGTCGCCGACAACATGATTTTTACCACCGACGCGGCGCGCGGCAATCTTTTGAAGATAGACGACGCCTTCGGCGGCGTCATTAAAAAATACGTCCTGCCCGACGGCGTGGGCGGCAGGTTCTCCGAACTCTGCCCCGTGGGTCTGCTCCCCGCTGCCGTGCTCGGCATCGACATAAAGGGCATGCTCGCCGGCGCGGCTTACATGGACAGCTTGTGCTCCAAGCCCTCAATTGCCAAAAATCCCGCACTCGCCTGCGCGGCTCTTCAATATATCACCATGAACGAGGGTAAGAACATCAACGTCCTCATGCCCTATTCTGACAACTTAAAGCTCATGGCAGACTGGTACTGCCAGCTCTGGGCGGAATCTCTGGGCAAGGCTGTCGATTACGACGGCAACGTAGTCAACGCGGGCACCACGCCCGTAAAGAGCTTAGGCGTAACCGACCAGCATTCGCAGGTTCAGCTTTACATCGAAGGTCCTTACGACAAAGTTATAACCTTCATCTCCGTCGGCGAATATGCAACCCGCATGCCCATACCCCACGGCTGCGAGGACATTCCCGACGTGGGCTTCCTCGGCGGTCACACCATGCAGGAGCTCATCCAGGCAGAAAATAAGGCTACGGCTTACGCCCTCGCCATGGCGGGCAGAATGAATTACACCATAAATATGCCCGCGGTAAACGCCTTCACTCTCGGTCAGCTCATGTACATGCTCGAACTCCAAACGGCTTACACGGGCGCAATGCTCAACATCAACACATTCAACCAGCCCGGCGTTGAAAACGGCAAAAAGGCGACGTTTGCCCTGCTCGGAAAAAAGGGCTACGAGGAAAAGAAGAAGGAGATCGATTCGGCTCCCCAGGCGCAGGATAAATACATCGTGTAATGAAAGCCGAAAACTTCTGCCGCGAACTGCCGCAGGGCTATAAAGAGGTGTACCGCATAGACGCAAAGTCGCGCAAGTGGAGCATAATTTTCACTGTCGGTTCGTTTATAATGGCTCTCGCAATCATTTTGCCCTGTCTGCTCGCCGTTGATTTTGGCGGCGCGGGGTGGAGCAGTACAGATATTTATATCGCCGCCGCTGTTCTTATCGTCAGCATTGTCGTTTATATAATTGCGCACGAGTTCACTCACGGCATTGCATATAAGGCGCTGACGGGCAGCAAGCTGACCTTCGGCATATCGCTGACCGTCGCATTCTGCGGAGTGCCCGATATTTACGTAAACCGCAAAACGGCGCTCATCGCGCTGCTCGCGCCCTTCACGGTGTTCAGCGTACTGTTCTGCGCGCTCGCAGCATGGCTATACTTTGTAAACCCCGTCTATTACGGCGTGTCAATCATTCTTCTGGGACTGCATTTCGGCGGCTGCATCGGCGACCTTTTCACGGCGATTCTGCTCATATTCAAGCTTAAAGACGGCGCGCTCTTGGTGCGCGACACGGGGCCCGAGCAGACTTTTTACCTGCCCGAGGTTTCATAAAACAAAAGATAAATAATGCAAAAGACAAAAGGGGCGGGCGCCTATCGCGCCCGCCCCCGAATTTACCCATAAAAAGAGGTCTTCAACGATAGTCGCCGCTGCGGCGCTCGTATTTGCGCTCGCGCTGTATGCGCACAGGCTGGTTTTCGGCAGGCGCATGAACAGAAACGTCAATTTAAAATACTTCCCGCCCGAAGATTTCGGGCTGAACGTGCGCGGGCTCAAAGTCGTGTTCGACGGCACTCCGCTGTACGCCGCCGTTTACAGTCTGAAACCCGAAAAGGATTGTTCGCGTGTGGTGCTGTTCTGTCACGGCATAGGCGCGGGGCACGCGCCCTACATGACCGAAATTGCCAAACTCGCCTCCTTCGGCTACGCCGTCGTCGCGTACGACAGCATAGGTTGCGGCGCCTCGCAGGGCAAAAACACGCGCGGCTTTTACGCCAACGTTCAGTGCGCCACCGCAACATATATCGCCATTAAGGGCGACTCCCTTTTAAGGGACAAGCCCGTCTGCCTCGTCGGGCACAGTTGGGGCGCGTATGCCGCGCTCTGCCTCACCACCGTCGTCTGGGCGGATTGCGCAGTCGCGCTGTCGGGTTTCAACACCCCGTCAAAGATAATGGCGGACAGTTCCGCACCCGTCATGGGCGCAACCCTCGCCGCCATCTGCCGCCCCATGTGGTGGCTTATTAACCTTTTAAAATTCGGCGTGCACGGCAATGCAAATGCCGTAAAGCGCATACAAAAAAGCCAGACGCCCGCGTTTATAGCCTACGGCTCGCGCGATAAAACCGTCCGTCCCGAAAACACCCCCGCAAACTCCGCCAAGGGCCCGCATATAAAGACGGTCGTCTACAAAAACAAGGGGCACAACGTATACAATACCGAGCGCGCCCAAAAGCTGTTGGAAGAGCTCAATTCCGCCCTTTCGCCCTCGCGCTTTCGCACCCCCGAAGCCCGCAAATCCTACTTCTCAAAGTTCGATTTCAAGGCGGCAACGGAGGAGGACGCCTCCGTCATGGACGATATACGCGCATTTATCGACAACCACTGAATTTTATCTAGCTCGCATCTGTTAATAATAAACAGGTTTATCTGTAACCATGTCCGCATTTGTAATAATATTGTAATAATTTAACAAATTTAATATATAACAATTGACGAATTCATTTTAATGGTGATAAAATGGTTCTATTGTAAAAGGAACTATTTACGGTATTAAAGACAAAGATGATATAGAAAACGCTGTTAATCACGGCGATAAGTATTTTGCTGATTAGTGATATATGACTAAAAAAGAATTGCTGAAACAGTCGATCGACGTAAAACAATTAAAGGGCACAATTAAAGTCCTTGCCGTTTGGGCTGTCGTGATATTTTCTATTTCCTTTGTCGTACTTGTGGCTGTGAGTTTAAGGGATTTGAAAAATTTTGTGAGGACAATTTTATTCTTCCTGATTGGGTGGGGGGGTATAATACTGGTATTGTCTGTGCCGGCAATCGTCATTACCGTGCAAATAAATATTCTAATCAGGTCAAGCGACAGATGTTTCTTTTTTAAAACCATACTGAGCGAATGGCATTGTATAGACCATTACTTTTTTTTGGACTTACATCTGCGTTCAACTACTAAGTTCTATTTTACAATCCCGCTCAGTATAGAGGGCGTCGAAGACTTGCCCCAGTATGCAAATACGGGCGAAATATTTAATTCAGGTACTATGAGTGATTATTTTATAGAAGACTGGAAAAATAGAAATGTGATTGTCGCGTATGAGCCAGTAAAGGACAGGGTCTTTGTAATAGGTGAAAGTTCTAAATTTTCGATGCCCACCGATGCATGAGGTAATATCCTAAATATAGTTCTATATTCGCAGCGGGGCGCGTTTTCGCGCCCTGAAAATTTTATGCTTTAATTTAATATTTCTATTTATGCTTAATTTTGCTTTGTGCTAAGCGCATTATTTGGTTATGTGCCGCCGAGACTAAAAGTCGCGGCGGCTTTTGCCTGATTAGAAATATGTTCAATAAAAAATGTCATTTCGACTAAGTGCGTCGTAATAACCTGAACCCTGTCATTTCGACAAAGTGCGGCATAGCCGCACGCATGGAGAAATCTATTAGTAAAGCAATAATAATGCGAGATTTCTCCACACACTGTCGTTCGGTCGAAATGACATAAGTAATTAAAAAAAGTTGTCCGCAAGATGAGTTTGGCATAGAGCAATGCCCGATTGCGGAATTCGATGCAACGGAACGTTGCTTGCGCAGAATGGGCATTTGTGTCTCCGCAGTTGACAAATAAGCACATTTAGAGTATATTATATATGTATCGCTATTCAAAAAGGATTGTTTATATGAAAGTTTGCGTTTTCGGCGCGTCCAGCGCGCATATCGACGAAATTTACATTACAAAGGTAGAGGAGCTGTGCGAAAAACTGGCTGAAATGGGTCATTCGCTCGTGTTCGGCGCGGGCGGCACGGGGCTCATGGGCGCGGCGGCGCGCGGATTCAAGAGGGGAAGCGGCTATATTCACGGCGTAGTACCCTCGTTTTTCCGCGAGGACGGTGTAGAACAGCTCTACGACGAGTGTGACGAAATAACTTATACCGAGACCATGCGCGAGCGCAAGGCGATAATGGAAGACCTCGCCGACATCTTCGTCGTCGTTCCCGGCGGCATAGGCACGTTTGAAGAGCTGTTCGAAGTGCTGACGTTAAAGCAACTCAACCGCCACAACAAGGGCATAGTAATTTACGATATAAACGGCTATTACAACGGCATGGAAATTTTTATGGAGACGGCTTATCAGCGCAAATTCATAACCCAGAAGTGCCGTCATCTCTACGAAAATTACGACGATATGAACGCCGTAATAAACTACGTGAACAACTACAAGCCCGACAACACCCCCTGGCAAAAGCTCAAACTCGGTGACTGATATGATAGCCGTAACTTTTGTTTGCCTCGGCAATATATGCCGTTCACCCATGGCGGAGGCAATTTTTTCGCGCATGGCGGGGGAGAGGGGAATAGCGCATTTATTCAATGTCCGCTCGTTCGCCACGTCTTCATACGAGCGCGGCAATCCCGTATATCCCCCCGCGGCTAATACACTCGCCGCGCACGGGATAGTCGGTTTTTCCCACCGCTCGCAGCCGCTCGGCGTTGCCGATATAGCTTCGTCAGATTACGTCCTCGTCATGGACGGCATGAACTATGCCGACGTATCCCATATGGCGGGTCAGAGATATAGCGGCAGGGTGTTCAGGCTTGGCGGCTTTTTGACCCCGCCCGAGGACATTTCCGACCCCTATTATACCCGCGATTTCGAAAAGGCATATTCGCAGATATCCCGTTCGTGCGCAGCGTTTATCGAATATCTTTACGGCGAGGGCGTGCTCGCCCGCAGTCAGGGCTGATAATTTTGACTAGATCTTGCTTTTTTTTGTCTGTCATCCGAACAGATATCCACGCTGTACTGTCATTTCGACTAAGCCGCCGCCCGAAACGGGCGGCGGCGCATGGAGAAATCTATCAATAGGGTGAGATTTCTCCACTCGCTGTCGCTCGGTCGAAATGACATAAGTGTATAAATTTCGTTCGCAAATACATGGCTTTTCTGTGCCGCCCGTTTTGGGCGGCATAGAAAAAACAAAGGGAGCGGCGCAGGCAAATGCCTGCGCCGCTCCCTTTGTTTCACTATATTTCCTTAAAAACCTTTTATTCGCCGCGCCTGAATTTTGCGGCGATGTTTTTTATAACCGAATTCTTTTCCTTTGCGGCAAGGGTAACACTCCTGTCCTCGCCCATGAAGAAGAGTGCCACCGTCCCGGGACCGACGTGCGAACCCGTGCATATGTCGTAAACTTCAATAATTATATCGCTCGCGCCCTTAGCTCTTATCAGGTCTGCAAGGTAGTTTGCGTCGTCCTCGCAGTCGGCGTGGCAGATAGAGATTGTCTGCCCCGAGGGGTTGACGACCTCTTCGCCGAACATCTCCGCCAGCCTCGCCAAAGCTTTCTTTCTGCCGCGCACCGTTTCGGCAACTTCGATGGTGCCGTGCGCGCCCGCGACGAGTACGGGTTTTATGTTTAAAAGGGTGCCGGCAATCGCTTTTGTCGCCGAAACTCTGCCGCCCTTTTTAAGATATTTAAGGTCGCTGACGGTGAAAACCGAATGCATGTTTAGTTTGTTGGCTTCAAGCCAGCTGCATACCTCATCATAAGTTTTGTTCTCGTTCCTCATGCGCGCAGCGGCGAGGGTGAAAAGTCCTTCACCCATAGAGGCATTGTAGGCGTCGAACACGTGCACTTTAAGCTCGGGATAATTTTCCATAGCCCTTTCGGCGGCGGCGCACGCCTGTTTGTATGTGCCCGATATGCCCGAAGATATGGTGGTTATAATAACGTCGTTGCCTTTTTTAAGCGAAGGCTCTATCGCTTCGTAAAACTTGTCGCAGTTGATGAGGGTGGTCGAGGTGTCGCAGCCCTCGCGCATTGCGGCATAAAATTTAAGCGCCATTTCGCGCGAAGATTGCCCTTTTTTATAGCAGGGTGTTTCTACGCCGTCTATAACGCAGGTGAAGGGCACAACGTTGATATTGTATTCATCGACAATTGAATCGGGAATATTAGCCCCCGAATCGGCGTAGATGTCAAATTTTTTCATGTTTAAACTCCTTGAACGTGCGGCGGCAGTTCCGGCAAAAAAACGCGCACCGTACCATTTTGCGCCGCTATGGTTACCTGTATGCAGGGCGGCTTTTTTGATGCTCTAAGTATAATTCATTTTATAAGTTTATTCAACATATTATTATCCGCCGCCGCTCTATTTATCGCCCTGATATATAAACAAATGTAAAAAATCACTCTACTGTAAAAAAATTCCACTCTACCCGCAGTAGAGTTGGCTTTTTCTGTTGATTTTTACATGTAAACGTGCTAAAATGTGTGTATGGAAGACTTAAAAGAGGTAATCGCAAAAAATCTTGTGCGCCTGCGCCAGCAGGCGGGGCTTACGCAGCTTAAACTTGCCGAAATGCTCAACTACTCCGATAAAGCCGTTTCTAAGTGGGAAAGGGGGGAATCTATTCCCGATCTCCGCGTTCTCATTCAGCTCGCCGAAATATATCATATAAAGGTGGACGACATCATAACCGAGCATCCGGAAGGCGAAATAAAGCCCAAGCTCAATCTCGGCAAAAAGCGACTTTTAATAGTCTTGCTCTCAGTCGGGCTCGTGTGGTTTGTCGCCACGGGTGTATTTGCGATAATGTATTTCACGCAGTCCGCCGCGCCATATGCGTGGATGGTCTATGTCGTCGCGCCAATCGTCACCAGTATCGTTTTAACCGTTTTTTCGGGTATATGGGGCACTAAACTGACAAACGCCATAACATGCACTATGATACTCTGGTCGGCTGTGGCGATATTCCATGTCTTTTTTGCCGTGTTTGCTCCTGCCGTAGACAAGTGGTGGTTGTTTTATGTCGTCGCCGCACCCTTCCAGGTGCTCATCATTTTGTGGTTCTTTTTCAGAAAGGTTAAGTAAAGTGATTAATTATCGCAACAAACACTTGCGATAATCGACACAAAAGGTTATAATGTCTGAAAAGAGAGTTAATTTCTTGCGATTTTAGCGCTCATAAATTCAATCGGGAGAGAAATATGTATAAACTTTTTTGCGACAGCAACTGCGAGTTGTGGCATACCGAAATAAAGAAACACGGTCTCGAAGTAATAAAAATGCCTTATACGCTCAACGACAAGGAATATTTTTACGACATGGGCGAAAATACCGACTTTGAGGGCTTTTACAAGGCAATGAAGAACGGCGCCGTGCCCAAGACAAGCGCGCTCAACGAGTATGCTTATACCGAGTATTTCGAGCCCGTCCTCGCTGCGGGACAGGATATACTTTACATAACCTTTTCTCATGCAATGAGCGCCACTTTTGCCGCTATGGATGCGGCAATTTCAGCGCTCAAAGAAAAATATCCCGAACGCACGATTCGCGCGATAGACACAAAAACTATTTCGCTCGGCGCGGGCTTCATCGTATACTATGCTGCTCTCAAATATAATGAGGGTGCAAGCATGGAGGAAGTAGAAGAGTACATAAATGAACTCATACCCCACACTGCGACATATTTCGCCGTCGAAGATCTGACCTACCTTTACAGGGGCGGAAGGGTATCGGGCGTGTCGAAAGTTTTCGGCAACTTACTCGGCATAAAGCCCATACTATGCTTTAACGACGAGGGTAAAATAGTAAACGTCGACAAGCAGAAGGGCTTTAAAAAGGCAATGGCTGCTCTGCGCGGTTACCTGCGCGACAAGGGCAGCGAACTCGATAAATACAAGATATGCGTGCTCCAAGCCGACGGCAAGGACGCCGCTTCGTCCTTCGTCGCCGACATAAAGGCGGAGTTTCCCGCCGCCGACGTCGTCGTCCAGCCCGTGGGGCCTGTAATCGGTTCGCACTGCGGGCCTGGGACGATAGGTCTTATCTTCCACGCCAAGCAAAGGTAAGAAGCGGTAAAAAAGCATAAAAAAATTAAACTTTTTGTCACCCCGCGCGTTAACGCGCGGGGTGATTTTGTCTTTTGCGGCGGGGCGGCGGACAAAGGCGAGCCGCCCCGCCGCGATATTAATTTTTGTGCCGCACAGCCGCGCAATGCGCGGCTTATTTAATTGACTTTGCAATACATTTTGATATAATTATTGCGTATGGATATTATCAAAGATAATATACCGCCCGCGCAGAGCGGCGGGGCGGTCATCGGCGCGCCGTCGGCAGGGCAGTCCGAAAACGAAAGGCGCCATTTCGACAGAATTCTCGCGCTCGCCCTGAGCATAGGCGCGGGGCTTCTTTCGTGCGGCGCTTCGGTTTCGCGCGTCGAAATAGCCGTTAAGCTCATCTGCCTTTCATGCGGCGCAAAAGAAGTCAACGTAATGTCCTTTCCGTCGGTCATTATTTGCAGCATAAAGCTTGCAGACGGCAGCGAAGTCGCCCAGTTGAAGCGCAATTACGAGGTCAGCAACAACTTCCTCAAAATGGAGCTCTACAACCAGCTTTCGCGCGACGTGTGCTCGGGAAAGTTAAATATCGAGGAGGCGGAGGGAAAGCTCGACGAAATAGCCCGCACAAAGGGCTATAACCTGCCGGTAACCGTCGCAAGCGGCGGACTCGTCGCGGGCATATTCACCATCTATTTCGGCGGTTCCCTTATCGACGGAATTCCGTCATTTCTGACGGGCTGTCTGATGATGTACGTCAACGTCCTGCTTTCGCGCAGGGACTTTAACTCTTATGCCCGCACATTCGTGCTGTCGTTGCTCGGCGGCGCGCTTTCAATACTCTTGTCCCGCCTGTTCATATTATGCGGCGCTCAGTGTTCGGTTTCGATGGTGTCGATCGGCACGATAATGGTCGTCGTTCCGGGGCTGCTCATCTGCAACGCCGTGCGCGATATGTTTTCGGGCGACATATATTCGGGCTCGTTCGAGCTATTAAGCGGTCTTTTAACCATTCTCGCCATAGCCGCGGGTTACAGTTCGTCGATAGTCATTCTGCGTTCGATAATGGTCGAACTTCCGCCCATAGCCCGCTCGCAGACCGTCGATTACATATACCGCATAGTAACCTGCCTGCTCGGTGCGTGCTCGGTGGGGGTAATGTTCAACTGCCGCTCAAAGAAAATTTTGCTCGGTGTAGGCAACATACTTGCAACCTTCGCGCTCTACCTCGTAATCGAGTATTTCTTCGCCAAAGATTATTTTCTGCAATTTCTGATACCTACGCTGCTCGCGGCGTTCATAGCCGAAATTCAGGCGCGGGCGTTCAAAGCGCCGTCGACGATTTTTCTCGTTCCCGCGATAATAGTCCTCGTCCCCGGCGGCTCGCTGTACTACACGGTCAATTACATAGTAAATTCCGACATGGTTCAGGCGCAGATATGGGGCGAACGCGCTCTTTTATCACTCCTCGGCATGGCGGTGGGAATATCGGTCATTTCGGTCATATTTCAGATAGTTCACCCCGTAAAGGGTAAGGCGGCCGTAAAGCGCTGGCTGCGTCTCAAAAATAAACAGCAACAAGGAAAAAAATAATGGATCTTTTAAAACTTGCACAAACTTTAATACCCGACGACGATCTTTTGCCACTCGAAAGTTATGAAAAGATGTATCCCCCCCGCGAGCTTCCCAAGGGAGCCGAAGTCACCCGTCTCGCGCCTTCGCCCACGGGCTTCATTCACCTCGGCAACCTCTATTCGGCTCTCGCCGACGAGCGCATAGCCCACACCACGGGCGGCATTTTTTATCTGCGCATAGAAGATACCGACGAAAAGCGCAAGGTAGAAGGCGCGGTCGAGTCGGTAATCCGCTCGCTTAAATATTTCAACGTCAATTTCGACGAGGGGGCCGAAATAAATTCGCCCCTCAACAAATACGGTCCATATTATCAGCGGCAGCGCGCCAAAATTTACCGCGCGTTCGCCAAAGATTTAATCGCCCGCGGGCTGGCGTACCCCTGTTTCTGCACAGAGGACGATCTCAACAAGGTAAGGGAGGAGCAGACGGCGCGTAAGCTCACCCCGGGATATTACGGGGCGTTTGCAAAGTGCCGCAACCTCTCCGAGGAGGAGATATACTCCAACCTCGCCGCAGGCAAGCCCTTTGTTATAAGGCTTAAATCGCAGGGCGATATCGCCAACAAAATAACCTTCCGCGACCGAATAAAGGGCGAAATAACCGTCACCGAAAACGATCAGGACGTCGTAATTTTAAAGTCTGACGGCATCCCCACGTACCACTTTGCGCACGCCATAGACGACCATTTCATGCGCACCACCTTAGTCATCCGCGGCGAGGAATGGCTTTCCAGCCTGCCCGTGCACATCGAGCTTTTCAAAGTGCTCGGCTTCCCCATGCCCGCATACGGTCACACGTGCTCGCTCATGAAGATGGACGGCGGCAACAAGCGCAAGCTTTCAAAGCGCAAAGACCCCGAACTGTCCCTCGACTATTACCGCGGCGAGGGCTATTATCCCGTCGCCGTCGTCAAATATTTAATGACCATTCTAAATTCCAATTTCGAGGAATGGGAGCGCAAAAACCCCGCCGAAGATTATACGAAATTCAAGTTTACGATAGAAAAAATGGGCAAGAGCGGCGCGCTCTTCGACCTCGACAAGCTCAACGACATTTCCAAGACCGAACTTTCAAAAATTTCGGCGGAGGAAATGTTCGACTTCATGTACGGCTGGGTATCCGAATTCGGCACGGACGCCGACAGGGCGCACTTCGAGAACAGAGAATATATCGTCAGAATTTTAAACCTCGTCATGGGCACAAACAGCAAAAAGCGCCGCAAGGATATCGCCCGCGCCGAACAGGGCGTAAGGATGATAGATTACTTCTTCGACGATACTTTCGCCCCGCAGTATTCTTACCGCTTCGACGGGCAGACGGTCAACGCCGTAATCGAGGGGTTTGCAGCTATATATGACCCCGCGGACGACAATTCCGCATGGTTTGCAAAGGTAAAGGGGGTCGCTGCGGCGAACGGTTTCGCTGCCGAAATGAGCGATTATAAAGTCAATCCCCAAGCCTACAAGGGCAGCGTTTCGGACGTGGCGGAAATTCTGCGCGTCGCCATAGCGGGCATGTCCAATTCGCCCGATCTCTGCACCATAATGGGCATACTCGGCAAAGAGCGCTGCGCCCGCCGTTTTGCCGCCGCAAAGGTAAAATAATTTGTGCGGTCGCAATCTGGAAGCGAAATTGAGCCTCAACGGTAAAAAGATATGACAATCTTTCTTTCGCTGTGTTTTCTGTTTTTTGTCGGCAGCTGTCTCGGGTGGTGCATAGAGGTGGTTTTCCGCCGTTTTGTTTCGGCAAAAAAGTGGATTAATCCCGGATTCCTCACCGGACCTTATCTTCCCATATACGGGTTTGGTCTCGTCGGACTGTACGCCATTTGCTCTATACCGATAAATACGGGCAATTACTGGGGCGACGCCGCAATCACTATCGTAATTATGGGCGCAGTCATGACCGCGATAGAGTATGTGGGCGGGTTGATTTTCATAAAGGGAATGAATATAAAACTCTGGGACTACTCCTCCCAATGGGGCAACGTTCAGGGTATAATATGTCCGCTTTTTTCGCTGATCTGGACGGCGGCGGGAGCCGTATATTACTTCGTCATCGACCCTTTCGTTATATCGTGGGTAGAGTGGTTCGTGTCGAACATAGCCTTTTCTTTCGTCGTAGGCATATTTTTCGGCGTGTTCTTCGTCGACCTCGCCCATTCTGTAAACCTCTCCGTGCGTATACGCGCCTTTGCGAAGCAGCACGATGTCGTCGTCGCGTATGAAAAATTAAAGGTCAGCATAAAGACCCGCATGGACGACCTGCGCGCGAAGTCGCGCATCGACGAATTGCGCGAAAAAGCCGAAAAGGGAATGGAAAAGCTTAAAAAGGCCAGTTTTTTCTTTCCTTTCCGCTCGGATAAAAGCCTCGAAGACAGTCTTGAAGATTATGTCCGCGCAAACGGCAATGGCGATAAACCCAAGCGAAAAAAATAAGAATAAATTGAAAATCACGTGAATTTGCACACTTTTGCCGCGCCGTTCGTTGACTTTTACGTCGGCGCGGTGATAATATAATAATGAAAAAATTATCTGAAATCATGTTCTGTAAACAAGGCGCGCCGCGCGCATTGCGCGCGGCGCGTACATCAATTTTAAGGATATTTTATATATGCTCGAATTAGTAAACATCAAAAAGGATTACGAGGTAGCGGGCGGAGCCGTTCATGCGCTGAGGGGAGTTTCGTTAAAATTCCGCAAAAGTGAATTTGTGTCTATTTTAGGCCCTTCGGGATGTGGCAAAACCACCCTTTTAAACATCATCGGCGGACTCGACCATTACACGTCGGGCGACCTCATAATCGACGGTAAGAGCACCAAAGAATACACCGACAGGGATTGGGATACCTACCGCAACCACTCGATAGGCTTCATTTTTCAGAGCTATCATTTGATTCCCCACCAGACGGTTTTGCAGAACGTTGAACTTGCGCTCATGATTTCCGGCGTGTCCAAGCACGAGCGCAGAAAGAGGGCGGAGGAAGCGCTCGAAAAAGTAGGGTTGAAGGACAGAATGAACAATCTTCCCAACCAGCTTTCGGGCGGTCAGGCGCAGAGGGTGGCTATAGCCCGCGCCCTCATAAACGACCCCGAAATCGTGCTCGCCGACGAGCCTACGGGTGCGCTCGATTCAAAAACGAGCGTACAGATAATGGAGCTTTTAAAGGAAATTTCGCGCGACCGCCTCGTCATAATGGTCACGCACAATCCCGAGCTCGCAAAGCTCTATTCAACGCGTATAATTACCGTTCTCGACGGCGCCGTCACGGGCGACAGCCTTCCGTATATGGGTGAACCGGCGCCCGAGCGTCAGCTTACAAAGCAGGAGCTCAAAGCCCTCAAAAAGAAGAAGGGCAGCAAAAAGCTTTCGTCAATGCCATTTACCATGGCGTTTTCGCTGTCGCTCAAAAACCTTCTTTCAAAGCGCAAGCGCACGATAATGGTCTCCGTCGCCGGGTCTATCGGCATAATTGGCGTCTCCATGGTTTTGGCAATTTCGTCGGGCGTGCAGGCGTATATCGACGATATGCAAAACGACATGCTGTCCGGCAACCCCGTCTCAATTACCGAAACGGCGATAGATTATACCTCGCTCATGTCGCTTTCGCAGGCATCGCAGACTCGTGTAGATATTACCCGCCTCGGTGACAAGGTTTATATTAACTCACTCATGGAAACGCTCGGCAGTTTTTCACAGGGATTCAGCACTACAAACAATATAAGCGACATGTACCTGCACTACATCAACGCTCTCCCCGCCGAGTATTACAACGTCATTCAATATGACTATGGCTTCGACGTCGCAAACAACATCTATACAGATTTCAAGGTCGACGCCGACGCTGATACCGCCGCCGACGGCGTGCAGTCTGTAACCGCCATCCGCGGCATGTATACACAGATACTCAGGGAGCAGGAGGATTATGCCGATTTTGCGGGCACAATATCCACCGTTGCAACGTTCGACGAGATGCCCGATAATTATGATTATATTTTAAGTCAGTACGACATAGTCGCCGCCTACACCGACGAGACCGGTATTGTAACCGATGCCGAGCAGCTGACCGATGAACAGTTGCAGAGCATTTTCAGCGACAAGAGCACTCTTGTTATGGTCACCAGCGAGGACTCCATTTCCGATCTCATGATGGGGCAGTTCGGTTACCTCACGCAGAAGGAATTTTTAAACTACGCCTTCGCCGCAGTCGACAACGAGCTCTACGACGAAGATGTCGGTCTGGTCGGCAGCGGGCTCGACGGTCAGGGCAATCCTGATCCCAATAACGGTTTCGATTATACAAAATTCATCGGGCCCGATTCAAAGACATTTACCTGGTATCCCAACGACCAGATATATTATCGCAGCGGCAACTCGTTCGTTTATAAACCTTATATCGAGGGCAACTTTATTGAGGTTGAGTTTGGCGACAATACTATTTCAATGCCGCTGCCCGATATAGACACGTCAGATGAAGGCGCGGTCGACCTCTCGGTCAGGCTCATTCTTCAAAAGAAGGACGATATCTCCTACGGCTGCTTGACTACGGGTTTCTACCACACCGAAGCGCTCTCCGAATACGCCCGCGCCGACGCGCTCGAAAGCGAAATAGTAAATTACATTGATTCGACCGAAGAGGGTTACCTTGACGCGCTGCCTTACTTTATCAATTATGTCAATTTCGCCGACGACAACGGTGACGGAATAGTCGACGACTACGCCGCAAACACTCACACCGCGGCGAGCGTTATATACGATTCGGGAAGCATTATGGATATGCTTCTGTCGGGACTTTCGGGTTCGTCGGCTGATCAGAGCACGATGTACCGCGTGTATTCGGAGCTTCTCGGCGGCGCAAAAGTTCCCACCGCGCTCTACATTTATCCCGTCGATTTCGACAGCAAAACATATATCACCCAATATATGGACGAGTGGAACAATATGTGCGACCGCGGCGACAGTTATACCTGGACGGACGCCGACGGGCAGACTCATATTGCTGTGCTCGGTCAGTCCGACGTTATCACTTATACCGACACGGTCGGGCTGATAATCAACATGGTAAACACCATGATACAGATGATAACAATCGCCCTCATTGCGTTTACGGCGCTTTCGTTAGTCGTTTCAACTGTTATGATAGGAATCATAACCTACGTTTCCGTCGTCGAGCGCATAAAGGAGATAGGTATTCTGCGCGCCGTCGGCGCCAGAAAGAAGGATATAAAGCGCCTGTTCAACGCCGAAACTTTTATAATAGGTTTAATAGCCGGCGCGATAGGCATACTTATAACTTACCTGCTTTCGCTTATAGTCAACGTGATCGTGCTTTTTATCGCCGGTATCTGGGGCATAGCCGCCCTTCCCTGGTGGCAGGCGCTCATAATGGTAGGGCTTTCCATAATCCTCACGCTCATTTCGGGGCTCATTCCTGCTGCTGCGGCTGCAAAGAAAGATCCCGTCGTGGCGCTCAGAACCGAATAATTTCAGCTTTAAACAGACCGCCTTTTTTCGCGGTCTGTTTTGTATTAAAAATTAATTTTCCGTCAATAATGTTTGACAGAAAAATGCTAAATTGATATAATTATATCTGTAAAAAAATTTGATTTTTGGAGTAATTTAACCATGAAAAAGATCAGTAAATTACTTGCTTGCGGCTGTCTTGCGGGCGCAATGGTGGCGGGAGGCTTTGCCCTTTCGTCGTGCAGCACGTGGACAACTACCGTCTCTCAGGGTGAGTACAAGTATGAAAATCCCTGGTCGGCAGGTTCTTACTACGGCGTAAAGGTAAGCGTCGAAGTACAGACGGATGAAAACGGCGACCGCATTCGCAGCGTGACCATCGAAGACAGCGATTACACGCAGGCTTCGGAAGGTTGGGAAGGCAGGGACAATTATCTCGAAAACGAGCAGACGCTCCTCAACGCCTACCGCGGAAAGTATGTTGCCGACGTGCTTGCCATGAAGGTGACGACAGATTATCAGGGGCAGCCGAGCGAGGTTTCTGATGATTCAGTGCTCATTACCGATGCAACACAAAGCTCGGGCAGGTTGCTCCTTGCGGTGCAGGACGCCCTCTGCAACTTCGGTTACAGCGTATTTGAGGGCGAATACCATTATCCCAACGCATGGGATGACACCGCTCCCGATTACGGCATCCGCGTAAGGGTGGTAATGAAGGGTAACGTCGTCCGCAAAGTTGCCGTAATTTCAAGCGGCTACACCGAAGTTTCTTCGGGATGGGATGGTCAGGCTACATGGACTGACAATCTTGAAGGGCTGCTTTCTTCCTATGTCGGCAAAACAAAAACGCAGATTCTCGACGAAACTGTTACAGTATCGTCGGGCGGTCAGCCGGACAGCGTTTCGAACGATTCCTACGTCATAACGGGCGCGACCCAGGGCTCGGGCAGACTGCTTCTTGCGGTTCAGAACGCCCTCGATCCCTCTGGCGCACAAACTACCAAGGTTTACACGGGTGAGTATCACTACGCCAACGCGTGGGACAGCTCTGCTCCCGATTACGGCATTCGCGTCGCCGTCAAGGTAAAGGGCGGCTATATTCTCTCCGTTGAAGTGCTCGACAGCGACTATGTCGAAGTTTCGGAAGGATGGGAAAATGCCAACCTCTGGAACGACGGACTTTCCAACCTGCTTTCAAAGTATGCCGGAAAAACCGTGCAGGAGGTTCTCGCCGTCGAGGTAACGACAAGCGAATCTACTCCCGGACAGCCCGAAGACATTTCCGATCAGCAGTATGTCATCGCGGGCGCAACGCAGGGTTCGGGCAGGCTCATGCTCGCCGTGCAGAATGCGCTCTCCATGCTCGCTTCGGAGTCGGGCGATAACGGCGGTTCCGAGGAGCCGGAAAATCCTTATGTCGGCTGGGACTACAACGAATATATCGACGCCGCTACAACTTACGAAGTCAATTCCGACGGCAGCGTAACTTACAACATCGTCACCACGAGCTATGGCTATGCCGAAGCTTTTACCATAGAAATAACCGTTGCAAACGGCGAAATTTCTCAGTACAGCATACTGACAAACGGTTCGACGGGCGGCTTTGAAAGCAGCATGTCTGCCATAGCCAACAATATGGTCGGTCAGACGCTCGAACAGCTTCAGGACTATCTTGAAGGCGACGAAATTCAGACCGGCGCGACCTATTCAAATACGCTCTGCGTAAATGCAGGTCTGTTCGCCCTCGCCAATTTTGAGGCGGCGGGCGGCAGCTCCGGCGGCGAACAGCCCGATTCCGATCCTGATCCCGACGAGCCCGAAGATACAAATACAACTACGGGGCCTTTCGTCAACTGGTCATACAATCAGTACATATCTTCTCAAACGACTGTAAGGTCTGATTATTTCGGCAACGCTATATATAATATAGTGACGACCTCGAACGGTCATGCTCAGCCTTTTGAAATCAACATCGTCGTCAACGATCAGAAAGTCATCGTAGACTATGAAATTGTTACAAACGGTTCGACGAGCGACCATTTTGCCGGAATCATGTCGTCGGTTGCCAAGAATATGGTCGGCAAAAATCAGGCTGACCTTGAAGAAATTCTTCAACTTAACAATTCCAGCGCCGACGATCAGATAAATACAGGCGCAACTCTTTCAAACGTGCTCTGCATCAACGCAGGTCTGTTTGCCGTCTCCAATTACGACATAGCCAGCGCCGACGAGTTCATAGGCGAATACAAATACGAAAACGCCTGGGTTCCCGGCAGCTACTACGGCATAAGGGTGTCCGTCAGGGTTAAGGACGGTGTGATCGTCGCCGTAAACGAAGTTGCAAGCGATTATACGTCTGTAACCGACAGCTGGGCAAATAAGGATATCTGGGTTAACAATATCGAAAGCCTTCTCAAAGCATATCAGGGCAAAACGGTAGAGGAAATTCTCGACGCATCCGTAACCGTCGATGCAAGCGGCCAGCCTTCGGCTGTTTCCGATGCGGAACTTATGATATCGGGTGCAACGCAGGGTTCGGGCAGATTGCTCCTTGCTGTTCAGAATGCGCTTTCGGTTATAGAAGACAATTATGCCAGAACGTTTGTTGGTGAATATCATTACGCCAACCCTTGGGCGCCCACAGCTCCCGATTACGGCATCAGGGTAGCCGTAACCGTCAAGGGTGAAGATATCGTCAATGTTGAAGTGCTCGAAAGCGACTACACCGAAGTTTCCGACGGCTGGAACAATGCAAATCTCTGGAACGACGGTCTTGAAGGGCTTCTCGCAGCATATGAGAGCAAGACGGTAGAGGAAGTGCTCACCGCATACGTAACCGCTCAGGCAGACGGTCAGCCCAACGTCGTATCCGATTCCGATCTCATGATAACGGGTGCAACGCAGGGTTCGGGCAGACTCATGCTCGCCGTGCAGAATGCGCTTTCGCTCCTCAATCCCAACCCCGATGAACCGGAAGAGCCCGAGGAGCCCGAAAATCCTTACGCAGATTGGCAGTACAACGAATATATCGACGCCGCTACAACCTATACTGCCAACGACGACGGCAGCGTAACTTACAATATCGTCACCACGGCTAACGCTCCCGCAAATGCGTTTGAAATTACTATAACCGTAGCAGACGGTGCTATTACCGAATATGAAATAACGGTAAACGGCTCTACAAGCGACCATTTTGCCGAAATCATGTCGACGGTTGCCAAGAATATGGTCGGTCAGACGCTCGAACAGCTTGAAGCTTATCTCGAAGGCGACGAAATTCAGTCGGGTGCAACGCGCTCAAACGAACTCTGTGTAAATGCAGGTCTGTTTGCGCTTGCCAATGTCGACAAAGCTACCGCAGCCGAATAAGCAACAAAATTGATGTCCGCAAGAGTAGTATGGTAAAGATACAATGCTCGATTGCGGAGTATGGTACAGCGGAACGCTGTTGTCATTTCGACTAAGCCGCCGCCCGAAACGGTCGGCGGCGCATGGAGAAATCTCACCATTTAAAAAGTAATAATTGAGTGAAAAATCAAGCCCGCCTTGCGGCGGGCTTGATTTATGCAAAAAAATAATATATAATATGACCATGAAAAAATTTCTCACCACATCGACAGCGCTTTTAAGCTCGGCAGCCCTCATTTTTGCGACTGCCTGCGCGGAGCAACCTTCCGACGAAATCCCCAGAAACGATATTTACCAGATAACGGCAGAGTGGGATGCGGTAGACAACATATCCGTCCAGCACACGACTTACACTGTCGACGATGCGGGAAACGTAAACTACAATGTGGTTACCAACGAATATCCCCCCGTCGGCTTATTTACTTTCAACATAACCGTCGGTCCGCAAAAGACCATAGTATCATTTGAAATCGTCGGCGACGGCTCGACCGGCCAAAGTTATTCAGACCTTATTTATAAGGGTTTTGTCGGCAAGAGCCAAAGCTGTTTTGATTCTGTAATAGGTGAAGACGGTAAGATTTCAGACAATACCAACTACGAAGACAACGGTATTTCTACCGGTGCAACTTATTCAAATTATATTTGTCTGAGCGCGGCGCTCTTTGCTACCGCCAATTACGACAGGGCGAAAAATTTCGGTTACGCTCCCGAGGACGAAGATACTTCGGGTTACTCCACAAGGCAGATAACCTATGGCAATTTCGGCACTACAAGTTCGCTTCGCGTCAGCGCCGATTTCCCGGAGGGCGACGGCGAAAACGACGCCACCCGCCGCCTCGAGGAGCTTAATTCCGCAGTCACGGAGTTTTTAAACGATCTCGAAAATTCCATTTCAACCGACATAAGCGGCTCTTTTATTTCCATTTTCAATTCGGCGCCCGCCGACAGCGAAGTCGAGATAGATGAGCTGACATATACAGTCCTTTCAGAGGCGCTTTATATGTACGAATGCACGGGCGGTTACTACAATCCTGCCGTGTACTACTCGGTCGATTTGTTCGGTTTTTCACCACGCTTCAACACATATACTTTCCAGGCAGAGCTTTCAACGCGCAAGGCGTACGACAGATTGTCGTCCGACGGCAGATATGTTACGGCTCTTTCTGAACCTGACGAACACTATGTTGAAATCTTCGCCGATCTCGCCTCGCACGCTGGTGAAATTGAGGTTTACGAACGCGACGGACATTACTATGCGTACAAGCCCGCCTACACCGTGGAGGGGCTTTATGGCGATGAATACACCATGGCTCTCGACCTCGGCGGCATAGGCAAGGGTTACGCTGCCGATGTCGTCAACGGACTTATGGATGAATATGGCTTTAAATACGGCTTTTTCACCCTCGGCTCTTCCAGCTATTACGTAAAGCGCTCGGCAACTACTACCGAGGGCACGTGGGAGATGAACCAAACCAACCCCGACAATCCTTTCGGCGCATATGCAAGGGTGTATATTTCCGACGTCGCGCTTTCAACCAGCGGCGATTACGAAAAGGCGTATCGCAGCGAACAGACCAATCAGACCTATTGCCACATAATCGACCCGTTTACCGGTCGCCCTAAAACCGTGGGTATTGCCGCGTGTACGGTAATAGGCGGAACAGCCGCGCGCGATGACGCGCTGACAACCGCCCTTCTTGTAATGGGCGAGCAAAAGGCGGTGGAGTTTATAAACGCCAATCTTAAATCATATATGGTTTCCATGATAGTCCGCGGGTCTGACGGCTCTTGCGAACACATTGTAACCAACATCAGGGGGCTGGAATACAACCCCGCATACACGCTTGCCAACACGATTGACGGCGCCGGAAATATTGTTCTGAACTGATAGCATAAAACAATGTCACTTAAAAAAGTTGAGCAGGTGCGCGCCGAAAAGGGCTTCAAAGTCTGGGATCTTGTGGTCTATGCGGCGGTAATAATCTTAATTGTCGTGCTTTTCGTCGTGTTTGTGTTTGCGCGCGATGCATCCCCCGTCGACGTGATTACGGTATCGGCGGGTTTTGCCGGAGAACAGCGCACGGTGTGTACGTATACGTTTGCCACGCGTTCGCTCGTCTACGACGAGTCTGCAATCACCGTCAATTCCCGCACCGAAGATGCAATCGAACTCACCTTTCACGCCGAAAACGGCGGGCACAATGTCATTTTAATAGACATAGCCAATGCCAGCGTTTCGGTCACTTCGGCGGACTGTCCTTCGCTCGACTGCGTTCATACGCCTGCAATCACGTCAAATTCATCCCTGCCTATAATCTGTTCCAACCATCAGATGATTGTTCAGACCGATTATATAAGCGGCTCTGTCATTCAGTAATTTGTAACGCGCAAACCGGGGCGCCCCGGTTTGCGCATTTTTTTGCACTATTGAAAAGATTTCTTTTCTGTCATTTCGACTGCGCCGCCGCGCCTTAAAGGGCGCGGCGGCGCATGGAGAAATCTATCAGCAAAACAAAAAAGGAACAGATTTCTCCACGCGTTCGCGTTGCTCACTTGGTCAAAATGCCATAAGCAATAAAAAACACCCGCCCGCAGTTGCGGACGGGTGTTTTAAAGACCCGAAAATTATCTTTCAAGAATAATATGTCTGGGGCAAACCGCCACACAGGTCTTGCAACCCGTGCACTTGTCATAGTCGAATACGGGCAGGTTATCTACCATAGTTATTGCGCCGTGGGGGCACTTTCTCGCGCATGCGCCGCAGCCTATACAGCCCACCTTGCACGCGTCCATGACCTCTTTTGCCTTGCAGTGAGAGGAGCAGGCGACGTAAACTGGAGCCTTAGCGGGTATGCGCTCGATTATGTGCTTGGGGCAGGCAAGAATGCACGCGCCGCAGTTTATGCACTTGTCGGGGTCAACTTTTGCAAGTCTTCCTTCAACAGATATCGCGTTTTCGGGGCATACGTTTTTGCAGTCGCCGCAGCCGAGGCAGGCATATTTGCACACCTTGTTGCCGTCGAAAAGAGTGTTGCATGCCGCACAGGTCTGATTGCCGTTATAAGCAAACGCATCGACCGCGTTTGCGTCGCCGCCGTTGCACTTTACAATGGCAACTTCGGGCTGTTCGGTTTTGAGTTCCACGCCGAGCAGTTTTGCAATTTCAGCCTTCTTTTCGGGCGATGTTACGTGGCAGGCGGAAAGGTCGCCGCTGCCGTCGGCAAGCTTTGCGGCAAATCCCGCACAGCCGCTGCAACCGCAGCCGCCGCAGTTGGCGCCGGCAAGGTTTTCAAGTATTTTGGTCACCTTTTCGTCCATGTTCACCTTAAATACTTTGCCGACGACGAGTATAGCAATAACAATGACAAGGGCAAGCCCCAAAAGAATTCCGGCGACAATGCCGACGGTTTTCCATGTGTCGGCGGTTACCGCGCCGAGGGAAGCCAATAAATTATTCATATTTCCTGCGCCTCCTTATCAAGCAATGTAGGTGAAGACCATGAAAGCCATGCAAATGAACGAAGCCATCACCATCGAAATGGGGAAGCCGTTTAGGTACTTTGCAACCTTTACGCGATTCATCTTTTCGCGCATGCCGCTCATTATCACCATTATAAGGGTAAAGCCCAGTCCTGCAAAAAGCGCGTATAAAACCGCCCAGCCGTAGTTCATGGCAACGTCGCCTATTATGGACGACATATCGCCTATAACAAGTTCGCACACGCCGAGCACGGCGCAGTTGGTGGTTATAAGGGGCAGGTAAACGCCCATCGCGTTGTAGAGGGAAGGGGAGAGCTTGCGTATTATCATTTCAAGCATCTGCACGAGGGATGCGATTATAAAGATGAATACGATAATTTCAAGGAACGCAAAGTTCAAAGGCACCATCACATATTCGTAAATGGGATAGGTGACGGCGGTCGCAAGCGTCATTACAACGGTTACGGCAACGCCCATGCCGAGGGCGGAAGAGGTCTTTTTGGATACACCTAAGAAGGGGCAGATGCCGTACGTTCTTACGGTTATAAAGTTGTTCGTCAGCACCGCTGCGAGCACTATTGCAATAAGAGTAGCCATTACGCATTTACCTCCCCGAGGTTTTTACCTTCGTCCAAAAGATTTTCGCGGGCGATTTTATTCGCCTTTACGCGCCTCGCGCGCTGGAAAGTATCGATTATCGCCGTGAATGCGCAAATCGAAAGTCCGAATACAATGAACGCGCCTGCGGGCGTGCTGAACAGCCCTATGCTGAAAGTCATGATCTGTGCGCCGAAAATGCTGCCCTTGCCGAGGAATTCGCAAATAATTCCCATTATTGTCAGCGCCATGGTAAAGCCTATGCCGTTGGCAATGCCGTCTACCGCGCTCTCCGCAACGGTGTGCTTGTTGGCAAACGCCTCGGCCCTGCCGAGGATTATGCAGTTTACCACGATGAGGGCGAGGAATCCGCCGAGCGCGTCGTAAACGTCGGGCAGGAACTTGTCGAGCACCATTCTTATGAGCGTGACGAGCGTTGCGATTACCACGATGTAGCAGGGTATGCGCACTTCGTTGGGTATGAGTTTTCTGAGTGCCGAAATTATCATATTGCTCAGCGTCAGTATTACTATTACCGCAAGTCCCATTTCAAGCGCCGAAAGGGCGTTTGAAATTAGTCCGAGGGTGGGGCAGGTGCCGAGCACCAGCATGAACGTGGGATTGTTAAAAATTATTCCGTCTAAGGTTATCTTTTTATACTTGTTCATTTTGCGTCACCTCCTTATGAATAATCGGCGAGTGCGCGATCGTAGTTGGCTGTTGCAAACAAACCTGCTTGCACGCACAGCGTGTTCGAAAGGGTAGCGCCCGTGTGCAGGTCGTCGCTGTTGAAGAAGGTTTCAAGGCTGTCCTGCGTTTCGCCTACCATGTCGTTGGCAATTTCCGCCATGTTGCTTCCGTAACCGTTTGTCGAACCGTTGGTGACTATGGTGTAAGCCGATATAGCGCCGTCTGCGCCCACGGTGATCTGTATTTCAAACGAACCGGCAAAGCCGTTGGAGTTGGTGACTATATTATAGGTTACGTCCGTTCCCGAAACTTCAACCGTCGTCGAATTCCTGTTGATGTAGTCGAGGTATTCGTATCCGTCGAAGGGCTGAACAAGTCCGCAGTAAACCGAATCCACATAGGTCTTTGCGCCGTTTAAACTGTTGGTGACGGCGGCGAGCGTGCCCTGAACGGTCGCGCCCGTTATAAGGCTGCTGCTGTAACCTTCAAAGTCGTCCCTTTCGCTCTGGCTGATGTATTCGTTGAGCACGCTGTCGGTAATCTGGTAGATGTACGACTGTCCTTCGTTTGAAGAGAGGCTTATCTTAGTCACGACCGAAACGCCGTCGCGTATTTCAAGCACCACCCAGTTGGTTACGGTGCCGTTCTGGTAGCCGCCCTTGCCGGTAGAGCTGACAAGGTATTCGCCCTCGTGTTCGCCCTGCAAAACGTAAACGCTGTTAATGGTGTAGGCGGCGGTGTCGGCGTATTTCTCGTCAACTTCGGCTGCGGTATATTCAACCTGCTCGCCGTATATGTCGGCTATCGCCCTGTCAAGCCTTTCCTGGTCGGAAACGGCAAACAGCGCGTTTGCAAAGGTAAGAAGAACGCCGCATATGAGGACTATCGAAAGCAGCACAACTATGCATTTGAAGGCGGTGCCTTTAAAAAACTCTTTTGCAGTCATTTATTTGCCCTCCTTTTTTGTCTTTTTGTCCCTGACATAGCCGAAGGGTCTGCGCACGATATACGTGTCGATGAGGGGAACTACAAGGTTCATTATCATTATGACGAACGAAACGACTTCTATCTTGGTGTAGAAGCGGAGTAGCGACGTCAGCACCGCTAAAAGAACGTAATATACTATCTGTCCGTAGATGCCCTTGGGGGAAGTTACATAGTCGGTAGCCATGAATATCGCGCCGAACATAAGTCCGCCCGAAAGCGCGTAGTCGACCATGAGTGAGATGTCAAAGGTCGCGCCGTCGGCGGTCGCCGCAAGGCAGACCGAAAGGAATGCCGAAAGCACGATGTAAAGAAGGGGCTGCCACCATTTGATTACCTTTCTTATTACGAGGTAGATGTAGCCGACGATGAGCGCAAGCTTGCACGTTTCGCCTATGCATCCCGCAACGCCCGTGCCGAGGAAGAGGTCGAGCCACTGTATGTGCGCCGAGGCGTTGCCGCCGAGCAGCCAGCCCGAAAGGTTTGTGGCGCCCGTGAACAGCTGGCTTTCGAGCAGAATGGGCTCGAAGTTGGTCGCAACGTAAGTGGTGATCGAAAAGCTTAAAAACATTATTACTCTGCCCGTCGCGGCGGGGTTTACAAGGTTTCTGCCCGTGCCGCCGAACAGCATCTTTACGAGTATTATCGCCAGTACCGAGCCGACGAGTACTTCGTACCACGCGGCGGTGGAGGGGATGATGAGCGCGAGTATGAGACCGGTCACTACCGACGTATAGTCGAACTGCTTCCACCATCTCACGCATACCTTTCCCGCGTCGGCGCACTTGTTTTTAAAGCCGCCGTTATATATAAAGTAATAAACAAACTCGGCCGCCACGGCGGAAATTACCGAAGTGACGATGAGCGCCAGCGCCGGCAAGCCGAAGAATACCAGCCCTGCAATCGTCGCGGGCAGGAGCGCAATTATGACGTCGAGCATTATGCCCTTGGTCGTCCTGCGCGACTTGATGTGGGGAGGTGTAGAAATTACAATGCTGTTATCCATTTTTTCGTCTGCCTCCTTATTTCTTTTTTGCGCGCATCGCGGCTTTGGTCTTGCGTATCGCCTGAATGAGGGGGCGCCTTGCGGGACATATATATTCGCACGCGCCGCATTCTATGCAGTACATTGTGCCGCCCAGCTTCGCCGCCGTGTCAAAGTCGCCCGCGGCGGAGTAGAACGCCGTCTGCATGGGCATGAGGTGCATGGGGCAAACGTCTGCACACTTTCCGCAGTTGAGGCAAGGGGTGGGTTCAAGGCAGTCGGTTTCGTCCGCCGTCATCAAAAGCACGCCGCCCGTCGTCTTTGTAACGTAGTCGTCGTAGCCTTTAAGCGCCGTGCCCGTCATGGGGCCGCCTTTTACAACCTTTTTGGGGTTCTCGGCTTCGCCGCCGCAGTATTTGACTATGTCGGCAATCGCCGTGCCCGTCTTGACCCAAAGGTTTTTGGGCTCTTTAACAGCTTTGCCTGAAACGGTCAGTTCTCTTTCGTAAAGCGGCTTACCCAGCTCTATCGCCTGGCAAACGGCAAAGGCAGAGCCGACGTTATGCACGATAACTCCCGCGTCTGCGGGCAACTGGCCGCCCTTTACAACCCTTCCCGTGCACGAATAAATAAGGTGCTTTTCGCTGCCCATGGGGTAGCGTTTTTTAAGGGCAATAACTTTAACGTCGTCGTAGGGTTCAAACGCGGCTATCGCGTCGGGTTTGTTGAGCTCTATGCCTATCATAATCTGCGTGCCGCCCAAAGCCTTTGCAATATATCTCGCGCCCCGCACAATTTCGTCGGCGTGCTCGATCATCAGCCTGTGGTCGCAGGTTAAATAGGGTTCACATTCCGCGCCGTTCAAAATAAGCGTGTCCACCTTGCACTTGGGCGCGTCTTTTATCGCCGCGGGGAAGCCCGCGCCGCCCATACCCACTATGCCGGCGTCGCCTATTCTCTTGATAATTTCTTTTGCCGACGGGTTTGTAAGGGGGGCAAGGTAATCCTTTTCACCGCTGCCGTCAGAGGATATAACGATAAACGTCTCCTCAACGCCGGCTGCGGTCGTCATCTTTACGATGTCGGTAACTTCGCCCGCAACGCTTGCAAACACGTTGGAAGAAATTGCTCCGTCGGCTTTGGCAATGAGTTGTCCTTCCTTTACCTTCTGTCCCTTTTCCACGCATACCGCCGCAGGTCTGCCCAGCGACTGGTGCACGGAAATGCAGACTTTTGAAGGCTCGGGCAGGACTTCGGTCGGCTTGCCGCTCGCAAGACTCTTGCGGTCGCCGATGTGAATGCCGCCGAACAGCATTCTGCCTTTAACAGCTTTCAAAATCAACCTCCAATTTGCTCAGCCCCGCCGTTATTCGGCGGTGGCTGTATTTTATAAAAATTTTTTTGCGCGCCCCCTTGCGGGGTACGCGTAAAATACAATTTAAAACTACTTTTTTCCCCTGCCGTTTAGGGCTCTTTCGTATACCGAAAGGGGAACCTTCTTGAATATTATAAGAACCGCCGCGCCCACGATCGCGCCCGAAAGCACGCCGATAAGGGCAAGATAGGGCATGTATGAAAATACCAGCGCCGTGCCCGACATAACTACGAACATCAGGTTCTGCACTATATTATGTGCAATGGCGGCGACAATGCTCACCGCCATTATCGAAATTCGCGGATGGAGGAGGTATAAGAGCAGCCAGGACACGAGCATCGCCGCCATTCCGCCCGTAAACGAGTAGAGGAGCGCTGAAATATTTCCCGCAAACAGCGAGCCCAAAAGCGTGCGCACGGCTACTACTACGAATGCGTCGACGGGCCCGTATAGTACGAGCGCGGACAGCGAAAAAATGTTGGAAAGACCCATCTTCGCCCCGGGTATAAACAGGGGAGGGAACAGGCTTTCGATTAAAAAAGTTATCAGTCCCAGCGCCGCAAACAGCGCGTCTGCGGCAATTCGTCCCGACGTTATTTTGCCTTTGTCCATACGACATAATTATATATTAAAATTAAAAAATAGTAAAACGAAATCGTGCCTGAATTATCGAAAAATTTTATTAATATCGCACGCAATCATCACATTTGCTGTTGACAAATTGCCGCGGGTTAAGTTATAATACAAAACCGAAAGGAGATTTTATTTATGCAATACGAATATATCAGAAAAAACTATTTCAAGGAGGCGGACGAAGCTGAGCGCAAAGCCATCTTCGATTATGCCGAAGGTTACAAAAACTTTCTCTTCAATTCCAAGACCGAGCGCGGCGCGTGCGCCACGGCTAAAAAGCTGTGCGAAGAGCGCGGCTACAAGCCCTATATGTTCGGCGACAAGGTAAAGGCGGGCGACAAGCTTTACTTTATCAACCGCGACAAAAATATCTTCATTATCAAAATAGGCACAAACGACATATCTAAGTGCGGCATAAAAATAATGGCTGCGCATGTCGACAGCCCTCGCCTCGACCTTAAACCCAATCCTTTATACGAAGACGGCGGTCTTGCCTTCTTCAAAACGCACTACTACGGCGGCATCAAAAAGTACCAGTGGCCTACAATCGCCCTCGCGCTCGAAGGCGTCGTCGTGCTCCGCGGCGGCAAGCGCGTCGCCGTCAACGTCGGCGACGACGAAAACGACCCCGTTTTCTACATCACCGATCTTCTTCCCCACCTTTCGCAGGAACAGAACGAGCTCAAACTTGCCAAGGCTATCTCGGGCGAAAGCCTCAACGCCATTGTCGGTGCGATGCCCGACGGCTGCGAGGATAGGGAGGGCGTCAAAGCGGCTGTTTTGAAGCTCCTTCACGACAAATACGGCATATCCGAAATCGATTTCCAGACTTCTGAACTTTGCTTCGTCCCCGCAGGCAAGCCCCGCGACGTCGGTTTCGACCGCGCGCTCATCTCGGCTTACGGCCACGACGACAAAGTGTGCGCATATCCCGAAATGACCGCCCTTTTTGAAAGCGACGGCAAGGACACCGTAATGGCAATCTTCGCCGACAAGGAAGAGACGGGCAGCCAGGGTGTGACGGGCATGCAGTCGCGCGTCATCGTCGACATAATCGACAGCCTCAGCCGCTCCCTCGGCGCCGACCCCATACTCGTCCGCTACAATTCAAAGTGCATCTCGGCAGACGTCTGCGCGGCGTTCGACCCCGAATATGCATCGGTTTACGAAAAGAGAAATTCCTCTTATATCAACTGCGGCGCGTCCGTAACCAAGTACCACGGCGCGCGCGGCAAGTCGTCCACCAACGACGCCTCCGCCGAAATGGTCGGCTACGTGCGCGACGCGCTCGAAGATAACGGCGTCATCTACCAGACGGGCGAACTCGGCAAAATCGATATAGGCGGAGGCGGCACCGTTGCCATGTACATCGCCGACCTCGGCATCGACACACTCGATATGGGCGTCCCCGTGCTCTCCATGCACGCCCCTTACGAAATCATCTCCAAAGCAGACCTCTATTCTATGCACAAGGCAATGCTCGCCTTCGTAAACAAGCATTGAGTTTGCGTATCTTTTTACGACCATAAACAAAAAATCACTCCCTTTTTCGGGGAGTGATTTTTTAATGTATAACGAAATCCACACGCTGAGCGTGTGGTCGGTAAAGAAGCGGAAGCGTT
>ERZ1643251.681-NODE-681-length-45207-cov-25.573995_pt1 | contig 45207 bp, 41 predicted proteins | sample MGYA00579261_ERZ1643251 | MGnify/ENA primary metagenome ERZ1643251 (study PRJEB29033, sample SAMEA4952267) | chicken gut metagenome | biome: Broiler Chicken; feature: Gastrointestinal Tract; material: Caecum | place: Ireland | collected 2018 | study: Broiler... | reverse complement strand
CTTTTAAATAAAAAATTGCATTTATTATAAAAATGTTGTAAAGTATTTAACTGAGGTGAAAAGCATGAAGAAAATAATTAGAGAACTTTTAAATCAAAAAAGCTTTTATCAAGTATTAAAAGACTATGAGTTAGATAAATATGAATTACTTTCAGAAATGAGTGGAGAAATGTATGCTTATGATTCAACAGTTACTTCTACAGAAAAAGAAATATTAGAAAATATTTATAAAAGAGAAGCTAGTATGTTTAATTTGACTGATGAAAAAGTTATGTTTATTTCTGATACTCATATGGCGAGTGAACGTGAAGAATTAACTTATTTTAAAGAGGTATTACATTTTTGTAAGGATAATAACATACAATATTTAATTCATGCTGGAGATATTGCAGATGGTACTGTTCTTGTCCAAATAGGAGAAGAACAAATAAAGAAAAATATTGCTTTTAGTGAGATCAAACAAAATACAGTTGATGCCCAAGTAAAGAGTATTTTAGATAATTATTTAACTACTCCTGAGGTTGTACAATTTGTATTAGGAGGAAATCATGATGAAAGATATTTAGAAAGAGATATAGATATCTTAAAGTTATTAGCTAAGCAAAAAAATATAGTTCCCTTAGGATATCTACAAGCCTTTTTTACGATATATGGGTATCCAATTTCCTTAGAACACGGTAGTAGAAATATTTATTCATTGTCAGCTGTACCTAATTTATTTCCCCAAAGTATAAAAATAAAAGGACACTCTCATATATGGCTTTTAGAAAATAATAAAATATATTTACCAACATTAAGTAAAGACATAAAATATGAAAAAGGTGCATCTGGCTTACCAGGATTTATTGTCATGAACTCATCAAAAACAGGAAATATTTTAACTTTGAAATTTGAACGATTTTATTATATAGAGGATAATCTTTATTTAGATCAAAAGCCTTACGTATTACAAAGAAAAATAAATTAAGTAAAAATAAAAAACTCCGTAAATACGGAGAATAAAACATAATGGTGCTGAATGACTGTTTAGAGTTTTAGTTTTTTATTAGAAAAAGTACAACCCAAAATGCCTTAAAATGGGCATTTTGGGTTATTTTTGATTAAAGCAAAATAAAAAAATTAAAAAAAATCATGTTTTTTTAAGGCGTAAAACAAAAAAATGGATGGCAAATTATAGCAAGATAAAAAATATATTTTTACACTATTAATTCATTTAAAATTGCCCATGTTACATTGGTATATTAAGTTTTTCAATTTATTGAAATAAACCTGCTGTTTTTTAGTTAAAAATTTGATACAATATAGTAGAAGTAAATCAAATTGAAACAGAGGGATGGTATGAACAAATTAGCTGAAAGACAAAAAGAACTACTTTTTGGAAATCTTAATGAGCAAGAATATAAAATAAAGCAAAAAGAATTTTTAGAATTATATTATAAGTTAAGAAAAAAAGAGGAAAGTGCATGGTATAGCAAATTATCTTTAGAGCAAAGGAAAAAAATCCATAAATTCATTTTAGCTCTTTATAAAGTTAAAAATAGATTAGGTGGTTTTTCATATCAAATCTTGGGAGATGAAAGAACTGCGACAGATAGACCAATCATTTTTGTAGTAAGTCATGTAGGTAAGTTTGATGTTGAAGTAGTTAGTGAAGCAATAAAAGATCATTATTATTTATTATCTGGAGATTTTGAACATATTCAAGGTATTATGGACGTTCCATTCTTGGGATTAAATGGTGTATTTTACTTTAATGAAAAAGTAAAAGAAGATCGTAAATTAGTATCTAAAAAAATGATAGACCATTTATGTTCTGGGGGAAACCTCATGTATTTTATTGAAGGAACTTGGAATATTACTCCCAATTTACCAATGCTACCATGTTATTGGGGAATAGTTGATATAGCAAAAGAGGGAAATGCAATTATTGTCCCTATTGCAGCCGAACAATATGGTAAATTATTTAAAATCAAAATTGGCAAGAATTTTGATATGAATTTATATGGCTCTGGAAATGCTGAAAAATCAAGGGCAATTGAAGATCTGCGAGATGTAATATCTACATTAAAATGGGATATTTGGGAAACAGAAAAGGTTAGTAGAAAAGAAATTCCAGACGATTATTGGATAAAATATGTAGGTGATAGATTCAAAGAATGGCCATATTTTAACGAAGAATATATAGATGGTTTAATCTATAAGCCTAAAGGAATTTATACAGAAAATGAAGTCTTTGAGCCGATAAGAGCTTTGATTCCACAAGAAAAAGCAGAATATGTAGTTAAGTTAGAGAGAAATAAAGTGGTCACCAAGGAAATATAAAATTTAATAAAATATTTATTTAATGAACTTTAATTTTTATTAAATATATAGTATAATTTTTATAAGATAGTGTAAAGGTAGTGATCATATGTCTAATGGATATATTGTTGGGTGTGCATTAGTAATTTCAATATTAATTACTATTATGTTTAGTATCAAATCAAAGGTTACAAATATAGAAACAAAAATATTTAAGAAAATGCTTTTTGTTAATATTTTAGAATCCCTTATGACAAATCTGATTTTCATAGTCGCCATTACAATTGATTCTACTTTTATTTTAAAAATTCTAAACCGAATCGATGTTATTTTAATTGTTGTTTGGTGTAGCTTAATGTTTTATTATATATATTCAATTACAAGCAAAAAAGTGGAACAACGTATTAAAAAGTTTGTTATCTTATTGGATATTATTATAGTTTTTTTTGCTTTATTTTTAGATGTTACCATTATTAATGAAAATGGGATTATGAACTCAACAGGAATGCTTACATATTTAGGTTTTATTGGTGCGAGTTTATATATAATATTTATGATTTTAACATTGATTATGATTAGAGATAAAAAAGATAATTTAGATAAAAATAAATATATTCCACTATATTTTTTGATAGGTATGCTTATCTTAGTAGCAGTTTTAAGATTAATTATACCAGAGATTAATTTTATATCTATTGTTATTAGTTTAGTTGATATGATTATGATTTTTACAGTAGAGAATCCAGATGTAAAAATGCTTAATCAAGTACTACTAGCAAAAGAACAGGCTGAAAAGTCCAATAAAGTAAAATCGGATTTTTTGTCAAGTATGTCACATGAGATTAGAACTCCATTAAATGCCATTGTGGGGTTTAGTGAGTTAATAGATAGTGCCGAAACTTTAGAAGAAGCAAAAGAAAATAGTAAAGAAATTTTAGAAGCTTCTAATACATTATTAAATATGCTATCTAATGTAATTGATATTGCTCAAGTAGAAGTGGATAGTGTAGAAATAAAAGAAGTTTCATATGATTTAGAAAAAGAACTTAAAAATATATGTAGGTTGTACCAATATAAATTAGAAGAAAAACATTTAGACTTAGATATAGATATAAATGTTCCCAAAATGCTAAAAGGGGATATTGATAAAATTAAAAGAATTGTTGCTAATTTATTAGATAATGCAATTAAATATACTGACATGGGCTATATCTCGCTAGTAGTTAATTCATCAATTAAGAATAACCTTTGTAATTTAGAAATACGTATACAAGACACAGGAATTGGTATTGATCAGAAAGTAATAAATCACTTGTTTGAAAATTTTGTTAGATCTAGTGAACATAAGGATTCCAATAAATCAGGCATGGGGTTAGGATTATCAATTACCAAAAAACTTGTCGATTTAATGAATGGAAGTATTGAGTGTGAATCAAAAGAAGGTACAGGAACAACATTTATTGTTAGAATATCTCAAAAAGTAGGTGATGAATCTGAAAGCATTAGTAGTTGATGATAGTTTAATCAATCTTAGAGTAGCTCAAAAATTGTTGGAACACTTAAATTTAGAAGTAGATACTGCCCTTAGTGGTAAAGAGTGCTTAGAAAAAGTTAAGAGTAATTCATATGATATTATTTTTATGGATATAATGATGCCTGAAATGGATGGCGTGCAAACATTTCAAAATTTAAAGTCAATAGAAGGTTTTTCTACTCCGGTTGTTTCTTTAACAGCGGACGCAAAAACTGGAGCAAAAGAAAGATACCTAGGCTTAGGGTTTAGTGACTACATTTCTAAACCGATTGATTTAAAATTATTAGAGAATATTATTAAAAAGTTCTCAAATTAAATTTGAAGATTTTGCATTTTATATGAATTGTGGTATAATATTTGTCAACAGGAGGGATTTTTATATATGAAGGAAACAGAAAAAATTTATTTGGATCAAAAAGGATACCAACAATACTTGCAAGAAATTGAAGATTTAAAAGAAAGACTAAACGAGAATAGTAGGCAAAAATCATCTGCCTACACAAATGCTGTTGGGGATGGATGGCATGATAACTTTGAATTCGAAGAAGCAAAAAGAGAAGAATTTAAAATTATGGGATTACTTCGAGACAAAGTTGAAGGATTAAGTAGGATTGTGATTATAGATAAAAATGAAAAATCACAAAATGAAAACGATCTTGTGGATATTGACGATTATGTAAGTGTTTTATTATTAATGCCAGATGATGAAACAGAACATATGGTCTTTAGATTGGTTGCTTCGTTAAGTACCAATAGAGGCATAAAAGAAGTTTCTCTGAATAGTCCAATGGGAAAAGCAGTATATGGTAAAAAAGTAGGAGAAACTGGAAAATATCAAGTAAATGGAAATGCTTTTTTAGTTCAAATACTGGCTAAATCAAAAGATTTAACTGAAGATTTGGAAAATAATAATTCATTAAAAAGGTAAGTATGAATTTTAATTATTTAGTAAATTTAAATTTATACAGAACATTTTACTTTGTCGCCACTTCTTCGTCTTTTAAGGAGGCATCAGTAAAATTATATATGTCTCAACCTGCAATAAGTAAGCAGATAAAAGAATTGGAAGATATTTTAGGTGTGAAACTATTTACTAGGTTTAATAAAGGAATCGAGCTAACAAAAATAGGTAGAATTCTTTTTAACCAATTAGAGAATGCTAATTTTTATCTAAAAGAATCTATTAATCAGATAGAACAAATTAAAGACTTAAAAGCGGGAGAATTAATTATAGGATGTCCATCTCATATTACTTCGTTTTATTTATTAGATAAAATAGAAAAATTTAAAACGAATTATGGTAATGTTGAGATAAAAGTGGTCAATGGTTCTACGAGCGAAATGCTAAATGATTTATATCATCATAAAATAGATTTTATGATTGATTTTGATCCAATAGATAATAAATACCATGATTTTAAGATTGAAGTTCTAGATTATTATGATACAGTATTAATTGCTAATTATAAATTTGATAAAAAAATAAAGAATTTAAATGATCTAATTGATCAGAATTTTGTTTTACCTTTGCCAAGGAGTTCTGTACGAAAGAACTTTGAAAAAATATTATTAAATAATGGCATTTCAATTAACGTAGGATTGGATTTAGATACAACTGATCTAATAATTTCGGCTGTAAAAAGAAATTTTGGTATCGGATATGTAATAAAAGAATCTGTAAAGGAAGAATTAAAGCAAAAGTCTATAAAAGAATTAAAATTAAATTATGACCTTCCAAAATTAAAATTAAATTTAGTATATAATGAAAATTTTTTAACACCCTCAGCAAAAGTGTTTATTGATAACTATATTAGAGTTTAACAATTTTTAAAAAAGATGTCAAACCTTAAGTGTTAGACATCTTTTTTTTACTATAACCTCCAGTTATTTCAAATTAAAAAACAGTTATTTGAATTTATATCAATATAAAGGTATAATGTTTCTAGTAGGTGATTGTGATGTCCAAAATTAAATTGATAGCAATTGATATTGGTGGGACTTTAATTGATGATAACAATAATATTCCGCCGGAAAATATTGAAATATTAAAAAAAATGAAGAAGCAAGGCATAAAAATAGCACTAGTTACTGCAAGAATGCTATCCTCAACAAAATACATTAGTAACGTAATTGAATGTGATTATGGAGTATATGGAAATGGAAGCAATATCATAGACTTAAACAATAACAAAGTGCTTTATTTAGAAAAGTTATCAAATAGAAATTTAGAAAGTTTGGTAAATTTTGGAAAAAAACAAAATTTATATATTCACTTAAATCAAGTTTTTCAAGAAGTATCAGATCAAAAAAAATATTTTGCTTTAAAGCATATTCTTTTAAACAAAAAATATCCTAGTAATCTTCAAAGCAATGTAGAAGTTGTTTCGAGTTTAAAAGATTACATTAATAATACCGATAATATTGTAAAATTAGTTTTTGTATCAAAGAAGAATTTAGATGTAATAAAAGAAAAAATATCAAAAGAGTTTCCAGACATTTTCATAACTGAATATAATACGAATCTAAAAGAAACTGCAATTAATGAGATTATTAATTACATTGAGATAGGAGCGAAAGCTACAACTAAAGCAGAAGGTGTTAAAAAATTGGCAAATATACTCAATTTAAATCAAGAGGAGATTCTAGTTATCGGAGATGGAAACAACGATATAGAAATGTTTAAAGCATTTAAGAATTCAGGTTGTTTAAAAAATGGAACATCAGAAGCTAAAGTTAATGCTAATTATGTTTCAGAAAAAAACAATAATGAAGGCGGATTAAGTGAAATAATAGAATATTATATTAATAAAGAGGAGGAGTAATGAATAATGAAAATAGCGATTGAGGGTATGGATGGAGTTGGAAAAACCACTTTAGCAAAAAAATTGGCTCAAGAATATAATTTTAAATATATTGAAAAGCCACTAATGGACTTTTTTGAAATTGATAATTTAGATACTAAAGCAATTTATGGCCAAATTTGTGATAAATTATATCAATTTAATAGCGAAATTCCTAAAGCTTGGTTTTTCGGACTAGGTAATGTCTATACATTTTTAAAATATAAGGATGAAAATATAATTATTGACAGGCATTTTGCCTCAAATTATTTTTGGAATGGAACAGAAGAAACAAATTGCATTTTTAAAACTATGATTGATCTTGTAGGTGTGCCGGATCTTACTATTGTACTGTATGCTTCCATTGAAACTAGAAATAATAGATTAAAAAGAAGGGATGCTTTAGATAGAGATATATACGATCCTGAAAAACAAGTATTGGGAAGTGATAAAATGATAAATTTTTTAGAGAATTTTCACATCCCTTATGTTCTCATTAATACTGAAGGAAAAACAAAAGAAGAGGTTTTTAATGAATCCAAATTAATTATAGATGGATTACAATTAGATAGTTTTTCAAGAAAACGTAGGAGGTAAAATGTTACAGTTTTTGGGAATAGGTGGTGCTTTTTCAGTTGATCTAGGAAATACATCCGCATTTTATAAAAAAGAGAATGAATTATTTTTATTGGATTGTGGTGAAGATGTCTTTGGCAATATATTGAAAAACCATTTATTAGAAGGAGTCACTAAAATTAATATTCTTATTACTCATTTTCATAGTGATCATGTTGGTAGTTTAGGTACTTTGGTATTTTACTGTGATGCAAGCAATTTAGAGGAAATTAATATTGTTTTTCCAAATAGAGAAAAATTGGTTGAATTAATTAGGCAGTTTGGTATACAAAATTGTAATATTAATATCTATACACCGAAAGAGTTCGCTAGATTAAAAATTAAAGAATATCGTCAAGAACATGATGTGATTGAGGCTTATGGGTATATAATAAAATTGGATGGAAAAACAATTTATTATTCTGGAGATACTAAATCTCTTCCTGATGAAGTTTTCGCTCTTTTGATTAAAGGAAAAATAGATTATTTTTTTCAAGATGTTAGATTAAAACAAAACCCATATCATTTATCATTAGAAGAATTAGAAAGTAAAATACCATTTAATTTAAGAAAACAAATTAATTGTATGCACTTTGTATCAGAAGCAGAAATCAACGAAGTTACAGAACATGGTTTTTCGAGAGTTAGAAGGTTTGAAAGCGAGGAAAAAAATGGAAATATTAAGTCCAGCAAGTAATATGAGACATATACAGGTTGCAATTGATAATAAGGCAAATGCTGTATATGGAGGTTTGAAAAATTGGAATGCTAGAAATAAGGCAATTAATTTTACAGAAGCCGAATATAATCAATTAATAACAATGTTACATCAAAATAATATAAAATTCTTTTTGACTTTAAATATTCTAATGCTTGATAATGAAATTGAAGAAGTAATAACATTTTTGAAGAAAAATTCTTTGCCCGATGCTTTCATAGTCACAGATATTGGATTAATACAGGTATTAAAGCAAGAATTTCCTAATGTTCCATTACATTTTTCAACACAATTTGGTTGTCATTGTATTGACGATGTTAATTTTGTAAAGGCTATTGGCGGAACAAGGGCTATTTTATCTAGGGAACTTACATTAAAAGAAGTGGAAAAAATCAGAAATAATACAGATATTGAGTTAGAGTGCTTTATTTGGGGATCTCAATGTCTAAGTTTTTCTGGGTTATGTTTTTTTGGCAGTTTGATCAATGGCGGAAGTGGTAATAGGGGGAAATGTATCACTTTATGCAGAGATGTTTACTCGGTTAATGAAAATGGTCATTTGTTATATGTTCCAGATATGGATTGTATAAATTTAATAAGTAAATTAGATAAAATAGATTGCCTAAAATTGGAGGGACGTCGTAGAGATCCTAAAGAAATTGAAAAAATTTTACAACAAATTTCTAATAAAGAAACATCGGACCAAAATGTAGGATATTTATATGGAACAAATAGTAAGGATAATAATCAAAATGAACTAATTAATTCTAGAATTAAGCCAGTATTTCAAGCAAATGAACTAAAGAATCGAGACGACTATGATGTGTTTATAGAATACCAAAATGGTAAGCCAATTAGATTTTCGAATAATTATAATAATCCAAATGTATTTTATGTATACTCAGAAATTAAAAGGAAATATAGCTTGACTAAAAAGAATATTAGTATCGATTTAACTTTTGATGAGAATGTTGTATCTGAAGTATTATATGTCAATTATAAAGGGGATGGACATACATTTTTTAGAGATAATAATAGTAATGATGATCAAATTGTGTTAGATTTTGATGAATTGATTCGGCGATTATCTTTAAATGATAAAATAAATATTTATAAAATAAAATTCAAAAAGGGGCAATATGATAAATATCTAGTCAGTAAATCTATGTATGATAAAATGATAAATTATATTCTAGATGATTGTAAAAATACACGTGAAACTTATCCAACAATTCCTTTAAAACTTAATAAAATATTATTAGAAACTCAACAGGAAGAGATTTTAACCGAATTTGTTAAAGATAAATTCGTAAAAGTGATATATGATATAAGTACAATAGATAAACTAAAAAATATTCAAAATATTATAGATCAATATGGTGATAAGATAATTTATAAATTACCTTTATTCAATTGGGATAGTGAAGATGTTATACCTTATATTTCTAAGCTTGAAAACAAAGAAATTATGTTTACTAGAATGTCCCAAATATATCTATCAAAAAATATTCATTTTAAAAAGAAATATGCGGATTATACAATATACGTTTGGAATAAAGGAAGTTTAAATTTTTTAAAAAATATGGGAATTCAAGAGTTTACTTTATCACCAGAATTAGATTATGAAACTAATATGAAAATTTATAATGCTGAAAAAGTACAAGCCCTGTTGTGTGGCAAATTTCCTCTTGTTTATACAAGAAATTGCTTTAAAGAGGTTTTTAATTGTAACAATTGTATTAGAGAACAATCATGCTTAAAAACAATAGTAAATGTAGACAAAGGAATAGATTTTGAAATATTGTGTAATACTGATTATCGTTATGTATTAAGTAAAATCCCTGTGTTAAATGATTATTCAAGATTTAAAATAGGAGAAAATGTAAACTTTAGGTATATTGCACTTGGCGATAATGCAGAAAATATTAGAAAAACATTAAATATTTTAAAAGAAGTTAATTTTTATGAAAAATTAAAAGCAAATGATTATTGGAAAGATTCTTATGAATGTAACATTATAGAAAGTAAAAGTTAGGAGGCTTCTATGAAGACAAAAAGTATATGGGGAAATCCCCCAAAAAGATTATATAAGTTAATGAAGATAGCCGAAAGGGATTTTGGCAAAAAGTATACAGCTTGTATTGTAGGTTGTTCTGATGGTAAATTTTTATTACCATTTGCTAGAAAGAAAATAAGAGTTGCCGGTTATGATATTGATGATATTGCCTTATATGGTGGTCAAAAATTATTTCCAATTGTTAATGAAAAAAATAAGTATCAATATAATAAAAATTTTAAATCTCCAGAATATGAATTGGTTGAAAAAAGAGTATTAGGAATTACAGAAAGGTTAGAGATAGAAAATTTATCTGATTATGCTTTAATTGAAAAAAGAGATTTTTATCGTAATGTACCCAAAAAGACTTTCGATGTAGTTTTTACTAGCTGTTCTTTACATTATACAGCTAATAAAGATTTTAGTTTGGAAGATAAAACAAAAAAATTACAAAGCATTGTTTCTGTTGGAGGATATTTATATATAGATTATATGATGGCAATAGAAGAAGGAGATTATACATTATATCCGAAAGAAAAGTTCTATCGTAAGGGTGAAATTTTAAAATATTTTGATAATAATTGGAAAATTATTTCATGCAAAGAAAACAACCTTCCATCTTTTGAGGGAGCGCATGTTGATTGTGTTAAAGATCATTTTCATAGATTTGGATATCTATTGGCAAAGAGGATTAAATAATGACGAAAGAAATTTGTTGGAATATTACCGCTTTATGTAATCAAAGTTGTAAGTACTGTCATCGATTTTTAAATCTTAAAAATTTATCTTATGAAGAAAATTTAAAAATTTTGTATAATTTAATTGATTCAGGTGTGGATCATATTACCTGGACAGGTGGTGAAGCTTTGATGTTAGATTATCTTGACGATTTATTGAAGATTTCTTATGATAAAGGAATTAAAAATAAATTGATAACTAATGGCAGGCTTTTAACAAGAAACAGAATAGACAAAATCTATAAATACTTGGATAATATTACATTATCAATTGATTCAATAGATAATGTAATAAACGAAGCATTAGGGCGAGGAAAGTATCATTTTAAAGAAATACAAAGCATTTTAGAATATATTACAGAAAAAAAGTATGACATAAAAATTAGTATTAATACTGTAATATGCAAGCTTAATTTACACGATGTTTGCTCTTTATCCAATTTCTTAAATATTTATAATATTTGGAGTTGGAGAATTTTCAAATTTATGCCATTACGAGAAAAAGCAATTACTAATAAGGAAATATTTGATATTTCAATGGATGAATTTTCTAAAATTGTCAATGAAATAAGGAAGAAAAGTTTAATTCAAAATATTGATACTAGGGTTGAAGAAGATATGGAGAAAAAATATGTTTTAATACTTGCCAATGGAGATATAGTAATTACAAATCAGGGAAAAGATGAAAAAGTTGGTAATGCTTTAATAGATCGCATGGAGAAATATATATGATTGAATATACTGGAAAACAAGTTACAATAATGGCTTGTTCAGATTGCAATGCTAATTGTGAGCACTGTTATATATCATATACTGGAAATATGACAGGCAAATATTTATTGCAAATGTGTAGATTGTTTAAAAATAAATACAAAATAATTATAAATGGAACAGAACCATTATTGCATGAAGATTATTTTGAAGCATTCAAATTATCTGATCAAAATCGAATTTTAACAAATGGTCTCATAATTAATAGTGATGAAACAATATTAGATAAAATAAAAGAAACTGGTATAAAAAATATAGCAATGTCTTATCATTTTGGAACCGAAATATCTACTGTGCCACAAGATATTGTTGAACAAGCTATAATTAAAATAAAAAAACACAATTTAAATCCAGAATTAATGTGTACAATAACTGTAGAAAACTATGATAAATTAGATGATATATGTAAAAAGACAATTGATTTAGAAGTTAATACGATAAGATTTTTTAATTGTATTAATACTGGAAAATGCGAATCAAATTGCTCAAATTTCTGCCTTGATGACGAACAAATTAATCATTTTTTTGATCAATTAGTTGAGGTAAGAAAAAAATATGGCAAAGATATTTTAAAAATTAAAAGAAATGGTCTATTTGGTAAAGATAGTAATAATACTAATTATAATTTTAAGTGTGTTGCCAGTATTGATGAAGTTGTTATCACACCAGATGGAAATGTTTATCCTTGTATATTTATGGCAAAACCGGGATTTGAAATTGGTCATTATGAGAATGGCAAAATTCTGCTTTATTATCAATTAGACAATAATGAGGATAGATGTATTGCACATGATATTTTTAATAAAAAAGAATATTCCTTTTCAAAAAAACTTGTAAAAAGGTAAATTTTGTTGAATAATATAAGCATATTTAATGTATGAATTAGGAGGCTTTTAATAAATTTATAAAAATAATTCTAAAATTAAATTAAAAAAAATAAAATTCGTGATATAATTATTATAGTTAAAGGAGTGATTTTATGCCAAAGATTGAAAAAGAAATAAAAGTACTTAATATAAACGTTGATCAAGTACAAGATAAACTTAAAGAAATTGGAGCAAAAGCCAAAGGAAAAAAAGAACAAAAAATTTATGTTTATGACGTTCCAGCTTTATACTATCGCTTTTTAGAAATAAGAGAATTAATTAACTCTTCTAATGGGTTACTGGTAGAAACAAATTTAAAGAAATTAGAAGTGTTATTATTAGAATACATTGATTTAGAAAACGAAGAAGAATTAGCCATAGAAAAAACTTTGCTTGGACTAAACGATTTGATGGATATATTAAAATTAGATATTGATAATATTAGAGAAATATTAAACAATCAAACGTTAGAGGCTAATATGAAGAAGTTTTTAATTAATCCTAATAAGTGGGTTAGACTTAGAAAAAGTAATGATAAAATTGAACTAACCACAAAACATATTCTCAATAAAAAGCATGGTGATTACCAGAACGTTTTGGAAACTGAAATTGAAGTATCTTCATTTGAAGAAGCAAATAACTTATTAGAAAGCATTGGCATATGTAAAAGAAATTATCAAGAAAAAATAAGATATAGTTTCGTTTATAAGGATGCACAGATTGAAATAGATATTTGGCCTATGTTAGATCCATATTTAGAAATTGAATGCGATAACAATAAAACTATCGAAGAAATTTTAGAAAAATTGGGTTTATTAGAAAATGAAATAGTTTCTACTAATACAGAGTCATTATATAAAAGAAAAAATATTGATATTTTACAAATTTCTACATTAAAATTTTAGGGGGATTAATGAAAAAGAAACAAACCATTTTATGCTCTAATGACGAGAATATAAATAAATTGATAAGTACTTTGGCTAATAAAAAAGTTTTTAATCAACTTTTAGAAGTGTTAAGAAGTATAGGCACTTTTGATACAAAAATTGAGATTTTTAAAGACGAAAGTAATTTAGATGATGAAAAGATCAAAGTGTGGTGTTTTGATCAAAATAATAATATATTTGTTTTTTGCTTATTTTCAGATGCTAAGCAAGACTTCTTTAAAATTTCTGAAGAAAGAGATGATGGAGTCTCTGTTTACTATGACTTTTCTTTATCAAAAAATTATCCATTAAGTTCCAATAATATTAGTTTTATAAAATGTGAACACATTTACAATTTTAAGCATGGAAGATTAATAACTACTAGTGAAAATGATTATAACTTATTTATACAGAATGATAATATAATAAGCATCCATGTAGATCCCTTAGATCAGAAGTTGGATGTAGATATGCTTTTAAAAGGTTTAAATTCATGCGAAACAATCAATTTAAAAAATTATATCGAAATAGTTAATTCAATAATTACATTTCATCATTTAAACATTAATTATATTAAAGTTAGTATAGTAAGTAAATTTCAAGTTGTTAATGAATTTAAGATAAACTTTGAACCAGTACATAAAGAGACGATCAATTTGTAAATTGTAAGTTTTTTGAAAACATAAAGTTAGATTTTTTAGATCATTTTGGTACACATTAATTGTGTATTTTTAATTTTAAAAATATAAAATCCTTTGTTAAAAAGTGCTTTTTTGTATTTTACAGAAATGCACATGGGAAAATCTGTGATACAGACAATTAGAAAAGATAATATGTAATATATTAAATACTATAATGACACAAGAAAAAATTAAATACATTGGATAAAAAACGACTTATAAAAAACAAAACAAGACCTAAATAAGGCGTAAATAAGGCGTAAAAACATTTTTAAAAAGCAAAAGCCTTTAAATAAAGGCTTTCAAAGACATATGGTGCTGAATGACTGAATTGAACAGTCCTCTGATGCTTACCATGCATCCGTTTTACCACTAAACTAAATCAGCATATTTAAATTATAACAAATATATAGTTTTCATGCAATATCTATGTTATAATTTATGCGAAAGGATGTGTTTTCGTGAATGTACCAAAGCATGTAGCAATTATTATGGATGGTAATGGTAGATGGGCAGAAAAACGCGGTTTAAAAAGAAGTATGGGTCATTTAGAGGGAAGTAAGACTCTAGAAAAATTAGCTATTCATGCAATAGATATGGGAGTAAGTATTTTAAGTGTTTATGCTTTTTCAACAGATAATTTTAAAAGAGATGAAGAAGAAGTTAAATATTTAATGGATCTTGTGGTAAAATATTTTAATACCAAATTTGAAAAAATAAATAAAAAAGGAGTAAGAGTTATAGTTTCTGGTCGTAAAGAAAACTTAAGAAGTGATGTAGTTGAAGCAATAAATAATATTGAAGAAAAAACGAAAAATAATACTGCAGGAATTCTAAATATATGCCTAAATTATGGTGGCCAAGAAGAGATTATTGATGGAGCAATAAAACTTGCGGAAGATATCAAAAATGGTTTAGACGTAAGAAATTTTAAAAGAGAAGATTTTTATTCTTATTTATATCATAGCCTTCCACCAATTGATTTACTAATTCGTACAGGAGGGGAATTAAGAGTAAGTAATTTTATGTTATACCAAATGAGTTATAGTGAATTTTACTTTACCAATACTCTTTTTCCTGACTTCGATAAATCAGAATTTAACAAAGCAATATTTATGTATGAAAATAGAGACAGAAGGTTTGGCGGAATAAATGAGAAAAAGAGTAGTTAACTTCTTTGATGAGCATCGAGTAGTTCTCATTTTTCTGATTCTGATTCTGATTGTTATAATCTTTCTAAGTATAAATTCATATCTATTTTTTCATCATGAATTTGAGTCTTTAACTTGTACAGAAGAAATAGATGATGAATATTGTTATCATAATGATATAAAGATATTTGTTAATCCAGAAAAGAGTAAAGAAGATTTTTTTACAAGATATGATGATGAAATAGAAAAATTAATAGATGATTATCATTTAGACGAATTTGACTTTTATACAGCATATTACTATTTAGTTGCATCCAGACTAAATTATGATATCAATAGTGAATATAAAATATTACAAGATTTTTTTGAAACTTATGTAAATACTTATAATTTAGAAGAATTTTATATGGAAAATAATTTCTATTTTAATTTATTTTATCGCTACAAAATCAATTAATCTCTTTTCCTTTTCTATGATTTGTAGTATAATACTTTTAGTTTATGTACGGGAGGGAAACTATGAAATTTAAAATATCACCAAAAGACTTTTTAATGTTTTGTTTATATTGCATTTTATTATTATATTTATGTGCTATCGCTGTTTTAAATTTCTCATCTTTTATCAATGAAGGTGAATTTTATGGATTACTTCCCTTTGAAGCTTTTACAGGAGAATACATAGGCCTTACATTATTCATGTTTGTTGTCGCTTTAATTCTTATTTTTACTAGTGTATCTTCTTATATTTTTAATAAAGAAAAAGGAAAAGGTTTTGGTCTAAAATTTGGGGAAAAGCAAGAAAGTGGTTATGCTAGATGGGCAACAGATAAAGAGATTAAAAATGATACAAATATTGAACGTGTTGATCCAAAAGCAGATACTTTAAATGCCGCAGGTATCCCTTTAATTAATAATGGCAAAGAAATATGGGTTGATAATGGAGAATATCATAACTTAGTAATAGGTTCAACTGGTTCAGGTAAAACACAAACCATAGTTAAACCAATGGTAAACCTTCTTGCCAAAAAAGGAGAATCAATGATTATCACTGACCCTAAAGGTGAGATTTATAAATATGCAGCATCTGCTCTAAAAGAGCGTGGATATAAAATCATTGTATTAAACTTCAGAGAACCAGCTCATGGTAACGCTTGGAATCCGTTAACGCTACCTTACAGATATTACAAAGAGGGAAATACTGATAAATCAACAGAATTACTAGATGACGTAGCCCTAAATATTTTATATGACCAATCAAAGAAAAGTAATGACTCTGATTTCTGGGAAAAAAGTGCAGCTGATTATTTCTCAGGTTTAGCTTTAGGCTTATTTTATGATGCCAATGAAAAAGAAGTAAACTTAAATAGTATTAATTATATGTCAAGTGTAGGGGAAGAACGTTATGCAACTAGTAATTATATTAAGGAATACTTTAATTTAAAAGGACCAGAATCAAGCCCATACATCTTCGCTTCTAATACAATAAATGCTCCAAATGAAACAAAGGGTGGTATTTTATCTACATTTAGACAAAAAATTCGTCTTTTCTCATCAAGAGAAAGTTTAAGTGAAATGCTAGCTTACAGTGATTTTAACATGCAAGATATTGGAAGAGAAAAAACAGCAGTATTCATGATTATTCATGACGAAAAGAAAACATATCACTCATTAATGACAATATTTATTAAGCAATGTTATGAAACTTTAATTGATGTTGCTCAAGAAAATGGGGGAAAACTACCATTTAGAACAAACTTTATATTAGATGAATTTGCCAATATGCCACCACTTAAAGATGTAGACTCTATGGTTAGTGCAGCCCGTTCAAGAGACATCAGATTTACCTTTATTATTCAAAACTTTGCGCAGTTAAATGATGTATATGGTAAAGAAGTAGCAGAGATTATCAAAGGAAACTGTGGTAACTTAGTATACTTAATTTCAACAGAATTAGCAGCTTTAGAAGAAATATCAAAAATGTGTGGAGAGGTAAAATCAAAAGAAAAAGACAAAACGGCCTCAACACCACTTGTAACAGTATCTGACTTACAAAAATTAAAACTATTTCAAGCGATCATTATTCGTTTACGTATGAATCCATTCAAAACTAAATTAGAACCTGACTTTAAAATGGATTGGGGAATAAAACGTGAAGAAGCTGAATACCCAAATAGAGAAATAAAGAAAATAGAATTATTTGATTTAAAGAAATTTGTTACTGAAGAAAAGAGAAAACAGATGATGAGCAATCTTGAAAATAGTGGTAAAGAGCCAAGTCCATTTAGTAATAATTTTGGGAATCCTTTTACTTCTGGAGGCATGATGAATCCATTTGGCAATACTAAACCAAATGAATCTTTATTTAATACAGGAAGTCCATTAGGAGTTACACCATCTTCCCAAAACTCTTCACCATTTAGTTCAAATCCAATGTTTAACAAACCAATGAGTAGTTTATCAGATATGGATATCGACCAAATGATGAAAGATATTGATCGAAGATTAAAAGAATTAGATGAAGAAGAAGAAAGACAAAAGAAAGAGATGGAAAAAGCGAATACTATAGGAAAAACTACAGAACAAATTATAGAAAGTCCAAAAGAAGAAGCACCAATTGAAACATTAAATACACCAAGTAATATTCAAGAAACCAAAATTGAAGAATTACCAAAAGAAACTGAATCAGAAGTAAAAACAACTCCAGCATCCCCAATAAACAAAGAAAATAAACCCAAAATAAATGTAGATGCTGATAGTATTATTGTCAATGACAGTGGAATCACAGATGATGAATTCTTTGATGATTTCTTTGGAGAATGAGCATAGCTAAGCTATCGCTTTTTCTTTACTTTCTTTAATAGAAGTGATATGATAAAGCTATAAAAGAAAGGAATATTTTATGAACGAAAAGAAATATGAAGTAGGATATGATATGATGGGTCAAAAAATTATAATTGATGAACAAAATAATTTTATTACTCATATTCCTGATGACCTATCGCCTAGAGAAGTAATAGAAAAATTAGAAGCAAAAGAAAGCATCCATTATAAAAGACAAAGCCAAAAGACAGAAAGCATTCCTGTAGAAGTAGCACCAAAAGAAATGTGGCCATTATTTTATGCTTGGAACCAAAATTGTCTTTCAAACACAGATGATATAAGAACATTTGATGAATTTGCTAGTGAGTTTACTGAAGCTAATTTAACTACAGAACAAGAATGGGAAATTATCCATTATTGGCAAAATTATATGGCTAGTCCTGAAGCAATGAAAATTAGTCTAGAAGAATTTAGAAAAAAATGTTTAAAAAATATTTATAAAACCAATCCAGAAGAATCTAAAGGAACACTAAAAAGATAAAAAATAAGAAAATAAGGCTTTTTCATTAAGTCTTATTTTTTATATCACATAAAATACATTGTGATAATATGAAAAGATTAAATATAAAAGATTATTACAAAAACATGGGTACATTAATAGATATTCAACATCCTCTAGATTATGCTACCTTTCACCACCCTGATAGCATTAACATCCCTTACGAAAAATTAATGCTGAATTATAATACTTTATTAGATAAAAACAAAAAATATTTTATTGTCTGCAACAAAGGAACCAAATCTCGAAAAGCAGTTAGTATATTAGAGTATTATGGATACGATGTTACCCAAATGAGCTATGAATAAATTGATACTGTAAAAAAGTATCAATTTTTTCTTGCAAAGTATATATTTTCGTGGTATATTATAATTGTATTAGTACATATAATACAATTAAGGAGAGAGAATATGATTGAAATTAAGAATTTATCTAAAAGTTTCAACAACAAAGATTATGTTTTAGAAAACCTGAATTGTAAAATTAATGATAATGCAATTTATGGTTTAGTGGGAGCCAATGGAGCTGGCAAATCAACATTATTAAGATTAATTAATAGTATTTATTTGCAAGATGAAGGAACAATTTTAATAGACAATGAAAATGTTTATGACAACGAAAAATTAAAGCAAGAGATGGTTTTTGTTCCCGATGATTTATATTTTTATCCAGCCTACACCCTTATGGATATGGCCGAGTACTACAAATCTTTATATCAAAATTTTGATATGAAATATGTAATAAATACGGCAAGTACTTTAAAATTAAATCCCAATGCCAAGATAAGCAGTTTTTCCAAAGGAATGAAAAGACAGTGTGCTCTTATTTGTGCTTTAGCTAGCAATGCTAAATATATGTTCTTTGATGAAACTTTTGACGGCTTAGATCCCGTAGTAAGAAAGTATTTTAAAAAACTTTTGTCAGAAGCGATGAGTAAAAAAGACACAACAATTATTATGACTTCTCATAATTTGCGAGAATTGGAAGATATTTGTGACAATCTAGGATTATTATATAAAGGAAATATTCTATTTGAAAGTGATATTGATTCATTGAAAACAAATATGTTTAAAGTTCAAATATCCTTAAAAGAAGATTTTAATAAATCAACATTCAAGAAACTAAAAATTCTATCTTATAAAAAAGTGGGAAGTGTAGCCACTCTAATCATTGATGAAGAAGGGCGAGATTCTAGAAAATATTTAGAAAGTTTAAATCCAATTATTTTAGATTATTTACCTCTTACTTTAGAAGAAGTATTTATTTATCAAATGGAGGCGTTAGGTTATGAATTTGAAAGCGTTCTTTAATAAAAATTATTTTAAAGAAAATATTAGAAAATCAAAAGGATTACTAGCATTTTTCTTTGGAGTAGTTCCTTTAATTAATATATTAATATTTATTGTAGTTTTATCAAGTGGAAACAGCACACTAGTAGATTTTAATAGTATAAGTATAGTAACATATTTAGGTTTATTTTTCATTCCTATTGTTCTATCAATATCTTTATTCGGTTTTATTTTTAAGAAAAAGAGTGTCGACTTTGTTATGTCTAAACCGATTAGTAGAAAAAGCATATTTCTAACAAACACAATAGGAGGAATAGCTCTAATTATTTTATTTATGCTGATTAACACCTTAATTTGTGGCTTATTTTCTTTGATATCAGCAAATTTAGTGATACCATTTAATCTATTATTAGATTACTTTATATTTTGGACAGTTTCTTATATTTTCTTATTTATTGTATCTAATTTATGTGTTTCTTTAGCAGGAAATTTTATCATGAGTATAATCCTCATTTTAATTGTAATTTGCCTCATTCCTTTTTTAGGATTTACTAGATATTTCTTTAGTGATTATTATAACTATGATAACTATATTAAATGCACAGACGAAGAATGTATTCCTGACAATTATTACTGCTATGATAATGAAAATTGTATAGAGCATTTATCTAATGATGAATACAGCCTATCTTTTTCTAAAGAATTTACCCATAATTATCCAGCTCCTTTATTAAGCACAGATGCTACAGGAACTTTATATAATGGAATAAGTTTAATAAAAATGATTATTTTAAGTATAATTTATGCTATTATAGGTTATTTTATCTTTAAACGCAGAAAGATGGAAAACAATGAAACTGATTTCCGCAGTGAATTTGCTCATTATTTAGTAAAGACAATAACTTTAATTCCAGTATGTTTATTAACTTATTTGGTACTATTAGAAACAGATGCTATAGGCTGGTTAATTGCTCTAGCAATAGTAATCATTTATTATATTGTTTATGATTTGATTGTAAGAAGAGAAATATATAAATTAAGAAAATCCTTACTTATTGCTTTAATTTCCTTTGGAATAATTACTGGAGTATATGCCAGTTGGGATTCTTTAAGTAGTAAAAGTACGACAATAGAAAAAGTTGATAAAATTATTCTTAACTCTAATTGGGATAATCTAGAGATTACTAATACTTCATTAATTAACCAAGTTATAAAAACTTCTTTAGAGTCATCAGAAGTTTATTATGTTACTGATGCAACTATGATTAGTGGTAATAAATCTTACTCATTTATGATTGTGGTAACAAGTGAATTAGAGTCAATGCTTGATCAACTAGTAATAGAAGATAATAAAAAGAAACTAGAAGAGTTTAATTATAACAGCATAGATTATATAGATTATCAAAATACTAAAATACCTGTAACTAATGAGATAAAATCTTTATTAAAAGATAATTTAGACAGTATAGTAGATAATTATAATGAAAACTCAAGTTTAATGACAATCTATGATTATAATAACCATCAATATCAAAAATTATCAATTCCTGTTCGTAGTAATGCTGAATTATATAACATAGTGATTAGTTATCAAAATGAAGAATTTATGAAAAAATTAGAAAAATATAAAGGAAGTTTAGATCTAAACTTAAATGTAGAAAATTATGAAATATTTACTGAAGAAGATGTTTATGTATTTAGTTATGTAATTAACAGCAACAAAGAAGCTTTTATTAAGTATATGAATACCGAAAATGATATTGATATGAATGGAGATAATGCTTCAATTGGTTTATATATAAATAATTATATAAGAGGGTCTATTAGTGATTTAACAGAGTTTAAAAAAGAATTTGATACTTATAAAGAAAATATCAAAGATAATGCAGAATATCAAAGCTTATTAAATGAATATAAAGAAATGAAGCTTTTAGAGGATTCCTATGAACATTAATATTGACTATGGAAAAAGAGAACCGATCTATGAGCAAATAGTAAAAGAAATAGAAAAGCAAATTACACTAGGAGTTTTAAAACCAGATGAACAAATTCCTAGTGTACGCACTCTTGCTTATGATCTGGGAATAAACCCTAATACAGTAAAAAAAGCTTATGATATTCTAGAAGAAAATGGCCTAATTATTTCTAAATCTACGAAAGGAACATTTATCGGAAATAACATTAAACAAGCCAAAGAGCAAAAAGTAGAAGAATTAATTTCTAAAATTAATGATTTAGTAAGCGAATTAAAAAATTATGAAATAACCAAAGAAGAAATAATAAAAAGGATGAAGTAATATGATTATAGTATATAATATAGTAATGGTTCTATGTCTTTTATTTAGTATTTATTTTATCACAACTTCTCTTTTTACTTTTAAAAAGTTGAAAAAGAAAATAAAAGATAACAAAATACACAAATTTGGAATCTTAATTCCTTGTCGAAACGAAGAAGAAGTAATTGGTGATATTATTGACAGTGTTTATAATTTAAAGTATCCCAAAGATTTATATGATTGTATTGTAATACCGAATAATTGCACAGACCAAACAAGAGACATTGCCTTAAAGAAAAAAGCAAGAATTATCGATGTAGATATTCCCGTAAAAACAAAAGGGGAAGTCTTAAAATATACATTTGATTATTTAAAAAGTGAAGATTATGATGCTTATATTATTTTTGATGCTGATAATTTAATTGATGAAAATTTTTTACAACATATGAATGAAGCATTAAATGAAGGATATTTAGTAGCTCAAGGATTCCGCGATGCCAAAAATCCAAGTGATAATTATTTAACAGGAAGTTACACGATGTTTTATTATTTGCAAAATTTCTTTTTAAACAGATCTCGTCGCAATTTAGGAGCATCGGCGGTCATCAACGGGACAGGCTTTTGCGTAAAAAAAGAAGTGATTGAAGAATATGGTTTTAATGTAAAAACTTTAACAGAAGACAGTGAATTCACTGGACTATGCGCTCTTAATCAAGTGAAAATTGCTTATGTAGAGGATGCCATAACTTATGATGAACATCCAACTAGTTTTAAAACTAGCTGGAATCAAAGAAAAAGATGGAGTAGTGGATGTTTTGCTTGCTTAGAAAGATTAGGGAGAAGTTTATGGAAAAAGGGAAATTTTATTTCTTTAGACTGTTTATTATATTATCTATCTCCCTTAGTACAAATTACATCTTTTATCTTACCGCTTCTATTATGTATATTTAAATTTTTAAAAGGATTAATGAATAATACCATAGTAGTTGATTTATCTAGTCTATATTTTTTCATTATATTATATATTGGCAGTATTATTATTAATATCTTTGTAGTAAAAATGCTTCATAAGAAGATTAAAGATCATTACAAAGGAATATTTGGTTTTTCCTTCTTTATTCTCACATGGATTCCAATAAATATTCTCTGCTTATTTAAAAAAACGAAAAAGTGGGAACAAGTTAAACACACAAAAGCGATTAGCATAAAAATTATGGAATAGATTCGACATTTTTTTTGATAACTAAAACTTTTTTCATATTTAAGAGTTGACTAAAGCTAGATTTTTGATATAATTATTCTAGAAGGTGACAATTATGAATTTAAATAAAAAAGGTTTTACATTAGTGGAATTATTAAGTGTAATTGTAATTTTATCTGTTATTGTTTTAATTGCAACGAACGCTGTAGTTCCAATGGCAGATAGTGCTAGAAAACAAGTACTTGCAATGGAAGCGAATACTTTAGTTACAGCAGCACAAACTTTATATGTCCAAAACAATGCTTCAGGATCTGCTTGTTATACATATGATGAATTAATTAATTCAGGATTAATAGAAAAAGATGATGAATCTTATACAGGAAGTATTTCTATTGAGGTAGACGGTAGTGGAAATTATTCATATAAAATATGGTTATCTAATGGACAATATATTGTTAATGGTGTTTCTCCAGATGTAACTAGTGATAATGTAGAGGCATCAGCAGAAAGTGCATCTACAGTATGTGGAGTTAATTAATCTAGTTTAAAGCTAGATTTTTTTTTGAAATTATTGTATACTGAATTAGGTGATAAAAATGATTATAGGTTCACATGTATCTTTTGGGAAAGAAGGTCTACTTGGAAGTGTAAAAGAAGCTTTAAGTTACGGGGCAAATACATTTATGTTTTATACAGGAGCTCCTCAAAATACTTTAAGAAAGCCAATAGATAAAACAAGTACTTTAAAAGCCCAAAAATTAATGGAAGAAAATAATATAGATATCAATACCGTAATATGTCATGCCCCATATATTGTAAATTTAGCCAATAACCTAGATGAAAGAAAATATGATTTTAGTATTAATTTTTTATTAGGAGAAATCAAAAGATGTGAAGAGATGGGAATAAAATACATTGTTCTTCATCCAGGATCTAGTGTAGGAATTGAACGCTCCATTGCTTTAGATAATATTGTTTTTGCTTTAAATCAAGTATTGAAAGAGGCAACTTCGACAATGATTCTTCTTGAGACAATGGCAGGAAAGGGTACAGAAATAGGATGTAATTTAGATGAAATAAAATATTTAATTGAGCATGTTGAAAGAAAGGAATTCATAGGGGTATGTATAGATACATGCCATTTAAATGATGCTGGATATGATATGACTAAATTTGATGATTTTCTAAATGTGTTTAATGAGAAAATTGGTCTAAATTATCTTAAATGTGTTCATGTAAATGATAGCAAAAATCCTCTTGGAGCTCATAAAGATCGCCATGCTAATATTGGTTATGGAACTCTTGGATTTGACACATTGATAAAAATCATTAATCATGAATCATTAAAAGATATTCCTAAAATTCTAGAAACTCCCTATATAGGAGACACTGATGAAGACACAGCAAGAATATATCCTCCATATAAATTTGAAATAGCCATGATTAAAGAAGGAATATTTAATCCTAATATGATGAATGATATTAGAGCTTTTTATCAAGAAAAAGACAAAGTAAAAGGTCTGTAGGGAACATCTTACAGACCTGTTTTATTTTATATTTTCAATTTCTTCTTGTGATAAGCCAGTTACATTAACTATGTCCTTTATAGACATATTCATTTTAAGAAGATTTCTAGCTGCCTCAACCAGTTTTTGATGTTCTTCAAGCCTTCCTTCTTCTTTAGCATAGTACTCAATATCGGTTATTTTATCAAATTCATCTTGTAGTTCTTCATCATTTAAGAAATCTTCCATTAATCTTATTGCACTTTCCATTACTTCATCCTCCTTTGCAATATCTTTTAATTCTTTCATATCTTTAGCATTAATCATTTTCAGCCACCTTACAAACCTTTCTTCTTTATCTTGATTGTATACGATATCCTTGATTTTGTCAAGTTTTATTAAATACATCTCTAGACACTGATTATGGGTTACTTGATAATCAAACTTATCTACAAGTGAGTAATCATTAATTAAAGATTCATTGGATTCATAATAGTTTGTTTTAATGATATTAAAGCTTGTTATTTTTTTAGCATTCTGATAATTTTTACCCCGTTTAAACTGATTAGAAAATTTTCTAGAGATATAAGCCATACTTTTATTAAATTCTCTTAAACTAAATTTTTTGTACATTTCAATAGACATTATTTCTTCATGTTCAAGATAAGCCATAATATCTCCATAATAAAGTTTGTATTTTCTTTTATCTCCACTAATTCTTTCATCCATATTTACTCTAATTTTCATTACTTTTTTCTTTTCATGAATATACGTAAAGAAAGAATTAAGAAAATCAATTAAAATAGTTTCATTACTAAAAATATGTTTAAAGGTTGAGTCATCAGATAAGCCTAAAAATGCATTCTTCTCCATAAACTTTCTCCTTTCTAGAAGCACTATACTAAAAAGGGAAAGGTAAGTCAAATTGCCAATTTTATCAATTTCAAAGATCAAATTAACAATTTGCTGTATGAAATTAATAAATTGATGTATGAAATAGCCAAAAGGTAGAGTGAAATTAATAGAATTAGTAAATTTTAAAAAAATAGTAATTTGTTGCAAAATTTGTTGAAAAGAAAAAACTTCTTAAAAAGAAGTTAAATAAGTGAAGAATAGCGAGCACTATATTCTAGAAATAATCTTTTAATTTTTTCAAAATTTTCTGCACTAAAATGATCTTTATATCGATCTAAGTTAAGTAATTGAGGATTTCTTATCACTTGTTCCCAATTCTTTTTGATAAAATCATAGACAAAATTTAATTCTTCTAAACTTAAATGAATATTTTTACTAATAGCAAAACTATTCACATCTTCTATCGTCATTCTTCCCATATAAGCTTTAATTAAATTATACATGATATCACCTAATATATTGTATGAAAAGTTTATTTTTTTAAATACTAATAATGGTGATTTTATGCCAAAAAAAGTATTTGTTTTTGTAAGTATTTTAGGTCTTATTTTTATTTTATTTTTATATCGTGTATATTCACTAGCTTATCAAAATAAAGATTATTATTTAAACAAAGCTAGAAGTATTAATGAAGTCTATGTAACAGGGTCTACTGCACCAAGAGGAAGAATCCTAGATATTAATGGGAATGTTTTAGTAGATAATATAGGAGTAAATACAATTTATTATCATAAACCATCAGGAGTAACACTAAAAGAAGAACTAGTTATTGCCTTAAAACTTGCCGAATTAACTAATTATGAATATGAATATAATGAATTTTATTTAAAAGAATTCTATTTAATTAAATATAGTACTAAAGCAGATTTATTAATTACTCCCGAGGAATATGAATTATATAATGAAAGAAAAATAACAAGTGAAGAACTAAAACAAAGAAAATTAGAAAGAATAACAGAAGAAATGCTAAGCGAAATGAGTGAAGAAGAAAAATATAGTTCTTATTTTTATTATTTAATGAATGAAGGATATAGTTATGATAATAAATGTTTAATAAGTGATGTAAGTGATGAGGTATATGCAAGCATTTTAGAAAGTGATTTACCAGGAATATTTGGAGAAATGGAGTGGTCTAGAGTATATTTATATGGGGATAGTTTAAAAACAGTTTTTGGCGAAATATCAAATAGTTTACCTGCTGAAAAAGAAGAATTATTAAAAAAAGGATATAGTCTAACAGACAAAGTAGGCATTAGTGGATTAGAAGAATATTATGAAGAGTATTTAAAAGGAGAAAAAGCAATATATAAAGTAGGAAAAGGAAATACTTTAGAGTTAGTGAGTGAAGCGAAAAGAGGAAATGATTTAATTTTAGAAATCGATATCAATATCCAAACAGAAGTAGAAAATATTATCAAAGAAGAAATGTTAAAAGCAAAGAAAACGGCCAATACCGAGTTTTATAAAGAATCTTTTGCATTAGTAAGTGATCCTACAACAGGAGCTGTAAAAGCCATCGCAGGAATTCGCCTAATCACCAATGGTAAAAATTATTCTTTCCAAGATGTAAGTATTAATGTAATTAAAAACGCTTATACTGTCGGAAGTGCTGTAAAAGGAGCATCAATGACGGTTGGTTATGAACAAGGGATTATTGATATAGGTACGACAATGACAGATTCTTGTGTAAAACTTGCTAATATTCCCGCTAAATGTTCATTTAAAAGACTTGGAGTAGTAGATGATGTTGAAGCTCTAGCTATGAGTTCTAATTATTATCAATTTATTATTGCTTTAGGCATCATGGGCTACAATTACACATATAATATGAAAGCAGAAGCAACAGAAGAGGACTTCAAACTTTATCGGGATACTTTTGCTAAATATGGCTTAGGTACTTCTACAGGAATAGATTTGCCTGGTGAAACTACTGGCTTAAAAGGAGAGTTAGTAGCTCCTGACCTCCTAATGAACTTAGCCATTGGCCAATATGATTTATATACACCAGTGGGAATGCTTCAATATATTAATACGATAGCAAGCGGGGGTACAAGATTAAAATTAAGTTTAATGAACAGTATTAAGGATAATGATGAAATAATAGTAAAAAATGAAGTAGAGGTCTTAAATGAAGTAGGACTTGAAGACAAGTATATGGAAAGAATTCAAGAGGGATTTCATAGTGTAATGAAGCATGGTACAGGATACTGGTATATAAATCAAAATATAGATGCAGCGGGAAAAACAGGAACAAGTGAATCTTATATTGATAGTGATTATGATGGTGTGTTAGAGTCTTATGTTTTAAGTAACAGCTTTCTTATGTATGCGCCCTATGATAATCCTAAGTATTCTATCGTCGTAATTAGTCCCAATATTAGAAATTTAGATAGTACTAGTGACTATCAATCTCCTGTAAATCGCTTAATTGCTAGAAGTATCAACGATTTTCTCTTTTCAAGTTGATAAATTAATGATATAATACTACTAGCTTTTATTAAAGGAGGTGCTTTTCATGGCTAAAAATGAAAGTAGAAATTATGTAATTTTAAAATGTACTGTATGTGGTGAAGAACTTAGATGTACAAGTAAAAACAAAAAGAATACTCCTGATCGTCTAGAAATAAAGAAGTATTGTCCAAAATGTCATAAACACCAAGTAGTTAGAGAAAAGAAGTAATAAAATTAAGAAAGTGGTGTGAGGATGAAAAAAAGAGTAAAACACAAATTAAAAAGAGTAGCAGGATTTCCAACTGTTGTTGCCATTTATGGACGTAAAAAAACAGATAATGTTAATCCGAATTTAACAACCAAATCAATGGCAAAACAAAGAAAAAGAACATTTGGAATATTTAAAAAGAGTGAGGAGTGAGATAGTGAATATTAATATTAATGATATAAAAAATGGTATGACCATTATCATGGATAACAATTTATATCAAATAGTAGAATTTCAACATGTAAAACCAGGTAAAGGTTCAGCTTTTGTTAGAATGAAACTTCGTAACTTAAGAACTGGTTCTATTACTGAAGATACATACAATACCAATATTAAAATTGAAAAAGCTCATATAGATAGAATGCCAATGCAATATTTATATTCAGCTGGAGACAATTATGTATTTATGAACAATGATACTTATGAACAAGTAGAAATTTCTACTAAAGTACTAGGTGATCAAGTAAAATTCATTAAAGAAGGAATGGATATTACAATTGATTATTATGAAGGAGAAATTCTAGGGATTACTTTACCAGAAAAAGTAGAATATGAAGTAATTGAAACAGAACCAGCTGTAAGAGGAAATACAACCAATAATGCAATGAAAGATGCTAAGATTGAAACTGGTTATGTTGTAAAAGTACCACTATTTATTAATCAAGGAGAAAAAATAATTGTATCTACCAAAGATGGTAAATACTCATCTAGAGCTTAAATTTTACAATTTAAGTTTTTTTAGTAAGGAAAACAAAAATGGAAAAATTTGCTTATATGAATTATGACGATGTATATAAAAAAATAACAGAAATCATAAATAATCAAAATAGCAAAAACAAAGTAACAAAAGAAAAACCAATTGGTTACTCAGAATATGGATTACCAATTGATCACTATACAATAGGAACTGGCCCCAAGCATATTGTAGTAAGTGGATCTTATCACGCTGCAGAAATCATTACTACTATTTTTGTAGTTCGCTTAATGGAAGCAATGTCCAAAGATGATAGTTTTAAGGTTGATGAATACACAATTGATTTTATTCCAATAGTAAATCCTGAAGGGTATTTAATTACAACTTCTATGCAGGATTTATACTTAAATAAATATCAAACAGAAGAAGAAAAAATAGCGGCTGCCAAAGTTTATTGGGCAAGTTATAGAGCGGATGCAACAATTCCTGTCAAAGTAAAAAAAGGAGAACTACCTGAAAGCAGCCTGAGGGAAAAAAAGAGCTACCAAGCATTATTTGATGATGTAAATCTAGATGAATATTTGCGTGATTATCCTGAAATTAAAGAAAGTGTTTTAGATATTGTTAATAAAAATAATTATCCTATCGGTGTTTTGGCTGCATGGACGGCAAATGCTAGTGGTATTGATTTAAGCCAAAATGTTCCCTATAATCCAGCGATAAAAAAATTGATTGAAGCAGAAGAATCAGTTTATAATCATCTAGCTTATGCTAATACAAGAAAAGATGTACCAGGACCAGTAAATACACCATGTAGGAATCTAAAAAGTTTTTCTTTTGAATCAGAAAATTTAGCTATTTTAAATTTCTTTGAGAATTTATATCATGAAAAAGGAACAGAAATTATTGCTTACTTTAATTATCATAGTGTTATGGGGAAAATGTATCAAAGACCAGTTAAAGAAGAAGGAATGATTAATTTATATGATATAGATTATGAAAAGAAAGTTATTGAAAATTATGTTTCCTCTAAGATATTTAGAACAGGTAATGCTTATGATATTATTGAGTCTGAAGATCCATACAGTTACATAAATGAATTTTTAAGACTTAGATATGGTATAGATATACAAGTAGAATTATCAAGAATGGGTTCAAATCCTATTGGCCCTCTAGCTGATCCTGATACATTTGAAAATGTTACGGTAAAACCAAACATTAACGCTTTTGATTATTTTATAAAGAATTATGATTTTATAAAAAATTATTCTGCTTTTATAGGCTCTTTAATAAGTAAATTAAAAGAAGATAATCTAGAATTTGATGTTTTGAATATTTATGATTTAATTGATAAAATAACTAAAGAAAATCCAACTCTCTATACAAGATTACAAGAAGAATTGAGAAATAAAGAAAGTCATAATGCTCATGTAATTAGTTATTTTTATGATGAACTTAAAAAGGCTTTAGAAAGTAATAAAAAAGAGAATGAAGAAGTAAAAGGGTTAGATGTCGAAGATAAATTTAATATGAGTTTTCATCTATTCTTATCCAAAATAATTGAAGAAGTAAATAGTAAGAGAAAAGAAGATTTAACAAAAGAAGAAATTGATTTATTAATTGATAATATTTTTAGAGATTATCCTGAATTAATAACAAATATCAAATACAATTCTCTAAATAATTTATCAACCAATAATTTATATCAAGAATTATCATTAATCATCCATAATCAAATAAAAATGGGAAATTTATTAAATAAACCAAGGAGATAAAACTATGAATAATGATATATTAGTAAATAAAGATCATCCATTACCAGAAGACTTTATACCAGAAAACATTGTCTTATTAGATAATCCTTATTATCAGTCTTTTATACCAAATACACCACTTAGAGTAAGTGATGTTGTATCATTTGCTTTTCAGAACTTAAAAGAAGATGCTAAAAAAGAAGGATATGAATTATGGATAGATTCGGGATATCGCACACGTTATTATCAAGAAGAGGTATTAAAATATTATTTAAAAGAAATGGGAGAGTCTGCTTATGAAAAAGTAGCTCTACCTGGAACTAGTGAACATGAAACGGGTTTAGCTATAGATTGTGCAACAGTAATAGATGGTAAATACATAGATGAATTAACTGATGATTTACCAGTAACAAAATGGTTACATGCTAATTGTCACCACTATGGTTTTATTTTAAGATATCCCAAAGATAAAGTAGAAATAACAGGTTATAATTATGAACCATGGCACTTAAGATATGTAGGAAAAGAGTTAGCAAAGTATTTAACAGAAAATAACCTAACATTAGATGAATATCATTTAAATAGAGGAATAACTAGATAACCTCTATTTTTATTTTGCTTTACACAAACTTTAAGAGATATTGTCGAAGACATAAAAATTGAGACCCATTTGGATTATTAGACCTTTACATATTTAATTATTGTATGATAAATAGGTCTTAGAGGGGAGCAATATAGCTATGAATGAAGAACAATATTATTCTGAAATAGAGCATTTAATTAAAAGGAATGAAATACAAAAACAAGCAAGAAGATTAGAAGAAACCCATACCCTAGTAACAACCTATTGGACAATAGGAAAAATACTTGTTGAGGCCCAAGGAGGTTCATCACGTGCCAAATATGGAAATGAACTGATTAAGAAATGGTCTAAAAGATTAACAGAACTTTATGGTAAAGGATATGATGCTACAAACTTAAGAAGGTTTCGTCAATTTTATATAGCATTTCAAAAACGCGGCCCACTGGCCCGCACTTTGACTTGGTCACATTATCTTTGTTTGTTACCTATAAAAGATGAAAATAAAAGAAATTACTATATAAATTTATGTATTAAAAATAATTTGTCTAAAAGAGAACTTGTAAAAGAAATCAAATCTAATAGTTATGAAAGATTAGTTAATAAACCCGATAAGATAGATATTATAGTGCCTGAGAAATATTCTATTACTACTGATATGAAAAATCCTATTATCATCGAAGTAAATAAAGAAATTAAAACAGAAAGAGATTTAGAATTAAGTATACTTGCTAATCTAGATTTATTTTTTAAACAACTTGGTAGTGGATTCGCTTATATAGCTCATCAATATAAAATAGTAGAAAATAATCATATTTATTACATAGATATTTTACTTTTTAACATAAAGCTGAATTGTTACACTGTTTTAGAGTTAAAACTTAGAAGCTTAAGAAAAGAAGATAGATCTCAAATAGAATTCTATATGAAATTAGTAGATAACCATTTAAAAGAAGCACATCATAACAAAACAATAGGAATAATTATAACCAAAGAAAGTGATGAATTTGTTGTTAATTTTGTTAGAAGTGAAGATATTATTCTCTTAAGTTATGAGTTAAAACAACAGGAGGTCGCATGAGAGAAGAACAATATTATTCTGAAATAGAGCATTTAATTAAAAAGAATGAAATCCAAAAACAAGTAAGAAGATTAGAAGAAAATTACACTTTAGTAACAACCTATTGGACAATAGGAAAAATACTTGTTGAGGCCCAAGGCGGAGAATCAAGAGCAAAATATGGAAATGAATTAATTAAGAAATGGTCTAGTAAACTAACTGAACTTTATGGTAAAGGATATGATTATACAAATTTATCGAGATTTAGAAAATTTTATTTATGTTTTCCAATACTTGGGCCACTGGCCCAAATATCTTGGACTAATATAATAAAAATATTACCAATGGGCGATAAAAATAAAAGAAATTATTACATTAATCTATGTATAAAAAACAATTTATCTAAAAGAGAATTAATTAAAGAAATCAAATCTAATAGTTATGAAAGATTAGTTAATAAACCCGATAAGATAGATATTATAGTGCCTGAGAAATATTCTATTACTACTGATATGAAAAATCCTATTATCATCGAAGTAAATAAAGAAATTAAAACAGAAAGAGATTTAGAATTAAGTATACTTGCTAATCTAGATTTATTTTTTAAACAACTTGGTAGTGGATTCGCTTATATAGCTCATCAATATAAAATAGTAGAAAATAATCATATTTATTACATAGATATTTTACTTTTTAACATAAAGCTGAATTGTTACACTGTTTTAGAGTTAAAACTTAGAAGCTTAAGAAAAGAAGATAGATCTCAAATAGAATTCTATATGAATTTAGTAGATAAACATTTAAAAGAAGCGCATCACAACAAAACTATAGGGATAATTATAACTAAAGAAAGTGATAAATTTATTATTAATTTTGTTGAAAGTGAAGATATTATTCCTTTAAGCTATAAATTAAAAACATCATGAGTGATATTCATGTAAAATAAAAATTTAAGAGAATAAAGCCTTTTGTTCAGTCTACTTTTTTGCTATAATATTTATAGTGGGGTGATATTATGTTTGTACCATTAAAAATTATTACAGAATACAGTTTACTTAAGAGTACAATTAAGATAGATTCTTTAATCGAATTCTTAAAAAAACATAATATTGCTAGTTGTGCTATATGTGATACTAATTTATATGGGGTAATGGAATTCTTTACCAAGATGACTGCTAATGGATTAAAACCTATAATTGGGTTAAGTGTATTTATTGATGGGTTAGAATTAGATTTATATCCAATAAATAATGATGGATATAAAAACTTACTGAAAGTTCATACGTTAAAAGAAACGAAAGAATTAAACTTTGATAATTTAAATGAATATTTAAGTAATATCAAGATTGTTTTACCTAGAGATTCTTATGATTTATTGGCAAGTTTTCCAAATGCATATTTAAGTTATAAAAATGATACCGAAAAAATAGAAGCATTATTAAAGACAGAAAGATGCGTATATATTCGTGATGCTAAATGTTTAGATGCGAGTGATACATTATATTTAAAGTGTTTAGAAGCAATTGATAAAGGGTGTTTATTAAGTGAAATAGAGAATACTCATGAACATGAATATTTAAATTTAATGGTAAAAGAAGAAGATAAAGAGACTACCTCTAAATTTATAGAAGATATAAACTTAGACATAAACAAGAAAGGATATTATATACCTGTTTATAACAAAGAAATAGATTCTTTTAGTTACTTAGATACTTTAGCTAAAAAAGGATTAAAGAAAAGACTAAATGGTGTTATTCCTGATGCCTACCTGCAAAGATTAAATTATGAACTAGGAGTAATAAAGAAAATGGGGTTTGTAGATTATTTTTTAATTGTCTATGATTATGTTTTATATGCGAAAAAAAATAATATTTTAGTAGGTCCAGGAAGAGGTAGTGCAGCAGGTTCTCTAGTGAGTTTTTCGATTGGGATTACAGATGTGGATCCAATGAAATATAACTTGCTATTTGAAAGGTTTTTAAATCCTGAAAGGATTAGTATGCCTGATATTGATATTGATTTTGAATACACTAAAAGAGGCCAAGTAATTGACTATGTAAGAAAAAAATATGGAGAAAAGAGTGTTGCTCCAATCATGACTTTTGGAACTCTTGCTAGCAAACAAGCCTTAAGAGATATGGGAAGAATACTAGATATAAATAGTGAATTAATGGATAGATTTGTTGGACTAATTGATGCTAAAACGTCTTTAAAAGATAATTTGAGTAGAATCGAGATTAAAGAATTTATCCATCAAAATAAAGAATTAGAATCTGTTTATCAAAGTGCTTTAAAAATAGAAGGTTTAAAAAGACATATCTCAACGCATGCAGCTGGTGTTGTTATATCAAGTGTAGAATTAGATGAAGTAATTCCCTTAAATCTTAATACCGACTTTTTTATGACGGGTGTTACGATGGAGTATTTAGAACCTCTAGGATTACTGAAAATGGATTTTTTAGCTTTAAGAAATTTAACCATTATTGCGAGTGTCTTAGATTTAATTAAGGAAAATACAGGTAAAACTCTTGATTTAAGTAAAATTAATTTAAATGATCCAAGTATTTTTAAATTATTTAGTAATGCTGATACTGAGGGAATTTTCCAATATGAAAGTAGTGGTATGAAAAACTTAATGAAAAAGTTAAAACCAACAAGTTTTTCTGATTTAGTTGCAAGCGTTGCACTATTTCGTCCAGGACCAATGAACAATATTGATCTGTTTGTAAGAAGAAAACATGGAGAAGAGAAAGTTACCTACTTAAGTCCAGATTTAGAACCGATATTAAAAGAAACTTACGGGGTAATTGTCTATCAAGAGCAAGTAATGCAAATCTTAGTTAAAGTTGGGGGATATACTTATGCTGAGGCTGATAACATCAGGAGGGCAATGTCCAAGAAAAAGGAAAGTGTAATTTTAGCAGATAAAGAACACTTTATTAAAAATGCCATAGCAAGAGGATATGAAAAGGCATTAGCAATAGAAATCTATGATTTAATTTTAAAATTTGCCAATTATGGTTTTAATAAAGCTCATTCCGTAAGTTATGCTCTAATTGGTTATGAAATGGCCTATTTAAAAGTTAAATTCCCGATTTATTTTATCACTAACTTATTGAATATGAGTTTAGGTAGTGAAATTAAAACCAAAGAATACATTGATGAAGCAAGGAAAGTAGGAATAAAGATAGCCAAACCTGATATTAATGAAGCAGAAAGTACTTACAAGATCGTAGAAAATTATTTAATGCTACCTTTAGGAAGTATTAAAAATTTAGGTATTACTGCATCAAGTGCGATACTAGAAGAAAGAAAAAATGGAAAATTTAAAGACTATTTAGATTTTGTTTCTAGAGTTTATGGTAAAAGTAATAACAAGAAAACTATTGCTTCCCTAATCGACGCTGGAGCTTTAGACAGTTTTTGTTTAACGAAAAAAAGCATGATGGAAAACTTAGATGCTGCTCTAAATTATGCCAGTTTAATCTCTGATTTAGACCCATCTTTTGTGATGAAGCCTCTCTTAGAGGAATATCCTGAATATGATGAAGAAATATTAAGAGAAAAAGAATTAACATCTTTCGGTTTTTATGTAACCAATCATCCAGTAAGTAAATATACCGATAAAAGTATTATGAAACTAGAAAATATAAAACAGTTTTTTGATAAGAGAGTAAAATGTGTAGTTTTACTAGAAAAAATTAGAACAATCAAAACGAAAAAAGGAGACAACATGGCTTTTATTACTGCTAGTGATGAAACAGGAAGTGGTGAATTTGTCTTATTCCCAAGTGGGTATAATCTTTTATATAATATAAAAAAAGGAGATATAATTATTGTTCAAGGTTTAGTAACAAAGAGATTTGATAGTTATCAAATTAATATAAATGGATTACAGAAAGTAGTAGGTGATAAACATGCATGACATATATTCATTTTTTAAAAGTATTAATTTTACGCCTGAAAATAATATTTTTGATGAAGTAGAAATAGCAAAAGTAGTTTTAAACAAAAAAGATGAGAGTTTTAACATATATCTTCATTCTCCTAAAGTTTTACCAATAGGAGAGATAGATACTTTATTTTCTTCTTGTGAAAATAAAATCAATGGAAAATATAAATGTAATGTTACGATAAATTATGATGAAGTGAGCGGAGAAGATTGTTTAAGTTATGTAAAAGAAATTGTAAAAAGACTAACAGAAAAGAAGCCTTCCTTAATTAGTTTGCTTGAATGTGAACCAACCATTGACGATGATATCATTATATTTGAAGTAATGAGTCCATCAGAAGAAGAAAATATCAAAAAAGAAGAAGCAAATATTAGAAAAATGTTATCTTTATATGGCTTAAAAGACTATTTTATCACAACCAAAGTAAATGAAGAATTAAGAAAGAATGTAACCGAAGAATTAGCCCAAGTTCAAGCACCAGTTGAATACAAAGAAATAGTAAGAGAGTTTACTCCAGGGAGCATAGTTTTAGGAAAGTCAATTACCAAAGAACCAGTAAATATTTCAAGTATTAATAATGTTGGTAGAAATATTACGATTGAAGGATATGTAGAATCGGTAAGTGTACTTGAAAGAGAAAATATTAATATTATCACGTTAAATGTAAATGATAATACCAAAAGCTTTTTAACCAAAATATTTGTAAAAGATAAAGAGGAATATAAAAGTATTAAAGATACATTTAAGGAAGATGATTGGTTTAGATTAAATGGTAATATTGATTTTGATTCCTATTCTAAATGTTTAGCAATGAGTGTAAGAAATGTTGAAAAAATTGAAAATAGAGAAATCATTATTGCTCAAAATGAAGATCCTAATATTATTTTAGGTAATCATGTAGAAGGCAGTATTACTCCTTTAGAAAATATTTTAGGAGCAGAAGAAAATATTATCGTTGAAGCCTATGTATTTGGTGATGAATTACTTGAAAAAGATACAATTAATATCATGACGCTAAAAATAAGTGATAATACGAATAGTTTACTTGCTAAGGTATTTAAGAAAAACAAAAAAGAATTTGCTTTAATTAAAAATGGAATTAAAGGAGCGGTAAAAAAAGGAAAATGGTTTAGATTTTCTGGAAATGTCGAATTTGACAATTATTCTCACGAAATGGTATTACAATTATGGAATATCGAAATTATTGATTCTAAAGAAGAAAAAATAGTTGATGATGAAGAGACGAAAAGAGTAGAATTACATGCTCATACGATGATGAGTACGATGGATGGCGTAATTGAAGCAAAATCTTTAGTTAAACATGCTTTAAAACTAGGACATAAAGCTATTGCGGTAACTGATCACAACGCTGTTCAGTCTTACCCTGATTTATTTCATGCAGTAACTGACTATAACAAAGGAAAAACAGGTGATGAAAGATTTAAAGTCTTATATGGAGCAGAATTAAATGTTGTAAATGATGATATTGACTTTATCTTTAATTTAAAAGAATATAATCTATTACATCAAGAGTACGTTGTATTTGATACAGAGACAACTGGTTTTTATGTAGGATCAGACCAAATGATTGAAATTGGTGCGGTAAAAATCAAAGATGGAGAAATACTTGATCGCTTTGATGAATTTATTGATCCAAAAAGACCACTTCCACAAAAGATTGTTGATTTAACTTGTATAACTGATGAAATGCTAGCTGGTCATGATTCTGAAGAAGAAGTAACCAAAAGATTCTTAGAGTGGACTGGTGATCTTCCTATGGTTGCTCATAATGCCAAATTCGATATTGGTTTTATTAGTGCTGCTTGCGGAAAATACGATCTTGGAGAGTTTAAAAACACCGTTTTAGACACAATGAGTATGGCTCGGATGTTACATCCCGAATGGCCTAATCATAAATTAACTACTTTAGTTAGAAGATATAAAATCGAATGGGATGAAGATGCTCACCATAGAGCAGATTACGATGCAGAGGGAACTGCTCATGCTTTCCATAAAATGTGTGAAGAATTAGATTCAAGAAATATTGAAACAACAACTAAGTTATTTAATTCTGTAGATACAAGTGAATTAATTAAATTTTCATTCCCATTTCATTTATGCTGTTTAGTAAAAAATAAAGTTGGTTTAAAAAATTTATTTAAAATTATTAGTTATGCCAACACCACTTATTTATTTAGAAATAGTGAACCGAAATTACCAAGAGGAGAGTTAAAAAAACTTAGAGAAGGACTTTTAATTGGTAGTGGATGTATCAATGGCGAAATATTTGAAGAAGCAAAAACTAAAGATGATGAAGAACTAGCAAACTTAATGCAATTTTATGATTATATAGAAGTTCAACCAATAAGTGCCATGAAGCATTTATTACAAATGGAGTCTAGTGGCTTTAAAACAGTAATAGACTTACAAGAACACATAAAAAAGATTATTAGAGTAGCAAAAGATGCTGGAAAAATAGTTGTAGCAACTAGTGATGCTCATTATTTAACACCAAAAGATAAAATCTATAGAGATATTATTATTGCCCAAAAATCAAATGGTAAGCTTCATCCTTTAAATAAGAGGGGAATAGAACAACCAGATATGCATATTCGTACAACTAAAGAAATGTTAGAAGAATTCTCTTTCTTGGATAAAGATTTAGCTTATGAAATTGTTGTAGAAAACACAAATAAAATAGCGGATATGATTGAAGAAGTAGAAGTAATCATTCAAACTGGTGGAGTACCATTCTCCCCTAGAATTGAAAATTCAGTGGAAACTGTTACCGATATGGTTTACAAAAAAGCTGCTCTATGGTATGGAGACCCACTTCCTCTAAACATCGAAGAACGTATATCAAAAGAGCTATATGGAGATAGTGTACTAGAAAGTATCAAAAGGAAACTCGAAAGAGAAGAAAACTTAACAGGGGAGGAATTAACTACTAAAGCCTTTAGTATTCTTCATGAAACTATTTTAAAAGGATTTGATGAAGTAAAAAGAGTAGTAAAAGAAGAATTGATTCTAAAACTAACAAAAGAACAAGAGGATAAAATTAAAGAATTAGAAGAAAAACTAGCAAATACTAAAGAGGAAGAAAAAGAATCATTAGAAACTGAATTAAAAGCATTAAAAGAAGCTGATCCCATCGCTGATATAGATAAAAAAGTAAAAAAATCTTTAGGAGGTATCATTGGTGGAGGATTTGACGTTATCTATTTAATTGCCCAAAAATTAGTTAAGAAAAGTAATGATGATGGTTTCTTAGTTGGTTCTCGTGGTTCTGTAGGTTCTAGTTTTGTTGCTACGATGATGGGAATTACTGAGGTTAATGCACTTCCACCTCATTACCGTTGTAAAAATTGCAAGTACAGTAGTTTCGAAGATGAAAATGGTACACCTCTCGGAAGTATATATAAAAGTGGTTTTGACTTACCAGACCTTGCTTGCCCAAAGTGTGGAACAATGATGACGAAAGACGGTCAAGATATGCCATTTGCTACCTTCCTCGGATTTAATGCCGATAAAGTACCAGATATTGACCTTAATTTTTCCGATTTAAACCAAGCAGCAGCTCATGATTATACGAAAGTACTATTCGGTGTTGATAATGTTTATCGTGCTGGAACTATTGGTACTGTAGCAGAAAAAACAGCCTTTGGTTTTGTTAGAGGCTATGCAGAACAAAAGGGAATTATTTTAAATAATCCTGAAATAGAAAGACTTGCTAAAGGATGTACTGGTGTTAAAAGAACAACGGGACAGCACCCAGGAGGAATAGTAGTTATTCCTGGATATATGGATGTCTTTGATTTTACACCATTCCAATATCCAGCTGAAGATATTGATGCAGCATGGCGTACAACTCACTTTGATTACCATGCCATTGATGAAGATGTTTTAAAACTAGATATTTTAGGTCATACTGATCCAACACAATTAAGAATGATTCAAGACTTAACTGGTATTGATGTTACAACTGTACCAATGGATGATAAAGAGACTATGGGAATATTTTTATCACCAGAACCTCTTGGCGTTACGAAAGAAGAGATTATGAATGAAACAGGAACACTAGGTGTACCAGAATTCGGAACTCCATTTACCATTGGCATGCTTACAGATACCAAACCTAAAACTTTTGCTGAGTTGATTAAAATATCTGGGCTTTCTCACGGTACCGATGTATGGCTAGGTAATGCTCAAGAATTAATCAGAAATAATATAGTACCATTTAGCGATGTAATTGGTTGTCGTGATGATATCATGGTATATTTAATGTATAATGGTATGGAGCCAATTAAAGCTTTCAAAATCATGGAATTTGTTCGTAAAGGAAAAGCGAGTAAAGATCCTGAAGGATGGGCTAAATTTAAAGTTGAAATGGAGGAAGCAGGTATAGCAGACTGGTACATAAACTCTTGTGAAAAAATCAAATACATGTTCCCAAAAGCCCATGCTGCAGCCTATGTTATGAGTGCATTTCGTATAGCTTACTTCAAAGTTCATATGCCAGGCGTTTATTATGCTACATATTTTTCAACTAGATTTGATGATTTTGAACTAGAAACTATGGTAAAAGGTTATGATGCGATAAGATCTAGAATGAATGAAATTATTGGCAAAGGATACAGTGCAACTAACAAAGAGACAAGTGTTCTTGAAACTTTAAAACTAAGTTTAGAAGCAACAGCTAGAGGTTTCAAATTTGGCAATATTGATATTGAAAAAAGTGATGGTAAAAACTTTATTCTAGCTGATGATGGAGTAACACTAATATGTCCATTTAGAACTCTTGATGGACTAGGGGATAGTGTTGCTGCTAAAATTATCGAAGAAAGAAATATCAAACCATTTTATAGCATTGAAGACTTTAGTATGCGTGGCCATGTAAATGCTACAACTGTAGATAAGTTAAGAAGTTTAGGTATATTTGGTAATTTACCAGAAACTAGTCAATTAAGTTTATTTGATTTATAAAAAAACAGTTCAATTATTTTGAGCTGTTTTTTCATTAACAATACTTTTGGGATAAGCTTTTCTAACATCAGTTCTATATAAAATATAATCAATAGAGGTATTATAATAATCAGCAAGCAAATGTAAAGTGTCAATTGGAATATTTATTTTTTCTAGTTCATACTTACTATAATTAGATTGATCAATATGAATTAAATTAGCAATATCTTTTTGATATAAGTCTCTATCTTCTCTAAGCTCTTTTAGCCTGTTCATTTTAATCCTCCTTAGTTAAAAAAAGTATATCATGTCTTTATAAGCGACTATCATTCATAGTTAGATTTTGCCTAATATTTACCATATTTTACCATGTAATAAGCTAAACAAAAATGAAGTCCTCCTTCCAAAAGTATATTGACATATAGTTAAAATTTACCTATAATATTATTATGAATAATAACATATAGGAAGTTTTGACATGTTTTGTCGAATACCATGAAAAATCTTTATAAATGATGTAAAATAGTTTGGAGTAAAGGTGAAATTATGAAAAGAATGGGAATAGTTATAGTAGGGGTAGTATTAGTAGTTGGTTGTATCTTTTTACTTAATCAAAAGGATACAAAAGAAATACTAATTACAGAAGAACAAGAGTTAGATAATACTTCTTTAGTATTTATGTTACAAGATGAAGAAGGAAACTATAATAAAAGTGATACATTACCAAGCATAGGATATACACTTAATGCAAGTAAAAGTGTATGCTCAGATAATACAACACCAACATGGGAAGATAATAAATTATATATAAATAATCTAACAAAGAAGGGAACTAGTTGTTATTTATATTTTGATAAGAAACCAATGGCAATGAATACAATATTAGCAAATAAAGAAATAAGAACAAGAAGTGATTTTAGTACAACTATTACAGAAACAACAACAGGAGTAATATATGCATCTTTAGATGAGACACAATATGATAATGATGGAAAAGTATATTATTTTGCAGGAAATCCAACAGATAATTGGGTAAGATTTGGAGGATTCTATTGGAGAATCATCCGAGTTAATGGCGATGGTTCGATAAGACTAATCTATAGTGGAGATAGTTCTAGTGGGCCAGTAACAACTGGAAAAGAAACCCAAATAGGAACAAGTGCATTTAATGAACAATATAATGATAATGCGTATGTAGGATATATGTACGGAAGCACAGGACAAAGTAGCTATGCACCAACCCATGCGAATAATAATAGTAGTACAATAAAAATAATATTAGATAATTGGTATCAAAATAACTTATTGAGCTATTCTACTTATATCAGTGTAAAAACAGAATTCTGTGGAGATAGACAGCCAAGCACAAGTTCATCAACAAGTAATGGTTCAGGAGGCACAGGAACAACCGAAACCTACTATGGGGCATATATCAGATTACAAACTAATCGAATTCCTCCTACATTTAAGTGCAACAATCTTAATGATTTGTATACTATAAATTCTAGTACAAAAGGAAATAAAGTTTTGGATTATCCAATAGGGCTTATTACCGCGGATGAAGTAGCTTATGCAGGTAGTAGAATGTCAACAACAGAAAATATTTATAATACTTTTTTAAATACTGAACAGACTTATTGGACAATAACTCCTCATCGATTTATGACAGCGGCAGAATTGCTTTATGTGAGTCTATATGGTAGCTTAGTATGGACTTTACCAACATTTTCTGCTGGTGTTAGACCTGTCATAAACCTAGATGCTAATGTAACTTTATCAGGTTCAGGAACAAGTACTGATCCATATGTAGTGGAAGGAGCAATGTAGTATGAAAGATAAGAATAAGAAATTAATTATTGTAGTAGCATCCCTCCTTCTAGTAGTAGGTGTAACCTTTGCATATTTTACTGCTTCTACCATTTTTGGTGGTAATGGTGCAAATGTAAGTGGTACTACGGCAACACTTGAAGATTCAGTATTAAGTGTAGAAGGATCATTAGAATTTAGTGATACCAATATATATCCAGGACATAAGAATGTATCTAGTATAAAAGCAACAGCTACAGGAGATAATACCTTAATTCCTTATAATGTAATATGGGAAGGAGAGAATACATTAAATACACCACTAAACTATACCGTATATAAAACAACAAGTGAAATAGATGTGAGTGCAAGTTGTGAAGCTAAAAATGGAGTAGTAGATGGAGCAAGATTATATTATGAAGAATGTACAATAAGTAATCAAGAAAGTTTAGGAAGTATAGTAAGTAGTGGAACAATAGCAAAAGGAGAAACCAAGAAAACAATAATACCAGATGAGTTTATAACATCAAGTAATGAAGGAACAGAAGTATATTATTATGTAATCTTAGAATATCCAAATTTAGAAGAGAATCAAAATAGTGATATAGGAGGATCATTTAGTGGAAGAATAAAAGTAGAATTAAATGATACTGATCCAGATATCATTATAGCAGGAACCTATATAGAAGAGGATGGAGAATACAAGGAAGTAGAAGATATACCAACAGAGGGATATGAATTAAATACAAGTATGAGTACATGTACAAATAATGCGACAGTAGGATGGGATAAAAATAATAAAAGGATATATATAGAAAGTCTAAGTAATAGTGGAACAGAATGTACATTATATTATGATGAATATAATGAATATGCAGGAAGAGATTATATATTAACAGATAAAACAATAGATGATAGTAGAAGTGAGGCAATAACAGGGGCACTAACAACAAATACCACAGGAACAGTCTATAGCGTAGCAGATGATTGGGGAACAAGTTATGTGTATGCGGGAGCACCAACAGATAATTGGGTGTCATTTGCAGGATATTATTGGAGGATCATTCGAATAAATGGAGATGGAAGTATAAGAATGATCTATGCAGGGACAAGTACTTCAACAAGCGGAACAGATGATCAAATAAGTACAAGTGCATATAATAGTACGTATAATGATAATGCGTATGTGGGATATATGTATGGAAGTACAGGAGCAAGTAGTTATAGTGCAACCCATGCAAACACAAATAATAGTACAATAAAAGGGATATTGGATAGTTGGTATAAAACAAATATAGTCGATAAAGGACATTCAGATAAAGTAAGTACAGAAGCAGGATTCTGTAATGATAGAAAAACACAAAGTGGAGTAATTTCTGGCTATGGAACAACAGGCTATGGAAAAAATGCTACAGCATATGCACCTCTTGGAAGATTAATGTCAAATGGAAGTTGGAAAAGTAGTCAAACACCAAGTTTAAAATGTAGTCAAATAGGAAATGATATGTTCACAGTAAGTGGAAGTAGTAAAGGAAATCATAAATTAACCTATCCAATAGGATTAATCACAAGTGATGAAGTAGTATTAGCAGGAGGATTTGGAGGAAGCAGTAATAGTAGTTACTACTTATATACAGGAGAATATTACTGGACGATGTCTCCGTTTTACTTTGGCGGCGGTTATGCTTACGTGTTCTTTGTGTATTCGAATGGCAGCTTCGGCAGCGGTAGCGTGGTTACCGTGATTGGTGTGCGTCCAGTAATTAATCTTCGTGGTGATATTCAACTAACAGGTGCAGGAACTAGTACTGACCCATATGTAGTGGTTTCCTAGAAAGTAGGTAGATTAAATGAAAAAGAACTATCTTATCTACGGACAGTTTTAAATAAGCCAAGTATTTATGCGGGGTTGTAAGCAA
>ERZ1643251.679-NODE-679-length-45348-cov-29.934096_pt1 | contig 45348 bp, 49 predicted proteins | sample MGYA00579261_ERZ1643251 | MGnify/ENA primary metagenome ERZ1643251 (study PRJEB29033, sample SAMEA4952267) | chicken gut metagenome | biome: Broiler Chicken; feature: Gastrointestinal Tract; material: Caecum | place: Ireland | collected 2018 | study: Broiler... | reverse complement strand
AAAAAAAATCACCCAAAGGTGATTAAGTTAAATAAAACAGTGCAACAAAACCAAAGAAAATTAGAAAAATAAACAATATAAAAAATGTTATTTTTACAGCCGACTTTGGATATCCACTTCCCACTTTACCAGTTTGACCATTCATAAAAGTGGTGTAATTTTTATCTTTATATTTATAATTAACCTGATAAATTGGCAAAATGAAATATGCAAATTTTTCTTCGCTAAATATGGTATTTTGGCTAAATTCAGCAACCACATCATAATTGTAATTTGAAAGAATTAAAGTTTTTATTTTGTTTTTCATAATTTCGTCAGCAATTATTTTACACTCTGCAAGATTTTGATTATAATGCTCTAAACTATATCCCAAAATAAAGTTAGAGTTAAAACTTACAACTTCTTTCATGTTGTATGGATTAATTGAATTAAATGTTTTTTGATTTATTTTTGAACTGCTCTCTACCAACACATCATGATGCTGTGAATTAAACTTGCCACTTATTGTTCTATATGTCGTATGCGTTCTTCCTTTAGAATCTGTTTTTGTGTCACCAAGTTTGCCATAATAGGTTGTACTTGCATTTGCATCAAAAGAAAAACTAGGAACATACACACCTTTCATTTCATCTATCGGTGGTTTTTTCTTGAACTTGTTTGGCAAAAACCATTTCTTTTTTATGCCCTTTTTGTACAATTCACTAGCTTCTTTTCTGCCAAACTTAAACGGGATAATTCCATCTGGCTTAAGCCCTATGTCTTCTTTTGGGTCAATTACACAAGGGCTTGAACAATATGGACAAACTTTTGAAATTTCAAGTGAATTTAATATAACATTAGAACCACAACTAGGGCATTTAAAAACTTTGTTTGTTTTTTTAAACTCGTTGTATTCTTTGCTTTTTTTTACATCTTCATCTAAATAGTGTTTATCAAATTCTTTTTTAATGTCTATTTTTTCTATTCCACCACAAGATTCACACTTTAAAGCTCTGTCTTTTGGAGAAAATTTTAAAATTCCTCCACAAGTTGCGCATTTGTTTTGATTGCTCTTTATAGTTTTTGCTGGCATTATTCTACCTTAGTTCCACACTCTGGACAAAACTTTGCACCTTTTTTTAGAGTTGCATTACACTTTTTGCATTTTATTTCTTTTTTTAAGTTTGCCCCACATTCTGGACAAAATTTTGCATTTTTAGAAACATGCTTGTGACACACCGAACACTCTGCCCCTTGACTTGTTCCACATTCTGGGCAAAATTTAACCCCGTCTTTTATTTTAGCCCCACATTTAACGCAAGAAGCCGTTTTTATTTTTGGTTTGTTTTGAGTTGTTATATTATCTGCAAAAACTCCTCCTATTGTTGTGCCTGCGCCCAGCCCAACTCCAAGCCCTGCCAAATTTCCACCACTTGTGTTTTGTGCAGCATCTCTAATTGCCTGAGCTGCTTGATATTGAGTAAATGTTCCCATTTTATCTTCCAAAACTCCAAGTTTTGTTCTTTCGTCTAACGTCTTTTCAACTTCTTCTGGAAGAGACAAGTTTTCAATTACAACAGAACAAAGTTTTAATCCATATTTTTCAAATTCTTTTGTTGAAGCGTTTAACACTTCGCTTGAAAATTCTTTATAATTTGCCGCTAAGTCTAAAGCAGATATCTTGCTTTCTGCAATGGCATCTGTCAATGCTTGAATAAGCATTGGTCTAATTTGCAACTCTACATCTCCAACTTTATACACTTCGTTGGTTCCAAACAACTCTTTCATAAAAAGTTTTGCATCATCAACTTTAAACGAATATATTCCAAAGCCTCTTAATCTTATCGTTCCAAACTCATTATCTCGCATCATTATTGGATTTTGCGTTCCCCATTTTAATCCAACAAACTGCTTTGTGTTAACGTAATAAACCTCTGCCTTTATTGGAGATTCAAAACCTGTTGGAAGCGACAAAATTTTTGTTAAAAAAGGAATGTTTTCTGTGGAAAGTTTGTAAGTTCCAGGAGTAAACACATCTGCAATTTTGCCTTTATGCACAAAAATTGCAACCTGCGATTCCCTAACCACAAGCGTTGAACTCGTCATAATTTCATCTCTATCGGTTAAAGGAAAGCGATATACAACAATGTCTTTTGAATTGTCTTTCCATTCAATTACTTTTAAAAGTTGTTTTTTAAAAAAACTAAATAATCCCATTTTTTCTCCTTATAGTTTAAAATTAGTTTATTACAAATGTTTTATTGTGTCAAATATTTGTATCCAATTTCGACATTAAATGCATTTTGCTTTACTTTTTGGTTAATAGTTTATAATATGATTAGTGTTATGCAAAATAGAATTTTTTCAAAGCAAAAAATAGTCATTATGCCAGCATCGCCAAGCGAAAAGGTTGTTTTTAACAAAATTAAAAAAAAGCAAATAAAAATTGACGATAACTACAAATACGAAAAAAATATTTTTATTAGAGTGTGGCAATTTATTCTGTATTATATAATTGCCAAACCACTTTTTTTGATTTATGGTAAATGCTTTTTGGGCATTAAAGTTTTTGGAAGAAAAAAAATCAAATCTATTAAATCTGGTGCAATCACGGTTTCAAACCATGTACACTTTGTAGATTTTTCAATCGCAACAAATTTTATAAGTTTAACCAAGCGAACTCATATAATTTCAAACAAAGATAATTTTGACGTTCCAATAGCTGGGAAATTAATGTCGGGATATGGCGTTATGCCACTGCCAGACACTGCAAAGGCAAACTTAAATTTTTATAAGCAAGTAAACAAATATTTAAAAAAAGGCAGATTTATTCATTTGTTCCCAGAAGCAAGCATGTGGCCTTACTATAACAAATTAAGACCTTTTTACCCGGGAGCTTTTCACTTTGCATGCAAAAACAATTTACCTGTAATTCCGTATGTTATTGTGTTTAGAAAAAACAAAAGATTCATTTCAAAGCGTCCAAAAATAAGCGTTTACATTTGCAATCCAGTTTTTGCAAATACCACTTTGCCTTTTAAACAACAAAAAGAAGACTTGATGCAAAGAACATACGATGAAATGCAAAAAACATTAGATGAACACGAAAGCTTTGAATTTTGGAAATATGTGTCTTTAGAAGAATACGAACGAGACTATAAAAATAAAAACAGTTAATTCTAACTGTTTTTTAAAATGTTTCCATCTTTAATTTGTATTATTTTACAATCTATATCGTAATTAAATTTGGTGCATGTAATTAAAGTTTGTGTGCTTTTGCAAAACTGCAAAAGTCTTTTTTTTCTATTGTCATCAAGCTCACTTAAAACATCATCTAAAAGCAATACTGGCTTCGTTTTTGTGGCTTCTTCCAAAATGTAAAGCTCTGCCAACTTTAAAGACAAAGCTGCAGTCCTTTGTTGCCCTTGAGAACCATATGTTCTAACATCAACGCCATTAATAGAAACTTTTATGTCATCTCTATGTGGTCCGTATGTTGTATAACCCAAAGACAAATCTTTTTCAAAATTTTTTTCAAGTGCCATAACTATATCTTTTTTTTCTGTCTCTTTTATTCCAATGTATTCTATGTCCAATTCCTCTTTTCCATCAGACAAAAATGCATGAGCTTTTTTTGCATGGGGGGCTAGCATAAGTACAAAGTTTTGTCTAAATTTTGCAATTTTTTGCGCGCACTCTGCAAGTTGTTCATTCCAAATTTTAATAACGTCTTTTAAATTTTCCAATGGCAAATTTGACTTTAATTGTTTGTTTCGATTTTGCAGTATTTGGTTGTATCTTGTAAGCAAATAAAAGTATTGCTTGCTTGTTTGCGATATGTCTACATCCATAAATCGCCGTCTGTCCTCTGGGCTTTCTTTAATAAGTTTTAATTCGTCTGGAGAAAAAAACACACCGTTAAACTCTCCCAACAATTCACTTATTTTTTTTATTGGAATACCATTAATTTTTATTGTTTTTTTCTGAGTTCTAGAAAAAATAATTTCAACCGTACTATTGCCAATATCTTTTTTTATATATACTTTTATTTTGGCTAAATTTTTATTTAAATTAATTACTTCTTTCTCTCTTGAAGCTCTAAAACTTTTTCCAACAACGCAATAGTAAACAGCCTCTAACAAATTTGTTTTGCCTTGAGCATTTTCTCCACAAATAACATTCAATTTGCTGTCGAACTCTATCTCACACATTTCATAATTTCTATATCCAAAAAGTTCTATTTTTGTTATTTCCATTTATATATCCCTAAAATCTGTTTTACTACATCAAATAATTTAAAATTATTATCATGTACTATAAAAACAACTTTTCCAATAATATTCTTATATTTCATAGGACCATAATCAACACAATCGTAACTGTTTAACCTATTATCACCCATGTAAAATATCTCATCTTCTTCTAAATGCAAATACTTATTGCCATTTAAGTCTTCAACAAATTTTTTTTGGTCTAAATTTGTATTGTAAAGTTGATTGTATTGAATTTTATAAGTTGATTTATTTTGAATATAATCTTCTTTTAATTCAACAAATTCACCTTCTCCATCGTATTGAATGTATATTGCATATAGGTTATTGGCCGAGTTTTCATCAGCGACGTTTGTATCTTTAATCATAATGTTATCGCCACCCATTGCAATAACTCTTTTTATTATTGTATTAGTTTCTCCTTCATAAATTATCACATCTCCATAGGTAATGTTGGACTTATTTTTTGAAACATAAACAAAATCTTGGTCAATTCCACTCGCGTTTAAAAGTGGTTGCATGCTTGTTCCAGAAATTGGATAATACTCCAAAAACGCATTGCAATAAAACATAACTCCTGCTAAAAAAACAATGGGAATACATATTATTGTAAATATTATCCCCTTAACTAAACTTTTAACTTTGTTTTTTTTATATAAAACGTATTGCATTAATTTACCTTTTTTATTGAAAATCTACACCCACAATAATTTTGTCTATACAATCCATATTCATGAGACAAATCTACGCTTCGCTTATAGCCATCGTGTTTTTTAAAATCTGCAAACAAAAAGTTAACATTTGTTTCGTTTGCAATTTTTAAACCTATTTGATTTATTTTCTGTTCGTCTTTGTGCGAACTTACTGTCAACGTTGTTCCAAAATAGTCATAACCATTTAATTTTGCATAAATTGCCGTTTGTTTTAGGCGTAATTTAAAACATTCTTCGCATCTAAGCCCACCTTCGGCTTGCGATTCCAATCCTTTTACATTTTGCAAAAAAATTTGCTCATCATAATCTGGCACAACTATTTTAACGCCTTTAAAATGTTTTAATACTTTTTCTTGATTTACTAATCTTTTATCAAATTCTTCATGTGGATATATATTTGGATTGTAATAAAAAATTGTGACATCAAAATACTTGATTAATTTTTCTATACAAGCAGTAGAGCATGGCCCACAACAACTGTGCAACAGCAATTTTTTTTTGCCATTTAAATTGTTTATTTGTTGTTGCATTTTTAAATCGTAATTTATTTTTTGATTAAATTGATTTGAAAACATAATTTATAAAGTCATAATTCCTACAAAGAGAATCAAATGACAAGTCCTTTTCATCTTTTTTTATGTTTGTGTGAAAACTGTAAAAATTGTTGTCGTAAATAAAGTACAAATCAACCATTGTTGTAACTGGTGCCGAAACGGGCTTTAAAACTGCAAGAAATTTATCATCTTCAACTTTTCCCCAATGCAAAGGAAAAAATCCATACTCTTCTTGCATTTTTATGTCTTTTTGCAATTCAGGATAATCTTCTTCCATTTCTTGAATTTGCCCGTCGTATTTTCCATAAAAATAAAGTGTAACTGTTTTAAATATTTCCTTTGGACCACCAATTCTATAGCATTTTACAACCTTTGACCTCGCGTTATCTGCAACACCAAATCTTTCAAAATCTTTTTTGAACAACTGAATCCAATTTGGCATAGGTTTAAATTGAAACAAATTATCTTCCATATTACTCCTTTTTTATTAATTATAATAACATTTTAAAAAAAACACAAGTATATTAATAACTGAAAAACATTTGTTTTGTTGATAAAAATAGCAATATGTGTTAAGATATAACTATGAAACATAAGTTAAAAAAAACTAAAATATTTTTGTTGGCGTATTTGTTATTTTGTTGCTTGTTTACTAGTGCCTGTTTCGTTAATGACAATCTAGAAAATGTTTCAGATGTATATAATATTGATTTTTTTCAAGTATTATACAAAAACGATACAAATGAACAAGGTATTTTGTTAGAAAATTTTGTGGCTGATGTTTGGCAAGAAGTTTGTGCTGAAATTAACGCTGATGACCTTGTTGAAAACAGCGATACAACAACAATTTTGCAAATAGTTTGTTACGAATTGGCACTAAATAAAACAGTAACACCTTATTATATCCTAAACAACAACATTAATTTAATTTCATTGCTATCTCAAAATAAAGAAGAATACAGATTAAATAGCGAATACATTGGCTTAAGCGAAGAAAGCAAAAATTATTTCATTAATTATATAGTTGAAAACTTAACCATCAATAACGCAAACCGAACAAAAAACATTGAAATAATAGAAAACATTGTCAATGAAAACTACGAAGGCAAATTAAATTTGTGCTTAAATTCAACAATTTCAAGTGGAGACAATACTTCACCAAATACATTTTTAGTGTCAAATTCTTCTGGGTTTACATCCATACAAGCAAAAAAATATCAATCAATTATTATTTCCCCAAGCAAAAACGGAGTATTTAATACGCTAATATTTGGTTTAGAGTGTCAAGAAGATGTTAGTATAAAAGTAGAGATATCGTATTATAATTTAACAAACAATTACAAAGAATTTGCAAGCCAAACATTCAATTTAAACAATGACACCAGCGCTTCGAGTACAATGACAACTTTTAATACAAAACAAAGTTGCACTGTAAGTTCAATAAACAAAAATTATGATGGACAAATCTTTAATGTTAATAAAACAATAAACAATGACACTTCAAACAGTTCACATTCATTGGCAGAATATTATCCTATTAAATTAAATAACAACACAGATTTTACATCTATAAACACAACTTTGTTAACTAGTGACTTTTGCGAAAGTGGTTTTTTTGAAATCACTTTTACCCCAAGCAAAACTGTTGATTTTAAGTTTGGAATTTATGCGTTTTTTGTGGATTAAAATTAAAATGTTTTTTTTAATAATATTGTTAAAAAATAAAAATAAAAAAATTCAAGAGAATTCTTGAATTTTTTTAATAACCTGCTAAGACATTATACAATTCGTCAAAGTTACAAACTACAGTTTGCTTATAATAAGATGGTTTTGTGCTAACAACTCCTGAACTAGATACAGAATAATATTCGTAATAAATATAATTTGTAGACATGCCTTGCTCTGCCACCACATCAACATAAATTTGCTCGTAATGTATTGTTTGTGATGTATTTGTAGATGGTTTATATACCTCACCATTAAGCATTATTGTTTGTTCTTGTGTGTATGAAAGCCTTAACTGATATCCCGAAAATGTTGGAAGTTTTGAAGATGACTCTATTCTTGATTTTGCCCTTATTCTTGATGAGAATAATGACGAAAGCAAGTTTTCTTTAAAAGCGTCGTTAAAGGCTTTGTTTATTTCATCGTATACCTTTGTGTTCAGTTGCTTATCTCCAGTAATATATTCGTTATTACTTTGTGCGTAGTATATTTCAGGATTTGCTATTTCTGGTTTATAACTAACTTTTACAAAACAACTTACTATTGTTGACAATATAATAACAGAAACCAAACAATAAATAACTATCAACCACCATTTATTATTTTTTGCCATCTTTTTTCTCCTTTTTATCGTTTGTTTTTATAACTTTTTTGGGTTTTTCTTCTATTTTATTTACATCTTCGTTATCATTTGTTAAATTTTTAGGCTGTTGTGATTCTAAATCTATTGTTTTTTCATTTTCCTTTTCATTTTGTTCAATTTCATTTTCTTTATTTGTGTTATTTTCTTGCTCTTCTTCGTTGATTTTTTGAATGGCCTTTTCTTTTTCTTTTAAAATCAATTCATAATCTTTTTGTGAAATTATTCCTTCTTTTAAATACATCTCTGCAGTTTTTACACGCAACTCAATCTCTTTAATCTTTTTTTCTTTCTCGTTTTGCTTCTTAACTTTTTCTTCTTCTTTTCTTCGCCTATCAGTTTTTTCGTCCATAACTTTTATGATTTCTTCTTTGCTCTTACCTTCCATAAGCATATCTACTTCATCTTTATAAATAGTGTCTTTTTCAAGAAGCAGTTCTGCCATTCTTTTAACTAATTCTTTGTTTTCTGCCAATATTTTTTTTGCGCGTTTATAATTGTAATCTAGTATATTTTTAACTTCTTCATCTATTTGGGCAGCCGTTGTTTCGCTGTATTCGTTTTTGCTTTGGTAATTTCTACCAACAAAAATTTCCTCTTCGCTGTTAAAGCTCATAAAGCCAAACTTATCACTCATACCCCAAGATGTAACCATTTTTCTAGCGAGTTCTGTAGCCCTTTTTATATCATTTGATGCGCCGGTGGAAATATCTTCCATAAACAATTCTTCGCTAATTCTTCCACCCATCATCATTGCTATTGTATCATTTAACTTTAATTTTCCCATGTGGTTATCATCATTGTCTGGTCTACTCATAGTATATCCAGCAGCTGCACCTCTTGGAATTATTGAAACTTCTTGAACTTCTTCGCAATGCTCTAGAATTTTTCCTAATATTGCATGGCCACTTTCATGGTATGCTGTTATTAATTTGTCTTTGTCGGTAACTAATAAGCTCTTTTTTTGTGGTCCCATTAATACCTTGTTAATTCCCTCTGTTATATCTTGCATTAAAATTTTTGGCCTATGATTTCTTGCTGCAAGTATCGCCGCTTCATTTAGCATATTTTCCAAGTCGGCTCCTGTAAAACCACTGGTAATTCTTGCCAATGTTTGAAAATCTACATCATCGGCTATTGGCTTGTTCTTTGCGTGAATTCTTATTATTCCCTCTCTGCCTTTAACATCTGGAACATTTACGTAAATTTGCCTGTCAAATCTTCCCGGTCTCAACAAAGCTGGGTCCAAAACATCGCTTCTGTTTGTAGCAGCAAGAACTATTATTCCTTCATTTGCCTCAAATCCATCCATTTCAACCAAAAGTTGATTTAATGTTTGCTCTCTTTCATCATTTCCACCGCCAAGCCCTGCACCCCTTTGTCTGCCAACAGCGTCTATTTCATCAATGAAGACAATACAAGGCTGTGCTTTTTTTGCTTGGTCAAACAAATCTCTTACTCTACTTGCGCCAACACCTACAAACATCTCAACAAAGTCACTTCCGCTTATGGATAAAAACGGAACATTGCTTTCACCTGCAACAGCACGGGCAAGTAATGTTTTACCAGTTCCAGGATTGCCAACAAGCAATACACCTTTAGGTATTCTTGCGCCAAGCTCTGTAAATCGCTGTGGATTTTTTAAAAATTCAACAATTTCTTGCAATTCAGCCTTTTCTTCATCTGCTCCTGCGATGTCCGAAAATCTAACTTTTATATTGCTTGTTAATCTTGCTTTGTTTTTCCCAAATTGCATAGCATTTGAATTTGATTTTGTAAACATTCTAAAAATTAAATAAATTGAAAGCAAGCCAAGTCCAATGTATAAAAATGGCATAAGTGTTTCGAACCAACTAGCCTCAACTGGTGGATTCTCCCATTTTATTTGAAATTCTTCAGTTTTTCCTTCGTTGTATGCTTTCACTTCTTCGTAAACATAATCCCAAGTTTGAGAAGTGCATTTAAAATATGCATCTGCTTGATTTGGGAATTGTGTTTTGTCTTCTACTTTTGATTCTCTAAGTAAAATTCTTGCTTCACCATTGTAAACATATATAGCTTCCACTTTTCCTTCTTTAATCCACGTGATTGCCGTAGATGGCTCTATTTGTTCAACATTGCTGTTTATGTCTACCATCGCAAACATAATAAAAACGGCAACCAACATAATTAAGAAAAGATAAAACAGATTAAATCCTTTTTTCTTGTTATTCAAATTATACCTCCGATGCATTTAGCAATTTCATATTATATTAGCATAAAAGCAATTTATTTTGCAACTAACTATTAAATATATTTATGTGAAAATAAACAGAAAAATATTGTAATTTATTTTATTTTATTTATTTTTGAAATTATAAAGTTCACACAAATAAAAAAACAAGGCAAAAAACCTTGAATTTTATATAATAATTTGCAGTTTTTTTTAGAAAATTATTTTTTTTGCCACAAATTTATTGTTTTTTACAACTATGGAATTATTATAATTTTTTTGATTGATATTTTTAGTGCATGTTTCTGCAAATTTTTTTGCGTTTAATTTCTCAAGTTTTGTTGGCTTTCCACCTCGCTGAACATATCCAACTATACAAGTGCGAACATCTATGTTGAGTTTTTTTTCTATCTCTTGCCTTAAATATTTTATATCAACCAAATTTTCTCTTAAAATTACAATAGGTGCATCTTTTTTTTGCTTTGCGATTCTCAACACGTCAATACAGTTTTCAACACTGCAACTATTTCCAACATACAAATAATCTGCGTCCACCATATTTCCAACTGTTATCGCTATGGCTGGACATTCTCTTCCCATTGCTTCATATATGCAAGTTCTATTAAAAGACTGCATAGTTGTGTTTACATGTTTAATAAAATTTGCACAGTTATAACATGCAGTGTCAAAACCTATGCAATATTCGCTGTCGTTTACATCGTTATCAATGGTACAAGGAATAAACATAACTTTAACAGAGCGAACAATTAACTCCTTTGCTCCATTAAACGAGCCATTTCCTCCCATCACTATAATTAAATCTATTTTATTTTTAACTATATTTTCAACTGCAATATCTTGATATTTTTTCATTTCAAATTCTTTGCACCTTGAAGTTTTTATTATTATTCCCCCATCGTTTTTGTGCTTTTTTAAGTATTTGAAATTGTAATTTAAAATATCGTTATTAATCAGCCCATAAAATCCTCTGTTAAACAAAAAAATTTTATGTTTTTTGTATAATTTTTTGTATAAATTATACAAACAATAATTCATTCCGGCACCATCGCCACCACTAGCCAAAATACCTATATTCATGCACGACTCCTATTTTAATATTACATTATCTTCGCCAATAAGTCCAATAAGTTCGTTTATCAAATGATTATTTCCATTAACTTTTTTTTGCAATCTATATGCCTTATTGTCACTTGTACATCTAACGCAAACTGGCATTTCACCTTTGTATAGTGACAAAATTAAATTTATTTTGTCGTTTATTTTTTCGTCTTTTACATTGTATTTTAAGTAAAGCGTTTTATCTGTTTCTTCAGATTTGTTGTCTTCTGTCATCAAGCTTATTCTTTCGGCCATAATAACGGGCTCTTTGCCTTGCCTGTAAGAGAATTTACCGTTTATAAAAATTATATTATCCTCTTGCAAAATGTTTTTATATTTATCGTAAACATTTGGCGTAACCATGCAAGTGTATTCGCCATATAAATCTTCAACAATAAGAATTGCCATACCTTTATTTGAAGTCTTTGAGATTATTCTTTTAAAATTTGTTATTATCCCACCACACTTGATTGACATTCTGTCGGTAAGACCTTCATAAATTATTTCTTCTTGCTCTTCTTCTGCATTATCATCTTGCACATTTTCGTCTTCTTTTATTATCATGTCTGACCTAAAATTAAAATCTTTCCATCTTGGTGCAAAGTTTTGCAATGGATGTCCCGACATATAAACGCCAGTTATCTCTTTTTCGTATTTTAACTTTGTTTGTTTGTTAAACTCTTTTATTTTTGGCATTTTTAAAGAGTCTACATTTTCAATTTCCTGTTTAAAATTGTCAAACAAACTAAACTGACCTGTTTGTTCATTTTTAAAATCTCTTTGTGCTTTTTCTATCGCTTGTTCGTAAACAGCCATCATCTGTGACCTATACACATTAAAGCAATCAAAGGCCCCACTTAAAATAAGCCCCTCCATGCTTTTTTTATTGACTACACCACTTTTGTAAAGTCTTGATGTAAAATCCATTAAATTTTTATATTCGCCGTTCTTTTCGCGCTCTTTAATCATCACATCAATGGCGCCTATGCCAACGCCCTTAAGCCCACTTAAACCGTATCTTATTTTTCCGTTTTCAACACTAAAAAAAGTTTGACTTTTGTTGATTGATGGTGGCAAAACTTCAATATTTTCCTTTCTAGCATACGCTACGTATTTTTTTACCTCATCAGCATTGGTTATTCTATTGTTTATTATGGCAGTTAAAAATTCAACTTCGTAATAACATTTTAAATATGCCGTTTGATATGTAAGCATTGCATACGCTGTTGCATGTGATTTGTTAAAGGCATATTGCGCAAAACTTTCCATGTCTGCAAAAACCTTCTCTGCGACCTCTCTTGGAACTCCTAGTTTAACCGCACCGGGAATGGAGTGTAAACCCTTTGGGTCTTGCCAACCGTTTATAAATTTCTCTTTTTCATATGCCATCTTGTCAACTTTCTTTTTGCCCATAATTCTTCTAACATTGTCGGCTTGTCCCAAACTGTATCCACCCATAATTTGAAATATTTGCATAACTTGCTCTTGGTATACTATGCAACCATAGGTAACTTTTAAAATGTCTTTAATACATTCGTGAGGATACACTACTTTGTCGGGGTTAAATTTGTTTCTGACATATGTAGGAATAGAATCCATAGGTCCTGGTCTATAAAGCGAAACGCCGGCTATAATATCTTCAAGTCCAGATGGTTTTAAATCTTTCATAAATTTTTGAAAGCCCGGGCTTTCAAGTTGGAATATTGCGTCAGTGTTTCCCGTTCCAATAAGGTCATACACATTTTTGTCGTTGTATCCCAATTTGTTAAAATCAATTTCAACATTATAGTTTTGCTTTATGTACTTTTTTGCTTTGTCAATATCTGTAAGTGTTTTTAATCCCAAAAAGTCCATTTTTAAAAGTCCCAAAGACTCAAGTTCAATCATGTCATATTGTGTTGTAATTTCATCCCCGTTTCTTGACTGTGGCACAAATTCTTGAACGGGTTGTGGCGCTATAAGCACTCCACATGCGTGCATAGATGTATTTCTAGGAAATCCTTCTAGTTTAATTGCTATGTCTATAACTCGTTTTAAATCTTCATCTTGGTCATAAATTTCCCTAAGTTCGGGAATTATGTATTTGTCATTTTCAGGTTTGCCAGTTTTGCCAAAATAATAAGCAAGAACAGGTGGTTTTTTTATCCCGTCTGGAAGCCTTGAAGGAATTAGCTTTGTAATTTTATCTGTTTCGCTATAGGGAACTCTTAAAACTCTGCCAACATCTTTAATTGCATTTTTTGCTTGCATTTTTCCAAACGTAACAATATACGAAACATTCTCTGGATTGTATTTCCTTTTTGCATATTCTATAACTTCAGTTCTTCTGTCATAATCAAAGTCTATATCAAAATCTGGCATTGAAACACGTTCTTTGTTTATAAATCTTTCAAAAAACAAAGAATACTTAAGTGGGTCAACCTCAGTTATGCCCATGAGATAGGCAACTATACTCCCCGCCCCACTTCCTCTTCCTGGACCAACGGGGATGTTGTTGTTTTTAGCCCAATTTATATAGTCCCAAACAACTAAAAAATATTCAACAAAGCCTTGCTCGTTAATTATATTTAATTCGTACTCTATTCTATCCAAAACTTCTTTATTTGCATTTGGATATTTTTCGTCTAGATGTTCATAGGTTAGTTTCTTCATAAATTCAAACGGCTTCATATTGTTTGGAGGAACATATAAAGGAATAAAGTTTTCCGTTGCCGGAAGAACATATTTTTCTTCAAGCCCCATTTCTCCATGAACTTTGCGCCTTATTACAACATCGCACTTGTCTGCAATTTCCAGTGTGGTTTTTAAAGCGTCTTCATAACCCACAAATGCCTCTTGCATTTCGTCGTATGTTTTATAATAAAATTCATTTGTAGAAAACTTTAATCTATCTGGGTCGTCTAATGTTTTTCCCATTTGAACACACATCAACACATCTTGTATTTCTGCATCTTCTTTTTTTATATAATGGCAATCGTTTGTCGCAACCAATTTAATGCCTGTTTGTTTGCTTATTTTTTCAAGCCCAACAACAACTTCTTTTTCTTCTAAAATTCCGTGATTTTGTATTTCCAAATAAAAATCGCCGTCAGCGAACATGTTTTTTAATTTTAATGCAAAATCCCTTGCATCGTCCATTCTGTGCCCCAAAATGAGTTTTGGAAGATGTCCGGCTAAACACCCACTTAAACATATCAAGCCCTCTGAATGTTGACTCAACATCTTATAATCTATTCTTGGTCTATAATAATATCCATCTATGTAAGCAACTGAATTTAGCTTTAAAAGATTTTTATAGCCTTCATTGTTTTTGGCTAGCAATATTAAATGTCCAATATCTTGTTTACCCTGCTTACAATTCATGTCTTCACACATGTAAAACTCACAACCAATTATTGGTTTTATTCCAGCACCAAGACACGCCGTATAAAATTGCAACGCCCCATACATATTGCCATGGTCTGTTATTGCAACTGCTTTCCAGCCTCTATTTTTTGTTTCTTTAACAAGTTCACTTATTTTTGCTGCACCGTCAAGCAAACTGTATTCGGTGTGATTGTGCAAGTGGACGAATTGTTCCATTTTTTACTCCTTTAATTTGTCTGCAATTTTAATAAGCTTGTTCAACCTGTAATTAAGTGCACTTTTTGTAATTTTATACGACGCAAGCTTTATTAGCTCATCCAAACTTTCTTCTGGATTTGCCATTCTTAAAAGTGCAACATCCTGAAGATCTTGTGGCAATTCTTCTAAACCAATTTTGGATACTATTAAAGAAATTGCGTTGTTTTGTTTAATGCTTGCATTTACAGTTTTATTGATGTTTGCACTTATGCAGTTTGTTTGCCTGTTAATTTTGTTTCTAACTTCTCTTATTGCCATTTCATTTTGAAGCATAAGCACTGCGTTAAATGCGCCAATAAGTGCCAAAACATTGCTAACTTCGTTTGCGTCTTTCACATATAAAATGTAACTGTTTTTTCGCTTTATTAGTTTTGCATATATTTCAAATTGCGCAAGAATTTTTTTAAGCCCCAACAAAAAAATTTGATTTTTTGAAGCAAACTCTAAGTGGTATCCCGTTGAAAGCCTGTTTTGGTTGTTAATTTTTATACTGCTTGTCCCACAACCAACAAAAACACCAGCAACAAAATTTTTTAAACAATGCTCTTCTTTTATCATGTATTCATCAACATTAAAACATCTAAGCAAGTTGCCGTTTTCTATTTTTGCACAGCCTGTGTCTATTAACAGTCTATACGCTAAATCTTTTGGAATGTCTACAGTGTAAAAATCTTCTTTTTTTATTTGATATTTTTTACACACTTGTGCTTTAACTTCTACGCCGTAAAGCTTTACAATTATAGAATTTATATAATCTACAAGATTGCTTAAATCTGTTGTTAAACTAACTTTTACATCGCCTTTTAAACATATAAAAGCAGAGGAACTTAAAATTCCACTTAAAAAAGCCAGCCCACAACAATCTTGTGTTATTGGCTTGCTTAATATTTCATTTTTTATGTCCTTTGAAAAACTCAACTTTTACCTCTTGTTAGTTTTTGTAATTTTTATAGTTAATCCTTTTGCCCATATTTGCAATATCGTTGTTAGATATGTTGTTCTTTATTGCAAAATTTATTGGTTTTCTTACTTCTCCAACTCGATTTGCACTGTGTGCATCGGAAGATATTATAAACTTTGCGCCTGCGTTTTTTATAGTTATAACATCGTTTTCTTTATAAGCAATTCTCTTGCCATTAATTTCCAACATTGTGTTTGTTTTCTTTGCTTGCTGTGCCACTTCGGAAAAATCTATTGGCATTTTTACCCCGGGATGAGATATGACATCAATGGGATATTTGTCCATTGCTTTAAGCAAAGCCAAAGTGTTTCTTTTATAATCTTTTTTGCGTTTAAAGCCCAAAATGTTAGGCAAAAAAAATTTAAAATATTCTTTTAATGATTTAGACTTGGCAAAACAATGAAATCCCACTATTATGAAATCAAAATTTTTAATGTCGTTTAAAGTTAAATCAACATCTCCTTCGCTGGAAATTATGTTTGCCTCAATTCCCAGTAAAATGTTAATACCAGTTTTTAATTTTGCCTCGTTTATCTCTTTTCGCATTTGTTCAAGATTTTTCCTTTGCAAGCCATAAAGTTTGTGCAAAAATCCATGTTCTGTTATGGCTATCTCCTTTAATCCTTTTTGTTTTGCAAAAAGAGCGTTCTCTAAAATGCTTCCTGTGGCGTGTTTTCTTTTATGCTTGCCACTTGAATATATCGTATGCGTGTGATAATCACCGTAAATTACCATTTTAATCTCCTACAAAAATTATTTCCTCTTCTAAGTCTATTCCCGTTTGCTCTTTAACTTTATGCTTTATTAGATTTATTAATTCCTTTATATCTTCACTTGTTGCGTTGCCCAAATTCACAATAAAATTAGCGTGAAGTTTTGAAATCTGCGCTCCATTTAATTTAACACCTTTAAGGCCCAGATTGTCAATTATTTTTCCTGCACTTACGCCATTTACTGCCTTAAAAACACTGCCACAATTATAAGTTTCAAGTGGCTGAGAAAGTTTTCTTCTATTAAAATAGTATGTTTGTTTTTCTTTTATTTTTTCTTTGTTTTCAAATTTTAATTTTATCCAAACTTTAACAACTAAAAACTGCTTGCGTTTTATTAAACTGTCCCGGTAGGTAAATTCTATTTGCTTGTTTTTTAATGTTCTAATTTTTTTGCCGTCGTATATTTGCACTTTTGTTACAACATCTTTCATTTGTCCACCATATGCACCGGCATTCATGCAAACGGCTCCACCAACAGTTCCTGGAATTCCATAACTCCATTCCATGCCACCAAGATTGTTTTGTTGCAACATGTAATTTATTGCAAACAAATTTGCTCCACATTCGGCAATTATTGTATTTTTCTTAATTTTTACTTTTTTTAACAATTTAGTGCAAATAACAACACCTTTAAACTGTTTGTCGCCAAATATAACATTGCTGCCATTGCCCAAAATAAAATATTTAATATTGTTTTTTTGACATTCTTTAACCACTTTTAATAATTGCTTAATTGTTTTTGGTTCTAAATAAAATTGAGCGTTGCCACCAACTCGCATTGTGCAATGGTAACTTAATTTTTCATTAGGTTTATAGTTGTAGGCCTTTAAAAATTCAAACATATTTTTATATATGTAATTTTTGTTTTAAAGTTTAAAAAATAGCCCTATGGGCTATTTGCTAAAAACATACTCATATAAACTATCTATCATTTGCTTAACTTTTTGTGGTTTTATTTGCTCATTGCTTTTTGCATTTAACTTAAGTGTAAATTCTTTTAGTGTTGGGCGCAAAGAATCGTAAATGTGCTTAATTTCAACCTCCTTGCTTGCCCCAACGCTTTCTATAATTTTTCGGCTTACATTTTTTGTGCCCAAATTTTTCATTTCGCACAATATGTACTTTATAAATCTAGCCTTCCAAGAATTCATCACCACACCTATTTTTTCAAGCCTTTCGGTAACAAATGTCTCATAGTTTGTTGTGAATTTTTTTTGGATTTTATGGTCAAATTCACCACTTGTTAAAAATTCGTCAAAATTATTGTAAGTTTGTTTAGTCATTGCATTTACAAGCTTGTCCTGTTTAAAATAATATGTCTTTTTTAAAATTTCCTGACTTACATATTGTTCAAAATCGCCAAATTTTTCACACTGCTCAATTACTATTGCATTTGTGCCACTATTGTACTTGTTTAACATTTCAAAAATATACTTGCATGGCGACAAATCAATATTGTATTTTTTGCATTTGTCTTTTAGTTCGCACATAAGTATCAAGTTGCCATCAGAAAGCAAAACACATTCTTTTTTCATAAACAAAATTCTTCGCCTTGATTATAGTTGCCACTATTTGTGCTTGTTTTTTGCGTTGTTTGGTTTTGGGTTGTTTCTTTTTGTTGATAGAGTTTTTCCATTTCCTGAGCAAGTGTTATTTCATCGCCCTCTAATTCGTGGCAGAATTCTTCAATTATATATCTATCTTCAGGATTTGCAACTTTTTTGGTGTAATTTTCCTTTTCGTTAGGACTTTCTTCGTTTACCACCACAGTCGTTTTATTGTTAATGTATTTAACCTCATCACCCTTTGTTAATTTATAAGTTGCATAAATATTAAATACTTTATTATTTTTTTCGCCAGTTTTTGCAACATGCTGAGAAATAACTTCAAATGTATAGCCTTGTTGTCTGTATTCTTCCATTTGACCAACAAAACTATTTGACTGCAACAAGTAGTCTGCAGAATTGTAGCCAACAACTTCATAATGACTTCTTATGCTAGTAAAAGGCACTTTGCTTTGCATGCAATCTTCTAGCGAGGTTATTCCATTTTCATAATATGTGTAAAGTTCGTACATTTCAACTTTGTTTTCTGATTCAAATATTGCATTTGTTTTAACAACATTGCCGTCAATTGATATATTGACTACTTTCAAAAGATTATAAGAAGAAGGCAACATTGACGAAACAAACAAGTTTGCCGAGTCGTAAGAGATTTGTTGTTGATTGATTTCATGAACATACTCTTCTGACCATTCTGAATTGGCTTTTTCGCCAGTTGAATCCTGCGCCTGAACCTTTATTGCAATTTTTTCTGCATCAACAGAATACCCACACTCGTTTTCGTTAACAACATATGGTGAACCCTGCTGCCACTCTCCATCGTCATATTTGCTTATTATAACACCATAACGGTCAGCGCCCTCAACCTCGTTCCAAGAAAAGTAATATTGACCATCGTCACTTACACTCCGCGTGATTGTGGTTACTGGTTGTAATTGGTCTGCACTTGGAAAGAAATTGTTTTTTACTGATGAATAGGCAAAAACTCCCACAACGGCTACTACAACTGCCAAAACAATACCTGATACTACTTTTAAAAATTTACCCTTCATAATTTCTCCTTGGCTTAATAGTATCATCTTTTATGATTTTTTGCAATACCCAATTATTAATAAAGGCAAAATTAAATAGTTGCAGTACTTTTTTACAAATTTAATTATTTTTGTAAATATTTGTAAAAAAGTGTTCATTTTTGTTGACATATTTTTAAATTTGGTGCTAACATTTTATAAAACAAAGGAGAGTTGAATGGTTATGAATCAACATTCTATAGTATTTTATCATAGTGACAACGCCTTTTGTAAGGATATATACAACATTTGTACAAATACAAAAATGCACTTGTTTGAATGTCAAAAAATTGACGTGCTGGCATATATTATGGAAAAAATAAAGCCCATGTATGTGGTTTTTGATACAAGCGTAAATTTTAATGCAAACATATTTAATGATTTCGAATGCAACAACAAAAGTTGTTATATTTATTTAATTGGAAAGAAATATTTAAATTTTTGCAACGAACACGTTTTTGTAGTTGATAACTATAAAATGTTAGAAAATGCCATAGGCAACCACTTTCGATGTTTTTCGAATCAGTTTTTTAATTTTGATATAACAGAAAGCAAATGTTATGCCATAATTCACAATGCGTTAAACACGCTTTGTTTTAAGTCAAAATACATTGGCTTTAAATACATTGGAGATTTAATATATGAATTGTACACAAACAGTTCAATATCAAACGGCAAGTGCAATGATACTTATAACAAACTTGCAAAAAGATACAATACAAACTCTTGCAATATTGAAAAATCGATAAGATTTTGTATTCAAAGAGCATTTGAAAATTGCCAAGAAAAAGCTTTATTTTTTAACATATCAAAAACAAGCAGGATACCATCAATTAAAGAATTGGCAAATTTTATTTTGGATAAGTTATATTTATCTTGTATAAGCGACACAACAAAAATAAATGCCTAAATATTATAACTTTGTTATTATTTGCAAGCACGTAAATTTAGTGTCCCCTAAACTGTGTTTGCTTGTAATATTGGCACCTTTAGTCATTTGATTAAAGGTGCTTGTCATTTTTTAACATGTAAGTTTAAAATTAAGCATATATAAACAAAATCATTTTTTAATTATTGTAAAATTATAATAAATTTGAGAATTTGCAACTAAAGACATTTTAACGTCAATTTTCCCACTCCCTTTAATGTTAAAAATTACAGCATTGGAAATGCACTCATAATTAACCTCAATTCCATTATAACAAACAACATTAATTTCACAAGTTATGTCAATATCTGGATTGTCATAAACTATACAGTTATAACTAAGTGGAACAGTTACAAAATTTTCATTTTTGTTAATTGTTAATATGCCATTATTAAAGTTTGCTTCATATTGGTCTAAAAATGATTGATTTATTTCTATTTCGAAATAATATTCTGGAACAGATTCTTTTAATACGCTAATTTTTACAGAAGATATCTTATTTGAAATAGAATCTTCAACCCAAAGCATAAACTCGCCTTCTTTTGTTGCGCAAAGCATATCATCTTTAATTTGCAAGCCCTCGTCAGCATAAATTTTACAATCACAAAGGGCATAAACGGGAGATATGTCTATTTTAATTTTTTCACTTTCACCAATTTTTAATGTTGTATTTTCAACCTTTAATGTTAAACTTTCAACAAGAATTTTATTTACACTTATCACATACTCTTCGCAATAATTTGAACCGTCTAGTGCCATAATTTTCATTGTGCACTCACCTTCTTGTAGCGCAAAAATTGTGTTGTTTTCAATTTTTGCTACATTTTGGTTGGACATGGTTATTGAAAACAATGGCAAGTTGTTTTCATTAACGCCAATTTTAAAAGATGTAGAATTATAAATGTTGTCCAAATTTGCCTGTTCACTTTTTTCATTATTAAACAAAAACAAATCTATATTATTACCATGGCTATTTTCAAATTCAACGTCAAACTTTTTTATGTATTCGTAACAATCTATTTCAAATTCCTCTTTATAATCTTCGCAACTAAAAATAAATTTTGTAGTGTCACAGCTTGACACAAAAAAAGTAAACAGCACAAAATTTGAATCTGTTTTAAAATAAGATAAATCAGCAATATTTTCAGTTGTAAAAATGTCAAATTCTTTTGCTTTTAAATCATTTGAATTAATTTGTAGATAGTATTTATTGCTTACAAAAATTTTATCAACACAATCAAAGGTATCATTTAATATTTGCATATTAACAGACATTTCTTTTTTCTTAACTGTTACTTTTACATATTTTTTTAAAGTTTTAAACTTAGTTAAAACATTGATAGTCAAAATACTTTCGCCCACATTATTTGCATAAATTTTGTTATCTTTAAAAAATATATTTGAATTGTTTACATCTATTTGTATTTTGTATTCCTCATCTTTTGGATTTACAATTTTTATATTAAAAACAACAGGTTCATCTGTTAAATACATAACCACTTCATTTGCACAATTTATTGAAATACTTGTGTGTGAATTTTCTTGTTGATTATCTTTATCTGCGTTAGCCTTATTTGTTTTTTGAATTAAAAATGCAGTGCAGGTAATAACTGCAACTAGTGCCACTGCCAAAATAGTTATAATCGTTATTTTAAAAGACTTTTTCACATGAATAAAATAACAAAATACGACAAAATAACCAATAATTTGATAAAATATGACAAAAAATATGTTTATCGCTCATATTGAATTAAGATTTTTTGCAATATGTATATACTAAAGTTATGGAATTTGGAAAAAGATTTAAAAAGTACAGACTTGAAAACAATATGACACAAGTTGAAGTTGCTAAACTAATTGGAATTGACCAAACAAATATAAGTAATTGGGAGAATGACAAAACTCGACCTGAATATGAAAATTTGATAAAACTGTCCCAAATCTATGATGTTTCTATAGATGAGTTATTAGGCGTAGATTAACTTTAATGCTTAAATATTGTTTGAAAAAAGTGTTTGGCTATGCCAAACACTTTTTATTAACTTTTACAATGTATAAAACGCTTTATAACACAAATAACTTTCGTAAACGTCTACCTTGCAACTAATTTCCCAAGGTGCGTGCATGTTAAGCAAAGGAACTCCCGCATCTATCACTTCCATACCATATCCAGCCATTATATATGCAATCGTTCCACCACCTCCAACATCAACCTTGCCCATTTCGGTGGCCTGATAAAAAACTTCTTTTTCGTCTAGAATCCTTCTTAATTTTGCAATAAATTCAGGGTTTGCGTCGTTTGCACCTTCCTTTCCTTTGCTTCCGGTATATTTATTAAACGAAATTCCTCTTGCAAGATGCGCATCTGTGTTTTCATTCATTGGAGTTGGATAGTTTGGGTCATATGCTGCTGTTACATCACTTGAAAGCATTCTGCTTTTATTTAATGCCCTACGCATAGTTAGTTCGTCATACTGCCCACATAAATTCATTATTTCAGCAATAGAATTTTCGTAAAACTTGCTATTCATAGCAGTTGCACCAACACTGCCAATTTCTTCTTTATCCACAAGTAAACACAATGATGTTGTCTTAGGTTTGTCCATTTCCAAAATTGCACAAAACGAAGTATATGCGCAAACTCTATCGTCTTGTCCGTATGCCATAATCATACTTCTATCCAAACCAAAATCCCTTGCTTTGCCACTTGGAACTATTTCCAATTCAGCAGAAAATAAATCTTTTTCATCTATTTTTTTTTCGCTTAAAATATTTAATATGTTTGCTTTTACCTTGTCTTTCTCTGCTTTTAAATAAGGCTTAGAGCCAACCAAAACATTTAAGTCTTCACCTTTAATTTCTAATTTTGCCTTCTCTTTTTCAAGATGTGGAAGCAAGTCGGATATTCCCAACACTGTGTCATTTTCATCTTCGCCTATCACAACCTTTATTTTAGTTCCGTCTTTTTTAACAACAGTTCCATGAAGTGCCAATGGCAATGCTGTCCATTGATATTTTTTAATTCCCCCATAATAATGCGTGTCAAACATGCACAGTTCGTTATTTTCGTACACTGGAGTTGCCTTTAAGTCTAATCTAGGACTGTCTATGTGTGAACCAATTATATTTAATCCTTTAACCATAGGTTCGCTTCCTATAACCATTAAAAGCATCGCTTTGCCCATATTTACAGAATAAACTTTGTCGCCTTGTTTTAATTTTGTATTTTCGGCTAAAGCTTTTTCTAAATTTATAAAGCCGTTTTTTTGTGCAAGGTTAGTAAAAAAATCTATACATTCCCTTTCTGTTTTGCAATTAGAAATAAAATCTTTATATGAATTACAAAACTTTTCCATTTTATCCAATTTTGATTGTGAATATTTTTCCCAAATATTTTGCATATTTCCTCCTTAAAGTATTTTGTCCAAATTCTTTAATAATAAAAACATTATATGAAATAAATAAAAAATATCAAATTAAATAAACACAAATAATCACATTCGTTTAATTTGATATTTTTATTAAAAGGTATTAATCGCTTCTTCTGGAGTTTAATAAGAAGAACAATACAAATCTTAAAAGTTGCAAAATAGAAACGACTATTGCGGCAACATAAGTCATCGCGGCAGCAGAGAGTACTTTTTTTGCGCCCTTTACTTCCATTTCGTCCACAAAGCCATTTGCAACCAACAATTTTAAAGCTCTTTTTGAAGCGTCTAACTCAACCGGCAAGGTGATTAATGAAAAAATTAAACTTATTGAAAAGAAACCTACACCAGCCCATAAAAACGCTTTTCCAACAATTCCACCAACATATGCAAAATCTAAAATTATTCCAATAAGAATTAACGGCCAAACAAAAGTTGAAATAACTCCACCCACAGTTGCAAGCACATTTCTTGCTTTTAGTGGCGCATACCCTTTTGCGTCTTGAATTGCATGGCCTGTTTCATGAGCCGCTACGCCCAAGGCTGCAATGCTAGTAGACTGAAAAACTTTAGCCGACAATGTTACCGTTTTTGTTTTGGGATTGTAATTGTCAACTAGTTCAGGATTTGAACTTTTAATCACTTCCACGTCATAAACACCTTCGTTTTCCAAAATCTTTTTTACAACATCGCTTGCACTATAACCTTTGCTAGATAAAACTTTATTATACTTTAAAAATGTAGAATTAACTTTTGCACTGGTGATAATTGCAAAAATCATTCCAGGAAGCAAAATGATTCCAAGCAATGTATATTGAAGATACTCTGGTGAAAATAAAATTAACATGTTTTTTCTCCTTAATAAAAATCATACTTGTTTACAAGCATAGTCCATGCTAAAACACTTTTTAAAAAAGATGCAACATACGTCAATTTTGCAGCTGACAGCACCTTTTTGGCACATTTTAACATTTCATCATCGCAATAGGCATATTTTTTTAATAATTTTATTGCATTTTCAGATGCTTCTTTTTCTATTTTTATTGTGCTTAATTTAGCCATAAGCCCAATTACTAACGTTATTATACTAAATCCAACAACAACTATCGATACTATTATATTAAAAAACAAACATACTATACCAATTAAAAGTAAAGGAAAAGTTAATTTGGATAATATATTGCTTGTAAGTTGTCTATTTGAAAAAGATTTCATTTTTTTTGGCGTGTCCCTATATTGAATTGCATGACCAAGCTCATGAGCACAAACAGCATAGGCAGATATATTACTAGCATTTGCAACGTTTTTAGAAAGTGAAATAATTCCCCTATAATAGTTGTCAGTTAAAATGCCATCTATAACATTTGTTTTAATTCTCCCATTAAATTCACCCATAGAAACTTTCTGAGCGAAGCGCAATGTATTATCAAAGTCTACAACCATTTTAGAATATTGATTATAGACAGCAATTAAATTTTGACCAGAATAATTGGCCACAGCCAGCCCAATAACAATAAATAATACAAAAACTCCAATTAATGAATATAGTATTATATTTATAATATCCATAAAAATATGATGCTACAAAAGGCAAAAAAAGTCAAATAATAAATTCCAAATAATTTTTGCTTGACAAAGAATAAGCCAAGTGCTAACCTATATTTGTTTGTGCGAGTGTGGCGGAATGGCAGACGCGCTTGTTTAAGGGGCAAGTTCGAAAGAGTATGGGTTCAAGTCCCGTCACTCGCACCAAAAAACCGATAAAAACTTCAAAATACTTTGTTTCTGCTTTGCTAGTCTAGACAATCATTTAGGAAACTAAACTCATGCCTAGCCTAACAAAGCGAGCCTCGTCTTTTATTGTTTTTATCGGTTTTTTTATAACTGCAACAACTTCTCGCAACCAAACGAAATTGCTTTACGGGTAAAGCATTTTGTCGCGACATTTTATTGATTATTTTTAAGTGTGCCGTTGCATTTTTTATGCCACTTAAACAAGCATTGTTGGGGTCTTTAAAAAGGACCAACATAAACTTTTTGAGGAAAGGAAAAGCCAAGCCAAAAAGCGATACAATTTGCTTTTATGCAAATTTGAACATTTTGCGAAGGTATATATTTTTTAATGAGGAATTTTAAAAAATAACATTTTTGTTTTTACTCGTCTATATTTTCTCTTCTAAATAATGGAGATTTAAAAAATTCTTCAAGAGATATTTCAAATCCTTCACATATGTTGTATAATGTTATGATTTTTACTGAGCCACTCCTTTTCTTTTTTATTGAAGTTAACGTACTTTGGGGAACACCACTCGCTTTATATAAATCATATTTTGTCATATTACGTTCAATACATAATTGTTCAATACGCAATATAATTGCATCTTGTATTTTCATTATTTCTCCTTTTTAGAGAATTATATGTAAAACGTAAAACAAAATACTGCTATGTTTAGCATTTGCTTGATTAAACTTAAAAAAATATTGTATATTAAAGTATGGTAATTAGTTTTTGTGGACATGGCGATATTTTTTATAGCGATGAAATATTAAATAAAATTATGTTTTATTTAAATAAAATTATAAAAAAGAATGATAATGTTAACTTTTATTTAGGTGGATATGGCAATTTTGACGAACTAGCAAGAATTGCTTGCACGCAATATAAAAAAAACAATCCCAATTCAAAATTGATTTATGTAACACCTTATGTCAATATTCCATCTTCAAAAATAGAATTTTTCAAAAAAAATTATGCCGAAATATTATATCCTTCTTTAGAATATGTACCTCATAAGTATGCAATTATTTATAGAAATTATTGGGTCGTCGAGCACTCAGACATAATAATTTCATATGTTAAATATTCTTGGGGAGGAGCCAACAAAACTATGTCTTACGCATTAAAACTAAATAAAATTGTTTTAGATTTGTTTAATTGATTGATATTTTGTATAGCATTTTTATCTTATATATGTTAAAGTATACAAAAATGTAGAAAAAAACAAAATTTTGTAAGTATTTTTAATATTATTTTGTGGATTTATTGACTTTTGGCTATTTTTAAGCATATGCTTCATTTTACCTTTCCTGATTATTTTTATTATAATAAATCTGATATCAAATTTTATTACGGAACAATTGCTTTAAGGGTAAAGCATTTTGTCGCGACTTTTTATTGGTTATTTTTAAGTGTGCCGTTGCATGTAGTTGCATTATGTATATTGTTATCTTCAGGCTTTGCACAAAATGCAAAAACACTCCCTTATTGACAAGAAAATTTTATTATGTTATGTTTATTTGGGTGTTATTTATGAAAAATTATGTAAAACTATTAACTGAGCAAGATGTTAAAAACTTTTTAAAACAAAATAATCTTGTTTTGTATGACGGATTATTTGATAAAAATGGAAATCCTTTAAAGTCCATTGAAAAGGAAAATGATTTTATCTTTGTAAGATGCAAACACATAAATAGAGAAACAAACAGCATAAAAGATAAAATTAGAAATATGGTTTTTAACGGTTTTCCTATAAGCTCTTTACTTTTTGAAACAAAATCGGTATATGATTTTATTTCAGATACTGAAATTATTTTCATGGAAAACTTCAGTCTTAGCAAAATAAATGCCTGCGAAAATGAAGAAAATATATATGACAAGCAATTAGCCGAATCTTATTATAATTACATGGCAAACAAATTTGGTGAAGAATACATAAATGATTATAAAAAGTACAAAAAACATTTAAAAGACAGAGAAAATGAAATGTCACTATAAACAAATTCCTTTGTTTTTTGCATAAAAAAATAACCACATTATGTGGTTATTTTTTAAACACGCGTGTTGAGTTTTACCCCCGGACCCATGCTTGTTGCAACAGCGACATTCTTAATATATTGCCCTTTTGCAGCAGCTGGCTTTGCTTTTATTATAGCATTTACAACAGTGTTGTAATTTTCTACAAGTTTATCAGTTCCAAAACTTACTTTTCCAATTACAACATGAACGTTGTTTGTTTTATCTAAACGATATTCAACTTTACCTGCTTTTACATCGTTTATTGCTTTTTTAACGTCCATAGTTACAGTTCCACTTTTTGGATTTGGCATTAACCCTTTTGGTCCTAATACTCTTGCTATTCTTCCAACAACTCCCATCATATCAGGTGTTGTTATACAAACATCAAAGTCCAACCAATTTTCAGATGCAATTTTTGCAACAACATCTTCTGCTCCAACGATATCGGCACCAGCCTCCTCTGCTTCTTTTGCCTTATCGCCTTTTGCAATAACTAATACTTTTACTTTTTTGCCTGTTCCATTTGGAAGTACAACAACCCCACGAACTTGTTGGTCTGCATTTCTGCCGTCTACTCCAAGTCTAATGTGCAACTCTACTGTTTCATCAAATTTGGCTTTAGCGCTGGTTGTTAAAAGGTTTATTCCCTCTTCAACGTCATATAATTTTGAATTGTCAATTTGATTTTTTATGCTAAGGTATCTTTTTCCTTGTTTCATTATTACCTCCTGTGGTGCTTTCGAGTTAAACTCTCCCACTATTCTTCAACAGTAACCCCCATGCTCTTTGCTGTTCCAACAATCATTTTCATTGCTTGTTCAACGCTCGAAACATTAAGGTCTGGCATCTTTGTTTCTGCTATTTCGCGAACTTGTGCCATTGTTAATTTGCCGACTTTTTGTTTGTTTGGTTTTCCAGAAGCAGTTTCTATGTTTAGCGCTTTTTTAATTAACACAGCTGCTGGTGGTGTTTTTAGTACGAAATCAAATGACCTATCCTGGTAAATTGATATCACTACTGGTATGATAAGTCCTGCTTGAGATGCTGTCTTATCATTAAATTCTTTGGTAAAAGCCGCAATGTTTATACCATGTGGTCCAAGAGATGAACCAACTGGTGGTCCTGGTGTGGCTTTACCTGCTGGCAATTGCAATTTTACGATTGCATTTATTTTTTTTGCTGGCATATAATAAATCCTCCTTTGTGGTATTATTGAAATGCATAAAAATTTACATTTCTCCCACTATTTATATTTTAACAAGGCTAACCTTGGTAAAATCCTTATACTTTTGCTTTTAATACTTGTGCATAATCCAAGTCTACTGGCGTTTCTCGCCCAAACATTTCAACGTTCACTTTGTACCTTGAATTTTGCTCATCTATGCTTGTTATGGTTCCAATCATTCCACTTAATGGTCCATCTATAACTTCAACCTTGTCGCCTACAGCCAAATCACTTTCTACAGTAATTCTTTCTAGGTGCATCCTTTGAACCTCTTCTGGAGTTAGTTCAAGTGGTCTTCCCTTTGGACCTGTAAAGCCTGTTACACCTCTAGTTCTTGTAACGTTGTGCCAAATGTCGTCGCCGTATATCATTTTTACAAGCAAATATCCGGGCATTGTCTTTCTTTGTGTTAATTTCTTTTTGCCATTCTTTTCAACAATTACGTTTTCCATTGGGATAACTATGTCAAAAATTCTATCCTGAAGCCCGTATTTTACTGTCATGGTTTCAAGATTTTCTTTTGCAACATTTTCATATCCCGAATATGTGTGCAACACGTACCATTTTGCTTCTAAATTTTCCATAAACTCTCCTATACTGCAATGCTTGACGTGAGCATTTCAAACAACCACGCCAACAATCTATCTATTCCAAATAACACAAGCCCAAAAACCAACACAACAGTTAAAACAACTCCCGTCTTTTTTACAACCACTTTAAAAGATGGCCATGTAACTTTTTTTAATTCAGAAGTAGTTTCCTTTACTTTTTTTACAAGTTTTGGAGTTGATTTTTCTTTTTTAGGTTTTTTGTTTTTTTGCTTTGATAGAGCGTCTTTTTTTGCTTGAGTTTTTAATTTTTTATCTGCCTTCTCTGCATTTTTCAACTGATTTTGAGTTGTTTTTTCATCAGTTGTTTCTGTGGCGCTTGCAATCAAATAAACATTGCTTACATCATTTGTTTTTGATTGGATATTGTTATTTTTAGAATTGGTAAGTTTTTTCTTTTTTTTGTTCGACATTTCTTACTCCTTACTTTGTTTCTTTATGAAGTGTTCGTTTATTGCATCTAGGACAAAATTTAGATATTTCTATTCTATCTGGTTGACTTCTTTTGTTTTTGCTTGTTGAATAATTTCTTTCTTTACATTCTGTGCAAGCAAGTGTAACTAGAGTTCTTGTTGGATTTGCCATATTTATCTTTCTCCTTAAAAATTTTACTTAAAAAATACACCCCAATTTAGAAGTGCATAAGTATGCTAACACATCTTACAGATGTTGTCAACTATAATTTAATATTTTTTATGTTTAAAGTATACTTATAGTCTTGACAATGTTTTTGTTATTATATAAAATTTAACTATGGAAAACTTAGAAAAAAGTGTTTTAAATCAAAGCGACTTAGCAAATGACGAAATTAAATTAGAACAACAGCAAACTGAAATTCAAAGTGTGGACGTTTATAACGCTCTTAATCTTTACAATGAAGAGTTGGGAAAAAGTTACAAAAAAAATGGCTTTAATCCTTTTGACGACAATTTCGTTTTAACTGAAGAATTTACTAACGACATTTTAGAAAATAAAAAGCAAAAAGTTGAAGTGTTTATAGAAAGTTTTTTAGAACAATCAAACAAAGAGGTTTCAAAACACTTTGAACATGCCCTAGCAAATGGCAATGTGTTGCTTAGCAGTTTATATAATGAACTCAATTTTGCAAATGACAAAGACAAAAAACAAATACAAAAAGCCATTATTTTTTTAAAAAATAGAAATGAACTTTTAAAAATTAGCATTAAAAAATTAAAAAACAAAGACGCAAACGCTTTGAAAATGTACTTGGAATTATTTGGATTGGACAGCGAACTTAGTGAACTTTTAAAAGATACATTCAATGAAAATGCAAATAATCAAATAATAATTCAAAATATGCTAAAAGCATGCCATTATAGAGCATGCAGAGTTTATGTAAAATCTCCAAAAATTAAGATTGAAAACATTGAGCATACAATTCCTACACAATCTCAAACATCAAAACAAACAAAAATTGAACAACCTATTAAACAAGTTGAAAAGCAAATTCCTAAAATTAAAGAACAGCCAAAACAATCGCCAACAATAAAACATGAACAAAAAAGCGAACAAGAACTTACTCAATAAAACAGGTGTCAACCTGTTTTTTTAAAGTTATCATTTATTAATTGTATTTATGCACACAACAAATTGCTATTTGACAAACAAAACTGGTGTTTTGATAAATTTAAAGCATCAATATCATTTGCATAAAATTTGTTATAAATAAATAAAACAAAATACATTTTGATGCATATAAAAAATTGGAGTTAATTTTATTTTTTTTATATTTAAACTACCACAACAAAATTTATTAGCGTTGTTTTAAAATTATTTTCAAATAAAAAAATGCCATTATTTTTTAAAATTAATTTTAAAATTTCAAAAAATTACAAAAAATGTTATAATCTAAAAAATAATCTTTTCTCTTAATAAAAGAATTTTTCAAAATAATATAAAAAATCTTGCAAAGTAATAACTATAAATTTAAAATATAAACATAATTAAATTTACAGTTTTGTTCCATTATTTTTTATTGTTTAATTGGTGTGTTTTTTGGTTTGGCATTAAATAATAAGAACAAAAGTTACATGGAATATTGTTTGTTAAATATATTAAAAAGCACAACAAGGAGATTTAAGTATGATACAAATTTTTAACATTGAAAAAAATTATCAAGCCGGTGACAATACAGTTAAAGCCCTTAAGGGAATTAGCATAAATTTCAGGGAAAACGAATTTGTGTCAATTTTGGGTCAAAGTGGATGTGGGAAAACAACCCTTTTAAATGTTTTGGGTGGACTTGATAGATATGATGCTGGCGAAATTATAATAAATGGTAAATCCACAAAAGAGTTTAAAGATAAAGATTGGGACTCATATAGAAATCATTATATTGGTTTTATTTTTCAGTCATACAATCTCATTCCTCATCTGTCCGTTTTAGAAAATGTTGAAATTGCGCTCTCCTTAGCCGGTGCAAATAAAAAAGAAAAACGCGAAAAAGCAATAAATGCCTTAAATAGAGTTGGCTTAGGTAGTGAAATACATAAAAAACCAAATCAACTAAGTGGTGGGCAAATGCAAAGAGTTGCCATCGCCAGAGCGATTGTTAACAACCCTAAAATTATATTAGCCGATGAGCCAACTGGCGCACTTGACAGCGAAACAAGCGTTTCTATTATGAACCTTTTAAAAGAAATTGCCGGCGATCACTTGATAATTATGGTTACCCACAACGAAAAACTTGCAAATACTTATTCGTCTAGAATTGTAAGTTTACTTGACGGAAAAATTGTAAATGACACAAACCCATATACACCAAATAAAAATGAGTTGATTAAACAAAAGAAAAACAAGAGCCTTAAAAACAAAAAAGCAAAGGAACAAAATACAAAAGTAAAAACTCACATGGGATTTTTTACTGCAATTAATCTGTCTTTAAAAAATTTACTAACAAAAAAAGGACGAACATTTTTAACAAGTTTTGCTGGAAGCATTGGAATAATTGGAATTGCCCTAATTCTCGCCGTTTCAAATGGTTTTACAGGCTATATTAACAAATTACAAAGCGATACACTGTCTGGATATCCAATAACAATAAGCACTTTTACAGTGGATACAGAATCCATTCAAAATGCCCTGAGTGGGCTTTCAAACAATGAAAATCAAAATTCCCCAAATCCCAACGAAATACAAATTAACGACCCAATGATTACGGATTATTCTAAATTCGCAAAATATAATTTTATAAGCCCAACTTTTGTTGATTATATAAAGGATTTTGAAGAAATTGACAAAACGCTTCCCCCTCAAGAACAAGCCTTAAATAATGTTCAATATTCATACGCATCACCTTTAAACATATTGACAAAAAACGGAAATAACATTGTTAAAGTAAATACACAAATAACTTCAAATCCACTTTTGGGTTCAGAAAGTTCAGCTTTTTTGGAAGGGCTTAGCAACGACGATTTTGTACTTTCTCAATACGATGTAATTTACGGACATTATCCACAAAATACAAATGAAGTAGCATTGGTGATATCCAAGAACAATTCAATAACAAAAGACCTTGCAAATTCTTTGGGAATTAACTTAACTTTTAATGAAGAAACTGGAGAATACGAACCTATTAATTTCTCCAACATAGCAGGAGAAAATGGAAAAGAATACAAAGTTCTTTTAAACGATTTATATTACACTCCTGTGTATGACGGAGATACCATTAAAGAATTTAAAGAACTAAATTTAGATGATTCTGCCTTAACCGAACAGGATAAATTGAACATATACAACAATCAATCGAACATAACTTTAAAAATTTCGTGCATATTGAAAATAAAAGATGATAGTCCACTTGAATTGTATGACTCTGGAATTGTTTATAACCCAAAACTAACAGAAGAAATAAGCAAGTTAAATCAAAATTCTTTAATTGTTGAACAAACTAGAAATACAGGAACCTTTTTTAAAGAATACAACATAAATATATCTGCAGGTTCTTTTAATAAAACAGAAACTGCCAACAATGTAACAGAAGCAAAATTAAGAATAAAAATACTTTTCAATTACGATTTAACAGATGAACAAGCCATTGAATATGGACTTCAAGGACTTGGTTGCTCTGCTATTCCAACATCTATAAAACTATATCCAAAAAATTTTGAAGGCAAAGATAAAATATCGGAACTGCTTGAAGATTGGAACAATTCATCAAATGGTGAAAACAATAAAATATTTGCCACAGATGCAACAAAATTCTTGTCTGACACCATGGGCCAAATGGTAAATATAATAAGTTATGTCTTAATAGCATTTGCTTCCATAAGCTTAGTTGTTTCATCAATAATGATAGCCATTATCACTTATGTTTCAGTAATTGAAAGAACAAAAGAAATAGGCGTATTAAGAGCGTTGGGTGCAAGGAAAAAAGATATTTCTAGAGTGTTTAATGCCGAAACTTTAATAATAGGCTTTTTGTCTGGATTTATAGGCATTATTACAAGTTGGCTTTTAACATTCCCTATAAGCGCTTTAATTAAAAAGCTAGCTGGTGGAGCAATAACTTCTAACTTGGCAGTTCTTAATATTTTAAACGCAATTATTTTAATTTTTGTTAGCGTTTTTCTAACCTTAATTGCTGGATATATCCCTTCAAAAATTGCGGCAAAAAAAGACCCCGTTAAAGCGCTTAGAACCGAGTGATTTAACAAAAAAGGAAAATTTTGGAAAATATAATTTTAGTAGATATAAACGACAATGAAATAGGACACATGGAAAAGCTTAAAGCTCACAAAAAACCAGTTTTACACAGAGCATTTTCAGTTTTTATAATCAATAAAAACAAAATGCTAATTCAAAAAAGAGCTTTAAAAAAATATCACAGTGGTGGACTTTGGGCAAATGCATGTTGCTCTCATCAACGATACAATATAAGTTTTGAACAAAGCGTTAAAGACAGATTGTATTTTGAACTAGGCTTAAAAAATTTAAAGTGCAAAGAAATTTTTTCATTTATATACATGTCCAAATTCCAAAATGGATATTATGAATATGAATACGATCATGTTTTAATTGCATCTTGTAATACAAAACAAATAAATTTTAACTTAGATGAAATTTGCAAAACAAAATGGATTAATATAAAAAAATTAAAACAAAAACTTCAAAAAAATCCAACTAAATTTGCTCCTTGGTTTTTAATATCTGCTCCTAAAGTAATCAATTACATAGAATCAAAAAAAGCCTAAAATTAGGCTTTTTTTAATTTTCATCATTTAACTTCAGCATTACACTGCCTTGCTTTGCCTTACAAAGTGGACAAACTTCCCATGGCTCTTTCCCCTCTGCCTCATATCCACAATCAGCACATTTCCACTTTACTTTATGTGGTTTTTTGTAAAGTGTGCCATTTTTTAGTTGAGTGTACAAATCTTTTAATAATTTTTTGTGACAACTCTCAACTTGAATTATATCTTCATACAATTTTGCAATTTCTTCAAAGCCTTCCTCTCTTGCTTCTTGCATATATTGTGGATATATTACCTCTTCTTCAAGTTGCTCGTCTTCGCTTGCCAATCTTAAATTTTCAACCAAATCCCATTTTTCTTTAAATGGATACCCACTTGAAATGTCAATGTTTTCAATGGTCTCTTTGCTTGCCTGTTGAATAAATGTGTAAAACATTCTTGCATGGTTAAATTCATTATACACTAAACTGTCAATCATTTTTGCAAGTTCTTTGTATCCTTGCATTCTGGCTCCGTATTCTATAAACTTATATCTAATGTGCGCCTGACATTCGCCAGCATAAGATTTTGCTAAATTTTTAAAAGTTTTACTTTCTAATAATTTCATACTTACCCCCTTATGTATTTTGTATATTTTTTTTGTTTTTATACATAATTATATTGTGCTAATAGATAGCAAGCTTGCAAATTTAAAAAAAATTAAAAAAAATTAAAAAAATTGGCACTCTTTTGTTGACATTGCTAGCAAATGGTGTTAAAATTTGCTTGTATTTAAAAATACAGGAGGTATTAAAATGAAAATTTATAACAATAGAGAAAATGAAATGGCAACAAGGAACAGACATGATTTTGACTTGTTTGATCCTTTTAAAGATTTTTTTGGATTTATGCCAATCCCAGAACCTGAAAGAGAAAAGGAAGTTAAAAATCTTATGCGAACAGATGTTAAAGAACTTGAAAATGGATATGAGCTAGAAATAGATTTGCCTGGCTATGACAAAAAAGACATATCATTAGATTTAAACAATGGCTATTTAACAATCTGTGCAAATAAGCATGAAAAAATTGAAGAACAAGACAAAAAGCACAAATACATTAGAAAAGAAAGATATTTTGGAAGTTTGTCAAGAAGTTTTTATGTTGGCGACATTAAAGAAGAAGATGTATCTGCAAAATTAGAAAACGGGACATTACTTATAACTCTTCCAAAAGAAAATACGACAAACGAAAAAAAGCGCATAGAAATAAAATAATGCGCTCTGCATAAATATCTTCTCCCATAAGCCCACTACAAGTGGGCTTTTTTTAATCTTTTACATGCTTCAATAATGTCCTTTCGTCTGCCAAATGCGGAAAATCTAAAAAAACCTTCTCCTGCACTTCCAAATCCAACACCGGGAATTCCAACAATTTGACATTGTGTTAAAAGAATATCAAAAAATTCCCATGAAGTGTATTTGTTTGGACACTTAAACCAAACATATGGAGTGTGTTGACTACTATATGTTTCAATGCCTACTTCCTTTAAATTTTTTAACAGTATTTTTAAATTCTTTTTATAGTAATCTATGTTTTTCTTACACTCTTTAAATCCCTCTTCACTTAATGCATATTCTGCACCTTTTTGAATTAAATATGGGACGCCGTTAAATTTGGTACACTGTCTCCTCTCCCACATATTATTCAATGACTGGTTTCCAATTTTTAATTCTGTTGGAACAACTGTCCAACTGCACCTTAAATTTGTAAAACCAGCCATTTTAGAAAAACTCGCTATTTCCACTGCACATTTTTTTGCACCTGGAATTTCATATATAAAGTGAGGAAATTTTACATCATCTATAAAACTTTCATATGCACAGTCAAAAATGATAATGGACTTTGTTTTTAAAGCAAAATCTACCCACTGCTTTAATTGATTTTTACTAAAAACTGTTCCCGTTGGGTTGTTTGGGGAACACAAATATATTAAATAACTTTTTTTATTTAAGTTTTTTGGGTTTAAGACAAAATCATTTTGCACACTAGCACTTTCAAGGATTATTGAGTTGCCTTGCAAAAAATTACTGTCAAAGTATGCTGGATAAGTGGGGTTTGCTATAACTGTTGTGTTTTTGTTAAATAAATCTAATATGTTTGTAACATCACAACATGCGCCATTACTAACAAACACGTCTTTTCTATTTAATTCAACATTTCGTCTTTTGTAATATTTTATTATTTGGTCTTTTAAAAAGTCGTATCCGTTCTCTGGTGGGTATCCTTTAAATGTGCTTCTATGCGTTTGCTCGGCAAGTGCCTTTTCCATTACTTTTACAAGATTTTTGCCTAATGGCAAAGTGACATCACCAATTCCCAAATCTATAATCTTTGCTTTTTGATTTTCTTTTAAATATTTGTCTTTTTTATTGCTTATTTCAGTGAATATGTAATTTTTTTTTATTTTTTGGTAATTTTTATTTATTTTTAGCATGTTAAAATTCTCCTTTAAACACATAATTGCACTTGCCTAGCATTGCCAAAGATGCGTTTTTATTAAATATAATTTTTAAAAATCCTCCGTCTAGTTCAACATTTATGTTATTCAAAACATTTTCAAATAAAAATTTATATGCAAATGCACTGGCACATGCACCACTTCCACAGGCAAGTGTTATTCCACTACCTCTTTCGTATACTTTAATTTTAATTGACGTGTCATTTATAATTTTAACAAATTCAACATTTATTCCATCTTGAAACAGTTTTTTGTTTATGTACTCTGCAACTTTTTTATAATCAAAATTAAAATCATCAACAAATATAACGCAGTGCTTATTTCCAATGTCAAAAATATTCAACTTGTAGTTTTTGTTTAGTATTTGTTCTGTTTTGCTATACTCATACTCGCATTTTCCCATGTTTACACAAACTATGGCTTTTTTCCCATTTGAACTGATTATTTTTGTTTTTAAAAGTTTTTTCCCACTTTGTATCAAAGGATTTTTAATTTTATATTTTTTAAATAAATAATATGCGACACATCTAGTTGCGTTTCCACACAAATTTGCTTTTGAGCCATCTTTGTTGTATATCTCCATTTTTGCATCGCAATTTTGTCCTTTTAAAATTACAATTAGCCCATCAGCTCCTACTCCAAAATTTCTTTTACAAATAATTTTTGCTAGTTCTTTATAATTTAAATAGTTTTGATTTTGCACGCTATCTATAAATATATAATCATTTCCCAAGCCATGCATTTTAAAAAATTTAATCATATATTTATATATTATCTCCACATCAAAATGTTTAATTTTATATTGATTATTATAAGTTGACTATGAAATTGTATTTGGTATATCCTTTTTAACAAGAGGACTATATGACATCGAAAAGGGATAAAATATTTACTCATTCAAAAAACATAGCAATGATTATTTTGGGTTGTATTATAATGGGAAGCTCATACAATCTGTTTTATAGGCAAAATAACATTCTTTTGGGTGGGTTTAGTGGTATAGCAGCTGTAATTTCTTATTTGTTGGAAAAGGTAAACATTTATTTATCTATTTCTGTCGTTTATTTTTTAATGAATATTATTATTTTTGTTTTTGCAGCAAAAGTTTTGGGTAAAGTGTTTGCTTTTTATACGGTTATTGGAATTGTTGCTTATTCTTTGTTTTTAGAAGTTTGCCAATTCCCAACTGCAAGCAACGATTTATTACTAAGCAGTATTTATGGAGGTGTGATAGACGGATTTGGCATAGGATTAGTTGTTCGATTTGGTGGCAGTACTGGTGGAGGAGACATGCTTGGTTGCGTTATTAATTTTAAAAGACCAAAAATATCTGTTGGTTGGGTAACAATTTTTGTAAACGCTTTTGTAATAATTTTATCTATTATAGTTTATGGAATAAATTTGTCTTTGTATGCTTTAATTGCTGTTTTGCTTGCAGGAAAAACTGCCGACATTATAACCGAAGGTCCAAAGTCTGTTAGGGCTTTTTACATAATATCATCCAAATCGGACAAAATTTGCTATCAACTTATTAAACAACTAGACAGAGGTGTAACTTCTTTTGAAGCGTATGGTAAGTACACAGGAAAACATTTAGAAGTAATATTATGCTTAGTTAATGCACATCAAGTACATTCATTAAAAAACATTGTCACAGAAATTGATTCTAAAGCTTTTTTGTTTTCTGTTTCTGTAAAAGAAGCACTTGGAGAAGGGTTTTTAAAACTCAATCCAGTAAAAACTGTTTCAAAGTTAAAAAACAAAAAAAGTGCAATATTAAAACTAAAGTCTACAAAATTTGTTTTATATAACCTTTCGTCTACAACGCTCATAAAAACAAAACTTTTTTCAAACAAAAAAAATTAAGCCATATTTGGTAAAAAAATAAAACTTAAAATTTTAGTTTAAAACACAAAAAACGCAAAGCGATTGCTTTGCGTTTTAACTGGTTGCGGGAGTTAGATTTGAACTAACGACCTTCGGGTTATGAGCCCGACGAGCTACCTAGCTGCTCTATCCCGCGATATTAAATATGCTTTTATTGTATGTTTGTGGCACTAGTATAACTTTATAAAACAAATTTGTCAACACTTTTTAAACATAACAATCTATAAGCATAACAACTTCTTTAGGATTTTTTTTGCAAACATCTTCATACTTGGTTGCTTGCTCTATTTCCAAATCGTACTTTTTTACATAACTACAATAAACTCTTAAACTTTCCTTTGCAAACATATATGTTTCTTCCATTGTTTCTCCCTCTGTTGCCATATTTAAGTCCGGAAACAAAACAACATACTTGTCTTCTTTTTTATAAAAAATTGCCGGAAACACATATTGCTTCATAATCTCTCCTAAATCGTGTTACAAAAGTATGTTATCATATTTTTCTATCATATTCAAAACATTTTTCTTTATTTTTAAAAAAAGTTCAAATTTCTTTGAACTTTTGAATTTTCTTATGTGAAAATATATCGCCTTTTATTTTAAAGAGATATTTCGTTTTCATTTTTAATCTTTTTAAGATGTTGAGTAACAACATTATCTCCCATAACAAGTATGGACTTTTTTCCATTTACTTCTATTTCTTTTTTAAATTCCCATTTGTTCATTTAAGTCCTCCGATTATATGTTTGTTTTGATATTTCGTTATTAGAATAGCACACTTTTTTTTATTTGTCTATACCCAATTTAATTTTTTTTACTTTTTTATTTAAGGATTGTAATTGCTTGGATAATCTTTTTGTATTTTTTTAGCAACATTTTCTTCATTTACCAAACTTTCTTCTTGAGGAGGAATAAAGTTAACTGTGTTTGGAGGCAATGTTATACCCTCTGTAACTTCCTCTGTTCCCTCTATAATTATTCCTTCTTGAGGTTGATATGTTTCATCTCTAATAAGCTCACTTTCAATTAACACGCCGTCTTTATATCTATCTATATATCCCTTGGCTTTATATCCCTCCCGTGGATATTTTAATCTTAAATATTCACCTTTATATGTGACCTTGTTTGAATATTGTCCATCTGTATCTGGAACAATCCTATCTCCTGGATGTGGTATTGCCCCTAAAAATTCCACCCTTCTTTGAACATATTCGTTTTCGGCAAATGGTTTGCCATAAACTTCAACATAAACATTTTCATCGTCTGCTGATGTTTTTATATAAAGATTTGCATCGGTGTTGTTTTTAAATTTTAAATCTGAATATCCTTCGCTTACCATTGCGTCAAACGCCAACCATACATAAGACGCTGGAAGTGTGTGTTTATTTACTTCCAAAATTTCAACATCTGCATTTAATAAAGCATTGTATAACGTAGTTGATGCTTGACATACTCCCCCACCTGTTCCTTCCACGTATACGCCATTTAATATCACATTGGCCTTTTTGTATCCATTCTCTGCAGTTCTTGAACCCGTTGTTTCATTAAACGATACCTCTTGTTGAGGTGTTATAACCATTCCGTTAAATGCTTCTAGTGCATGTTTAACATTGTGTTTTCTATCCTCGCTTGAACTTGAATAATTGGTTGAAAAGCTTCCCCTTTTTGCAACTGTTTTCTCTAAGTCTATTTTAAGCACATTTGGAATTACTTCAATCATTGGCACTTCTACATCTATTTTAACAGAATTAAGCAATTTTTCATCAATAATTGTTTTAAGGGCTTCTTGGTCAACAACTTCACCATATTGCTCTTGCGTAAACACAAGTGGGTTTTCTTTTGTTACATCAAAATTCAGTTTTGCATCAACAGCCGGAATGTCTATCTCGTTAGATAAATTTTTTATTTTTTCTTCCAAGCCGGTGAGTATTTCACCATAAGATATGTTGAATGTGGTATCTCCATTAAGTTTGTTTAGTTTTGCTTTTTTTTCAATTAAATTGCCTTCATTAAAATAATTAAAAACACTTTCTACATAAGGCATTATTTGATTGTCTATTTCAAAGTCTTTGCCTGTCCATGTCCATGTTTTGTCATTGTGATGTAAATTAATAACTATTTCTTTTCTATAATCCATCATCTTTGTTGCAACAATGTTTTGAGCCTGCTGTTTGCTTAAACCACCAACATCTATGCCGTTTATAGTGGTTCCTTCTTTAAATTTATTGTTTAAAAACAAAACATCCTTAAACACATAATAGCCATAGCCTAAAACGCCTAAAGCCAAAACAAAAACTACGCTTACAACTAAAAAAATTTTTCTTCTTTTTTTCATAACTTTTCCTTTTTTGTATTATTTGTTTAATAAACTAAAATATACAAATTTTTGTATTGACTTGCATAGTTTTATATTGTAAACTAACCGCGAGGAGTGTTTATGCAACAAGTACAACTTAAAGACTATTTTATTTTTGTAGATTCAAATTCAATAAACAGTGTAGACAAACAAATATTATTGAAAAAAAACATTAATAATAATTATTGCGTAATAATTGACCTTAATTATTACAATTCGCTAGAGCCATTAATAAAAATTCTTAACAAAGTTATTTCAACCAAAATTGATTTATCTCGTTTTACATTTTGCATTCAAGCCAAAGGCAAACACTTTGATAAAAATGAACAAAGCGTTTTAAAAAACTTTGAAACAACTTTAAAAATGAATGGAAAAGAAATGTATTTTAAAATTCAAAACACCTTGTTGTCTTTTGATGAATTGTATAACGAAACTTTGTTTTTTGACGAAATGCAATCAACTGTTAAATCTGCAAATTTGTCTGAATTAGAACAATTTTTGTTTTGCTATAAAGCCCTATGTGAAAATTTTGAAAAAACAAACACAACCATTGAAAATTTAAATTTATTTGTTTCTTATGATGCAAAAATGTTAAAACTTGTATTGGATAAATTAAACAATAAGAATATTAAAACATACATATGCAACTGCAAACAATATGAAACGGATAACAAATACGCATCAAATTGTCAGTTCAATGTTGTGTATTTAAAAGATGATAAATACAACTTAAAAGGATTGTATGTTCTAGATTTGGCAAAGGATGCAAAAACAAGTAAAAAAGAAACCTTTTCACTGAGTAGTTGTTTAATTCCTTTTGATGATTTGCATCTTTGTTTTAACAAATCTTATTATCCAATGCCAGACAATCCTTTTGAATATTTGTTATTAGATGAAAAGCCACAAAAAATTTATGCACATGTAAATGAAAAAGTTAGAAAGTTTTTAACAAATTTAAATTTTTTTGATATGCAACAAACTCGAGAAGATTTTAAAAATAAATTGTTGGAAAAATACAAGGAAAAGAACGAAGACAAGTATTATGACCTTTGTAAAAAATTTAAAAGTTGTCCTTTTGAAGGAAGATATTTGGAATATGTGTTTTTAAAATATTGTTGCAATAAAATTAAAAAAGAATCCACACCAATAAAGTATGAAGATTTTTTAAATGCGCTTTGGCATATTTATGCACTTGAAAAATTAAATCCAATACAAATTAAAGAAAAAATAAAAAACATTACAAAAACAAGTAAAGAGCAATCATATTTAAATTATTTAAGAGGTTCACAAAACGCATTTGCAAAACTTGCATATGCCGAACATGACAATAACGTAGATTTTCAAAAACAAATAAAATCTATGAAGCAAAAAAACAAACTCAACAAAGGTAAAGAAAAAGAATAACTCCAAATCGAGTTATTTTTTATTTATATAAAACACTTGCAAAGAAAAATAAGGTGTGATAATATTATTTAGCAATGTAAATATTGCCTTGCTCGTTTGAGCCGTTAGACCAAAAGGAGGTATTATGAAGTACGAATTGTTATATATCATTTCGCAAGATGCTAATGATGAACAAAAAGAAATGTTAATCAACAAATTCAGCAAAATGGTAGAAGATAAGGGTGGCAACGTTCTTTCTTTAGAGAAAATTGGAACAAAAAAATTTGCATATCCTATCAACTTCAAACATGAAGGTTACTATGTTTTAATGACTTTTGAAGCAAAGCCAGAAGTTGTTGAAGAAATGAATAAACTTATGAACATAACAGAACATATCGTAAGACAAATGTTTGTTAGAAAATAATAAGGAGAAAACATGAACAAAGTTTTTTTAATTGGCAATTTAACAAAAGACCCAGAACTTGCAACAACAAATAGTGGTGTTTCTGTTTGCAGATTTACTCTTGCCGTGACAAGAAATTTTTCAAATGCCGAAGGCGAAAGAGATGCAGACTTTTTAAACATAATTGTTTGGAGAGGTCAAGCCGAAAATTGCCATAAATATTTAAGGAAAGGTTCAAAATGTGCAGTTGTTGGCTCCGTTCAAACTAGAAGTTACGATGCACAAGATGGAACAAAACGCTATGTAACAGAAATAATAGCAGAAAATGTTGAATTTTTAAATTCAAGAAACAGTGGCGAAGGTCAAGAAAAACTTGAAGAGAAAAAGGATGTCGCAGAACTAGAACCAATAGACGACGACTCTCTTCCATTTTAAATAAAAGGAGAATATCATGGCAGAATTAGAACAAGAAGTTTTAAAAACAGAAAAAGAAACAGTTGTTGAAAAAACTAAAAAATACAAAAAGCCTGTATCTAAAAAGAAAGTATGTCCTTTTTGCACAGATAAATCAAACATTATTGATTATAAAGACGGAAATAAATTAAAAAGATTTATAACAGAAAATGGAAAAATTCTTCCAAGAAGACAAACCGGAGTTTGTGCAAAACACCAAAGAGAACTTTCAAACGCAATAAAGCGTGCTAGAATTATGGCAATTCTTCCATTTAAAGGCGAATAAAAAAAACCAGCGAAATGCTGGTTTTTTATTGTCTTTCTTTAAATAAATTTTCAATATATAAAATATAACTATTTCGCAAAAAAAATTAAAAACTAAAATGGCCTGTTTTTGTTTTTAAAAACAATTTAATATTATATAATAGTAAATAGTAAAGGAGTAAAATATGCAAAAAGTTAATCAAAACATTGGCAAATATGTTGCTTTAGTTACTGCCCTATTAGTTGTAATAGTTGCAGCAGTATTTATTATATTAATGCCAAAGCGCCAAAATCCATCAGCGATTATGGAAATGAATGTTAATCCAAATGTTCAATTTTTGCTTGACCAAAACAACAAAGTAATGCAAGTAAATTATTTAAATGATGATGCACAAACGTTACTAAAAAATACATCTTTTAAAGGGAAAACGGCTCAGCAAGCAGCGCAGCTTTTTGTTAAATTATCAACCGAAGCTGGATATATTGAAGTTTCAACATCAGGCACAAGAGTTGAGGTTTATTTAAGTTACGACAATGTGCAAACATATCAAAATTTAAAAGAAAACATAGTAAATAAAATAAACAAATATTTTGACGATAATGGAATTATTGCAGGTGCAGTTGTTGAAATTTCAAACGACATTAAAACAGCATCACAAAAGATTGGTTTAACTACTCAGGAAACATTAAATAAAACATCTCAGGAATTATTGACACTTTACAATCAAACATCACAAAAATTAAAAAATGTTGCATTGTGTTATCACAGCGAATTGTTACAGTATATTGAAGATTTAAAAAACACAACTTTTAAAAGCCTTACAGAATTGGAAGAAAATATAGAAAATTTAAACGAACAAATTAAAGATAGCAATTTAAACGAAAGTCTTAAACAAGAATTGCAAAAACAACTTGATACTATCAAAACAGAATACGATAAAATAGTTGAAGAATTTAACAAATATATTCAAGACAAAATTGACGAACTAAAAAATAAGAGCGAAGAAATATATAATCAAGCACACAAGCAACTTCAACAACATAAACAAAATTGCAAACAACTTATAGAGCAACATAAACAATATTTTGAACAGCACAAAGAAGATGTAAAAACAGCAATAGAAGAATACAGAGAAAGTTTGTTAGCATAATAAAACGCACTGATTTCAGTGCGTTTTTAAAATTTAAAGAGCAAAATCGTTTTTTTTAAAAAATTTAAAACACTAATTTATTCTTTGTCCTTATTTTTCCAACCAATTTTTTTCTTTACACTTGGATGAAACAAAATAACAAATGGAGAAAAAACCAACATGCTGATTAACAAAATTGCAAATATTGTTCCCAATGACATATATTACCTCCATCAATAATTTTCACAAATCAGTATAAACTAAAACTTATAATTTGTCAATATTCAAATTTCAATATATAATCTTTTAAAAAATATTGACATATAAAACAATATTATGATACTATTTTTATGCTGTTAAAATAAAAAAGTTAATTTTAATTAGTAAAATTAATTAAAATAAATTTTTAAACAGTTTAAAATTTAAGTTAATAAGGCTTTGGCTAAAAACTTGCCACTGGTAACTTTTCTTAACGCGTCGCCCCCTACTTTAAAGGTAGCAGGGTCGCCCTAAATAAGGAAAGTAAAAAAACAACTTAATATTTACATGGAGAAGTACCCAAGTGGTCGAAGGG
>ERZ1643251.678-NODE-678-length-45351-cov-9.968938_pt1 | contig 45351 bp, 44 predicted proteins | sample MGYA00579261_ERZ1643251 | MGnify/ENA primary metagenome ERZ1643251 (study PRJEB29033, sample SAMEA4952267) | chicken gut metagenome | biome: Broiler Chicken; feature: Gastrointestinal Tract; material: Caecum | place: Ireland | collected 2018 | study: Broiler... | reverse complement strand
GTTGGTGGCTCAGAAATTCATGAGCGCCTGGCTCACTTTTTCATTGACTTTTACACTTGAGCGTTTACCACACAGAATAAAATCTTGCCAGAGCAGAGAAATATATGTTATATTTAATAAAACAGTTGTTCTCTTCGGGGAACCCCTCTGGAGGGCATCTGTCGGCCAGAGGGGAGGCATTATTAGATCTCCTCTGGTACATGATAGAGGAGGTCTTTTTCTATGAATATTTTAAAAAAAGCGATTTCCCCTACTCTAGTTTTGTCCCTGCTTCTGGCTCTGTCGGTCTCCGTTTTGGCAGCGGATGACGATTACGGCCAGTACATCCAGTTGTCCAAAAAACCCTTAGAGCAAGTACACATTGTGGGCGTAATGCCTGCCATTGCCGGTAATCCAGAGGTACCCATTGATGAAACTGCCTACCTAATGCCCGATGACGCCACTTTGTCCATATCCCTGCCGTCCGGTGGCACCTATTTTATGGGCATGGCCATGCTAGACTTCCCGGCAGGTACGGGAGAACCCTTCTGGGATCAGCCTCTGGTCAATGAACGTCTTTATTCTGACGGTCTGTATACCTACCAGGTATACACCAGCGACGAAACGCAGCTGGAGGAGTTCCGTTATATCACCGAGAGCTACGCTGACAAGCTAACCGGTCTGAATTTTACCATCTCTTCCATTGCGGACGAGAGCACTTCCGGGTTTACGGATGTATCCGCCGATGCATATTACGCAGAGCCCGTAGCCTGGGCTGTGGAGGAAGGGATCACCACCGGCACCAGTGCCACCAAATTCTCCCCCGACACAACCTGCACCCGCGCCCAAATTATCACCTTCCTGTGGCGGGCCGCCGGGTCTCCGGAACCGCAGAATCTTTCGGACTTCTCTGATGTGGACGCAGAGCAGTACTATGCCAAGGCGGCTGCCTGGGCCAAAGAGCAGGGCATAACCGATGGCGACACCTTCGCCCCCAACAATCCCTGCACCCGCCTAATGGCTGTGGAATTCATGTGGAAGTATGCCAGCAGCCCCGACGCCACTGCTGCTGACTTTGACGACGTCTCCTCCAGTGCCGTCAACTGGGCAGTGGGGCAAGGCATTACCAACGGCACCAGCGAAACGACGTTTACTCCCGGCACCACCTGCACCCGTGGACAGATCGTCACGTTCCTGTACCGCGGCTTCGCGGAATAATGGGGATCCCTCTGAAATCTGTGAGGAGGAATGTTGGATGAAGAGATTGAGGAGTTTTTGGACGTGGGCCGCGACCCTGGCCCTGACCCTTTCCCTGCTGCCGCCGGTACCGGCCCGGGCAGCGGGGCTGACGGTGCCGGATCAAAAGGAGGCTGCTTGCATCAGCTATGACCGGGCAGCCCTGGTCAACGGCAACGGGGAACTGTGGGTTTATTTTGCCGATGTGACTTTCGGTAATGACGGCATTGCCACCGCTGACACAAAATTGTCCCATAGCGTACATCTAGCCGACGGCATCCAGCAGATCAGCGCCTACGACGGAGATCTGTACGCTCTGACCGCAAACGGGAAACTTCTGGTCTATGATCTTACCTATGCTGGCGATATTTTGGGGCCGGTGGAGCTCCTGCCTGATGTCGTCGACCTGTCGCCAGGTATCGGTCAGATGGCGCTGACTACCGACGGGAAATTATACTTTATTGAGCGTACCGGGTACTACAGCCACGTGGGGCAGCTCCTAGCTTCAGACTATGAAGTTCGTAAAGTCGACGAGGGAGTGGACTGCCTTGCACTAGACGGAAGGTATTTGGCTCGAGGCAATGTATATTATGTGACAAGTGGCGGCCTGGGCTTCAAGCTGTCAAAGGAACTATCCTTCTCCGGCGCTGCACGGCTGTGGTACCATGCGGGCAATAATTTTCCCAGCGGAGCCTATTTTGTTCTCACAGAGAACGGGGATCTTTACAGTTGGGGGCAAAACCAGACCGGAATTCTTGGCAACGGCGGCCTCTACGACAGCTACGATCCCATCGTCTACATTGGCGACGACGAACCCCGAAATACTTGGGCGCCCCTGAACATCAATTATAGCATTCCCACCAAGGTTCTCTCCGGCGTGACCGACCTCTGGCCTGCGGAGGATGCCGTGTACGCCATCATGGAGGATGGCTCCCTATACACCTGGGGCGGTGGTGAGAAATTTGAGGTCTATCTGGACGACAATATGCACTTCATAGAGCGCAAGGAGCCGGCAGATATGACTCCATACAGCCCCCGAAAGGTTCAGAACGCCCGTTGGATCTATAAACCAGAGGGGTATCCCAGTTACTACATCGCCGAGTTTCAAACCGACGGTACTTTCTGGTTCGAGGCTGGATATAAGCATATGCTCCAGGCAGGCCGGTGGACCAGCAGCACCTCCACGATACCTCCTGCGCCCACGGTAGGCGGGTTCAGCGACGTGCGGGAGGGGGATTACTACACTGAGTCGGTTCTGTGGGCTGTGGAAGAAGGGATTACCACTGGAACCGGTGTCACCACATTCTCCCCCGACGCCACCTGCACCCGCGCCCAGATCATCACCTTCCTGTGGCGTGCCGCCGGAGCACCGCAGCCAAAGAACCCTGTGAACTTCACCGACGTGCCGGCGGATGCCTACTACGCCAACGCTGCCGCCTGGGCCTGGGAAAATGGCATGGCTGACGGCGACCGGTTCTATCCCGACGATCCCTGTTCCCGGCTCATGGCCGTGGAGTTTATATGGAATCAGGCTGGAAGCCCCCAAGCACCCCTGGCCGGATTTACCGACGTCTCCTCCGGCTCCGTCAACTGGGCGGTGGAGGCAGGCGTGACCACCGGCACCACAACAACTACCTTCTCCCCGGACTCCATCTGTACCCGAGGCCAGATTGTAACGTTCCTGTACAGGGCTTTTGCTAAGTAAGCAATCATAGCTTTGATCCGATACGTCAATGTTTGGATGGAAGCATAGATTCTGAACGCAATACAGGCGCAAAGGCTGGAGTTCAAGCCATGACACACGACGCTTCACTGAGATGACATCACCTTTAGTTCTCGTGCTTCCGGCGTTGGGGTTCGAGTCCCCATGCCCGCACCAAGCCGCTGCGGATGTTACCGTCCGCAGCGGCTTCTCTTTTTTAAAAAGACCGTTTTCAGCCCTCCAGTTGAAAACGATCTTTTTCGTTTTTAAGATGCTATCGATACAGCTTATTCGCAAAACCGCATCAAAACAGCCGCCACCTCGGCCCGGGTTGCCTCCCCCTGGGGATTCAGGCAATTTTCACCCACGCTGTTGAGAATGCCGGCGGTGACCGCCAGCACGACACTGCTCAGAGAGCAGCAATACCGCTGTCAGGCACAATGCCTCCAGCCGCCGCAGAGTGTTTCCAATTCGGGTCATAGAAAAACCTCCTCTCCTCCCCACCCAAAGCGGACGTGGGCTCCCGGATAGCCTGCTCCAGTTGGAGAAGCTGGTTATCCGTATGTTTGGGATCGCGGTGAATCAGCAAGGTCTGCCAGGCGCCGCAGACCTGAGCCAGGGCAACGGGTTGGTACTGCCAAACCGACCCAGACTGAACCCGGCGGCGCTCTGCACTCTACAAAGCACGACGGCTGCGGCATCGGCACCCAGTCGGTTCGTTATGTCGCCCAGCAATACAACGGCACAGCGGATTTTCAATGGAACAACGGTATGTTTCTTGTCTCTGTGTTTCTCAATCCCAGCCCATAATGGGCCTGCCGTTCTTTATTTCCGATACAGCTGTAATGCTATACAACAAAAACAGGCCGGACAGCTGTCCGGCCTGTTTTTTTCTGTATGGAGTTTGAGATTCGGGGAATGGGAGTTTACTCTGCGGACTCCTCGGCTTCTCCATAGCCTTCCATAGAGCCATTGGTCTCCCAATAATCCAGACGTTTCATGGTTTCGTGGTAGGTGTCCTGGCAGACCTGGGGAAGACTTTCCAGGTCGCCCACGGCTTCAAAGCCCTTGCGGATTGCTTCCCGCATCTCACCCACCCTCTCGGGGTCGCCGTTGGTCAGCGACATGGCCATGTCAATCAGGCGGGTGGAGACGGCGTCAACACCCCACATACCATTTTCACCGATTGCCTCGGCTGCGGCTTCCGGCGTGGTGCCAATCCCCAACTGCTGGGCCAGTGCATCAAAATCAACGGAGCCGTCGGGCAATTTGGCAATCTGGGCCTGTGTACCCAGCATATCCTCCACCAAAGCGAGCATGCTCTCCTGGACCTGCTGCTTGAGCGTGTCCACCTGCGCTGCCGACAGTTTGGTGGGGCGCTGGTACGTCACTTCCTCTGTGGTTTCAGTGGGCGTATTGCGGGTAAACGTATCCTGTTTGCGGGTAGGCGTGGTGTCCTGGGCCGCCCGTTTCTGTTGGACCGGCTGGTACTGACTGGGGGCAGCGCCTACCCCGTAGAGATTGGAAATGCTCATATGAAGACCCTCCTTATCAGCAGTTTTTCCTATATTTAGAATATCGGCAGACATATGGAAAAATTAAGGAAAACCCGCTGTATTTCTGCCTGACACATTATTTTTTATTCAATCCCCAGGGCCGTCAGGCCGTCCCGGAGACGACGCCATTCCTCTAACAGTTGCCCGTGCCGCGCCCGGCCCGCCGCTGTGATGCGGTAGTATTTCCGGGTTGGTCCGTCCGATGTGTGGCCCTCATATTGTTCTGTACATCCAGCCTTGCACAGTCCCCGCAGCAAAGCGTAGATAGCACTTTCCTGAGTCCCCGGAAAGCTGCGGTGGATTTGATTCAAAATTACATATCCGTACTGGTCCTCCATCGTCAGCAGTTGGAGCAGACACAGCTCAATCAGGTCCTTTTTCAGCATAGGACCACCCCGGTGCCCACCAGTCCGATGCCACCCAGCACAGCCCAGCGCACACCCTCCTGCCGAAGCCAATGGGTATCCGTCGCGCTCAAGCCCATCAGTGCCGTCATAATCTGCAGGCTAATCATGGCTGTTGTCAGCCCCAGTACATAGAGGGCAGCCCACCGCCGGTCGGCCACCCTGGCCCGTACCGCGCCGAACATCCCCGCCGCCGTCGCCACGGTGCTGGACACACACAAAACCAGCCGCGCCGTTGGGCCATAGGATTCCAGCGGCCAATCCCACGCGCCGTTAAACAAACTGGCAAGCATGACGCCCGCAGCCGTGCAGCACGTCAGAACTCCGGCCAACGCCCACAGTAACCCCCGCGGCAGGGGCGCTTTTGGGCTGTGGAACTGCGGGCGGAACCGGACCAGAGCCACAATCAGCCCCACCGCAAAGGGGCCGTAATCCGCCAGCAGATGCTGGTTGTACACATACTGCGCCCCCAGCACCAACGCTTCCAACAGCAGCAGGCAGCACCCCATAATTCCAAATGCCCACAACCAGCGGCGATAGGACTTTTGTTCCGTCAGCAGCCGGACCGCCGCCTTAGGCTTGCCCAAATCCTGCACCAAGGTGTTGTCCCGCTCCGGTGGCCGCTGTTCCAGCAATTCCGCGTAATCAGCCACCACCTCCGCCGCCTCCAGCCTGCCCAGCTGCCAGTAGGCCGCCCTGGAAAAACGGTTCAAATACGTCTGCTTATCCATGCTGCTCCTCCTCTATTATAAATTTATCTATTGTATTTTTATCAGTAGTTGCATAGCCATATTACCACAAACGCCAAAAACTGTCAAGGCAGAATAAAGGACCCGCTGCCGTCTCCGGCAGGGGCCCCGATGGGTCACGGTATAAAGCTCTCGTTAGGCACCATAATCTGCAATGCCTGCCGGTGGTTGTGGATTTCCGCCCGGCGGATGTTGCCGCCGAATTCGCCATCCAGGGTCCAGGCCACCGGGTCCTCAAAGGAAATCACGGCCTCCGACGCCTTGAAGGAATGGAAATACTCCCCCGTAAAGTCCTGCCGCAGAATGGCAGCAGCCACGGCATTGAGGTCCACTAGATTTTTGATGCGGCGCACCAGAATAATCTCCGAAAGACCGTCGGTCAGGGAGATTTCCAGCTCCCGGCGGGCCTTGAAGCCGCCGACGCTGGTGGTGCTGCCCACCAGACCCAGAATGACCTCGTCCTGGATGGTCTGTCCATTGACCTCCACGGTAACAGGAATGGGCCGGATTTCCGTGATGGCCTGGACACCCCGCAGCAGATAGGCCATGCGGCCCAGAATGCGCTTGTCGTTCTGGGCCGTCCGGTAGGACACATCGGTAAACGCGCCGAATGCCGCCACATAGGCAAACCACCGGTCGTTGATGCTGCCCACATCGATGGACACCGGCCGCCCCGACACAACGATTTTGGCCGCTTCCAGACAGTTTTTCGGCAGTTGGAGGGTGGACGCCACATCGTTGACGGTACCACCGGGCAGATAGCCCAGCACCGGCGGCTGGCTCAGCTGCATCAGGCCCGTCACCGACTCATTTAGGGTGCCGTCACCGCCGGCAGACACAATCATATCGTATCGATGTCCCTCGGCGGCAATAACCTGGGGAATCTCTCCCGACCGGGATGTGGGATGAACCGTCACATCATAGCCGCCACGGGTGAAAATGGTTACCACATCCATCAGCTGGGTACGAATTTCCGCGTGACCGGCGTTGGGGTTGACAAAAAATAGCATTTGCTTCTGCATCCAATTCCCTCCTGTTCCATAGTGTTCAAAAAGGAGCCCCGCCGGGGCTCCTTTTTCCTGGGTTTCCTGGATAGACTCAAAGGAGTCCGTTTTCCGTCAATTTGGCCTTGCTGTAGTCCACTTCCACGGTGGTGGCGTTGACAATGTCGGCCAACGCCTGTTGCTGCCGGGTAGCCAGACAATCCTGCTGGGCTATCTTATACCAATAGGGGTGATCGCAGACACCGGAGAAGTACATGATATGGTAGCCGTAAGAGGTCTTGACCACCGCCGTATCGCCCACCTGGCGGGCTGCATCAAAGCACCAGTCGTTGAATTCCTGCACCATCTGACCGGGATAGATCTCTTCATAGAGGCCGCCGGTGGACATGGAGCCAGGGTCTTCGGTGTACTCGGTGGCCAGGGCGGCAAAGGTTTCCTCGGTGGCGTCGCCCTCCTGCCACATCTTGTAGATCTCGTCCGCCTTCATCTGGGCGTTGGTCCAGTTCTGCTCCGTCAGCACTGGCTGGCCGTTTTCGTCGGTCTCCGCATTCTCATCGGCCTGGGGGGTAATAAGGATATGGCGGACATTGACCATGTTGGGATCGTCCTTGGCAATGTTCTGAGCCGCATAATTGGCAGCATTCTCGTCAAAATAGGCGCTGATCTCATCGTCAGTCAGCTCAATGGAGCCATAGACCGTGCTCAGATAGCCGCTGGCCGTCATCATTTCCCGGGCAAAGGCCGTATAGCTGTCCATGGTGGAATGGGGGCCGTAGGCCGCCTGGATATATTCATCCACAGACGCGTATTCCCCGGACTCGGCCTCCTGGGTCATGGCGTCGGTAAGGCTGGTCAGATACTCTTCGGTTTCGCTGTCGAGAACATACCCGGCTTCCTTGGCGGCGGCGTTGATGGCCTCCGTCTGCCAGAAGGTGCGGATGGCAGACTGGAGGAAAAAGTCCTCCCAGGTATGGGTGTCGTCATACATCTGCTCCGACAGAGGCTTGGTGGTGTCCAGGCCCATCATGGAAGCGTAAGATCCATACATACTCATAAAATTATAGTACTGCTGCCAGTAGTAGTAGGACAGACGGCTGTTGGTCAGCTCCGCGTCACCGCAGGTAGCCACCACGGCGGCGGCGTCCTCCTCAGTAAAGGCGTCGTTTGCCACGGTGTAGCTGTGCTCGATGAAATTGCCCGCCTGGTCCACGTTGTTCATGGCCGTGGGGTCCGTCTCGTCGGTGGTGTTGAGAGCAGCGTTTTCGCTGGCGGCTTCTCCGGGGGCGTCAGCGGGATTCTCCGCGCCGTTGTCCTTCTTGCCCAGAGAGGTCACGGCGAACACCAGCACTGCCACAGCCAGAACTGCCACGGCGGCAAAGAGGGCCACCCGGCCTGCCTGCTTCTTGGCCGGGGCATCCTCGGCAGGGGTGTCAGCGTTCTTCTCAAAAGTCGCCCCGTCCAGTCCCTCCACCGGCTGCTGTGCCGGTTCTTCGGCTGCCGTCTCCGCAGGCTCGGCGTCGGTTTCCTCGGCTGCTTCCTCTACAGACTCCGCCGAGGGTTCCTCTACAGTCTGCGCGGTGGATTCCGCAGTCTGCTCTTCCGCAGGTGTTCCGGCAGCGGTCTCTTCCATCACTGGGGTCTCCACGGCGGTTTGCTCCAGCGCTTCCGCAGCCGCGCCCTCTACAGGCGCGCCGCACAGCGGGCATGTCTGCATACCCGGCTCCAGCTGCGCGCCGCATTTGGTACAATTCATGGCATTTTCTCCTTTGTCCATTGCATCCCATTTCCCGGTCAACTGCCGTAGAACGGGTGTATTTACACATCTTCTTGCTATTTTATCACGTTTGGAACGTGGTTGCAATCGTTATCCGTCGGACGTCGTCAACGCCTGCGGCGTCACCAGGGTAATGGCGTCGTAGTTGACCAAAAATTCATACTGCTCCCGAATGGTGCGGGCTTCGGTCTCATATGTCTCTTTCCGTAGGTCCTGCTGGGCCTGCTTCTGCCAGACGGTATTTTCTGACGGCGCCAGCGCATAGACCACATTCCAGCCCTCGTCGGACCGCAGCACCGCCGTATCGCCCGGCGCCCGCTCCGGGTCAAAGAGCCAGTCACCCAGTTCGCCGCTGCAATCCGACGGCGCCAGATCTTGGCGTAAACCGGGGGTGGCGGAATGGCTGTCGGCCAGAGTGGCAAAATCTGATTCTGTGCCCGATTCGGCCTGCCAGGTGGCATAGAGGGTACGGGCCGAGGTCTCGGCTTCATCCCAGGCCTCGTCGGTATGCGCGGCGGGCTTGCAGAGCAAAATGTAGGCGTTTTGCAGCTGCGTCTCTCCGCCGTTTTCATCCAGCCGTGCGTAATCCGCCTCGTGGAGCGCACAGTATTCGGCAATCTCCTCCTCGGTGAATTGGGGCCGGTTGTACAGCTCGTCGGTGTAGGCCGCCGCCAAATAGGTGTCGGCCAGATAGGCCCGGAAGGATTCCTCCGTGGCTTCCGAACCATAGGACGCCTGCAAGTAGGCCGTCACATCATCATAGCCCCGGGATTCGGCATCGGCGGCCAGCCCCTCTACCACCGTTTCCATAGACGCAGCGTAGGTGTCGCCCATGGTAAATCCGGCGGTCTCCGCCGCAAACACCATGGACATGGTATCCCGGATGGTAATCATGGTCTGGTCCAGCAAATAGTCCTGCCAGGTGCGGTCCTCGTCGTACTGCTGCTGATCCAGGGGTTGGGCCGGGTCCAGACCCTCGGGCAGATTCTCTCCGGCGCTGCCCACCAGATAAAAATATTCGCTCCAGTAATAATAATTGAGGGTGGTGTTGTCCATGGCCCAGTCGCCGCAGACCACCACCGCCTGGTCCATCTCTCCGGCCGCAGCTGCTTCACCGGCCTCGTTCCGGCCCGGCCACAGGACCAGCGCCGCGCCCAGAACCACCACGGCGGCCAAAGCTCCCGCAATCACTCGTTTATGGGGTAAAGTCTTCAATTTGTCGGAAAATGTCTTCAAATCCGCACTTCCTTCCCGTTGGAACCGTATAGAATCACAGTGAAACAGTTTAGCACAGCCCCCCTGTCATTGCAATGAACAAATCGTGAATTTCTCAATCCATACCATCTGTGGTTTGATTTTCCCCCGGATTTTGTGGTATGCTATGGACACCGTTACAAAAGAAAGGACGCGATCATCGTGCAACAGACGATTTTACAGGAATATGCCAAGCTTATCGCCACCATGGGCGTCAACGTCCAGCCGGGTCAGGAAGTAATTATTGAAGCTGAGCTGGATCAGCCGGAGTTTGTCACGGAGCTGGTCAAGGCCTGCTACGAAGCCGGAGCCCGTGCCGTCCGGGTGGACTGGCAGCATCAGCCCGTTGCCCTGCTCCACGCCCTGCACCGCTCTCCGGAAGCGCTGGGCGAGATGCGGGAGTGGGAAAAGACCCGTCTCCAGGACATGGTGGATACCCTGCCCTGCCGCATCTATTTGGAGAGCGAGGACCCCGACGGCATGAAGGACGCCGACCCGGCCAAAATCTCCGCCGCCGCCCAGAACCGCCAGCGGATTGCAAAGCCCTACCGGGACCAGATGGAAAACCGTATCCAATGGTGCATTGCCGCCGTACCCGGAAAATCCTGGGCCGCCAAACTGTTCCCGGAGCTGCCGGTGGAGGAAGCCATGGAGAAGCTGTGGGAAGCCATTCTGGAGGCATCCCGTGCCAAGGGCGACGGCCCGGCCAACTGGCAGGCCCACAACGCCGATCTGACCGCCCGGTGCCGTTATCTCAACAGTCTGGGCATCCGTTCCCTCCACTACACAGCCTCCAACGGCACCGATTTGACCGTGGGCATGATGAAAGAAGGCCGGTTCCACGGCGGCGCGGACAAGACGCTGTCCGGCACAATGTTCAACCCCAACATTCCCTCCGAAGAGGTCTATATCTCCCCCAAGCGGGGCGAGGCTGAGGGCATCGTGTACAGCGCCCTGCCCCTGTGTTATCAGGGCCAGCTGATTGAAAATTTCTCCCTGCGGTTTGAAAATGGCCGCGTGGTGGAAGCCAAGGCCGAAAAGAACGAAGCGCTGCTGAAAGAGCTGGTATCCATGGACGAGGGCGCGGCCTATCTGGGCGAGTGCGCACTGGTGCCCTTTGAATCTCCCATCAACCAGACAGGCATTTTGTTCTATAACACCCTGTTCGATGAAAACGCCGTGTGCCATCTGGCCCTGGGCCGTGGCTTCTGCGATACGGTGGACGATTTCGAGCACCGCTCTTTGGCCGAGTGCCAGGCGTTGGGCGTCAACGATTCCATTGTCCACGAGGACTTTATGATTGGTACCCGGGACCTGAACATCGATGCCGAAACCTTTGACGGCCGCACGGTACCCATTTTCCGTAACGGCACCTGGGCATTTTAATATTTGGGATTTCATGGGGCGTGCTGCCGTGGCAGCGCGCCCCGGTTTTTGTGGCATTGACCATATGGGATGGATGGCACTGGGAATAATTGGAGTATTTCGTCCGCTGCGGCGGGCGGGCGGGGCACCGCCCCTGAACCCTGCAATGTTTTGAAAAAGTTGGGTAAAACTTTTATTGTTTAAGCAGTTTTCCTCTGGAATAACCATTGGCCTATCATTGACCTATGGGGATTCGTACTTTTGTTTTTTCTCTGTTTCCCGTACAATAAAGGCAGAAAATACGAAATTGGAGTGGAAACTATGTCGATTGGTCAATCGTTATTGTTTATGATCGTCAGCCTTGCGGCCTCCCTGGCAGGCGGCCTGTGCGGCGTCGGCGGAGGTGTGGTCATCAAACCGGCCCTGGACGCTTTCGGCTGGGCCAGCGTCAGCACCATCGGCTTTTTGTCCACCTGCACCGTTTTAGCCATGACCGTCTATTCCGTGGGCAAATCCCTGACCGCCGGGGACTCGGTCATAGATCTGCGCATCGGTACTCCCCTGGCCCTGGGTTCCGCCATCGGCGGCGTAGCCGGAAAAGCCGCCTACAGCGCCATCGCCGGACTCTTTGCCAATCCAAACCGCATCGGCTCCATCCAAGCTGTGGTCCTGGGCATCCTGACCGTGGGCTGCCTGATCTACACGGTGAAAAAAGACGGCATCCGCACCCACCATTTCCGCGGTACGCTGCTCTGCTTCTTCCTGGGTCTGGTGTTGGGCTTCTTCTCCAGCTTCCTGGGCATCGGCGGCGGCCCCTTTAATCTGGTGGTCCTCTACTACTTTTTCAGCATGGACACCAAGACTGCTGTAGCCAACAGCATTTATATGATTCTCTTCTGCCAGGGCGCCAACCTGCTGACCACTGTGGCCGGCGGCATTCCCGCCTTCTCCTGGTCCACCCTGCTGCTGATGATGCTGGGCGGCGTCCTGGGCGGCGTCTTCGGCCGCAAAATCAACAAACGCATCGACAACCCCACAGTCGAAAAGCTGTTCCTTGCCATGATGGTGCTGATTATTCTGATCTGCGTCTATAACGCCTGGCAGTACAGCGCTTGACCCCAACCCTTCCACCGGCGGCGGACTCTTTCCGGGTCCGCCGCCGGTTTTGTCGTTTCCCAAGGGACATTTCGCAGGAAATCCCCATTGTTAACGCTTTTTTCATTGAGTCAGCGGTAAATCTTTGGTATAATACTTAGAAACTGTATTTGGATGTGTATTTGTTTTGAAGTATGGAAGCTGGAATGTGGCGGGTTATGACGCCACAGCGGCCCATGACCTCTGGGAAGCCGGTTTCTCTCCCCTGACGGCGGCGGTGCTGTGCAGCCGGGGCTGCTCCACGCCCCGGGAGGCCGCCGACCTCCTTTCGGTGGACGGCCCATTGCCGCCCCCGGAGGCCATGACCGATTTGACCGCCGCCGCCCAACGGGTGCGGCAGGCGTTGGAAAACGGCGAACGCATTGCCGTTTTCGGTGATTACGATGTGGACGGCATCACGTCCACCTGTCTTTTGACCCAATTCCTGCGGGAGCAGGGCGGCGACTGTCTGTTCTACATCCCCGGCCGCATGGAGGAGGGCTACGGCCTCAATATTCCGGCCATTGACGCCCTCCACCAGCAGGGCGTGACGCTGCTCATCACCGTGGACTGCGGCATCACCGCCCATCGGGAGGCGGCCTACTGCCGGGAACTGGGGCTGGACCTCATCATTACCGACCACCACGAGTGCAAGGATGCTCTGCCCGACGCCGTGGCTGTGGTAGACCCCCACCGCTGCGATGAACACTACCCCCATTGCGATCTGGCCGGTGTGGGCGTGGCCTTCAAATTGGCCGCCGCCATTGCCGGAGATCAGGAAGCGGTCCTGGACCGGTACGCCGATTTGGTGTGCCTGGGCACCGTGGCCGATGTCATGCCCCTGACGGGAGAAAACCGCGTCTTTGTCAGCCGCGGTCTCCAACAGCTGCACACCCGTCCCCGTCTGGGATTAGCGGCCCTGATGGACCAGTGCAGCTGCGCCGGCTCACCGCCCACCGCCTCCACCATCGGCTATACGCTGGCCCCCCGCATCAACGCCGCCGGACGGCTGGGGCAAGTGGAACTGGCTGTGGAGCTGTTTCTCACCGATGATCCCCAGCGGGCCCAGCATTTGGCCCGGGAGCTGTGTGAGCTGAACCGGCAGCGTCAGTTCGTGGAATCGGAGATTTATGAGCAAGCCGTAGCCATGCTGCGGGGCCGTCCCCAGCCTGCGGCCATTGTGCTGGCCGACGAGCGGTGGCATCAGGGTGTGGTGGGCATTGTGGCCTCCCGTCTGGCCGAGGAATATCGCTGCCCCACCTTCCTCATCTGTCTCGATGGGGAACACGGCAAGGCGTCTTCCCGCTCCTATGGCGGTTTTAATCTTTTCGCCGCTCTGGAAGCTCTGGGTGACCACCTGGAGAGTTATGGCGGCCATGAGCTGGCCGCTGGATTCACCATTCGCCGGGATGCCATCGACGGCTTCCGTCAGGCCATGGAGCAGCGGGCCGCCGCGTTCCGGGACTCCGCCGACTACCGCTGCGCCCTGGAAATCGACTGTATGGTGGAGCCCTCCCTGCTGACGCTGCAAACGGTGGCAGCTCTGGACCAGCTGGAGCCTTGCGGGGCCGGTTGTCCCAAGCCGGTGCTGGCCATGGGCGGTCTGATTGTGGACCAGTGCGGCGAAGTGGGCGGCGGCCGTCATCTGCGGCTGCGGCTGCGCAAGGGCACCGTCTGCCTCAATGCTATCTATTTTTCGGCCACCCAGGCCCGGTGCGGCATCCACGTAGGGGACGTGGTGGAGGTGGCCTTTACCCCCCAGATCAATGAGTATCGGGGCGTCCGGTCCGTACAGCTCAATGTGGTGGACATCCGTCCCATGACAGCGGACACCCAGCAGAGTTATGAGCAAGCTCTGTATGAACGGTGTCTGGCGGGCTTTGTCTCGCCGCCGGAGGCCGATTGGTTTTTGCCCCAGCGGCCGGACTTTGTGGCCCTGTGGCGGTATCTGTCCGCACAGACCGGCGAAATCTGTGACGAATGCGCCGTCCTGCGGGAAAAGCTGTCCCGTTATGCGGGCGTTCCGGCCAGTATGATTCGGATGAAACTCTGTCTCGACGTGTTCGCCGAGCAGGGATTGATCGCGCTGGAGCATCGGGCCCAGCGCCTCTCCATCACCCTGACGGCCCAGGGCCGCAAGGTGGATTTGGAGGAAAGCCGCATTCTGCGGCGTTTGAAAGAGAAGAAGGCAGGTGACTGACTATGGAATCCGTACAGGAACACTATTCGGCTATGATGGTAGCCATCCGGCGTTATGCGCCGTATGTGGACATTGAAAAAGTTGACGCGGCGTATCAGTACGCCGAGGAGAAGCACGCCAGCCAGAAGCGCAAGGACGGCTCTCCCTACGTCATCCACCCCCTGGCCGTGGCCGAGATTATCGCGGAGATTGGCCTGGACACCGACGCGGTGGTGGGCGCGCTGCTTCACGACTGCATCGAGGACACCGACTCCTCCTTTGATGACATTGCCAAGCGGTTCGGCCGCACAGTGGCCGAGCTGGTGGAGGGCGTCACCAAGCTGACCCGGGTGCAGTATTCCACCACCGAGGAGCAGCAGATGGAGAATCTGCGGAAAATGTTCATGGCCATGAGCAAGGACATCCGCGTTATTCTCATCAAGATTGCCGACCGGCTCCACAACACCCGAACGCTCCAGTACCAGACCCCGGCCAAAAAGATCAGCAAGTCCCTGGAGACCATGGAGATCTACGCGCCCCTGGCCCACCGGCTTGGTATGCAGAAGATCAAGTGGGAGCTGGAGGACGAGTCCCTCAAGTATCTGGAGCCGGAGGCCTACAACGAGATCATGGCCTATCTGGACGCCCATGAGGAACAGGCCAACCAGTTTATGCGGGGCGTCCAGTCCAAGATCACCACGCGTCTTTCCAGCGTGGGCATCCACGGCAAAATCTACGGCCGTATCAAGCATGTCTACTCCATCTTCCGCAAGATGAAGTCCCAGCACAAGACCATCGACGAGCTGTACGACCTCTACGCCTTCCGTATCATCGTGGACACCATCCCCGATTGCTACAACGTGCTGGGCCATATCCACGACCTGTTTAATCTGGTGCCGGGCCGGTTCAAGGACTACATTTCCACCCCCAAGCCCAACATGTACCAGTCCTTGCACACCACGGTCATCGGCTCCGACGGCATCCCCTTTGAGGTGCAGATCCGTACCTGGGACATGCACCAGACGGCGGAATACGGTGTGGCCGCCCACTGGAAGTACAAGCAGGGCGTCAATAAGACCGGCGATGAAAAGGATTTTGAATGGATTCGCCGTCTGCTGGAAAGCCAGCAGGACACCGACGCCGAGGAGTATGTCCACTCCCTCAAGGTGGACATGTTCGATGATGAGGTATTCGTCTTCACCCCCAAGGGCAAGGTCATCAGCCTGCCCCAGGGCTCCACGCCCATTGACTTCGCCTACGCCATCCACTCAGCCGTCGGCAACTCCATGGTGGGCGCGAAAATCGCGGGCCGCATTGCCAAAATCGATGAACCGTTGAAAAACGGCGACATTGTGGAGGTCATCACCTCCAAAACCGCCAAGGGCCCCAGCCGCGACTGGCTGAAAATCTGCAAATCCAATCAGGCCCGCAACAAGATCCGCCAGTGGTTCAAGAAGGAGTGCCGGGAGGAAAACATTGCCCACGGCAAGGCCAGCTTTGAAGCGGAGCTGCGTCACTTCAACATCAACCCCAATGTGCTGAACAACGCCGAGGTTCTTCCCACGGTCCTCAAAAAGGTCTGTTTTGACTCTCTGGACGATATGTACGCCGCCATCGGCTACGGCGGCATCACCGCCCAGAAGTGCGTGGGCCGGATTCGGGATGAACTGGTACAGGCCGCCAAGCCCGCCAAGGACCCCAAGGATACGGGCTTGAATCTCAACAAGGCCCCCACCCACAACGAGAGCGGCGTCATTGTGAGCGGCGACATCGGCTCCTGCATGGTGAAGTTCTCCCGGTGCTGTACACCGGTGCCCGGCGATGACATCGTGGGCTTTATCACCAAGGGATACGGCGTATCCATTCACCGCAAGGACTGCCCCAACGCCAAGGCCGCGTCCGATCCGGCCCAGGCGGACCGCTGGGTGCAGGTATCCTGGGCCAACACCGAATCGGAGCCCTTCTCCACCACATTGGAGATTGATTCCAATGCCCGTCAGGGCGTCTTCCTGGATGTGGCTACCATTCTGGCCTCGGCCAAGGTCCGGGTCACGGAGATCTCCGCCCGGGACCTGCCCAATGACCGAGCGCTGACGCTAGCCACCTTCGATGTGAAAAACATCGACGAGCTCAACGCCATCAAACAGAAAATCCGCGGCCTGTCCGGCGTCACCGACGTCCGCCGCGGCAGACATTGAGTTGAGAAGGAGCACCTGAACCATGAGAGCAGTTTTGACCCGCGTCTCCTCGGCCTCCGTCACCATCGACGGCACGGTGCGCGGTTCCATTGGCAGAGGATTTCTGATCCTCCTGGGCATCGGTCCCAATGACACCCCGGCCATCTGCAAAAAGCTGGCGGAAAAATGCGTCAGCCTTCGCATTTTTACCGACGAGCAGGACAAGATGAATTTAGGACTCAGCGATGTGGGCGGCCAGGTGTTGGTCATCAGCCAGTTTACCCTGTACGGCGACTGTAAAAAGGGCCGCCGCCCCAGCTTTGTCAACGCTGCTTCGCCGGATGTGGCCATTCCCCTCTATGAGCAATTTCTGGACGAGTGCCGTGCCCTGGGCTACGAGCCCCAGCACGGCGAGTTCGGCGCCCATATGGAGGTAGCCTCCGTCAACGACGGCCCGGTGACGCTGATTCTGGACACCGACGACTGGGTGTAAAGGAGGGTTTTCCCATGCACATCACCACCCTGCCCCTGGGGCCGCTGGGGGCCAACTGTTATATTGTCTCCGACGGCGCCTGCTGTGCCGTCATCGACCCCGGCGACAACGGCCCTGCCCTTCACGACGCCCTGCGGGGACTTACCGTGTCGGCCATTCTGCTGACCCACGGCCATTTCGACCATGTGGGCGGCGTCCGGGCCCTCCAGGCGGAAACCGGCGCGCCGGTGTACCTCAGCAGCCACGACCTGAGCCTGCCCGCGGAACTCAGCGGCGGCCTGCCTGCCGAGTTTACCGACCTGTCTCAGGAAGCGGCCTCTGCCATCACGGTGGGTTCCATAACCTTTGACGTTTTGGAAACACCGGGCCACTGTCCCGGCTCCGTGTGCTTCTGGGCCAAGGATGGCCAGCAGGAGGCGCTGTTCACCGGCGATACCCTGTTCCAGGGCTCCATGGGCCGCACGGATTTTCCCGGCGGTGACCTGACCGCCATGCAGCTTTCCTTGCAGCGGCTCAGCCAGCTGCCCCCGTCCCTGGCCGTCTATCCCGGCCACGGCCCCGCCTCCACCATCGGCGACGAGCGCCGCTGGAATCCCTTCCTGCGGCCCTTTGTGGGCCGGGAGGATTGAACCATGCGGCTCTATCTCGATGGCCATGCGGAGCGGTACGCGCTGGAGCAGCTGCAAATGGCCCTGTTTCCGGGAGAGCCCATGGAGTACACGGAGACGCCCTTTGATGGTGACGGCGCCGTTTCCACCCTGCGCCGGAAGGATGGCGTTCTGCTGGCCCACACCGCCATCTGCAAGGAGGGCCGCACGGTGACGGGAGAGCAAACTCTACCCGAAGCAGAGGAAACCGTCTCCACCCGCCGCCGCACCTTACAGCAGAGCTATTACAAAGCCGCCGTCCAGCTGTTAGACGTGCCGCCGCCTTGGGGAGCCTTGGCCGGTGTCCGGCCCACCAAGCTGACCACCCGGTGCCTGATGCACGGCGGCACCGCCGCCGACTGCGACGCCCTGATGCGGGACGTGTACTATGTGCAGCCAGAGCGCCGCAGACTGTGCATTGACGCAAGCCTGGCCACGGTGGAAGCGGCATCTCTGCTGCGGCCCAAGGACCTTTCCCTGTATATCGGCATTCCCTTCTGTCCCACCCGCTGCTTTTATTGCAGCTTTGTCAGCCAGTCCATTGAAAAGCAGGCCCATCTGCTGGAGCCGTTTCTCCAATCTCTGCTGGTGGAGATTGAAACAGTGGGACAACTGCTGGCGCAATCGGGCTGGACGGTGCGCACCGTCTACATCGGCGGCGGCACCCCCACGACCCTGTCGGCGGAGCAGCTTTCCCGGCTGCTTGCTGCGATTTCCAGTCATGTGGACCTGTCCCAGTGCCTAGAATATACGGTGGAGGGCGGACGGCCCGATACGTTGAATCGGGAGAAGCTGGACGTTCTGCGCTCCGGCGGTGTGGACCGGATCAGCATCAATCCCCAGACCATGCAGGACGCGGTTTTGCAGCGCATGGGACGCCGCCACACGGCGGCGGATGTGGTGAGTGCCTATGAGGACGCCGTGGCGGCGGGCTTTACGGCCATCAATATGGACCTTATCGCCGGTCTGCCCGGTGACAGTCCCGCTGGCTTTGCCGAATCTCTTGCCCGGTGTCTGGCCCTGGACCCGTCCAATCTCACGGTCCACACTTTGGCCATCAAGCGCAGCTCCGACCTGAATTTGGACCGGACGGGCCTGCTGCCCGCCGAAGCCGTGGCCTCTATGCTGGAGACGGCGGAAACAGCCCTGCGGGGCAGCGGATACGCCCCCTATTACCTGTACCGGCAGAAATACATGTCCGGCAGCTTTGAAAATGTCGGTTGGAGCAAGGCCGGTTCGGCCTGTCTCTACAACATTTATATGATGGAGGAACTCCACAGTATTTTGTCTCTGGGCGGCGGCGGCGTCAGCAAAGTCAACCTGCCCGGCGGCAAGCTGGAGCGACTCAGCAACCCCAAATACCCACGGGAGTACCTGGAACGGTTGAACGACACCTTGGATGCACACCGTACCTTCTTCCGGATGCTGAATGAAACGGAGAGATGTATATGAAGCGGTTTCAATTACACGCGCTGAACGACGACATCCGCAGCGACCCGGCCGACTTTATCGCCCGCTGTGACGGCCGTTACGACCGCATGGTGGTCGAAACGGCCCAGGCTGCCGCCAAAAACATCCAAAACAGTCCCATCATTTTGCTGGCCGGTCCGTCCGGCTCCGGCAAGACCACCACGGCCACCCGTATCCGCCAGGAGTTGGAGCGTCACGGCATCGGCACCCACGCCGTCAGCCTGGATGACTACTACCGCAACCCTCTGGCGCCGGACTACCCCAAGACCGAGGACGGCGAGCCGGATCTGGAATCGCCCCTGGGCCTGGACATTCCCCTGCTGGAGCAGCATTTGACCGATCTGGCCGCCGGTCGGGAGATTACCGTCCCCCACTTCGATTTCAAGACCCATACCCGCGACGAGAGCAAGGCATGGCAGCTCCAGCTCCAGCCCGATGAAATGGTGGTCTTTGAAGGTCTCCACGCCCTCAATCCCCTGTTTACGGAGCGGCACCCCCATGCGTTCCGCATTGCCATCTCCGCCGCCAGCGATCTCTATGACGGCGACACCCTGCTGCTGCACCACGATCAGTTCCGGCTCCTGCGGCGGTCGGTGCGGGACCTGTACCACCGCAACGCCCCGGCACTGGAAACCCTGTCCCTGTGGGGCAACGTGGGCCGCGGTGAACGGCTGTACATCAATCCCTATCGGGACCAGGCCAATGTGGTCCTCAACACCTCCCTGGGCTATGAGCTGTCGGTGCTGTACCCCATTGCCGCGCCCCATTACGCCGCCCTGCCCGCCGATGCACCGGAGATGGAAAGCGTAAAGGCCATCGCCCGGGCCGCCCAGCTGGTGGAACCCATCGACGGCGGTTTGGTACCCCAGTCCTCCCTCATGCGTCAGGAATTTATGCAGTAATCGAGTTTGTCAAAACTGTGTTTTTGACAAACTCGATGCGAGAATTCAACTTTTTAAAGTTGAATTCTCGGTCTATTGAAATTAGTGCAGGGGACTTTTTGTCCCCCGCACACACCCCCTGCTGCTCTATGGCGGCAAGCTTACCTCGTTTATTGACAGTCTGAATGGTCAATACATTATTTTTCTATACGAAAGGAACGACTATGGATACACTGTTTTCCAATGCCACTGTGGTGACCATGGATGAGTCCATGCACCAGTACACCGGCGGTTTCGTCGGCGTCACCGACGGAAAAATTTCCTATGTGGGCAAGAACCCGCCCCCCGAGACGGAAAAGCCCAAGGAAATCATTGACGGCACCGGCATGGTGCTGATGCCCGGCCTGATCAACTGCCACACCCATCTGCCCATGACTATTCTGCGGGGCTACGCCGACGACTACGATCTGCAAACCTGGCTGACGGAGTATATTTTCCCCAAGGAAGCCCATCTGGATGACCGTTGCGTCAAGGCCGCCACGCTGCTGGGCATTGCCGAGTGCCTCCAGTTCGGCGTCACCTCCGTGACGGACATGTACGACCACATCGATGCCATTGCCGAGGCCGTGGCCGAGAGCGGCATCAAGGCCAATCTGTCCCGCGGTACCACCCTCTTTGACCCCGAGGGCTTCGAGTTCGACAAATATCCCGCCTGTCAGGAGTTGGTGGCCGCCCGGGAGAAGTGGCACAACTACGACAACGGCCGCATCCGTATTGAGGCTTCCATCCACGGTGAGTACACCTCCAGCCATGAGCTGTGGGACGCCATGGCCGAATACTGCATCAACGAGGGTGTCCGGATGCACATTCACCTGTCGGAGACCGAGAGCGAGCACAACAGCTGTGTAGAAAAGTACGGTCTGACCCCGGCCCAGCTGTTGGACTGCCACCATGTCTTCGATGTCCCCACTACCGCCGCCCACTGTGTGTGGATTACGGAGGAGGACCGGAAACTGTTGGCCAAGCGTGGCGTCTCCGCCGCCCACAACCCCATCTCCAATTTGAAGCTGGCCAGCGGCGTGGCCGATATCATGGCCATGGTCAAGGACGGCATGAACGTCTGCCTCGGCACCGACGGCACCGCCTCCAACAACAACCTGGACCTCTTTGAGGAGATCAAGGCCGCCGCCCTCCTGGCAAAGGAGAAGCACCGCGACCCCACCGCCGTATCCGCCACCGCCGCCCTGATGATGGCTACAGTCTGCGGCGCACGGGCCCAGGGCCGCGACACCGAATGCGGCATGATCAAGGAGGGCATGGATGCTGACCTGATTCTGGTGGACTTCACCCGTCCCCACCTGATGCCCTGCCACAACGTCATTTCCAGCCTGGCCTATTCGGCCCGCGGCGGTGACGTGTGCCTGACCATGGTACGCGGCAAGGTTCTCTATGCCGGCGGCAAGTTCCCCACCATCGACCTCAGCGCCGTGGTCAAGGAGTTGGCCGAGTATGTCATGCCCAAGGTGTTCCAGCCCACCGGCAGCGACGAATCCTCCGCCTCTTGAATTTGCGCACCACTGCATCATGATGCCTGCGGTCCGGACTGGACCCATGGCAACTGATGCGGTGCTGCCTTTGGTAAAGGACTGATTGCATTTTGAATCCACAACCCATGAAGAAGCAGAGCTTCCTCCACGGCGCGGCCATTTTGGCTCTGGCCACCTTCATCGTCAAGATCATCGGCGCCTGCTACAAAATCCCTCTGGTGGGCATCATCGACAATGCCGGTTACGGCTACTTCACCACAGCCTACGACATCTATTCGGTGCTGCTGACCATCTCCACGGCGGGCCTGCCTGTGGCCATGTCCCGGATGATCTCCGAAAGCCAGGCTTTGGGCCATCATGCCCAGATCAAGCGCATTTACCGGGCGTCGCTGTACGTCTTCCTGACCATCGGCATCGTGGGCACCGGCGGCATGCTGCTGTTCTGCCGCCAGCTGGCCGAGTTTATGAGATCGCCCAACTCTTGGGCCGCCATCGCCGCCCTGGCCCCGGCTGTGTTCTTCGTCTGTGTCATCTCGTCGTACCGCGGCTTCTTCCAGGGCCAGAGCAATATGACCCCCACGTCCATCTCTCAGGTCTATGAAGCACTGTGTAAACTCTTCATCGGCCTGGGCGCGGCCTGGTTCGTTATGAACCGTACTGGCGATGTTGTGTTGGCCGCCGGCGGCGCCATTCTGGGCGTCACCGTGGGTACCGTTGTCTCCATGGTCTATCTGGGCATCAAGTACCGCAAGGCCGCCGCGTTTCTGGACACCCAGGGCGGTCCCGTCAAGCCCCTGGGCGTGACGGTAAAACAGCTGTTGTCCATTGCCATTCCCATCACCCTGGGCGCGGCGGGCCTCCAGCTGATCAATCTGGTGGACGCCAAAATCGTCATGGGCCGTCTGCTGGGGGCCGTGGGCTTTACCCAGTCCCACGCCGACGAGGTCAAGGGTATCTACAATTTCTGTCAGACCATGTTCAATCTGCCCGCCGCCTTCATCGTTCCCATCACCGTGTCCATCATCCCTTCCATTACGGGCTATCTGACGGTGAAGGATTATAAATCCACGCTGATGGTGGAGGAGTCCGCCGTCCGTATCACGGCCCTGCTGGGTCTGCCCTGCGGCGTGGGTTTGGCGGTACTGTCCGGCCCCATCCTCACCATGCTGGCTAAATACGGTCCCACGGAACTGGCTACCGGCAACCCCATTCTGCGGATTTTCGGCGCTGCCGTTATCCTCAACTGTCTGGTGCTGCTGACCAACGCCATGATGCAGGCTCACGGCAATGTGACCACGCCCCTGATTAATATGCTCATTGGCGGCATTGTCAAGGTGATTGTCAACTTTGTTCTGGTGGGTATGCCTCAGTTCAATATCATCGGCGCCCCCATCGGTACCTTCTGCTGCTACTTCACCATTATCTCTCTGAACCTGCTGGCTATGAAGCGGATGCAGCGGGAGCACAGCCCCCGGATTGTCCGCACGCTTCTGAAACCCCTGATTGCGTCCCTGATTATGGGCGCCGCCGCCTGGGCGGCCTACGGGCTTCTGAGCCGCTTTATCTCCTCCAACAGCGTCGCCTGCCTGGGCGCCATCGCCATCGCCGGCTGTGTGTATCTGGTGCTGGTGGCTGCTCTGCGGATCATTACCAAGGAGGACTGCATGCTTCTGCCCAAGGGTGAAAAAATTTCCAAATTGTTAAAAATCAACTGACTTTACGGAAGAAATGTTGCAAAAGGGGAAAAACTATGGTAGAGTTTCAAAAGAAAGACCGCTACGGCTATGACGATCTCGTAGAGATTGTCCACCTCCTCCGCTCCCCCGGCGGCTGTCCCTGGGACCAGGAGCAGACCCATCAATCCATTGCCCGGAATTTTCTGGAGGAGACGTATGAGGTGCTGGAAGCCATCGACCAGGACGACCCGGTCCACATGTGCGAGGAGCTGGGCGATGTGCTGACCCAGGTGGTATTCCATGGCGACATGGAGCAGGACGCCGGGCGGTTTACTCTGGAGGACGTCTACGACGGCATCTGCAAGAAGCTGATTCTGCGTCATCCCCACGTCTTCGGCTCCACAGTGGTGGGCAGCACCGGCGAGGTGCTCAACAACTGGGACGCCATCAAGCGGGTGGAAAAGGACCAGAAGACCTTTACCGACACCCTGGAAGCGGTGCCCAAGAATCTCCCTGCCAACTGGCGGGCCGAAAAGCTGATGAAAAAGGCTTCCAAGGCGGGCTTTGCTTGGGACAACGGGTTCCAGGCCATCGACAAGCTGGCTGCGGAGACCGTGGAGCTGGGGCAGGCCATGGTTGACGGAACCAATGTGGCCGAAGAGCTGGGCGACACCCTCTTTGCGGCCGTGGGCGTCTGCTATACCCTGGGTCTGGACCCGGAGACGGTACTCCATGAGGCCTGTGAGAAATTCATCCGCCGGTTTGCGGCCATGGAGCAGCGGGCCGGCAGCACATCGCTGGATACGCTTTCCAAGGAGCAGCTTCTGACCCTGTGGAACGACTGTAAACCCTGATCACACCATTTCAACACCAAAGAAAGAGGTCAAACACGCTATGAATAAGACTGAACTGATCGCCGCTGTGGCCGAGAAGGCCGGTATTGCCAAAAAGGACGCCGAAAAAGCCGTCAATGCCACCTTGGACGCCATCACCGAAACCATGGTTGCCGGCGACAAGGTGCAGTTGGTGGGCTTCGGTACCTTTGAGACCCGCCGCCGGGAGGCCCGCACCGGCCGCAATCCCCGGACCAAGGAAGCCTTTGAGATTCCCGCCTCCACTGTGCCCGCCTTCAAGCCCGGCAAAGCCCTGAAAGATCAGGTCAACAAGTAAGATGCGGCTGGACAAATATTTGAAGGTGTCGCGGCTCATCAAGCGGCGCACCGTGGCCAATGAGGCCTGTGACAACGAGCGTATCACTGTCAACGGCCGTCCGGCCAAAGCCTCCTATGATGTGAAGGTGGGCGATGTGCTGGAAATCCGTTTCGGCGCCAAGACCGTGAAAATTGAAGTTCTGGCCGTGGCTGAGGCCGTCCGCAAGGATGACGCCGCCGCCATGTACCGGGAACTGACCGAGTAAAAAACCACCGGGTTTTCCGTAAAAATCGGAAAACCCGGTGGTTTTTTGTTGCAATCTGGAAACTGTTGTCGTATACTGGACACAAGGTGTCACCACACGGTCGGCGGTTGTCCCCCTTAATCAAAGGGGGGCTTGCTTCATGTCCCCCTGGAAAGGGGGGGATGGGCATGAACTATGTGACATATACGGACTTGTTCGCATTTGCTACATTTGTTGTCTGCCTGATTGGTTTATTTATGAACCATAAAAAGAAGTAACCGCCCCGTCTTCCACACGCGCGGTTACTTCTTTTAACCAGCCAGGGGGACAACCGTCGCCGGTGGCACCCCTTTTCTATTATTAGTATATCCTGTTTTTACTTATTTGTCAACGACCCTCGGCCAGTCCTGGTGTCGGGCGGTCTTTCTCCACCTGAATGAGAAAGCCGCTGTCATCCGGCTCTCTCAGGTTGCACAGCAGCAGGGCCGCGTACTGGAGCCCTTGGCTGTCACAGATCTGCACATGGATGTTGTTGTCCCCATACCGATCTGCATAGCCTACCCGCAGAAACCGTTCCCCATCAAAAATGCTGCTGGTATAAATGGAGTTCTCCTCCATACCGACACTGGTGTCGCAGTCAATGACCTGATGATAAAGGCCGTCTTCTCCCACCGCCCAGACAGTGATCCACTGGGAATCGTTTTCCTCTTTTTCCGAGTGCAGGGTGGACACGGTAACCACATGGTCGTTTTCCACTTGGGACTGATACCATCCGTTCTCGTTGCCCATGTAATGGCCGCCGATGGGGAAGGTCTGAATCTGCTCCATGGTGGCCCAGTCAAAGAGAATCGCGGTGCTGCCATCCTCCGTATCGGCTGTCAGCAGCAACCGGGTATCGTCTTCCATACCATAAAGCGCGCTGCCGTCCTCCGTGGCATAGACCAGCTCCACCTCACTCTCCACCACCTGATCCAGAATGTCGTCTTCCTCATCCAACTTCTGCACTGGAATTCGATAAATGCCCTGAGGGGCTGCTCCCGCAATGGGATTCCCGTCACTGTCCCGGGCCGTAAACAGCAAATACCAGTAGCCGTCGGGGCCCTGAATCCCGCTGCTATAGATATTGTCCACATTGGGCAGCAGATAGTTCAAACTGTAGACATCGCCCTGGTCATCCTTACTGATGGTGATTTCCGCCACATCCCCCTCCTGGACCGGTATATGGAAAAATTCCGTGGCCGTCGGCCAGAGTTGCGAATCATGCATATTGTGGCCAACGGGGAGGGTTGATTCTGCGGCAATCTCGTAATACTCCATATACGGAGCCAGTGGCACCGTAACAGCATAGTCCTCCGCACCGTCCGGCGTCTGCTCTGCCGCCGCTGTCAGCACGTCGGCCAGCCAGGCCGTATCCGGCTGTTCCATAAAGTCAATCGGGCCGTTGCTGCTCATCCCCATATTACTCTGACAGTACAGACTGATCGTGTCGCGGCTGAGTTCCCACTCCCACTCATATCGGGCGGTAAAATGGAAGTCCGAGTCTGTTTCCACCGTCTCCCCCAGGGTGATGGTATTCCCCCAATGGAGTTTGCCGTTGCTGGTCAGCATAGATTCGATTTGCAGCCCCTCCCCTACCGCCGGGTCGCCGTAGAGCCGCTGCTCCGTATAGGTGACAGTCTCCGCGTTCCGATTGACATAGGGCACCGCCGCCGCCAGAATGCCCACGCTGAGCACCGCCAGGGCCAGCAGCAGAATGAGACTTCTGCGCATGGTCAATCCTCCTCTCCCGTCAACTCCGACAGAGCCTTGCTGACCCGGTCAGCCCGGTAGTGGTACGTCTCCTTGACAAAATCCAGAACATTTTTACCCTGTTCGTCCAGCTCCAATGTGGTGGTGTCAGCCACCACCCGGCCATTTCTCAACAGCACCGCCCGGCTGATAAAACCGCTGACCTCTTCCAACAGATGGGTCGATAGGAGCACCGTCTCCGTAGGCTCCAGGATGCCCAGGAGCACTTTATAAAAATCCTCTCGGTTGAACACGTCGTTCCCGGCAAAGGGTTCGTCCATCAGGATATAGTCCGCCCCCTGGCTCAAGGCCAGAATGACCTCAAACTGGTTTTTCTGGCCCGTGGAGAAGCTGCGGATGGGCTTGTTTGGTGGCAGCTCGAAGAACTCCAGCAGGGCGCCAAACCGTTTTTCCCGGAATTTGGGAAAATGTTCCCGGTAAAATTCCCCATGGCCCTGGGCCGTCAGATTGGGGAAAAAGGAGTGTTCACAGGTGGCAAAGCTGAGCCGCTCAATATTCCGTGTGGTAATGGGTTCCCCATCTAGGGTGATGTCTCCCTGGTAGGACAGAAAACCCAGAATACACTTCATCAGCGTCGTCTTACCGGCGCCGTTCTCTCCGAACAGGCCCACGATTTCGCCGGGTCCAATGGTCAAGTCCACGCCGGTCAACGCCTGTTTGCTTCGGCCATAGACTTTTTTGACTTCTTTCAGTTGCAGCATAGGAAAACCCCCTCCTTACATCAGGTTCAGCAGTTCCAGCCAGGAATAGGGATACAAGCACTGTTCCGGCGTACACAGCATATAAATGGTGAAATCCAGGCACCGCAGCACAAAGGCCAGCAACAGATAGCCCAGCGCCGCCAGGGCCGGTATGGTCAGCACCCGCCGCCACCGTTCCCAACGGTCCGGCAGACGGCGCATGGTATAGATGCTTTTGCTGCCCTGGTAGTAGCTGGAATACAGCTGTACGGCCACCACCACCATAGCCAGGGCCGCCACAAAGCAGCCGTACAGGCTGGTACCTAAGATTTGCCAGAACGGCGGCATCATGGTACCATCGAGCTTCTTGATATTGCCGTGGTAGTAGGTATACAAATCATTACGCGCCGACAGATACCGCAGGATGAATTGCAGATGGAACAGCAACGCGGAAATCAGGCCCGTCAACAGTCCCATCTCGGATTTGGACGGGTCCACCCCCGGCGGCAGATAGCGGGCCATCCACACATGGCGTCGTTTCATGGCGTCTCCTCCTCTTCCTCCAGTTCCGTCCATCTGGGCAGCCATGCAAACGCAGTACAGAGCATAAGCCACAGAACACCCAATACGATAATCTCCCACTCATAGCTGCCCAATGGACTGGTGACGATGGCCATGGCAATCAGGGATACAAAGGGATGAATGGTCCGTTTGCCGCAAAAGCTGCGAATCATGGCAATGCCGCCGTACAGGCCCAGGCCCACATAGCGGAAAATCGTCGCCACCCACCGCCAGCCGTCGGCCAAAGGCAGCAGGCCATGGAAATAGCTGCTGCGGTAGGCGGCCAGAAACAACGTCTGCTGGTGGTATCGCTCCGGTTGGAGCTGCCTGAAAAGGAACACCGCACCCATGGCTGCCGCCAGCTGAACGGCCCACACCAGGAGAAACAGCAGCACGCCGCCCACCAGAGACCAGAACATCCGGGCCGTTTGAGATACCGGCAGCCGGTACCAGGTGTAATCCACCCAGCCGCCCCGGCGGCCCATGGCCCCGAAGCACACAAACAAGCCTGCCATAGCCAACGCCGCCGTCCAGCGGAAGGGCCACCAATCCAGCACAGTTTCCACAGCAATGCCTGCGTTAATGTCCGGGTGCTGAATCCTCCACAGGGCCAGACCCAGCTGCACCACGGCCATGGCCGCTAAAATCAGGATGGTCCGATACAGCTGACTGCGGCTGACCAGCATCAATAGGGAAAGCTGACGTTTCATTCCAGTTCCTCCTCCTTCCAGAGCGTTTCTACCAGGGCGACGGTCTCCGCACAGGTGGCGCCCAAGGCTTTCATAGACCGGACAAAGGCCCGCACCTGATAGTCCGGCAGGTTTTTTCGCAGCGCTTCCACCTGTTCCGCCGTGGCCGAAATGAGGCTTTTTGCCCCCGTATGGGACTGGAGCCATCCCTCCTCCTCCAGAAGCCGGAACGCCTTCTGAATGGTGTTGGGATTGACGCCCAGCAGCGCCGACAGCGCCCGGCGGGAGGGCAGCTCCTCGCCGTCAACCACCGTTCCGGCGGCAATTCCGGCTTTGACATGGCGGATGATCTGCAAATAAATGGGGACGCCGTCCTCTAACCGCAGCGTCGTAAACTCTACCATGGCTGCCTCCTTTCACTGTATTATACGTGTAGTACACTTTCTAAGTGTATTATATCCATAGTACATTTTTCTGTCAATAGGGGGTTTCTGAGAAAAAAAGAGCACGCTGCAAGCTCCATTGCAGCGTGCTCTTTTACGATCACTCAATATTCATCCACATCGGCGTAGTCGTCGTACTCCGAAGGACGTCTTCTGCACAGGGTGAAACGGTGGGGATCGGTGATCTTATCCCAGTAGCCAATGAGCAGGCACACGCCGCCGGCCAGGGCCAGGCTGGCGCCCACGATCTTCAGAACAAATCTTGCAAGTTTCACAAGTCCGCCTCCTTACGTTGTCGGTGGTAATGGTATCAGTATACCCCTTTTTCTGCCGGATAGCAAGTATTTTTACAGACGAAGAATGGCATCCTCCCGACGGGGCTTATAAGCCGGAGCCGGTGCGGCGGCATAGCCCAACGCACAGTGGCCCACGCCGCGGTAGGTCTCGGGAATACCCCATTCTTTCAGCATGGCCTTGCCTTCGTCGCTGTCGAACATCTCCCGTGCCCGGTGAATCCAGCAGGAGCCGACGCCCAGAGATTCCGCGGCCAGCATCAGATTGCCGATGACCAGACTGCCGTCCTCCACCCAGGTATGTACCGTGGAGTCGGCCAGGACCAGCACAATGGTGGGCGCGCCATAGAAGGGATCGCCGTCCCGGCCCTGAATCGCCGCATTCATCCGGCGGAACTTCTCCCGCAGCTTCTCATCCTGAATCACCACCATCCGCGCCGACTGCTTGCCCATGCCGCTGGCGGCCCAGGTACCGGTCTCCAGAATGGGGTTGAGGATTTCGTCTTCCAGCTGACGGCCCATAAAGTTGCGGCAGCTGCGGCGGCTGAGGATGGTTTTCATGGTTTCATTCATACAAAATTCCTCCTTACACGTATCCGTACATACCCCGGACGGAAACTTCCCCCGAGGTGATGGTTTCCTTGGTACCGTCGGGCCAGGTCACCAGCAGCCCGGCGTCTTCATCGATGCCATCGGCATGGGCCGGGCGGGCTTCCCCGCCCCGGATGACCTGAATCTCTTTGCCGATGGTGACGCAGTCGGCAGCATAACGGGTCATCCAGGCCGCTTTCTCCGTCAGAAGTTCCCGGTCAGCCCGGTACAGCTGGCGAATTAGCTCAGCGGCGTAGCAGTTGCGGTTTACCGTCTGGCCGGTGGCCTCTTTCAGAGAAACGGCCATGGGCCGCACCTCCGGGGGAAAATCGCCGTCACCATGGTTGCAGTTGGTGCCGATGCCCACCACCACATAGTCCACCAGACCGCTCTCAGCCTGGATGGACAGTTCTGTGAGAATGCCCACGCATTTTCGCCCGTCAATGACCACATCATTGGTCCATTTGATGCCGGGCCGCAGGCCGGTGGCCGCCTCAATGGCTTCCACTGTGGCCTCGGCTGATACAGCTGTCAGATGCATCAGGTGATGGGGCGGCACGGTGGGCCGGAGAATGACCGTCAGATAGACGCCGACGCCCGATGGAGATGCAAAGCGCCGGCCCATACGGCCCCGGCCTCCTGTCTGCTGATTGGCTACCACTACCGTACCATGGGTGGCCCCTTCAGCGGCCAGCTTTTTAGCCAGAGTGCTGGTGGAATCCACCGAGTCCAGCACCGTGACCCGGTCAGCCCAGGGATGGTCCCCCAAGGCCCGCAGTACCTCGTCTCGGCACAGGGGTGCGCTGTGTTCCACCAGTTTATAGCCCCGGTTGGTCACCGACGCGATTTCATAGCCGTCGTCCCGCAGGGCTTGGACAGCCTTCCAGATGGCGGCGCGGCTCAGTCCCAGCTGCCGGCTCATCTCCTGGCCGGACAAATAATCGCCCTGCTGCCGCAGCAGGGCCAAAACGGATTCCTTGGTCATGGAATACCTCCCTTGACACCGTATGTATTTTCTGGTATAACGTATATTGTCAACTCAACTATAGTATAATTAGTTTACAATCGGAGGTCAACATGAAACTGCGCAATTGGATTTTAGCCGCCCTGTTCACGGCCCTGACGGCGGTGGGCTGTCTCATCAAGATTCCCACGCCCATTTCGTCGTTCAGTCCCCTGTTTTTCTTCACCGCCCTGTCGGCGCTGCTGCTGGGGCCGAAGTTCGGCGCCCTGTCCCAGGGTATGTATGTGGCGCTGGGCCTGCTGGGTCTGCCCATCTTCACCACCGGCGGCGGCATCGGCTCCATCTTCACCACCACCTTCGGCTTTCTCCTGGGGCTGATTCCGGCGGCTGCCGTCATCGGCCTGCTGGTAAAGCGGTGGGGAACCTCCTTCAAGGCACTCTGCGCCGCCTCCACCGTGGGGCTGCTGGTGCTGTACGCCGTGGGTCTGCCCTATATGCACCTGATTCTGACGGTGTACATGGAAAAGACCTGGACCATTGGCCAGACCATCATGGGCGGTATGATCTTATTCCTGCCCTGGGATGCCGTCAAAATCGTGGCGGCGGCAGGTCTGGCCCGGCGGGTGCTGCCGGTCATGGGACTCTATGAGAGCAGCCAGGCCACTACAGCCAAGGCGGCAAACATGGCTAAAAACACAAACAGCATTTGATAGCCGCTGGGGGACACCGGCTCCGCCGGGTCCTCCTCCTCGGCGGTGACGCCGTAGACGGTCTCGAATTCCTCCATGGCCGCCAGGAGCTCCGCATCATCAAAAGGCTCAGATGGAGCCTCCGCCGGTGTCCGAGCGGGAACACGGCGGCGTCCGGCCCGGCGGCGGCGCACGGGATGGAGCAGTTCTTCCGGTTCCGGCGCTTCCACGGTCTCTGTCTCCGTCTCATGGACCATGGACGGCGGCAGACGGACGGCCACCAGCTGGTCTACCAGCCGAACGCCGCAGTCGTCGCAGCGGGTCACGCCATCATCAAAAACGCGCTTGCATTGTGGACACCACATGGACCCACCTCCTGTTCTTTCCCTAGGAAAAGTGTGCCACATTCTTCCAAGGTTGTCAAGGGGTGCACATAGGAGTGATGCCGCAGGATATTCCTGCGGCATCACTGGGTTTTCATGTCTTTTTGCTGAATCGCTCGCCACAGGATGGGCAGCGGATAATGATTTGACCCTTGCCCTTAGGGACCCGCACCTTCTGGCGGCAGCGGGGACAGGCAAAGTAGCTGTGATCCCGGTCCCGAAACCGGTGAATCACCTGTAAAAATTTCTGGTTTTCCCGCTGTCTCTTGGCAATGTTGCGGGAATACATGCGAAAAATCGCATAGATCAGGGGGACATAGGCCAGCAAACCGAGGAAGTACAGCTTGGAAAAGCTGCTGAGCAGGCACAGGACCACGCCCACAACCAGCAAGAACTGCCCCAGCTTGTCGGAGCCGTAACGGCCATACATAAAGTAGCGGAATTTTTGTCCCAATTTTTGAAACATTCTTACATCACCACTATCATTATAGCGGCTTTGGGCACAAAAACAACCAATTGAGGCCATTGTTTACGGATTGTTTACGGTTGGGAGACAGTTTCCAGGGAAACCACCGGAATATGGGGCCGGTTGAACAGCCGGAAAGGGACGCCGCTGTTGCCCAGACCCCGGCTCACCACCATCGATGTGCGGTTTTCGGTGAACAATCCCGCCGTAAACTCGGGAAACAGCTGCCGGTCCGTCCCCAGCAGTCCACCCACGAAGGGCAGACGGATAACGCCGCCGTGGGCATGGCCGCAGAGAACCACATCCACCCCCAGGGCTGCCCAGCGGGGTAAATCCTCGTTGCGATGGGCCAGCAGCACCGTGTAGACATCGCCGTGGGCCGCCCGGATTTCCTCCAACAGCGTCTCCGGTGTCTTCTGGTCCCAGGGACCATTGGGGTCATCGACGCCCGCCAGGACAATCTGCTGGCCGTCCCGCTCCAACACCTCGTACTCGTTGTGGAGCACCCGGACGCCGCCATCCTCCAACCGCTGGTAAAAGTCCCAGGTACCGTCCATGACCCATTCATGGTTGCCGGATATGTAATAGGCCGGGGCGATGGTATCCAGCGCCGCCGCCGTATCCACCATGGCCGTCACCTGTTCCGCCGAACAGGTCTCGTCGGCCAAATCACCGGTGATGGCGATCAGGTCCGACTCCGCCGCTTCCACCGCGTCCAGGAGCGTTTCGTTGCCGGGGCCGAAAGTCTTGCCGTGGAGGTCTGACACCACCGCAATGCGCAGGCCGTCAAAGGCTGCGGGCAGCCGCTCCGATGGGACGGAAAACGGCTCCGCCGCAATAATATTATTTTCATACTGCCAGAAACCGGCGCCGATGAGCCCCACCGCCGCCCAGATAATCAGACTGTGGAGACAGCCGCGACGCCGCATCCCCTCACCTGCCCTTCTCTATGAGTATAGTCCATGGGAGCCGGCGAAGGGTGTCGCCTTATGGTTCCACGAATTTTTTTCGGATGGTTTCCAGCGTTTCCTCCGTCACGCCGGTGGTGCAAAGGTACTCCCGCACAGAGCCATAGGTCCGGTGCAAGTAGTCCAGCAGCCCTTCCATGGCCGACGGCGGCGTATGGAACATGGTCTCATGATATTGGGTTCCCTCACCCTGGGGCCGCAGACGGCCGCCCCGCATGGCGTCGAACACCGGCTGTAAATAGAGTTCGCTGACGGCGTAATCGGCCACAATATCGGCCCGGTCCACCCCGGCCAGGGAAAGGAGAAAACAGGCGCAAAGACCCGTCCGGTCCTTGCCGGTGGTACAGTGGAACAGCATGCCGCCCCGGGCGGCGGCGGCCAATTCCAAAAAGCGGCGGACCCAGGGCCGATTGTCCTCACAGCGGGTGATATAAATCTGCTGCCAGTCCACGGGCCGCTCGGTGGAAAAGCTCTCAGCGTCGCCGCCCTGAGGGCAGCTGCAGCAGAGCATGGCCATACGCAGGTCACTGGGCCGCAGAGACGCTTCCGCCGGGGACCGGAGATCGATGGCCGTATGGATGCCATAGCGGGTCAGCTCGGCCACGGTGACCGGCGGCAGGGCGCAGGGGGCCTCAGACCGGACAAAGACGCCGAAGCGGGTACGTCCGCCGGGTACGGCGTAGCCGCCCAAATCCCGGGCATTATACAGACCTTGCAGGGGCAAGCGTCGAACAAATTCCATGGCCGAAGTCTCCTTTGGTATAAATTCAGATTAGTTTAGTATAGCATAAATTCACGGCGCGGTAAAGGGCCGACGTCAGCGGAGGAACAGTCCCACCAGCAGAAGCAGCAGACCCGTCGCGATCAAAGCGATTCTGTTGAACATCTTTTTACCCTCGGAACCCCGTTTCCTGCAATAGGGCTGGAGCAGTCCCAGGGCGGCAAAGAGAATCGCCGCCAGAACATTGTAGGTCACAAGATACGGGCTGCGATGCAGTACGCTATTGATGACCGCTACCATGGCCCAGATGATGGCCACCAGGAACCAAGTCAGTTGTTTATTCATGGAGAATCGCCTCCTTGTGTTCAGAATACCATAAAAACGGGCCCGCCGCAATGTTCTTGCGGTGGGCCCGTCGCTTATGGAATTTTCAAATCCCTTATGCGAAGGGATTCTCGGTGGGATAGGGCAGGTGCTTGGGCTGGTTGTAGGCAATATCGGTCACACCCAGGTACTTGAAGACCTCAAACAGGGACTTGCCGTAGTTGCCGAAGGCCACCGCGCCATGGTGGGGATAGCGCTTTTCAATGAGGACATGGCGATAGAAGCGATCCATCTCGGGGATACCGAACACGCCGATGGAGCCGAAGCTGTTGGTGGGAACGTCCAGGACAGCGCCCTGGGCGATGTAAGCGTGCAGCGTGGTGTCAGCGCCGCTCTGGAGACGGTAGAACGTGATGTCACCGGCTTTCAGGTCGCCTTCCATGGTGCCGCGGGTGATATCGGGCTCGGCCAGATCGGGCTCCAGATCGCGCTTCATAATGCGCTGATAGCCCATGGTGGGCTTCTTCAACAGACTGGCACAGGTGTTGCCGCAGTGGAAGCCCATGAAGGTCTCGGTCAGGCGCAGATCATACTTGCCCTTGATGCCCTCGTCATAGGCCTTGGCAGGCACGGTGTTATTGATATCCAGCAGGGTGACTGCCTTGCCGGAGACACAGACGCCAATGTACTCGGACAAAGCACCATAGATGTCCACCTCACAGCTGACGGGGATGCCGCGGCCGGTGAGGCGGCTGTTGACGTAGCAGGGCACAAAGCCGAACTCCGTCTGGAAGGCCGGCCAGCACTTGTTGGCAAAGGCCACATACTTGCGGGTACCCTTGTGCTCCTCCATCCAATCCAGCAGGGTCAGCTCGTACTGGGCCAAACGGGGCAGAACACCGGCATATTGGTTCTCACCGATTTCAGCCTTCATCTCCTCCATGAGGGCGGGGATGCGGGGATCCTCCTTGTGCTTGTTGTAGGCGGCCAGCAGGTCCAGCTCACTGTTCTCCTCCACGGCAACACCCAGGTCGTACAGAGCCTTGATGGGGGCATTACATGCCAGAAAGTCGTCAGGGCGGGGACCAAAGGCGATAATCTTCAAGTCCTTGAGACCCAGAATGGCGGTAGCGATGGGGGCGAAGTCATGGATACGCTCCGCCAGCTCCCCGGCGGTGCCCACGGGAATCTCCGGGATGTAAACGCGCTTCTGACGCAGGCCCAGGTTGTAGCTGGCGTTCAGCATACCGCAGTAGGCGTCGCCGCGTCCGTCGAACAGGTCGCCATCCCCCTCGGCAGCACCCACATACATCAGGGGGCCATCAAAGAAGTCGGCAATCATGGTTTCGGGGGTCTCGGGGCCGAAGTTGCCCAGGAACACCACCAAAGCGTTGACGCCATGGGCTACCACGTCGTTGACGGCGTCGCGGGCCTGGACCTCGGTCTCCACGGTGATGGGGCACTCGTACAGGCCCTCGCCATAGGCGGCCTTGATGGCAGCGCGGCGGCGCTCAGACAGGGCGGCGGGGAAGCAGTTGCGGGACACGGCAATGATGCCCAGCTTCAGCTCAGGAATGTTTGTAATCATGGGAATCGTCTCCTTGCTATGTAAAAATTTCGGAACTGGTCAAATGAGATCGGCGATATCGATGTTTTCGCCCTTGAGGCCGATATGGGCGCCGTCCTTGGCTTCGCTGCTCTCGGCATGGGCCAGGAGCCACTTGTTGCGGGCGGTCATCCAGGTGTCCTCCTCCGTCTTGGGGGTGAACACGGGCTTGTCGGTGTTGGTACCCTGGGGCAACGCCACCATGACCTTGAAGCCCTGGCCCTTCTTGGCCGAACAGGGGGCATAGTGGAGCGTGGTGGCGAAGACCTCCACCATGGTACCGGCGGGGCAGAGGAATGCCTTGACGGTGGCGGTGTCCAGAACGCCGTCCACAATGTCGGATTCCTGGCCCAGCAGCAGAATAAAGTCCCGGCTGCCCAGGTTCACCTCGCTGTCCCGGTGGTATTCCAGGCAGTTGAGCTTTGTATTGTGGCCGTTGCACCAGCCCAGCTGAACCGGCATACCACCGTAGACCTGATCGCGGATTTGGACATAGGCGGGCAGGTCCTCCAGGACCTTGTCGCCGGGGACGTAGTCCACACCCTCGGGCAGCGGCGTTTTGTCCTCCAGGGCCTGCACCAGTTCGGCGGTGTCGTAGCCCGACAGGACCCGGCCATAGGGCCGGAACTCATCGTCGTATACACTGTAAATGTGCATTGGAATCACTCCTTCGTTTTAGCCATGGCGGGATAAACCGCCTTCAGGGCCGGATAGAGCTTGCGGTAAACCTGATAGCGTTCCTCATAGCGGGCGGCAATGGCCGGGTCGGGCTTATAGACACGGCACTCGCTGCGGAGCTTGTCGCAGGCGGCTTCTACAGACGGATACGCACCGGAAGCCACCATGGCCAGAATGGCGCCGCCATAGCCCGCGCCCTCTTCGGACATGGGAACGTGCATTTCCATCTGGAGCACGTTGGCGATGATGGTTCTCCACAGGGGGCTCTTGGCACCGCCGCCGCAGAGACCGGACTGGGTCAGATGCAGGCCCAGGCCCCGGGCGATTTCCACACTGTCGCGGATGGCGAAGGCCACGCCCTCCAGAATGGCCTGGGTCATCTGGTGGCGGCTGGTGTCCATGGTCATGCCCAGGAACGCGCCGCGGGCGTCGGGGTCGTTGTGGGGGGACCGCTCGCCCATGAGATAGGGCAGGAAGAACACGGGATTGTTGCCCAGGTCGTCCTCGGTGATTGGCGATTGCTCGTCGTTGTCGGACACGGCCTTGAGAACGTCCTTGGTCCACCAGCCGTAGGCCGAAGCCGCCGACAGGATGCAGCCCATCAGATGGTAGGTGCCGTCGGCATGGGCAAAGGCGTGGAGGTTGCCCTCGGGGGGCAGACGGAACTCCTTGGAGGAGATAAAGACGGTACCGGAGGTGCCCAGGGACACATTGCAGGCGCAGTCGCCTACGGTGCCCGTACCCACGGCGGCGGCGGCGTTGTCGCCTGCGCCGGCGGCCACCACAGTCTCGGCGGTGAGACCCAGTTCCTTGGCCACGTCGGGCAGGACGCAGCCCACCTTCTCATAGCTCTCGTAGAGCTTGGGCATCTGGCTTTCGGAAATGCCGCAGTAGCGCAGCAGCTCCTGGGACCAGCAGCGGTTCTTCACGTCCATCAGCAGCATACCGGCAGCGTCGGACATGTCGCAGCTGTGGACGCCGGTGAGCTTGTAAACCACATAGTCCTTGGGCAGCATGATCTTGGCGATCTTGGCGAAGTTCTCCGGTTCATGCTTGCGCATCCACAGGAGCTTGGGGGCTGTGAATCCGGCAAAGGCGATATTGCCGCACAGCTCCAGCAGCTTTTCCTTGCCGTAGTGGGCATTCATTTCCTCGGTCTCCTTGCCGGTGCGGCCGTCGTTCCAGAGGATGGCGGGACGGATGACGGTATCATCCTTGTCCAGAGCCACCAGACCATGCATTTGACCACCGGCGGCCAGGCCCTTGACCTGGGCGGGGTCGATGCCCTCCAGCAGCTGGGGAATCAGAGTACGGACGGCGTTCCACCAGTCCTCGGGATTCTGCTGGGACCAGCCGGGCTGGGGGAACTCCAGAGGATAGGTCTGGGAAACGGACTTGCAGACGGTGCCGGCTTCATCCACCAGAAGAATCTTCACGGAGGATGTGCCGAGATCGACGCCGATGTAGTACATAGGGTCACCTCATTGTTATGGTAGTACGCAGGGACAGCGTGGCGCGCAGACGCGGGCCACGCTCTCCTCCGCTATTTTAGCTCTTCTCGCGCTTGGATACAACATCAAAAATAACGGCTGCCAGCAGCACCAAGCCCTTGACGACCTTCTGGTAGTTCTGGTCGATGCCCATGATGCTCATGCCGATATTGATGACGCCCATGAGCAGTGCGCCGACGATGACGCCGGGGACTGTACCCACGCCGCCGTAGGCGGAAGCGCCGCCGATGAAGCAGGAGCCGATGGCATCCATCTCATAGTTCTGGCCGTAGGTGGGCTGGGCGGAGGTCATACGGGCGATGGTCAGAATACCGGCCAGGGCAGACAGCAGGCCCATGTTGGTATAAGCGATGAAGTACACCCGGTTGGTGTTGACGCCGGACAGCTTGGCGGCCTTTTCGTTGCCGCCGATGGCGTAGAAGTACCGGCCGATGGTGGTCTTGGACGTGATATAAGCGTACACCAGGATAACAACGGCCACCCAGATCAGAGCGGTGGGAATGCCCTTGTGCTGGCTCAGCTTGAGGGTGAAGAAGCCGATGACAGCCACGATGATGATCATGGTGCCCAGGGTCTTGGTCAGAGAGTCGACGCTGTAGCCCTTTTTGACGCGGGTAGCCCGCTTGCTGAGGGTCATAACCACATAGAGGATGGCCACAATGGCACCCACCACCAGGGCCAGCAGGTTGGTACCCTCACCGCCGCCCAGGAAATCGGGGATGTAGCAGTCTGCGCCGCCGCCGAAGACCTTGACAAAGGTCTCATTGGTCACGGACATGGTCTTGCCGTCCAGGACCACGTTGGACAGTCCGCGGAAGACAAACATGCCGGACAGGGTGACAATGAAAGGAGGAACGCGGACAAAGGCAATCCAGAAAGCCTGCCAGGCGCCGATGACCAGGCCGACGACCAGCATCAGCAGCACGGCGGGAATCCAGCCCATCCCCTTATCCAGGAAGATGGCACCCACGGCACCGACAAAGCAGACGACGGAGCCCACGGACAGGTCGATGTTACCGCCGGTGAGGATACACAGCAGCATACCGGTGGCCAGCACAAAGACGTAAGCGTTCTGGGAGATGATATTGGTGATATTCTGGGGCAGCAGGATCTTGCCGTCGGTCTGCCATGCGAAGAAGGCAGCGACAAGGATCAAGATCAGAATCATGGTATATTTCTGCACAGCAGGCAGAATTTTGTTCTTAGTCATGGGTCACGGCTCCTTTTTCGTTGTTGCAGGATCGGAGGATACAGGCCATGATGCCCTCCTGAGTGGCGTCGGCCTGGTTGAATTCGCCGACCATCCGGCCCTCGTTCATGACGTAGATGCGGTCACTCATACCCAGCACCTCCGGCAGCTCCGAGGAGATCATAATCACCGATTTGCCCTCGGACACCAGCTGGTTGATGATGGTGTAAATCTCATACTTGGCGCCCACGTCGATGCCGCGTGTGGGCTCGTCCAGAATCAGGACGTCGGGATCGGTGAACATCCACTTGGCCAGCAGAACCTTCTGCTGATTGCCGCCGGACAGGTTGCCCACCTTCTGTTCCACGCCGGTACATTTGGTGCGCATTTTCTGCCGGTAGTCGTCGGCCACGGCGTACTCCTTGTCCTGGTCGATGACGCCCCGGCTGGAGACGCCCTTCATGTTGGCCAGGGTGGTGTTGATGCGGATGGGATTGGAGAGGATCAGGCCGTTGCCCTTGCGGTCCTCGGTCACATAGGCCAGACCGTGGTCGATGGCCTCCCGAATGGTATGGAGCTTGACCTCCTTACCGTCAAGGTACAGCTGGCCGCTGATGCCGCTGCCGTAGCTGTGCCCAAAAATACTCATAGCCAGTTCGGTGCGGCCCGCGCCCATGAGGCCGGAGATGCCGACCACTTCGCCGCGGCGCACTTTGAAGGATACGTTGTCCACCACTTTTTTCTCCCGGTACTGGGGGTGGTGCACGGTCCAGTTTTTGACCTCCATCATGGTATCGCCAATCTGCACATTCTTGCGCTTGGGGAACCGGTCGGCCAGCTCGCGGCCCACCATGCCCCGGATGATGCGGTCTTCGCTGAGATCGTCCACACCCTTGGTCAGCGTCTCAATGGTGTGGCCGTCGCGGATGACGGTGATATCGTCCGCCACGTAGGACACCTCGTTGAGCTTGTGGGAGATGATAATGGAAGTCATACCCTCTTTCTTGAACCGCAGCAGCAGGTCCAGCAGGGCTTTGGAGTCGGATTCGTTGAGGGACGAGGTGGGCTCGTCCAGAATCAGCAGCTTGGCGTTCTTGGCCAATGCCTTGGCGATTTCCACCAGCTGCTGCTTGCCCACGCCGATGTCGCGGATCAGCGTGCGGGAGGATTCGGTGAGGCCCACGGTCCGCAGATGGCGGTCGGCCTCGGCATACGTTTTATTCCAGTCGATGGAATAGGATTTACCCTGTTCATTGCCCAGGAACATATTTTCACCGATGGACATATAGGGAATCAGTGCCAGCTCCTGGTGGATAATGACGATGCCCTTGGCTTCGCTGTCGCGGATTTTGGAGAACTTACAGACCTCTCCGTCGTAAATGATGTCTCCGGAATAGGTACCATAGGGGTAGATGCCGCTGAGAACGTTCATCAGCGTCGATTTGCCGGCGCCGTTTTCACCGACCAGGGCATGGATGCTGCCCTTTTTCACCTTCAGATTCACGTCGTCCAGAGCCCGGACGCCGGGAAACAGTTTGGTGATACTTTTCATTTCGAGAATATACTCAGACAAGGTATCGCCTCCGTCATAGGATCTCATTAGGTAGGCCGTATCAGGGCGGCGTTACCGCCCCGATACGGCCGAACGTTCTAATGGAATCAGCCCAGATCAGCCTCGGTGTAGTAACCGGAGTCGATGAGCAGCTCCTGATAGTTGTCGATGGTGCAGGCCACGGGCTCGCACAGGTAGGAGGGGATCACGCCGGTGCCGTTGTCATAGGTCTCGGTGTCGTTGATCTCCGGCTCGCTGCCCTGCATGATGGCGTCCACCATGCCGACCGTTGCTTCGGCCAGGGTACGGGTGTCCTTGAAGACGGACATGGACTGCTTGCCGTCGACGATGTTCTTGACGTTGGCGATGTCGCAGTCCTGACCGGTCAGCACAGGGTACTCGCCGGTGTAGGAGGAAGCCAGCGCGTTGGCAACGCCCAGAGCGGTGGAGTCATTGGAGGCCAGGACGGCGTCCAGCTGGGTGCCGTCGGCGTAGTAAGAAGCCAGAATGTTCTCGAAACGGGACTGAGCAGCGTCGGTAGCCCAGTTGGCGGTGGCGACGGTGGCCTTCTCAACCTGACCGGAGGGGCAGACCAGAGTGCCGTTGTCCAGGTACTCCTGCAGGACGCTCATGGCGCCGTCATAGAAGAAGTTGATGTTGTTGTCGCCGGGGTCGCCGGTGATGAACTCGATGTTGTAGGTCTTGTCGCCGGCATTCTTCAGGTCCAGCGCATCGACGATGTACTCGCCCTGCTTGACGCCCACGTTCCAGTTGTCGAAGGTGGCATAGTAGCTGACGGCGTCGCTGTCCATGATCAGACGGTCATAGGCGATGACGGGGATACCGGCATCCTTGGCCTGAGCCATGACGGTGCCCAGGGAAGAGCCGTCGATGGAGGCGACCACCAGGACTTCGCAGCCATTGGAGATCATGTTCTCAATCTGGGAAACCTGGGTCTGGATGTCGTTGGCAGCGTACTGCAGGTCAACGGTGTAACCAGCGGCCTCCAGCTGGGCCTTCATGTTCTCGCCGTCCTGGTTCCAGCGCTGCAGGTCCTTGGTGGGCATGGCCACGCCGACCAGGCCGCCGCCTTCGCCGGTCTCAGAACCGGTGTCCTCCGTGGAGGTGTCTTCCGTGGCGGTATCACCGGTGTTGGCGGTGTCCTCACTGGCGGTATCGCTGCCGGTGTCTTCGGTGTTGGTCTTGGAACCGCAGGCACAGGCGCTGACGGCCAGAATACCGGCCAGCAGCATGGCAAGAGCTCTCTTTTTCATGATGCAAGTCTCCTTTTTTGTTTTTTCCGAGAATGCCGGATGGTATATCCTGCCGCCGGTCCGGCAGCCGAATATCACATCTGTGCTTGGTGTGCATTTATTATAGCACCGGATATCCAGGAATTGCTACGGCCAGACTGCCTAATATATTCGCCTATTTTTTATGGTATTTGCCTAACCATTGAAGTTGTCAAACTTAATTTTACCTAATTATATTAGGTTCCCCCTCTTGCCTTTTTCCGTCAAATGATTTACAATACAGTGGAAGAGGTGATTCCACATGGCAGGCGCAACCGCCAAAGATATTGCAAAAAAGTTGGGCATTTCCACTGCTTCTGTCTCTGTTGCCCTGAATGGCAAGCCCGGCGTCAGCGCCGCAACCCGGCAGCGGATTTTGGCCGCCGCCGCGGAACTGGGCTATTACGCGCCGAAGATTACGGCGGCAGACAGCCGGCAGTTTTGTTTTCTGATTTATATTGATCCGGAGGTCGGCATTGTCAAAGCCTCCACCTACTATACGTTTGTGCTGCAAAGCGTAGAACGGGCAGCCAAAGAATTAGGCTGCCGCGTTCTGATCCGTTACTATTACGCCAACCGCAGTTTCACTGAGCAGATGAGCGATATTCTCCAGGATATCGACGGTCTGCTGGTCCTGGGCACCGACATGACCGGTGCCCAGCAGTCGGAGTTGGGCGGGATGATCGTCAACGGTTCTCTGCCCTTCCCGGTGGTGGTCATCGACAATTTCATTCTGTCGGCCTATGCCGACTGCGTGGGCAACGACAACCTGTACGGCACCAAGGCCGCCGTTTCCTACCTTATTGACCAGGGCCGCCGGACCTTTGCCTATGTGCGGGCCAACCAGCGGGTAGCCAACTTTGAGGACCGGGAAAACGGCATTTGTCTGGCCATTACCGAGCATCTGGGCAGCGAAGCTGCCCCCCTGATGGTCATACCGGTGGATATTTCTCCGGACCGGACCTTCCATGATATTTGCAGCTGGCTGGAACAGTCCCCAACGCTGCCGGAGGCCATTATTGCAGAAAACGACGAAGTCGCCGCCGCCGCCATTCGGGCGCTGCGGTCCCGGGACTGTGCCGTGCCGGAAGCAGTGGCGGTCATGGGCTTTGATGACATTCCCATCTGTGAAATGGTGGACCCGGCCATTACCACGGTCCACACCCACAAAGAGCAACTGGGCAGCGAAGCCGTCAGTCTCCTCTACCGCCGCATTGTTGCCGGGGAAACGGCCCAATCCATCCGCAGTCACGGCTGCATTAAGCTGGCTTTGTCAACGCGTATTGTCGTCAGAGGAAGCACTGGCCCTCTGGATCGCTGCTGATACGGTATCCGGCGCGAAAACTATAAAAGTTTTACTCGATTTTTTAAAAGTTGAGTAAAACTTTTATTTTTTTACCAATTCCAACAAACTGTCCCAAAGGGGCTGGTTGGATTTTTCATCGGCTGTGTTATACTGTATATAAAAAGGATCCTGCCAAGGAGGAATTACCATGTCATACAGCGGGATGGCGGCCACGGCTGCCCAGATGAAGGAGCTGGATCGCATTGCCATTGAGGAACGGGGCATCCCATCTCTGGAGTTGATGGAACAGGCGGCCACGGCGGTGGCCGACGCAGTAGAAGATCTGCTGACGCCGGCCCCCCTGGGGCCGACGGCCACCAGCAGCACCCTGCTGGTGGCCGTCCCCCGCAAGGGCGAATCCCTCACCGACGAGGATCAGGCAGAGGTGGAACGGCTCCAGGCCATGATGAACGACCCAGCCCAAAAGGGCCGCCGGGTGGCCGTATTCTGCGGCCCCGGCAACAACGGCGGCGACGGCATTGCCGCCGCCCGGCTGCTGATGCAGCGGGGCTTTTCCGTTCGGGCTGTCCTTGTCGGTGAGCGCAATCGTATGACCGCCGACGCCCGTGCCATGGAGCAGCGGCTCCGGGACTGCGGCGGAACACTGGAGGATTTCTGTCCCACCAATCAAGAGCAGATGTTGCTGCTGTCCGTCTGCGACTGCAAGGTGGACGCCCTGTTTGGCGTGGGGCTGTCCCGGCCCATCACCGGCGACGCCGCATTGGCGGTGCAGCTGCTCCAGACCCGCACGGGCAGCCCGGTGGTATCCTGCGACATTCCCTCCGGCATTCACACTGACACCGGCGCGGTTCTGGGCTGCGCCGTCCGTGCCGCCGTCACCGTCACCTTTTCCTGCCCCAAGCCGGGCCACTATCTGGGGGACGGCGCGGAGCACACCGGTGATCTGCGGATAGCGGATATCGGACTGCCCTTTGATCTGCTGTACAACCAGACAGCCCGGCTGGAAGTCGTGGACGGCAGCTTTACCCTGCCCCGCCGGAAGCCCAACAGCCACAAGGGTGACTATGGCCGCCTGCTTATTGTCGGCGGCAGCGAAGGATATACCGGCGCGCCGGTGCTGGCCGCTTCGGCGGCTCTGCGCAGCGGCGCGGGATTGGTCTTTGTGGCTGTGCCCCGGAATGTCTATCCCATTGTCGCCGGACGGTGCAGCGCCGCCATGCCCTTTCCCCTGCCCGATTCGGCAGACGCACTTCTGGACCGGGTCAAAGGGTGCAGCGCGGCCCTGATTGGTCCCGGCCTGGGCCGGGACCATGACGACTTGGTGCGGGTACTGCTCCAAGTCCTGGACTGTCCGGTGGTGCTGGATGCCGATGGTCTCAACGCCGCAGTTGGTCATCTGGACTGGATTCGCAGCCGCACAGCCCCCACGGTTTTAACGCCCCACGATGGAGAATTTGCCCGGCTCACAGGCTGCACTTTACCCATCGGCGACCGGCTGGATGCCGCCCGCTCCCTGGCCCAGGACACGGGGGCCATTGTCGTGCTCAAAGGCCATCGCACCGTCACCGCCGCCCCCGACGGCCGCACCTGGATCAACACCAGCGGCAACGCCGGTATGGCTACCGGCGGCAGCGGCGACACGCTGGCTGGGATTCTGGCCGCGTTCCTGGGGCAGAAACCGCTCTATTCCAACGGTACCGACGCCGCCCGGCTGACCGCTCAGGCCGTCTGGTTCCATGGCGCTGCCGGAGACCACGCCGCCCGCCGTCTGGGAGAATACAGTCTCCTTCCCGATGATCTCATTGACGCGCTGCCCCAGGTCCTCCGGGACCACATTGCAGATTGAGGAGGCGGCCCAGCTTGCAGTCCATTCCGCCCATCGGGGGCCATGCCGTTCACCGGTTTGAACTGCCCCTGATTCATTCCAATATGTATGTGGTCCTTTGCGGCGGCGACACCCTTGTTGTGGACCCCTGTCTCAGTGGGGAAGCCGTGGCCCTGCTGCAAAGCAAC
>ERZ1643251.675-NODE-675-length-45439-cov-8.368654_pt1 | contig 45439 bp, 44 predicted proteins | sample MGYA00579261_ERZ1643251 | MGnify/ENA primary metagenome ERZ1643251 (study PRJEB29033, sample SAMEA4952267) | chicken gut metagenome | biome: Broiler Chicken; feature: Gastrointestinal Tract; material: Caecum | place: Ireland | collected 2018 | study: Broiler... | reverse complement strand
TAAAGATATTTATTGTCTTATGGCCTCTGAAATTTATAAAAGAGAAATTGTTAAAAAAGATAAAACAGAGCGTCAAGTTGGAAAACATTGCGTTTTAGGCTGTGGTTATCAAATGGGTGCAAAGCGCTTCAAAGAGCACGTTAAAACATTGGCGGGTATGGAAATTCCGGAAACTATGGCAAAATTGGCTGTTGACTCTTACCGCACGACTTTTCCCGAAGTAGTTGCTTTTTGGTACGCACAGGAAAGAGCTGCAATAAAAGCGGTAAGGGAAGCGGGGCGGCTTATACAAGAGGGGCGCGTAGCCTGGGGAGTACATGGACAATTTTTATATTGTCGCCTGCCCTCCGGGCGTTGTATAGCTTATGCCGATCCAATTATAAAACCCATAGAAACAAGCTGGGGCGAAATTAAGGAACAATTAACCTTTATGGCCGTAAATCCTTTAAATAAAAAATGGGAACGCCAACACACTTATGGAGGTTCTTTAACTGAAAATATTGTGCAAGGAACGGCACGCGATCTTATGGCTTATAGCATGAAAAATTTAGAAAAAGCAGGCTATAAAACACGCATGACCGTACATGATGAAATTGTTTCATCAATTAAAAAAGGCCAGGGAAACGTAGAAGAATACGAAAAAATTATGGCACAAACGCCCCCTTGGGCCACGAATTGCCCCGTAAAAGCCGAGGGTTGGAGTGGAATTAGGTACAGAAAATAAAATTGTCGAACACACTAAACAGAAAACAGAAAAGAGGTAAAAAAAATGAAAATTATTTTAGAATCAAGCAAATTAGAAAATTTAACAGCAAAACTGTCATCAACACCAGCAATGGTTAATGCTATTATTACCGAAATAGACCAAATACACGAAAATAAAAGACAAGAAGAAATGCGAGGAACTGCGCGCCCAAAGTTTAACGCCATGAATATCGGCTATATTTTAGAAGAATATTTACAGATATTATCTGATCAACTTGGCGACCTTTTTGAAAATGCGAAAGATTTTAACGAGGGGGGGGCTAATGACTCATGGGAAAACTTGCAGAATACATGTGGCGTGTGTGTTTGCGTAAAATCAGATACAAAACGTTAGAAAAAGCTAAACGCGCAGCAAATAGAGCGTTTGAAAAACGCGGAACATATTTAAGAGTTTATTTATGCCCCGTATGCGGGGGCTATCATTTGACACATAAAAAAGAGGTTTTAACTAATGATAAAAACAATAATCAATGAATCAGACGGAACAGATATAGAAGCAAAAATATTAAGAAAAATTCAACAGCATATTTTTATGCTATACCCCATGTCCGGGGTGCGTGCCTCACTTATAAGCGTCGCAAATGACAAAGAATATAAAGAGGGCATTTATATCTATCTTATCGGATATGGTGCAAATTTCTTTATGCGAATACCCGAAGAATATCTTGTAAGAACTATCGCTTATGATACATACAACCCATTTTTTGAGGATGAAGTCAATAAGAAACTAAAAAAATACATAAAGCGTGATGAAGAATTAAAAAAAGTGCGCTTGAAAGCAGCGCATTTAAGAAATATGCCGGGTAAAATAATTTTTGAAGTATCTCGTAAGCCTGGAAAAAAACACCTCTTAAAATGTATCCTAGAGGGCTTAGGCCTATGATTTACATTTTAGGTATAGATCCAGGCGCACATGGTGGATATTGTTTTAAATTTTTGGACGGAACCGATAACAAAACCTTTGCTTTTAATAAACAAACTCCGGCGGAAATTGTTAAAACAATTGAAAATTACATAGATACAATGCGTTTCATAAATGGTATTGAATCCATTACGGCTTTCATAGAAGAAGTCCACACAATGCCACATGACGGCAAAGTAAGCGCTTTTTCTTTTGGAAAAAATTACGGTTGGTGGTTAGGCGTATTAACATCTTTAAAAATACCTATAATTGAAATTCCTCCAGCCAAATGGCAAGCCGGGTTAAAATTGAGAGTTAGGGGGCTTGAATACCGCGACAAAAAGAAAGCATTAAAAGAAGCAGCGCAAAAACGTTTTCCCGATCTCAATTTAACATTGGATACATGCGACGCCGCACTTATTGCAGAATACGGGCGCCAAATAATTTTAGCGGAGCGTATGGCCGCCAAATAAAAAAATGTCGAACACTTAAAACAAAAAGAGGATGTAATGAAAGAAATAGAACTTGTTTTGTTGCCTCCTAAAGAAAAAAAGGAGGTAACGGACAAAGATGTTGCAAAGGCTTATATTGATATAATAAATGCGTTATCGGGCAATCAAAGTTGATTGCCCGATTTTTTTGTGTTAAAAAAATTTGTATGAAAAAAGCTGTTATATACGCGCGCGTATCCTCTGGCCGACAGGAAAAAGAGGGCTTTTCTATACCCGCGCAAATTGAGTTTTTAACTGAATATGCAAGAAAAAATAATTTTGTCGTTGTTGAAATGTTTGTCGAATCCGAAACGGCCAAAAAAGCCGGACGTAAACAATTCAATAAAATGCTATCTTTCATTAATGAAAATGGCATTGACGCAATACTTGCAGAAAAAACGGATAGAGTGTATAGGAATTTAAAAGACTATTTAACGCTTGATGAATTTAAACACTTGGAAGTGCATTTAGTTAAAGAGGGCATGGTTATAAGCGAAAATGCCTCATCACACGTTAAATTTATACACGGCATAAAAGTCCTTATGGCAAAAAACTATATCGACAATTTAAGCGAAGAAGTTAAGAAAGGCAAAAACAAAAAGGCGCAATTAGGGTATTACCCTCAACAAGCGCCCGTTGGATATATGAACGTCGAGGGCCCGGACAAAAAAAGAATTATTGTGCCGGATCCAGATAAAAGCAAATTCATTAAACGATTGTTTGAGCTATATTCGAGCGGTGTTTATTCAGTCATGGAATTACGTAAAAAATTATATAAAGAGGGGTTTAATCATAAAGGCAAAGCATATTCAAGAACTAAACTTTTATTTATTTTGCACGATTGCTTTTATATAGGCAAATTCATCTATAACGGCGTTATATACGACGGGAAGCATGAGCCTTTAATTGACGCCGAGTTATTTAATACTGTGCAAAAATCTTTTAATCAGAGCAAAGCAAGAAGCCATGATGTTGAGTTTTCTTATATGGGCTTAATTAAATGCGGTCATTGCGGCTGCCAGCTAACCGCAGAATTAAAAAAAGGGAAGTATATATACTACCATTGCACTGGAAGACGCGGGGGAACATGTAAAAAAGATTGGATCCGCGAAGAACAATTAGACAAAGTTTTATTAGATTTAATTAAAAGAATCCCACCCCCGGACGGCAAACTTTTCGATATTATCCGAGAGGGCATAAAAGAATCGAGAAAGCTAAAAGGCGAATATGAAAGCGCCAGTATAGAAGACATACAAAAGCAAATAAACAAACTTCAAAATAGAATTGACAATTTATATACTGATAAATTAGACGGCAAAATATCCGAAGAATTTTGGAGGGAAAAACATAATAAATGGTATGCGGAAAAAGATGATTTATTAGATAGATTAAAAAGTATTAACGGTGCCGCTCGAACTTTTGACGAGGGCGCGAATTTGCTCGAAAACTTCTGTAAATACGCACCACAACGCTATTTAGAGGCAAATGCAAAAACAAAACAACAAATCTTAAAAATAATAGGATCGAACTTTATTTATAAAGACAAAAAACTAAGCGTAGAGCTTAGTTCCGTCTTTGATTTATTGCTAAATTCGCAAAAATTAATAAATGGCGGGGACGACAAACCTATGTTAGAACTCCGCAAACAATTTATTCATAAATTAAATAAGGCTTTAAGCCAAGATTTTATTATGCAATTAAAATCTTTTGATATGGTCGCATAAAAAAAAATCGGGGGCTTTTAATGCGCCCGATTAAAGCTGTTATATACTATCGTATTAATGGCTTATTTAATTTCACTTTCGATTTTTTGTGCGGCTTCAACCATGCTTGTACCGATTACCTTTAAAGCATTTAAGCCTAAATCTAAGCCTACTTTGTGCGCTTGTTTTTTTGTTTCGTCCGTTTCATTATTGTATTTTGTTACTAGAACAAGTAATTTATTAACTGCCTTGTCTTTTTTCTTTTGTAAACTTGTGTAGATCCAAGTTTTTGCAGCTGGGATAATTTTTTCGTCAATGATTTTTTTAACAATGGGTCTTGAAATTTCAAGAATCGGCGCTACTATTAATTTCAAATCTTTTAAAGCTGTTAAATTTAATGCCATGGGCAATCCTCCTATACGTTTATCTTAAAATAATTACCTTTTTGCTTGCGGTCTAAACCGAGGTGCACAAAATTTTTCTTTTTATACCAAATAACTTCATTAAAAAGCCCACAAGAACAAGCTTTGTTATAAATGTTTTCGCAATTTGAATTTGTAACATCAACGGCGGTTGCAGCTTTCCCCTCGCAAATATGAAGCGACGTGGGTACTCCGCCCTCATTTTTGTTATGCTTAATGCAACGCCCCGGCCCTGTTACGATTAAGCCAACGCCAAGCATATACCTAAAGGCCTGGAGTCTTATTAAAAATTCATTGTCGTAATTATAACGACCGCAGCCACAACGACAAGTTAATTCTTCTTTTGTAAAATTTTCGATTGTTGCATTAATTTTTGTCATTTTCCCCACCTATTAATTTGTCATAAATTTTGTCAATTTTACTACGCATGTCCGTTATGTCTTCTTTTAGGTTTTTGGTGTCCGCTTTTGTAGCATACTTAAATTCAATTTCGTTTAAAATTTCTCTATGCGCTTTTTCCAGTTCCTCGGGTTTAACGAATATGTGATGTTGGGCTAAATACAATACGAAATAGCCCACTATAAAAGGAATATAGCCAGTAATGTTTTCTAAATTCATATTTTTTTACGCTCACAAAAGCGGTGTTCGACACTAATATTATGCCCTATATGTAGCAAAAAATCAATATTTGATAAACACTTTTAAGTTTTGTAAAGAAAACGAGGCGCAAATACTGCGCCCCTTAATTTGAGGACTACGGCAAACTTTCTATTAAATCGTCCACTTGTTCAAGCGTGTAGCCCATGCGGAAAATTCTCGCATTAGGATCCTCTTGAAGCTCTAATTGTTGTCTGATTGTCACAGCGTTTTCGTCGTTGTTTTCTTTTGTTTCAATGACCTTGTGCGTTTCGTCTGTAATGCCCGTTTCGTTTTCATTAAGGGTGTTTGTGCATACCCAAATAAAACGGTCATCTTTCAATGTTTCAAGGAATTGTTTTGTTTCTTTAGGAAAAATCCCTTTTAAATTTTCAACGTCGTACTTTGTTGCAATGTTTGCGTATTTTGGAAATCCGCGCATTTTTACCTCCTTTATTTGTTTTCTTGCGTCTTCTAACATACGGTCTAAACCCGTTTTTTGTCTGTAGTTATATGTGTTAGCGTGTTTAGCGTGCCCGTAACATGCGGCTAATTTTGATGTATATTGAATAATCGTAATCTTTTTGCTTTTTAATTCTTCTGGTAATTTCTTTAATTGTCTTTTAATGCGCTTTGCAGTACGCTTTTTGAGTAAAATATATTCAGGAAAATGTCTGTACCCAATAAAAGCAATACCATTGTCGCAGCGGTTAATATCTTTTTGGCTTAATTCTAAATCCAATTTATCGTTTACAAAATTTTCAACTAAATTGAGGCATTTATGCAAATATTTTAAATCGTCGCTAAAATAGCCTTTATTGTCCATATATCGTGGCGCTAATTTTATTTTTAATTCGTGTGTTACATACTGATCTAATTCATTAAGTAAAAGATTTCCCAAATGTTGACTTATTAAATTTCCTATCGGGATGTTGCGCCCTCCAGGAAGCGAATAGATGACATCCTTTAGGAGTGCTAACATTTTTTTATCTTTAATTTTTCTTTGAACGACCCTAAAAATAATATCGTGCGATATGCTGGGGTAAAATTTTCTTATATCTGTTAAGGCGCAATATTTGTAATTCTTTACGCCTTTTGTAATTGCCTGTGAGCATTTTTGTTGCCCTTTATCTTTTCTGCAAGCGTAAGTATGATGTATTAACAATTTATCCCAAATCGGCTGCAAAACATTAACCATGGCATGCTGCACAATTCTATCGGGATATAAAGGTAAAATATATAATGTTCGTGGTTTTGGATCTCGTATATTTCTTGTTTCGTATTCGCTTGTTGTAAAACGCCCGGTTTCTACAAGCCACATCAAATGACGCATAAAACGCTCAATGCGTTTGTTTCTTCTAATGGCAAATTGTTCTTGTGTTTCGCCCTTACGACGTTTCCCAAGAATTTTTTTTACATGCTTATTTCGGCCTCTGCCTTTTCTTGCTTTACGAAATGCTGATTTAAAATTATCTAAAGTCATAAAATCTTTATACCAAAAATTGCCATATCTTCTCAAAGTAAAAGCCCCTTACTTTCGGATAGCCCTACTAACAAAGGGCTTTTTTGTTGTGTGTTTTTCCCGTAGGAAAGGATATAGATCCAGCCGTCCAAAAGCCAAACGTAAAACCGTTGGGCTTTCTTTTCTATAATACGTATCCAACCGCGGGCGCCGACATTCGCATTCAGATTCAACGCGGAGTTGTTACCATTACGGCACGAGGGCCCAGTGTAACCGGAGTTATTCCAATTCCCGCCAGCTATCAAGCGGCGCACCAAATAGACCTATACCCTATACTTAAATTATGCGCAAGGTCTATAAGGACGGCTCCAACCGCGGGCGCCGACACCCGCATGCAGATTCACCGCGGAGCCGTCACCAGCACGGCACGAGGGCCCAGTGTAACCGGAGCTACTCCAAGCCCCGCCAGCTATCAAGCGGTGTACGTTATGCGCCTGCCAAGCATACGTGTCATTATACGACCCGGCTTTATTCCATACAGTGCTTGTCGCACCTGTTGCAGATACATGGCTTAACACCTGCCATAACACACCAACGTCATCTTCATCCCCTCCATTAGAGAGAATACGTCGCCCACTTTCATTAACGTGCCCGCCAGCCGTTAAACAGTAACTTTCCGCTTTTCCTTGAATAGCCTTTAAAGGTTCTACACCTTGCGCAGCAATCGTAAAATTAATGCTTGAAATAAGCTCTAATCCAACCATGCCAACATCAAACTCATGTCCCCAATAATCCCTGGATCTTGTATGCGTAGCACCATATTCAAATACAGTATTTTTGCCTGTTCCGGATTGCATATAAATAGTTTTCCAACCGTCACGCTCGGGTACATATCGCATACCGGAGGGGCTTGCAACTGCGGGTTTATGCCATAAAGTCCATACAGATAACGGCAATATATCACCAGCAAGCCACCCGCTTAAATCATGTCCGCTGATTGTGCCTGCGGAAACACAAAGTGTATGAAAACCGCCTATTCTTCTTGTATCCTCTGTATTATACCCTACAGGCGCCGTTTTATTTAGGGATACTTTTAATGCTACACCGTTATCACCGTTCGGCACAAGAAAAATACTGTAATCTTTTCCATTTGTTAGTGTTTCGCCAGTATCAAGCAAACTCTCAACATCTAAGTCCGTATCTTCCCAAACGCATAAATGCCTTACATTTGTGGATGTTTCAAGCCTAATAAATGTATTCTTTTTAATGGTTAGTGTTCTTCTGTCTTCGGTATTTTTAAAAATAATAAACCTGTTTGAATCGGCTTTGATATCATCAAAAGGTATGTTATAAATGTTGCCGTCATTCAATCGGGCCCAAGTTGTTAGATTTACCATTGCAGGCAATACCCCCGTTGCCGCTTCAATTATATCGCTTATTTGGTCTTTTAGAGTATTGCACTGGCTTTTAATACTATCGCATTCGCTTTTAATTGTATCGCAATTAACATACACTTCATCTGGATTTGTATTTGCATTTTTCAAAGTCGCTTTCCCGTCTTGTACATCCCAAAATACAGCTTTACCGTCTATTGGAGTGTCAAAATTAATCTCTGATACTTCTGAAAAAACAGGGATTTTAATAGACCTATTTATTTGTTCTTGAAGCTGCTGATCTATCATAATCGACCTGTCAAAAGCATTCTCGATTGATTTCTCGGGAAAATTGCCTTCCGTTGGAACATCTTGCGGTTGGATAATTTCAATTTGCCTATAAGCGGATAAATCACAATCGCTATGCGTTTGTGTCAAAATGATATTGCCGCCGTCTTCAATACGGCTTATTTCAACTGTATAATCCACATTTAACTCTAATGCAGTTTCTTCAAGAGTTAAGCGGTTAATCAAGGACACTTTTAAATCAGTGTCTTTAAAAATTTTAAAGTTAAAAGGTATTATTGTAGCTTCGCTGCAATCAACTTTAAGTTTATTGTCATCATTAAATACCGTCATAGTACGCTAGTCCTCCTTATTTTTACCTTTATTCTCTATTGTGTACGGACTTACGCCGCTCCACAATTTCAGCAAATCTAAATATTTATTGTCTTCTGTGTATTCCGGTGTTTTTTCCCAAACATCTATTGCGTATTTAATAGGGATACCGGAATATGGGCCTACAAAATTTTTAAAAATTTTAGCCCATAGCTCATTAAAATCCTCGCTATCCGCGTCATCTTTATAAAGCTTATCTAGATATTTGCTTATATCCTGGCACAAACGATTGAACGGGCCAAAAACATTCATGTCTAAACTTTCAAATGCGTCCATGTCTTTAAATCTGTCGTCGTCTGCTTTTGCACCATAATACTTCAAAGCTAGCGACACGCCGGAAGATAACACTTGCCCCACGATCGCAATAGATGTAAAGGGCCCCAAAATACTTGCTTTTAATTGGTCTGCGTCATCCCAGCTAAAACCGTTTGCTACAAATTGCACAAGATTAGGCAAAATAAAATGCATGATTACAATGGTTTTAGCGGCTTTCGCTATACTTTTTGCGTCTTTTTGTATAATGGCGTCTTTAACTGCTCTTACTTCCGCTTGCATTTGTCGCATTTGATCCGACATAAACATTACCATAGCCTTTTGCATAGGATTCCCGCGCTGCCAAGCACTTAAATTATCAATATGACCCGATTGTTGATATTTATTTACTGCACGCTCAAACGCTTCCATGGCCGCGGCCTTATCGCCTGTTTTATTTAAAGCATACTTATAAACGCTCCAGCCTCCGGCTATAATACTCCATTTATCCCCAAGCTGTGTAAAAAAGTATAAGCAATTTCTAAAATCTTTATAGCGTGTAATAGCTTGATACTCTTGTGATTTTACAATATCTTTAATTTCCATATTGATACTGTTTTGTCTATCTTTAAGTAAATATGATTCGCTTAAAACGTTTGTAGCTTCGGCAGGATGTAACATAAAGTCTGTAAGACCTTTTGCAAAATCTGCTGCGGGTATCGCGTCAGAAAAAACGCCTATTGCCGTTAATTGAGTAAAAAAGATTTTAGCCCTGGCGCCTAATGCTGCACCTGTAAACATATTTCTAAACTTTGCAAAAACTCCCATTTCTGGACGAATTGATTCGACACCGTCGGCCATAATGTCTTTTAGTTGTTGATCTATAATTCTTAAAAATTTATCGCCATATTTGTCTTTTATAATTTCTCTTATTTCAGCATTTCCAAAAATTGTTTTTGCGTCAGTTACAAACCCGTCTAATGCCATAAAGTGTTCACTTTCTGCAATATGGTTTTGCATTACGTCAATATCATTTTGCAATTTAATTTTATTAGCGTTATTCTTGCGATCTTTAAAATTACTGGGGGTCAACCCTTTTTGATATGCGCCAGTATTTCGCCAATCCTCTTGCCTATCGCTGCCGTCAAGTTCACGCGCAATAGGGGAATAATGCTCGTTATTCGGCATATCTATACCATATTTTTCGCGATAAAATTCATTAAGCCTTTTTCTATAATCTTTATAAAAATCAAATTCTACTTGAATTAAATTAAAATCTTCAGGCGTTAAAAATTCTTCAAGTAATTGTTCTGTTGATTTATCGACAATAGTAAAATTCAAATCGTTATCTATACGACTTCCATAAATAATATCTAATGGCGAATTATAAGCATTTTGTGGTTTTGTATCCTCAATATCTGCTTTAAATGTATATTTATTATTATCTTTTAATTGCCCAATTAACTCGGGGTCTTGCATTTCCATATACAATTTTCTTGCTTGTGCGCGGCTTGCTTGCAACGTTACTTGTTTTCCCTCGCCGTCTGTATAAACCCCGACATCAATAACTTTAGTGTCGTCCTTAACTTTTTGCGCGAATTGTTTGAAAGTTTTACACCCTAAGGCGTCCATGGCCAAACCTGCAAATTTATTAAAAGCCTCCATTTCCCCTTTAATACGTGCCATTTTAGGGTTAAACACATCAAGAATTTTTACAAGTTTTCTATCTTTATCATGTAAACTTGCTATTGTCATAAGCCCCTCCCAAGTTTCAGACATTGCACCAAAACTTCTAAAGGCTTGTTTTAAACTGTTTACAAACGCTGCTTTATCTTTTTTCTTATTACCTGTCGGCGGAGTATCCCCAATTATAGACTCTTTAGCTTCCGCAAGTATTTTTTCTTTATGTTCTTTTTTTACTTGTTCCCTAAACTGCCCCGCTATTTTTCCGTCTTCAATAAGCATTTTTAATGCGCGAGCATTTTTAAGCAAATCGCTTGCGGTTTTTGCCTCCATACCTCCAAAATCATTTAAGATACGTGCCTTTTGTGTTTCTTCATCTGTTAAAGATCTTTCGCCCGCCATATCAAATATGTTTTCAATCTCTTTGTTGGCCTGGGCCTCTGTTAAACTTACCGCATGACTAATCTCATCAAGTATTTTTTGTATATCGGCATTAAATTTACCTACGGGAGTTTTACCCCCTTTTTTGGGTCTTGCACTTTTAACAAGTTTTTTGATGTAGTCTGATATTGTTTTTTTATTGTGTTTTTCTTCTAAAGATGAAATCTTATCAATCAAATCCGGGAGGACTTTATTAAATTTTTCCTGGCTATTCATATCTCGAATTGTTGTTAAAAATTTTGTTTTGTCTTTGTCGGACATACCTGAATTTTTAATTAACCCTATCGTTGAATTTTGTACATCACGAATTTCGCGGCGTGTCATTCTTACCCCGCGTTTAATTCCTTGCTGCATTGCTTTTAAACGATTTTTCAAAGCGCTTAATTGGGCGTTTTTATAGCCCCCGGCCGTTAAATCTACTTTACCGTTTTCGTTTATAATACCCTCGGATAATTGAGAGCGTTCCTCATTTAACGCATTCCTTTTATTTCCTAATTCTTCTTGTTCATTTATAGCGCTTTCAATTTCTTTATTCGCTTTAACTCTTTGTTTTTCTAGGGCCTTATTATTACGTTTTAAATCTGCAATCTGCTCCCTATTCTTTTTAAGCGTTGTTTCCATTTCCGCCTTATCGGCTTCTATATCTGTGCCCGCTAATGCTTTTTCAATTTCCGCATTTTCTTTTTCAAGATCAGCTATTTTTTGATTATTTCTGTCCTGTTGTTCCTCAATTTTATTTCTGTTTTCTCTTGCGCTATCTTCTTTCTTTTGAGACTTTTCTATTTCAGCGTCTAAATCCCTTATATTTTTATTTAACTCGCGTTCACGGGCTTTTTGCGTTTGCTCGTTGGCTTCTTTTTCGCCCTTTGCTTTTTCTTCCTCAATCCAAATGTCGTTAAGTTCTTGCAATTCTTCGGCACTTAATTTTTCTTTTTTTCCTTTTTCGGTTAATTCTTTTTTGCGAGTTTGCGCGTCCTCTTGTTTTGATACATTAGAAGATGTTTTTGTTATTTCTTCCGTTATTAATTTTTGGTAATCTGTTTCATATTCTATTGAATCACGTAACCTTTGAGCGTATGCGCTTTCTTCTTCTGTTAAATTTCCTTTTTTTTCAAGCCCCGCAAGAGTTTCCTTGTATTCATTAATTTTATTTTGGGTTTCGTTATAATCGGCTTCCAATTCTTCAATTTTCGACATACCCTCTGCTGTATCATACGCAATACCGCTTTCATTTGAATATTCAACACGACCCTCCAATAATAAGCCCCCACCTGTTACAACTTCTTTACCCTCGGAAAGATCAGCTAAATTTTTCTCTATATCGGCTTTTGTTCCAATTTCACCGCCGCCCTCATTTTTAACGCTTCCTACTTTAGCATTCATTACGTCAAACGGCGTAGACACAAAACCCATTAAAAGCATTGCTGCCGCAGTTTGCGGCCCTGTTTTTGTTACTATATTTTTCCAATCTTCTGCCGTAGGCTTCGCACCCTCAACACTGCTTGCTTGTGCGGCTAAAAGTGTCATAACATTATTAACCACATCTTGTGTCATTTCTGTTGTTGTTTCAACGCCGATACGCTTAAAGTATTCTGTCGTTACTTTTGTTAGCATACCCTTAAATGCTTTTTGTGCTGCCGGGCTTTTTTTCACACTATCCCACAACATTTTTGCAGCGGCTTTTTTTGCTGCGCCTTTTATCGGGGCTGTCATAAAGCCAAAACTTGCAGTTTCTAAAACGGCATTTAATAGACCACCTGCAAGCCCCGCGCCCATTGCCGCATTGTGGTCTACGCCTTTTTCTCTTAAATCCAAATATAAATTTGCGCCCTCGACTTCCATGGACTCGTGGAAAGTTCCCATAAGCATGCCGACATTTACGCCCTCAATTAAACCCGTTACAACACCCCCAGTGGTTCCGGCAATGTTTCCCGCACCTGGGGCTACACTTCCCACGGCGTTTCCTATCATTACATTTTTGCCTATTGCTGCTGGAACGGTAGCCAGAGAATACCCAACGCCTTTTTTAAAGCCCTCCCAATAAAAAGGAAGCATTTGTGCTGTTTCGCCTATTACAGTTCTTAAGGGATCTTGCTTAAATTTTGCAAAACTAAACTCCGGCACTTTTGTTATTCCGTATTTGTTCAGAATTTCACCGTGTCTTGCATAAGTCATTTGCTGGGCTTCTTCGAGCGATAATCCACCAAACATAACTTGACGCCCTAATTGCGCGCGATATTGAGTTAAATTCCCCATATCCGCTTTGATTGCGGCTTCATCCCAAATTGTAGCGGGTTTTTCCGATACATCATAGGGCTTTAAAGAATCGTAATCAATTTCCGTAGGATTCCTATACCCGCTTTGATCCACGGGTTGCAAACTTCCCCAATCTATTTCATCACTATAATTTTGTATATTTCCGTCCGTATCCTCGCTAAATTCTGCCGTGCGATTTTCAGAAGACGTGTTATAAAATACATCTTCGTTATATTCGTCCTCTGTTTTAGGCAATGGTGGCAATGTTTCTTTTCCCGCCAAATCCTCAATATCTATTTCTTGCAAAGCATTTACGTTTTCAAAATCGCTCATAATGTCCTCATTTTATAATTTCATATTTTCCGTTAGGATAAACCTTTACTACACGACCGTTTTTATCTTTCATGATTGTGCCGCCCTCTGTGACATTATTAAGGTTTTTATTTGTTCTTTTGCGCTGATCCATAATTACCTTATTTGATAAATTTTGCGCTTGTTGAAGTGTCATAGGCTTGCCTTGTTTTGCTTCTAACTGTTCCGCATATTTTACAAAATCTGAAATCATGTTATGAATAGCACTGTTTTTATTCTCTTTGCCCGCATAGGCTTTTTCTGCAAAATTGTATATAGCCAAATAAGATTTGTTGTAAACGTCTTTTCCGCTTAAATCTCCTTGAGGCATACCAAGAATATTTTTTCCCATTTTGCGAATACGCTTAATAGCGGGTTCATTTACTTTCGTCATATAGGTTTTATACTCGCTATCACTTAAATAAGGCTTATGGGCTTCAATTTTATTCTGAAAAGCAATAATATCTTTTAGCTCTAATTCTGGGTCAATTTTCCCCTTTTTAGTCATGCGGCCTAAAGTATCCGTTATATCTTTAATAGCTGCCGAGTGTTTTTCTTTTCTTTCCTGCTCTGTCTTAATTCTTTCCCCTTTAATACCTTGTGTTGTTATTGCCGTTGTTGGCTTTCCGCCTAATTCTTCAATACGTTTATTATCTGCAATAGCTTCGGACACAGAATACTTACCCTCCGCAGCTTTTATAATCGCATTTTGTTTAATGTCAAAAATCTGCAAATAATTGTCGATTTTTTCTTGTTTTTCCGCAGCTTTTATGGCGGTATTTGCCAGGCCGCGGAATTTGTGTTTTGCTTCGGGGCTCATATAAGAATCAAAATAGCCACTATCTAAAAGCGCTAAAGCCTGGTTATTTTCGCCTCTGTCAAGCATACCTAAAAGGTACGCTTCGGCTAAACCTGTTTTTATTTTTTCAATTTCTTCCGGACCTTTTGCACCATAAGTGTAATTTATAAGGTTGTTAAAATCCATTTCTTTTGTGCCGTCATCTTCAAACGCTTTTATTAATTCCAATGTTTTAGACGGATCACTTGATAACGACGCTTGCGTTTTCATTTGCAAAAAGATATTTTGAATTTTTGTTTTTGCATTTGCAGTATCCTGGGCTAAACACCAGCTATGCGCCTCTGTAATTTTTCCTCGTAAGCTATTTGTCAGGATACCCGACATTTTTTCTTGCACATTTACGTTGTTGTCTTCCGCACGTATTGTTTGCGTGACAATCTGCATGCCACGTTCTTGCATAACCTCCAAGCCTCTTTTAGGATCAGCTATGTATTCTTGTTTTGTTTTGTCTATCATTTGCCACATTTGCGTTTCTGCTTCCGTAGCTTTTTGATATGCAGTTAAGGTATCATTTATATTTTGTAATTTTGCCCTTTGTGCTTCAACTTCACGCTGTTTCTGTGCAGCTAAATTAAAAGCGGCCTGCGCTAATTTTCCGCTATTATTTTCAATATTTTGCGACAATTCCACACCAGATGTATCCGGTTTCGCCATAATTCCTAATGATGAAGCCAAGGCGTCTTGTACGTATGGATTTACTTTAGCCATGTTTCCTCCTTATGATAGACCTGAACTTAATCCAGCAAAAATGTTACCGCTTGAATTTGTGCCGATTTTTGCGCCACTTGCAGCCTTGCCCCATGTTATTCCACTTGATTTCGTCGCATTTCCAGCTTTCCCCCATAGACCAGCTTGCACTCCACCTATATATGTTGTTCCTACGGTAGTTAATGCGTCTGTAACGCCACTTAATAAGCTTGAACGCCCGCTTTTAAAAGCATTATTAGCTTCTGTGCGGTACATATCAACTTGCGCGTTACCTTTTCGCCTTATAGCGTTTACTTCATCCTGGCCGAGTGTCATTGTTTCATAAAGAATTTCAAGAGGAGAGCCAGCGCTTGTATTAAGCCCATTTCGTGACATTGCCATAACTTGACGAGCTGCGGCTTTATCAACTTCACGTTGTTTTTGAGCTGCCGCATAATTACTTTCATATTGCGCAATTTGCGCCTGTTTCATCATGGCTATACCTTGATCCGTAGCCGCAGAATTTGCTTGAATGCCTTTTACTATTGAAGCCCCGGCGGATAATGCCGTAAACGCTACTAATGCCCCGGTTGCCATTATTTTACCCTCGCCCACATATTAAAATTGTTTCCCGCACTATCATATTTTTTAAATGTGCCCTCTTTTTCAAACCCTAAAAATTCGTTGAATTTATTATGTGTCTTGTCGTCAATTCCCCTTAATTGCACTCTATGATAGTTATTGAAAACTCCGGATTCGATTGTTCTTTTTACGCAACGAGCAAAGGCAACGGGGTATTTTATGGTGTATTTTGACGGCAATATAAACAATTCACATACTCCGGGCCATAGTTCATAAAAACCAAATATGGCAAGTATTCTTCCGTCATGTAATATTGTTCCGGCGCATTTTCTATCTTCCCAATCTTTTAAAGCAAAATTGAGGTTAGGCATACAACAAACAGAACTTGCCTCATACTCCCTCGGTTCTAAACATTCATAATGCGCAACTTTAAAAGGTATAACTTTAATCATCAACTGCCTCCAAAAATATATCCAATGCCTGTACTGTACAAGGTAAAGGACTGTCTTGTACAATATAGACGTGTTTTCTTATGGCGGTTTTATCATCAAAAACCTTTCCATAAGGGCCCGAGAATAAAGGACTCGGTCTATTAGTTTTGCTTTTAATTGTTCTAAAATCCAATTTTGATAGCTTATAAAGGTCTGTTCCTATTTTCATTCCTAAAGAATTTAAAAACTCAATTACAAACTTATTGATGTTGCGCGGTTTATTCTGTGCACTGCCAGAAGTTCCGCCAATGTTTAAATTCATTGTTTTAACCATACCGCGATATTTATACCCGATATGCACAACATCTGCCTGGGCGTTTAATTTTACGCCCCCATTTGTAACAACACAATCGGGGTGTACTGTACCGTCCGCAACTATACTAACCGTTTCGCCCTCTAAATGATCCAAATTTTTTATGTCATCCGTTGTTAGAGTCCAATTACCAGGCCCAATATTTTTTATATCAAAAGACTTTAAGATTTTACATTTTACATTTTGGGCGTCAATATATTCAATAATAACCGCCCTGCCGCTGCCAATTCCGTCATTATGCAAACGCCATATTTGCCTATCTAAATCACTTTCATTAAAAATCTCTTTATCAGATGTAAAAACCGCAAGGTTATCTATTATGTCACCTATTGTAATTGTAGCTTCGGCGTCAATACCTAAAACGCTTCCGTCGTATGTTAAGCAGCAATCAAGGTGTTTTTCGAGTTTTTGGCGCTCAAACATATCATTATAGTAGCGTTCTTCATCTAATGCCTTATTTGCTTCATCTGTGTAAAAATCTTCCGGCGTTAAAAATTCCTCAAAGTCCGCCATATATTCAACATAGCGGCGTATTTTACCGTTAATTTTTCTTTCAACCATAAGCCATAATTGATCATGATTGTCCGTGCGCGGCATTATGCCAGTGGCAAATACTTTAGCCTCATTACCTCCAACTAAAAACCTATACCAACCCGCGACGTCTTCTGTTTCGTGATAAGTTAAACCTATCATTTTCCCATTCTTTTTAGGAATCCAAAGAATATCGGGGCGGCCAGATTGTAAAACTATTTCACTACATCCGCCACTCGTTATAACGTCGGATACAAGATTTTTATCAACCGATTTATAAGAGTCATAAACTAAATCATATTCAAGACAACGTAAAATTAATGACCCTTTTTGAAAATAAAAAAGCAAATTACCTTTTGGAACAGGCGCAATATCCGCACATGCATACGAATTAATCGGCCTTGCCACGGGCAATGTTTCAGCGCTAAAAGCGTTATCGTAACCGTCTGACGGTACAAGTTTTAAAAGCCCGCCCTCTGTACCTATTATGAAATATTTATCTGTAACCGCAAGCCATTTTATTACGATAGCTTTACCATTTGCGGAAGAAAGATACATTTTTATTGCGTCATTTGCCTTTGTTCCTGTTGTAAAATTATCATAACGCGGGGATCCGTTAGAAGAATCGGGGCCGCAACTCATAAGAATTAAATCGGGTTCATCTGCAAATTTTGCAAAAATAATTCTACCCGCCCCGTCAAAAGCAACTGCGCCCGGATATTTCCCCTCCCCTGTCATATAGTCCGAGGTTCTTGAATATGTTTCAAACTTCCAGCTTGTATGGGATGAACGCGTTAATTTTCTTGGCGGGTATTTAGGGTGTACAACATACATTGTATCCGTATTTTGGGTAAATTGAATATTATGCAAATATTCTAAAATTTGATTATCGCTCATCCCGTCTATTTCGTTATATGGGGTTTTAACTTCGACAATCTTATTTAAAACGCCCCCAGAAATATATGTAACAGCACTGGTATCAATAGCGTTTTCACCGTTATTGTCATATAATCTAAAAGTATTAGCCGTTACGTCTTTTATAACAAAAGACTTAGCGTTTAAAAACTCCATGCCCTTAACACCATAAATAAAAACTTCATCTTCGTTTTCAAATCCATGGTCGTTACAAGTAACAATCCCCCCGTTTTCATCTGATGTAATATCTGTTATTGTCTTTTCATCATGTACAATAATCCCATTGTCTTTATAGAATCGAAAATAACCCGGCGTACATTCAATTAAATACGCTTGTGCGTCCGAATATTGAAAAGGAATAAACCTTGCTAAAGCATTGCGCCTTGTAGGGTTTACAAATACGCTGCCTGTTCTATATTTTACCGGGCCCGTTGTTTCAATCATAAAATTTTCTATGCGTTCGCAACCATTCGCATAAATCTTAATATCACTTCTGGCTCTTACCGACGGCCCTAATTCCCCTCCTACAAAATTTCTGATTGTTTCATTCACTAAAGGCATTAATCAGTTTCCTCCGTAGTTTTTTTAACGGGTCTATATTGCCCCCATGTTGTACTCGCATTTCTACGCGCACGGCCATATTTTGAACGCTGAATGCGTTTCGGCGGTTGCTCCTGTCCGTCTATTGAAACGACTTTAGCTTCTTCGAGTTCAATCCATTTTAACAGCCTTTCAATGACTGTTTGTTTTGCAGTAAACCTGTACGCTAAATTTGTTGCCAAATAAAGCGTAAATAATTGCGTAAATCCTGTATCAAACTTTTTAACATCTGTTATTCTATGGATATATTTAAGGTCAACACTCGGTGCATCCTCTGAATTTAAAAGAATAAATCCGTTAGAAATTTCAAAGTCTAAAACTCCAAAATCACTACGCCCATTTATAGCCAAAAGCCTTACAAAATCGTTAGGCAGCTTATAAGCACTTGTAAATTCAAAAGGAGGTGTATTTGCTTTATCCAAAGCTAATTTAACCCTTTTTATAGCAAAATTCCAAACATATCGGCGCAACAAAAATTCCAGCGTATCATTATACCAACGTGCACATATTTGCTCGTTTTCCGTTGTAGGGTTATCAATGTTCCCTATATCTGCAACATGACCTAATAGATCAAGTGCTTTGTTGCATATTTCAATGGAAGAATTTGCCATAATTACCTCTTAAAAAATAGAGCGCGCCTTTGCGACGCGCCCCACATTGCGCTTAATTTGTTGTTAGCCTTGTGCAAAAGTTGCTATTACAACGATATTTATCGCTGTTGTACTTGCTGTATTTGCCGTTAATCCTATTTCGTATCCGGTTGCTTTATTTGCTTCTGTTGCTCCGGCTAATTCGTAAATCTTTTTACCGATATCCGCAATACCCAAAGCGCCAAGCCCATTTAACTCGGAGCCTACGCCCTTTGCGGTCGATAAAGAAAGACCGTCGGCTAATTTATCAGCGTCGATAGCTTTACCTTTGCTGCCCTCGAAAATACCAAGGTCATAGTCTGTGCTGGCCGATCCAGCTTCACACATAACTTTTATGCTAATCGGGATCATATTCGCCCCAACTTCAAAAAGTCTGTAAATTGAGCCGTTACCGTCGTCCGCTGCGGTCTTAAATTTTGAAATCATTGTAATAGTGTTGTTTCCAGCAATGTTTATGGATTCAACCCTTTTACCGTTTTCAAGGTCATTGTTTGCATAAATATCTTTTGCCATTGTTTTAAATTCTCCTATATGGAGGCAACCGCATTATGCGGTCGCCGTTGTTTTTACTTCTTGAATTAGTGCGCCCTCTGTACGAATTGCACCCATTTCAACGATAATTTGAAGCTGGGTTGTTTCGTAGTAGTCTTTTCTTTCTGACACATCAAATTTAGGTTTCAAGCTGATACCTACTGCAATAGCCCTTGAAGACGCAGCTATACAACGTCTAACGTTTGAAGCTGTGACCTCTAACATCGGGTTTTTAGTTTTACCAGCATATCTGACAATGTCAAAATCAAGCGCTTGTGTAATTTTCCCCTTATCAACCGCATATTGACGAGAGAAATCACCGGAAATAAGTTTTGTTTCGCTCATCATATCGGTATGTTCATCCCCAGCGACTGCAAGGAAAAACTTTTCTGGCATATCGTTGCCAACATCTGCGTCGATAAAGTTTTGTTGAACTTCAAGCAATTTTTCATAGGTTAAACCTGATGTTGCGTCAACAACTTTAACGCCGTCGTCTGCTGCCGTGATTTGCTTATCAAAGTCGCGGCCAGTCCAAACGGGTGCAAATGCAGCTTCTAAGGCCAAACGGTCAAAGCGTCTTTCAATACCCATAACCATTGCTTGCGCATATTTGTTAGACGGATCTTGTAACATACCCCTAACATCTGCGCTATCCACAGGTATTGTAACCTCAAATCTTCTACGAGGAATTTTACGCCTAAAATGTTCAATATCTGTAAATTGTACAGGTTGAACACGGCCCTTGATTTCCCTTGCTTCAACTGTTCCGATACCGTCATAAGCTGCTATATCCCCGTTTAAAGGGATAACCTCTACATAAGGTCTTAAACGTGCCTTACATTGTTGCGCCTTTAGATGAACAGTATCTAAAAATTGCGTAATTAACGCGTCATCAATACTTACGCCCATAATTTTTTTACCTCTTTATTTTTAAATGTGTTCGACAAATCGGTAAACGCTACCCGTATAACGGACGCAACCTCATAATTTACGTTTATGTACCCGGATAAAATTATTATCATCAAGCGGACGTTACCGCTACCCGCTAATTTAATTATTTATTTTTTTTAACAAAATTTCAATAGTTTACAAAGTTTTTTTGAGTTCCGTATATACGCATTAATAGACAAAAACGCGCGTATATTTACGCGCGTTTTTGTCTATTAATTTTATGTAACGCAAATTACTTTTTGCTCGTATCAAAAGTTAAAGACGAATACATTGAATTAACTTTTTCTTGTTGTTTTTCATAACCGGGATCGAATTTTGACATTGAAGCTAATTTTGCAAGTTCTTTTTGTGCTTCTTCTCTTGCGTTTAAATTCGAGCTACCAACTCCGCCACGTAATTTACTTAAATCATCTTCCGAAATATAATCTTTTGAAACGCCATTTAAAACGCTTGCCATAATGATTAAATCTTTATTAGACATATTTTGCACGTGTAGTTTTAAATGCTCCGGGGTGTATTTGCTTATTAATGCCTTTGCCGTGTTTTGTATATTTTCGCGTTCTGCTCCCCATGTCTTATTTGCCATTTCTTCAAATTCAGCGTCGCTAATCTGTAATTCTTTTTCTCTTGCTGCAACATTGTTAAGCATTTCCCCATGCGCCTCAATCATCATTTTATTATATTTTTCGCTTACGATTTTTCCTTGTTCGGGGGTCAACCCTGCGTCATAAAAAATTTGTTTAACTTTATTATTGATGTTTTCATCATGGAAAGATTTAATATTTTCCGGCAAATCTGCGTCGCTGATTGTGTAAACATCTGGGCTTGTTACCCCTATTTTGTTTCTGTAATTGTTCCAATCTTCCGGCGTTGCATTTTCACCAGGTACAAAAGATTTTTTGCCTATTAAAGTTTCAAGGTTATCAATTTTTTCAAACATTTTAGTAGGCGAATCTAACTCTTGCATAAAGCCTTTATCGGCATAGTCTTTGCCATAAGTACTTTTAAATTCTTCAAAGTTAAACTCATTGCCACCAGCACCGGTGTCATCACTACCCCCGACGCCTCCGCCTCCAAGTAGTCCGTCTGCGCCATCCGCCATTAAATAACATGGGCCAAATTTTTTAAATTTCATAATCGTATGTCCTCCTATAATTCGATTCTTATTTTGTTTTCTTTTGATAAATACTTGCGTATATCAAGATAAACGCCCTCCCTTGCGACATTCCACAATGAGGAAATAGTATTTATTTCTTTTGTATTTATGTCCATTACTGCTTGCGATTCTGCAAAACCACAAATTTTAGCAAGGTGAGAAAAAAATATTTTCCCATTCTCTGTGCTTGCTATTGCGTTTATTGCTTCTTTTAATTCCGTTTCTTTTGTTTCTTTTGTTTCTTTTGTTTCTTTTGTTTGTTCTTTCTTATCGCCCATTATGCAACCTCCTGCCCTTGCATTGCGTTCATTTGTGCAATATTACGACCTATTTCGCTTTGTTGTCTTGCCTGCTCAAGTTGTGCCGCTTCTTGTTGCGCTTTTGCCCTTGCCTCACGGATATTTCTAACCGTTACAGAATCTTTAATTAATTCCATAGGCGCACCGCTTAATTTTGCGACACGATTAATCAATTTATCAAAATCAACATTATCAACAATTTCCGGGTTAATAGGTGCAATTCCAGCCGCAAAATTAGCCGTTTCAATAATGCCCCTTAATTCTTCCGACTGCATTGTTCTTTTCGCTGGTGATAAATACGTAATTTCGTAAATATCTTCCCCACGCAAAATCTTTTGTACAATCTCGTTAGGGATATAAACGGGCTGTATTCCTTTTGCAATTAGCCTTAATTCTTCTTTTGTTCCTTGCACGACCCCTAAAAGACCGCGTTTAAGCAATATACCAAAAACTCTATGTATCATTGGCGTTATGACTTCATTTTCTTGTCTTGCATAGAAAGCCCCTAAAGATTGCCCCCTTAATGCGTTTCTTAATTGCGCTTCACCTAAAGTCATACGCGTTTCATTATTAAAATCTAAAAGCCTATCGAGATAATAATGGTTATTAATCGTTTCTTTTAATGTATCGATATGCGTGTATGAGCTTTGCAATTCCCCTACTGTATATAAAGGCTCAATAGGCCTATTGTTATTGATTCTTCCTGTAACTGAAAAGACATTAACTGCACCAGAAGACGTGTCAATGATTCCGCCTCCAAGTGTTCCGTCGTCATATACTGCTAACGGCGGATCAAGCTGTTTTTCTGTCGCTATCATTATGGCTTCTCTTACGGCATTAATCTCGAGAATATCTGCCATAGCAACCATTGACGGCGAACGTCCATATATTTCCCCTGGTACTTTTGAAAATCTGCCAACAAAAACCGGCATTTCTTCCATACCACTTTCTTTAAGGATTTTTTGTGGCTCAATCTCAATATGGATAGAAGCAATTGGCATATCTTTTACGCCTTTTTTTGCCGGATTTCTTTCTAAACGTGGTTCTATCACATGAAGAATTTTTATAGGTTTTTCAATATTACGGTTTTCGTACTCTTTGCGGGTATTTGCTGATAAATTTTCTAGACCATAAATTTTAACAGCGTTTCTAATTGTGATTTCCATTTCTGCAAAAATTGTGTCGATAGTTCCGTCGGGCCCCTCATCAACATACATGCTTTTCACATTCCAGGGTTTAAAGCGAACGGGTACAAGTTCGTCATCTTCTTTTTCCTCAACATAAACGCCGCTAATTCCAAAAGCGCCTTGATCCAGCATATATTCATCTAATGCAGTTTGTAAACCAGCACGGGGGCTGTCCATTACAGAATACATTTGTTGATTTACGTGTTCAAACCATGCTTTGTTTTCCTGTGTATCTCTTGTATCCCAAGTGCGGTTTATAGAAAATGTTCGCGGGCCGTTAGGCCAAATATTATTAACCATAACATTTGCCATAATGGCATTTGCTCTTTGTGCGGAATTATCAAAAATATCTTCTTTTGTAAAAATTCCGCTATTAGGCACACCGCCACCGTCAAATTTGCGGTTATATACATATTCGCTTATTAGGTCATATAAGCCCTTTAAATTTTGTTTTTTTGATTTTAATTTCTTATAGCGTTCTAAAATTACGCCAATTCTTGCGTTTGCCACGTTATACCTCCATTAGCTTGCAAGCAGTGTTCTACGCCCTACCGTAGCATTGCCTAAAACCCCGCTTGAGCCTGTGCTTGATAAAGCCAAAGATCTGGTTTTGTTTGTACCTGTTTCATTAGACGCCTCCGAGCTTACTGATTCCGACAAACCACCTTGTACACCGCTTTGAGATAATGCACTTGCGGCTTTTTGTGCGCCTTTTGATTTCCCTACACTTGTTGCCACTGCCGCCGTTCCACCAATAACAGCCGCTGTGGTAATACCGCCAACAACCGCCGCCGCTGTTCCTGTCGCAGCGCCCGCCGTAACTGCCGATCCTATTGCTACAAAAATTGGTACTAATGGTGCCATACTGATACCTCCGTTTTACCTTTTTTACTTCTGTTTATACGATTCATTGTTTTTAAGGGCCCTTGCGCTGTTTCAACCTTTTTAAACCTACTGCCGTTATCAAATGTAGATTTTCGCACGGGGAAAGCAAAAGTTAATATGGCAGCGTCAAAAAGAGTAGGCGAACGCCCAAAAACTTTTCTTATTTCATCTTTAGACGCTAATTTTATTTTGTTATATGATGTTTCAATTTCCCTAGGAACGCACATAGTATCAACAAAAAACTCGTCTGTATCCGGTATAGACTTGTTACCCTCATCATACCAATACTTATATGTTAGCGCCATTTCCGCGCGCTTGTTTAAATAGCGTTCCGACTCAATCGCACCGCCTCCAAAATCTACCGTTTTAACTACGTTTTTATATCCGCACTCCCACATACGGCTTGCAATCTGATAGCCATAGCCATTATCAATAAACATCATATCAACGCCCATAGTATCGATTAAATGCATACAAATACCCGCAAAACGCATAGGATCCATTTTATCCATGTACAATTTATAGCCGGGTATAATATCACCGCGTCTAAAAACAATTCCCGCTTCGTCATTTCCGCTGCCTTTCGGATCCACGCCCATAATCAAAGGTGCATTCATATTTAAGACATTTTTTGTTTTTCTTGCAAGTTCAACCTTTTCAATATCCATAAGCGGATCGCCGGAAGTTTGAAAACACTCGTCAATATTTGCGGGATATTCCTGCTTAAACTTCCATTCACTTTTTAAAGTTTCAATTTTTTTACGACGCCAATACATTTGTGCGTCATCAAGGCCATAAAGTTCTTTGTAGGCTACTTCTTCTGGAGTTAGTTTAAAGTCTTCCGGAAAGTCATAGCGCCTGTATTCATCCATCCAAAACCACGGTATAAATAAGCAAATAAAATCGCCTTTACCCTTAATAGCGTCCATACAAGCGGTATAAAACCAATTACCTATCCCGTTCCCTGTGGACTCAACAATAATCTCGGTGCCGTCTTCATCTGACACCGCTTGCATAATCCCCGTATCTATTTCATCTGTTTTTTCAAAATATGCGGCCTCTGATAAATGCAACTGATGAACGGTAAAACCACGTCCGACGTCGCCACTCCCCGCCGTACCTACAGCATACTCGCTTCTATTGCCAAAAATTAATTGCCTTGAGTTATCAACAATCGTACTTGGTTTAACTGCGTCCGGACACTCTGTATGAAAACGCTCGGCCATAGCAAAAAGGTTATCAGTAGTTTTAGATTGATGGGAAAGAATAAATGTAACAATGTTACTGATTCTATTATTCCTATGGTAAAAACGTCCAGATACATACGTACTAACGCCTCCTTGTCTTGCTTTAGGTATCAAAACACGTACACGCCCGGTTCTCTCTTTTTGTTTTTCAATCTCTTTATGAAGATACATTTGCGCCTTATTTAATTCAAAGGGCACAATTTTCCCTGCTTTATTCCTAACTTTAAGACAATGCTTCGCAAAAAACACAAAGTCATTTGTTAAACGTTCATGTATTCTCAATTCATCTGTTTTAAGACTTTCCATTTTCTTGCCCTGTAATTTTGCTTAAATGCTCTAAGTATTGCTCATAAGTCATAGAAAGTGAGGTGCTTTCCACACTTTGTTTTGGCTTCCCTAATACGCGATCTAAAATAATTTTTGCGGCGTCTAAATCGCCGCTTGCTGCCTGTTCTGCTATTTTTACCCACATTACTTCGGCATTTGTCATACCTTGAAAACGCGGTTCAACAATTTTTATACCTAAGTTGGGGTCGATTTCCCCCTCGTACGGCATAGAAAGCGCAACATTTGCCAACTGCTTTATTGACGTAGGCGTAATATCTTTATAAACGGGTTCCGGCACTCCGTTTACCCATTTTATCGCCGTACATTTTGCAGTTGGCAAATTTTCGCGCATTATACTACTCCAGGCCTTTTAAAACTTCATCAGCGGAAAGCCCGCCGTCGCCTTCTTCTGGCTGTTCTGTTTCGTCGTTTTCATTCTTTTTTTCTTCAATAGGAGGGTTAAGGCCTACCAACTCCTTATTAAATTCGTATGCTTCAAGATCTGCCTTATAAACTTCTTCAAAGCCTTTAGGATCTGCTTCGGCCTGTTCTATTGCGCAACGCAAACGCGCGATATCGCCGTATACATCCGGGTTAATACCTAATTCGTTTTCAGTGATATAAGCCGCAAGTTGTTTACGGTTCATTGAAGCAATGTTGTTGGTTTTAATCTCTGCGCCCGATAAATCCGTAACATCTTGGATTACATGTGTTCTTATCGCTTTAAAATCGGGATAACGTTGCAACATAGCTTTATACATATAGCCATGTGTACGTACTACATCGGTTTTAAATAATGAAAGCGCTTTGTCTGTTACACCAGGAAAGACAATTTGAATTTCATACTCTTTAATTTGTTCCTGGACGTCGCCTTTGCTTCCTGTGTAATACTCGCCCGCAAAAGTGTACTGCACGCCTGCGGCTTTTGTTTTGGCGGTTTGATTAGCCATAAATTCCTCCTTTGTTTTAAGACAGGGGCGTTTTATACATATTTGCCCCTTATTTGTGTTCGACAAAAACTATATTTTTTTCTTTCATTATAAACGCATATAGGCTTTATTCTCAATGAAATATAAAGTTTTTTTGAATTGCTTACATCTGTATTTATATACGTTTATACGCGTTTAAGTTAAAATTTTTTTTGCGGTTTTTTTAAAGTTTTAAAGCTATGATGATCTAAAATTTTGGGTGGTATTAAATAAACAGAGGGGCCCCCTCCCGTCGCGGGCGGCGGGGGTCGCGGGGTCGCTTGGGGGTAAAAAATAAGGGGGCCCCCTTTGCTTCCGGCATTTTTAAAAAGCAAAGGGAGGGAGCGCGCTGCCTTTTAAATTTTACACCTGAATATATAAAACAGTGAAACGCACGCGGGCGTTAGGTTTTGGCGTTTATGACTTAATAATATAATTGTATTAAGTACACTTTTTTACACTTGATAATATCCCTTACAAATAGGGGCTTTAAAGCCTATTTTGTACCGTTTCGATAGGTACCGATAATAATAATTATGTAACAAGCTTTAATAAATACAAAAAGATAAATTTTTAACCAAAAAAGATATTTTAACGGTCTTAAATCGCATTTTAAACGCTGCAAAAATTCAAAATCGTTAAATATTCTTTTAAATCTTTTAAGCCAAATATATAAATTTTATATCATAATAATAAAATGAAATTTACAGAAAATCAAGGCAAAAAATTTATAAATTTAAAAAAGCATTTTTGAAGCGTTGCCGATTCGGAAAAATTAAAGCCAAAAAGTTAAAAATTTTATTAAATAAAAAATGCGTTACATTTGTTACCCCTAAAAACATAAAAAAATTATATCGTTTTTGGCGCCAACGCCTTTATAATTCTATTATATTAATATACTTATTATTTAAAAAGATATGTAACAGATGTAACAATACATCTGAAAATATTAAAAATAAGGGCTTTTAGCGCGTTACCTTTTTGTTACCTTTTTAAAGTTTGTTACATTGTTTTATATGTAACATTAAAAAGCTATTACGACCAACGGCCCCCCCCTTTTTTTTTAATACTACGCGTTACCCTTGGCGGAATAGAAATAAATGTAACAATGTAACGCAAAAAATTGCTTTAATGTGCATTTATGCGCGCTTATCTATGTTAATAAAAATTAATAAACATATTGCAATATTTATTTATATATGTTAAAATTAATCAGAATTAAAATAATATAGATTTTTAATGATATAATCTGAACTTTTGGCGCAATCGGTTTTAAGTCCGGCTACTGTTTAGATTATGCTTAAAATAAGAATTTAGGCGCATTGAGATTTATAAAATCGGTTTAAGTCCGTTTTATAGCTTTTCAATGCGCCTTTTTCTTATTATAATCAGAAAAAATCTTTATTTGTCGAACATAAAAAAATTGAATATCGCGGAAAAGGGAAAGGCGCAAACGTAAAAACGCCCGCGCCTAGTATTTGTCGAACACAAAAAACGAAAAGAGGCATGGCAAGCATGCGCAAATATCGCTTTTGTGGTTATTTACATTATAAACTAAATTTTGCATAAATCAATATATATAAACGTATGTAAATAAATGTTTATAATATTCCCTTATAACTACCTCCCGCGGCAAGCGCTACGGGAGGTTTATTTTGTACATTGAAAATTTAATATAAAAAATCGCTTTCGGATGAAAAAAGCAAAAAGGGCGTTTTTATTGCCCTTTTTCGCTTGATTCGTTTATATCGTTTGTATCTAAAATTATTTTAAAATTCTTATCTATAAAAGCTAATTCGCATTTACAAAAAGTCGCTATTTTAATTAAATCGGCTGCGGAAAAGCTACCGCGGAAAAATTTATTACTTAAACTTTGGCGCGATAAGTTAAGATTTTCGGCCAGCTTTGCATGCTCTATATTTTTAACTTGCAAAAGGCCCTTAATTTTGGATGTGATAGACATATTTAGCCTCGCTTTCTTTTTAGTTTTTATTATAAATATATCATAATTAAATTGATTATGCAATACATTTATTAAGTTATGTAAATAATCTAAAAAATGTATTGCACACATAATCAAAAAGATGTATTATATAATCATAAAGGAAATTGAAAAGCAATGCAAAAAACGACAAAAACAAAGTTAATAAAGCAAATAGACCGCTTTTGTATAGTGTATGAAACACCGACCGGGAAAAAAGAGTATAATGCGGCCGAATTATTTAGCTTTTTTATTTCCAGGGTAGGCAAAGAATTACAAAGTAAGCAAATTAAATATTTTAAAGAAAAATAAAAAAGTCGAACACAAAAAAAAGAAAGCGAGGCAAAAAATGAAAAAACCGACAAAAACAAACACAAAAAAAGAAAAGACATCAAAGCTGGACGGCATAAAAGCCATGGCATTGATAAAAGAAGCATTAAACGAACCTGGCAAGCGCCAAGCTGCTTATAGCGCTTTCCATAACTTTTCATTGCGCAATCAAATGTTAGCAGCCTGGCAGCTTGAAGCTAAAGGGCTGGACATTGCGCCTATTAAAACCTTTAAACAATGGGGCGATTATGGGCGGACAGTTAAAAAAGGCGAAAAGGCAATAGCTTTATTAATGCCACTTATTGTTAATATAAAGGAAACGGACGAGGAAACAGGCGAAGAAAAAGTTAAAGGCCAACGCAAAATTTTTGTTGAAAAAAATTATTGGTTTGCATTATCGCAAACAAAAGAATTTAAGGACGATAACAAAAAAACTTTAAAACGCTTAGAAAATGACGTGCCAGAATGGAGCAGTAAACAAGCGCTTAAAAATTTGAAATTAAAAAGAATTAAATTTACGATTGTAAACGGTAATGCGCAAGGATATACAAACAGCAACGGGATAGCAATAAACCCGCTTGCCGTTGCGCCTGTTAAAACTATGATACATGAAATAGCACACAACCTTTTAGGCCATTTAAAGAATGCTATAAAAGCAAGTCTTGATTTTGATTTAAAAAGTATACAGGAAGCAGAGGCCGAAACAACAGCATATTTAGTATGTGCTTCTTTAGGCCTGGACGGCCTCGAATATTGCCGCAATTATATACAAAATTGGCTTAACGGCCGCGAATTTTCCGAAGAAAGCGCCAAAAAATGTATTGAGGCAGCTAATAAAATTTTGGAAGCTGGAAAAACAGAAAAGGCGGCGTAATATGGAAAAGACTTTAATATATACAAAATTTGTAAATGACAAAGGGGTAAACGATTTGATTGTAGTTTTTGATAATTTTGGTTGCATTGGCAAAAGTCATAAAAGCCCGCAAGCCGCTTATAAAAATTATTTAAGAAATAGAACACGCAAAAATAAAAAGCTATTTCTTAAAGATGTTAAAAAATAAATACTGCTGATGAGTCTTTGAGAATTAAGACGAAACGGGCCGCCCGTTCCCCGGGGCCCGTCCGGTATAAGTCAAACATAAAAAAAAGAAAGCGAGGCTAAAAATGCAATTATTACAAGAAAGAAAAGAAAGTATTTTAAAAACAAATGCTTTTTATTGGGTTAGTTTTGACCCGTATGGGCGTTTAGAAAGATACGCGCAAAGTTTTGAAAGCGAACAAAAAGAAATACAAGCCCTATGCGAAAAATACGGCGTTAATAGCGAAAGAATTTTAAAAAAACATTATGATTTAACTATGAAATATTTATGCGCTGAATCAAAATGCGCAAGTGCAGCGGTTACAGGCTCGGCAAGGTTTCCAGTTGCAAAAATGGAAAAAAGAAATAGTATAGCGCATAGCCATTTACAGAATTTATGTAATTATACTAAAAACATAGAAAAGTTATTAAAAAGAATTACACGTGCCCAAAAGACAGAGGCCGAAAAAATCCAAGAATGGGAAAATCAAGTTAAGCTTTTAAAGGCTCGTCATGAAATAATGAAAAAATACAATAAAGGCGCTTTAACTTATGAAGAATTGCCGCCGGATATGCAAAAGCACATTGACTTTATAAGAAAAAATTTCCCGTGCTTAAAAGCGAATTTTACAGGCTATAAATTGACAAATAACCTCGCAAATATAAAAAGAATTGAAAGCCAAATCGCTCTTGCTAAACGGACAAAAGAAATTAAAAAAGATACGGGCTTTAATTTTAACGGCGGTCATGTTGTCTTTGATGATGTTGAAATAAGATACAATATTTATTTTGATGATATACCAGCCATTGAAATTAGAACAAAATTAAAACAAAACGGCTTTAAATGGTCACCAAAAAGAAAAGCATGGACGAGAAGCGCTAAAACGATAAGCCTTGAAAGAATCAAAAACATATTGATTTAGTACCGCTGATGAGTCTTTGAGAATTAAGACGAAACGCCCCTATGGCTTCCCCTGGGGCGTCCGGTATAAAAAAGAAAGCGAGGCAAACATGACAATTTATGATTTTAAGATTGAGTATGACGCAGCAAAAGACAAGTTCTATTTGTCCAGCGCGGCCGGGGAGTTATTAAAAACATTTTATGGCGATTATGCTCTAAAAGAATTTTTAAATGATGAATACGGTCTATACGGGCCCCAGGTCATAAGCGCAATTAATGCCGCTTATTAACAAAATGTCGAACACTAAAACAAAAGAGGGAAAAAACATTATGAAAAATTTATTAATTATTATCTTAATTCTTATTATAAGCGTGCAATACGTACGCTACAACGAATTAAAAAACGAACATATAAACCTATTACAAGCTATTGAAGAAAACATTTTATAATGGGGGGGGTAGTTAAGATGTATAAATTAAAAACACCCCCTAAAGCGGGGCAAGGCTTTACAGCTTCCGAAAAATTATTAATAGCGGATTTAATTTTATACGAAATAAACACCGCTGGCGTTAATTTAATGCTTGAAAAGAAAATGCCGCCTTTATATAAGTTAAAAAAACGTTGCGCATTTGAGGGTACGTATCTAACCCAGGTTAAAAATAAAAATTTTGATGAAAAATTTTTAGAGCCCTGGGAGCCAATGGAAAAAGCGCCGGATGATAGCTTTTTTAGTGACGGCTACAAATTGGTTGCGCCTGTTATAAGAATTAAAATAAATAACTTTCAAATGGAAGTTATCAAATCGGTATATGCGGTGCGTACTGTATTTAAACGTTTAGGCCTGCAAGTACAAAAGATTTAAAAACCTCGCTTAAATACCAATGGCGGAGCCGCCGCATCCGGAGGGAAAAATAAAACCCCTCCGGATTTTTTAAGCCCCTCTACCCTGTGCGGTATGGGTTTTTTGTTTGTAGGAAAATATGGAGGTGGCATTTTGGCTACACGAGATTATACAACAAAACGCAACGATTATAGGACGCCCCCAGGGTTATATATTCCGTTGCTTTCTTTGTTTAACAGAACAGAATTTAATATTGACGTATGTTGCAATCAAACAAATATCCCCGCGAACTTTTATTTTTTTGAGAGGGTATTTGACGGTTTAAAAGAGGGGTGGCATGGGCTTTGTTTTATGAACCCACCTTTTAAATATGCGCAAAAGTGGGTTATAAAAGCATTTACGGAAAGCCACAAGCTATTATACCCAGCTTTAACAGTTGCGGTATTACCTGCGGATAGAACAGAAACAAAATATTATCAAGAATACATTTTAAACAATGAACTTTGCGTTTTTGCTTTTCTTCCGGGCAAATATGGTTTTATAATACCAGGCCATGAAGATGAGGGCATTATACCCAGCGTTAAAATTTTGATAGCTATTTTTTGCAGAAATCAAAACGACGTTAATCATTGTTTAAGACGTTGGAATAAATCCGGCGCCTATATTTTTAATACGCCGGCATTTCAAGGAGGAGGGATAAATGTTTGAACTCTCTCAACACAGAAAAGGAAGTATTAGGCGGTGGAATCCTACGGCTATTGCCTGTTATAAAATCGGGTGCAGATGTTCTCAATGTCATATTTTAGACGGTTTAGAATTACCCAAAAGTAAATGCCGCATGAAATATGCAGTTTTAGAACTTGTTAGAAAATTCGGCGCACCAAAAGAATTAAAAAATAAGGAGGATATAAAAGAGAATGATTAAAACAGTATTGTCGCTTTTTGACGGAATGAGTGGTGGGCAAATTGCTCTTGATAAATTAGGGATACACCCCGAAAAATATTTTGCAAGTGAAATTGATAAATATGCTATCCGAATCACACAAAAAAATTACCCTAACACGATACAGTTAGGGGATGTAAATAATTATGATATGTGGGAATTTATCCCCGAATTTTCATGGGATAAAATTGATCTTCTTATGGGTGGAAGCCCTTGCCAGGATTTAAGTGTTGCAAAACAGAATAGGCAAGGCTTAGCCGGAAAACGGAGCGGGCTTTTTTGGCGTTTTGTTGAAATTCTGGAAAAAGCAAAACCAAAATACTTTTTGCTTGAAAATGTAGCAAGTATGAAAGATAGCGACAGGAATATAATCACTCAAATTTTGGGTGTTGAACCTATCATGATAAACTCGGCGTTAGTATGTGCACAACAAAGAAAACGCTATTATTGGACAAATTTAAAGTTTATTACTCAACCAAATGATAAAAAAATATTCTTAAAAGATATTGTTGAATACGGCGTTATAGGTAAAGAAGATTATAAACATCAATACGCATTTGATAAGGTAAGGGCATTAGATAATAAAGCGGGGGCGTTATGCGCAACCATGTATAAGGGCATAAGAAGTATGGGGATGACTTCAATAGCGATTCCGTGTGCTTTAAGAACACGTCCAAATAAATTAATGCCTGGCACCGAAAATAAAAAAGTGCTTGAACTAAAACATGACGGAAAAGCCAACAGTTTAACGACCGTTCAATCTGATAGTATGGTCGCATTTAACAAACCCTTACAAATCGGCAATATTGGCACAAATGCGCAAGCTCACCGGATCTATTCTGTGCAAGGAAAATCTGTTACGCTTAATGCAAATGGGGGGGGCAAGGCGCAAAGACCGGTTTATACAAAATCAATATCCCTGACGGGGATTATATAATACGCAAATTAACGCCTTTAGAGTGCGAGCGTTTGCAAACTGTACCCGAGGGCTACACAGAGGGCGTTAGCAATACCCAAAGATATAAAATGCTAGGGAATGGCTGGACAATCGACGTAATTGCCCATATTTTTAAAAGTATTTTATTAGAAAATTTAATATAAATGAGGTATAATATAAATATGAAAAATTTTATTGTGTTTTTGTTTATTTTTGCTTTTTCATTTCCAGCGATAGCGTCCACGCAATCGGAGTCAATTAATACGCTTTTAGATAAAGAAGCGCTTAAAATGGATCACGTTGAAAACTATAAAAATAAAAGCTACGATCAAACAAAAATTGAATGGTGCGATAGCATAAAAAAGCAATGGGGCGGTGGGGAAAATAACGGCGTTTATTTTGATTATTCAACCGGGCAATGCGTAACACCCGAAGCGCGCCCTAATTCTATTTATTCTGTATCGCCTATTATTTTGTATTAAGATATATAAACATATTGACATGCGTCTATATTTGTTGTTTAATATCTATACAAGGCATTTTGCCTTATTTGTCGAACACAATTTAATATCACTTTTGGAGGCTGTAAATGGCGAGAGTTTTTAACGGTGCCATGCACTATACGTCCGAGGAAATAGCGCAAAAAATTGGCGGAAATGCGGCGCAATGGCGTCATTATGCGCGAACAAAAAAAGTACCGGCCGTTAAATGGATTGACGGTAATTGGTATTTTAACCCGGATGAAATCAATAAACAAACGGTTGAATCAAACCGAAATATGTGCATGGGGCCCTTAAATGGATCAAACAATAACTAAAAATAAAAGCATAATTGGATACATTGACGCGGGCTATACTTTAATACCATTAAACGGTAAAATACCGCTTAATAAGTCATGGGTAAAAACCGAATATAATCCCCTTTTAACTCCGCAAGATTTTAAGGGGAATTTTGGCGTTGTTTTAAAGGCTGATGATTTAATTGTTGATGTTGATCCACGGCGATTTCCTAAAGACGATAATGGAACGCAAAACGTATTAAAAACGCTGTGCGACGATTTAGCAATTTCTTTAAATTCATTTACGGTAAAAACAGGCGGGAACGGTTTACATATCTATTTTAAAAAACCCGCAGATATTTCCGTACGTAATGCTTTACCGAATTACCCAGGCATAGAATTTAAGTCAATAGGTCAACAAGTTGTTGGCGCTGGAAGCATACACCCCGACACAAAACAAGAATACGTGATTAAAAATAATGCTTTTGAGCCAGTGCAAGCGCCCGAAGCGCTATTAAAATTGATTGAAAGACCCGCAATAGAATTAAGTAGTGATCCTGAGAAATTTGATGATAGCGATTATAATGTTTTACGTTATATAAAATTTTTACAAGGAGCGCACGTTGCTGTTGAGGGTGAGGGCGGCGATTTATGCACTTTTCAAACTGCGTGTCGCGGCAGAGATTTTGCATTATCGTCGCAAAAGGTATTTGAGCTTATGGCGGAACATTGGAATCCACGTTGTACGCCTCCATGGGAATTAGAAGACTTAAAAAAGAAAGTTGATAACGCATACGCTTATAATAGGGATATTATTGGAAAGAATACCGCTCAAAACGATTTTAAAAATATAATCGACCTTGAAGCAGACACAATAGGTGAGCACGAAGATGAATTACGCTGGGATATTGATAAAAATAACGGGATCAAGCCTACAATCAGAAATGTTGTTAATTATCTTTTGTGTAAAGAGTATCCATTTTTAGGCATTTTAAAGTTTAATGATTTTACGGGGGATATCACTTTTGTAAAACCAGCACCATGGCACAATGGAAAAAAATTAGGTGCTTGGACAGATTCAGACGCCGTAAATTTCAAGTATTGGTTAAGCCGTGTACGTTGTTTCAATGTTTCAACGCAATTATGTCAGGAAGCTGCAATTATAGCGTCAGAAAAATTTAGATTTCATCCTGTAAGAGATTATTTAAAAACGCTTGTTTGGGATAAAAAACCTCGCCTTGATACTTGGTTAAGTGATTTTGCGGGCGTTGAAAATAATGAATATACGCGCGCCGTAGGTGCAAAAACCATTATGGGCGCAGTGGCCCGCGTTCTATATCCCGGCATAAAATTCGATGCTATGCTCGTTTTAGAGGGCGAACAAGGTATAGGAAAAAGCACACTTGTTAATATTTTGGGCGGCAAATGGTTTGGGGATATAAGTATTACCGATAGCGATAAGGACACAATAGACGCAATGCGCGGCTCTTGGATAATTGAAGTATCAGAAATGGTATGTAGTCGTAAAGTTGATACAGATAAGTTAAAATCTTTTCTTTCAAAAACAACGGATCGCGTACGCCTCGCTTATCGTAGAAATGCAGAAGACTACCCGCGGCAAAGCATTTTCATAGGTACAATAAATCCGGAAGAAGGCAGCGGATATTTAAAAGATACAACAGGAAACCGCCGTTTTTGGCCCGTAATTTGTACAAAAATTGATTTTGAGGGTCTAAAAGAAGCAAGAAACCAGCTTTTCGCAGAGGCTATGACAAGAGTTTTACGAGGTGAAAAATTGTTTTTAGATAGTGAAATAGCGCAAAAAGCGCATGAGGAAACGGAAAAAAGACGACAAAAAGACGCATGGATTGACACAATAGAAGATTGGCTTTTACGTGTTGATATGGAAACAGGGCAAAAGCGCGAAATTGTAACAGGGCGCGAAATTTTGGAAGAATGTATTGGAATAACCATAAGCCGAATAACAAACCGCGAATTAAACAGAGTTGCGCAAATTATGGTTAAAGAATTGCATTGGGAAAAAGGTAAATTTAGACACAAAAAATTTAAAAAAGTTGTAAACGGTTATAGAAGACCTGAAATAGATTTAAAAGCCTTAGGGCTTGTATAGTAGGGCATTTTTCCTGGTTTTAATGGGCGCTACTCTAAAAACAAAACAAAAACCAGGGCTTTAAAAGAAATGAAAGACAAAACGGATGAAACAGTTAAAAGAATTTCAAAAAATAGGCGTAGAATTTATGCTTAATAGTGATACCGCGTTAAATGCTGATGACATGGGGCTTGGAAAAACTATACAGTCGGCCGAAATTATAGAACGTTTAAAGCCTAAACGCGCATTAATTTTAACCCTTGCCAGTCTTAAAATTAATTGGCTGCGCGAACTTCAAGGCTGGGTATCTCATAATTTTAAATATCAGATTTTATTTAAAACAACGGATAAAGTTGATAAAGAAGCAAATGTTATAATTTGTAATTATGATTTGATCCTTTATGAAAAAATTAAAAAACAACTTAAAGAGCTAGATTATGATGTCATTTTTTTAGATGAAGCACATAATCTATCAAATATGGACGCAAAGCGTACAAAATGCGTGTATTCTAACACAGGATTAATAAGAAATTCCAAAAAGGTTTATGCTTTAACTGGAACTCCAATAAGGAATCGCCCTAAAGATTTTTATATAATGCTTAAGGTATTAGCGCCGGAATGCATAGAACCCTATACACGATATGAGGATTTTGTTGTACATTTTTGCGGCGGGTATATTGACCGTTACGGAGCTTTAAATGATAAAGGCGCGTCAAATATCGACGAATTAGCGGAAAGAGTCAAACCGTTTATGATAAGACGCTTAAAAGATGAAGTAATAAAGGAGCTTCCGCCATTAATTGAAAAAACTATTGAACTTGAAATTACAGATGAAATTCAAAAAGTTTTGGATAATGAAAGTGATCTCGAAGCTGATTTAAACGAATTTAACCCAAATGCTGAATTGGGGGCACAGGCGACAATAAGACGCTTATTAGGAATTGCAAAATTGCCGCAAGTGTACGAATACATAGAGAACTTATTACAACAAGAGAATAAAATAGGTATTTCCGCTTATCATAAAGACGTTATAAACGCTATAAAATTGCACTTTAAAGGTTATGGTGTCCGCGCTATACAAGGCGGAATGTCCGCAAAAGCAAAACAAATGGAAGTGGATTTATTTATTAAAGATCCTAATAGCCGAATTTTTGTAGGGCAAATTACCGCCGCGGGTTTTGGCATAGATGGGTTGCAAAAAGTATGCAATAACGTCGTTTTTGCCGAAATAGATTGGACACCTGGAAATATAGAACAAATGCGCGATAGGTATCGCAGAATAGGGCAAACGCGCCCCGTGATCGCTCATTATTTAATAACTCCAAATACTTTGGAAGATAACATAATGCAAACAGCTATTAAAAAGGGTAAAGTGATAACCCAAATATTGTCGAACACAGAGAAACAGCAAAAGGAGGAAATTATGACAATCGAAAATTCACTCGAAAGAATCGCAATCGCTATGGAAACCGCTGTACAACTATTGACAGAAGCAAAGAGTAATTGCGCTTGCGAATGCGCGGAAGAACCAAAGAAAAAATCCGCTTCAAAGAAAAAAACAGAACCTAAAAAAGAGGAACCCGTAACGGAAACTACTGCACTTGAAAATGCAGCGGTCGCAACGGCTGCCGAAGTGCCAACAGCGGCGCAAGAACCGCAAGCGCCCGCGGATCCTTTAGGGCTTGACGCGCCTACACCTGTAGCGCAAGAAGTAAAATACACGGCTGATGATGTAAGAACAGCGTTTACTCAATTTATAAGTAAATATCCAGTAGAGCAAAGAGAAAATGCTGTTAATGCTGCAAAGGCAATTTTGACAAAATACAGTTACAATCTTGTTACGGACGTTCAAGAAAAGGATTACGCAAATGTAATTGCTGATCTAAAGGCGGTGGCATAATGCCGCCTTTAGGTCATAGTCCGGTTGGCGCGTCAAGTTGCGAGCGCTGGTGGAACTGCCCTGGGAGTAATGCGTTAATCGCAAAGCTCCCCCCGGCAGCGCCTACAAAATATGCGGCAGAGGGAACAGTGGCACACGCTTTATGCGAAAAATATTTAAAAAATAAAATACACTTTAATTGTAAATGGAATGCAGAGGGTCTTATAGGCGAAGTTTTAGAAGCGGACGACTTTAAATTTACGGTAAATGAAGAAATGGCCGCCGCAGCTAATTTATATGTCGATACAATCATGGAAGACGCTGCAAGGATCGGGTGTAATTTGCGTCGAAATGTCCAGCTTAGTGGGGATAACCAAGAAGCTTGGCGGCATTGGGATAAAGAAACACAAGAGCAAATTTTCCCATGTTGGACAAATATAGAAAAAGATTTTGAATTAAAAGACGTTGATTCAGAAGCTCGCGGCACAAATGACGCTTCTATATTTGTACCCGGTGAAACGCTTATTGTGTATGATTTTAAATATGGCGCGGGCGTACCTGTTGAAGCCGTTGAGAATAAACAAATGATGTATTATGCAATAGGTGCAGCGGGCGACAAACTTATGGAATTTAAAACCATTGAATTGGTTATAGTCCAGCCCAGAGCCGAACACCCGCAAGGGCCCGTTAGACGCTGGGTAACAACTCCGCAAGTAATTGCACAATTTAAAAAGGACTTAAAAGAGCATATTGCACAAACACGAAACCCAGAAGCAGAAACGAAAACGGGCAAATGGTGCCGTTGGTGCAATGCAAAAATGATATGTCCTGCAATGCGTGATAAAGCGTATGAAATTGCAAAAGTCGATTTTGCAGCGCCTGTACAAAATAACGTTATTCGTCCGCCGGAACAATTAACAAAAGAACAATTAAAATTATTCCTGGACAACATGGATTTATTTGAAAATTACATAAATGACGTTAGAACTTATGCTTTTAATCTACTTAATGCAGGGGGAACCATTGAGGGGTATAAGCTTGTAAGAAGCGGAAAAGCGCACCGAAAATGGAACGCGGAAGAATCTCAAATAGCCCCCATGCTTGAATTGGAGTTAGGTTTAGGACATGAGCAGATTTATGACACCAAACTTAAAACCCCGGCACAAATTGAAAAATTGTTTAAGGGGCCCAAAAAATCCGTTGATAATGCAAAGGATATATTAAAAGCATATTGGTACAAGCCAGAGGGCGAATTAAAGTTAGCCCGTGAGGATGATATAAGGGAAAAACAAACTCCCGCGGCTATTGCAGATTTTAGCGAGTTAGGGCTATAACACTAACAAAATTGTCGAACACACTAAACAGAAAAACAGAAAAAGGAGGCCAAAAATGGCAAATTCAACAAAAAAAATCGTAACACCTGTATTTAGAGCAAGTTTTGTAAACGTTTTAAAACCACGTTTAAACGAACAATCTGGGAAAGAAGAATACTCAATTAAGATGATTTTCGATAAAGACGCAGATTTATCGCCTTTAGCGGAAATTGTACAGGAAGCAATAAAAAATAAATGGGGCAATAACCCCCCAAAAGGCTTAAAGCTGCCTGTTAAAGACGGTAACGAAAGCGATCTTGATAAATATCCGGAAGACAAAGACAAATGGGTTGCTAATGCAAAAACTGTCTTGACTCAACCAGGAATTGTAAATAGGCAACTAGAGCCTATAACAGATCCAAAAGAAATTTATAGCGGTTGTTATATGCGTGCCTCTTTAACCGCATACGCATACGACAACAAGAGCAAAGGTGTTTCTTTTGGTTTACAAAACCTTATTAAATGGGAAGACGGCGAGCCGCTTTCATCCAAAGCAACGGCAGAAGAAGACTTTAAAGAATTTAGGGAAGCGTCCGCAGTATCTCAAACAGACGCCGCAAGTATTTTAGGGATTTAACATCATGAAAAAATTACACCTCGATTTTGAAACTCGAAGTGTAGCAGATGTTAAGGTAGTGGGGCCGTATCGTTATGCTACGGATCCCTCCACTACCGTCCTATGCCTTTGCTACAAATACGAGAAAGACGGGCAGAAAATATCCCGCACAATAAAAAAAGATGATTTTAACAAGCGTTTTGACAACGTCGTTATGAACGGCGAGCCAGAAACATGCGAAGCTATAAAAGAGTTAATAAAATACGCACAGGATAAGGAAGTAAGATTTTTTGCGCATAACTCAATGTTTGAATATTGTATGTGGAATTTTGTTTTAACTTCTCTGGACTTCCCTGAAATGAAAGATATTGATCGTTGGGAGTGCACTGCTTCAAAAGCTGCGGTGCATGCCCTCCCGCGCTCATTAGGAAAATGCGCCCAGGCTTTACACTTATCGGAAGACAAAGACGAAACCGGAAAACGTGTAATGCTTTCATTATCTAAACCCAAAAAACCGAGTAAAAAAGATCCGACATTATGGAACAATGACCCGGATAAATTTAATACTTTATATGCGTATTGTGAGCAAGACGTAATTGTAGAATCCGCCATAGACGACGCATTACCTCCTTTAAGAGCAGAGGAGCGCGAAATATGGAAGCTGGATCAAATAATAAATTTACGTGGAATAAGAATAGACACGGACGCGTTAGATATAGCAATACACTTTACAAATCGCTTCAAAGATGAATTAAATGCAGAGTTAATGGATTTAACCAGCGGAAAAGTTACAAAAGCAACGGAAGTAAAAAAACTAACCGAATATTTAAGGGATTTTGTGGATAAAGCGGAGTTGCCTAATTTAAACGCTGCAAACCTTAAAGAATATTTAAAAAATTGCGCGGATCCTAAAATAAAAAGAATTTTAGAAATAAGGCAGCAAGCGGGTAAATCCTCAACAACAAAGCTGGAAAAAATGAAACAATGCTTATGCAAAGACGGCCGCGTGCATGACATTTTAGTATATCATGGAACATCAACCGGGCGTTGGGCTGGCGCAGGCATTCAAGTGCAAAATTTTCCGCGTGGCAGCGAAGAATACGACGTTGATAATGTAATAGAAGCGTTGAAGTTAAATAATTTTAATGCTTTTACACTCATATACCCAAATGTTGTAGACGCAATAAGCGCGGCGCTTCGTGGCTTTTTAATAGCCGATGAGGGCGAGGAACTTGTTGCGGCTGATTTTTCCGCGATTGAGGCGCGCGTTCTCTTTTGGATCTCTCAATGTAAAAAAGGGTTACAAGCTTATTTAAATAATGAAGATATTTATTGTCTTATGGCCTCTGAAATTTATAAAAGAGAAATTGTTAAAAAAGATAAAACAGAGCGTCAAGTTGGAAAACATTGCGTTTTAGGCTGTGGTTATCAAATGGGTGCAAAGCGCTTCAAAGAGCACGTTAAAACATTGGCGGGTATGGAAATTCCGGAAACTATGGCAAAATTGGCTGTTGACTCTTACCGCACGACTTTTCCCGAAGTAGTTGCTTTTTGGTACGCACAGGAAAGAGCTGCAATAAAAGCGGTAAGGGAAGCGGGGCGGCTTATACAAGAGGGGCGCGTAGCCTGGGGAGTACATGGACAATTTTTATATTGTCGCCTGCCCTCCGGGCGTTGTATAGCTTATGCCGATCCAATTATAAAACCCATAGAAACAAGCTGGGGCGAAATTAAGGAACAATTAACCTTTATGGCCGTAAATCCTTTAAATAAAAAATGGGAACGCCAACACACTTATGGAGGTTCTTTAACTGAAAATATTGTGCAAGGAACGGCACGCGATCTTATGGCTTATAGCATGAAAAATTTAGAAAAAGCAGGCTATAAAACACGCATGACCGTACATGATGAAATTGTTTCATCAATTAAAAAAGGCCAGGGAAACGTAGAAGAATACGAAAAAATTATGGCACAAACGCCCCCTTGGGCCACGAATTGCCCCGTAAAAGCCGAGGGTTGGAGTGGAATTAGGTACAGAAAATAAAATTGTCGAACACACTAAACAGAAAACAGAAAAGAGGTAAAAAAAATGAAAATTATTTTAGAATCAAGCAAATTAGAAAATTTAACAGCAAAACTGTCATCAACACCAGCAATGGTTAATGCTATTATTACCGAAATAGACCAAATACACGAAAATAAAAGACAAGAAGAAATGCGAGGAACTGCGCGCCCAAAGTTTAACGCCATGAATATCGGCTATATTTTAGAAGAATATTTACAGATATTATCTGATCAACTTGGCGACCTTTTTGAAAATGCGAAAGATTTTAACGAGGGGGGGGCTAATGACTCATGGGAAAACTTGCAGAATACATGTGGCGTGTGTGTTTGCGTAAAATCAGATACAAAACGTTAGAAAAAGCTAAACGCGCAGCAAATAGAGCGTTTGAAAAACGCGGAACATATTTAAGAGTTTATTTATGCCCCGTATGCGGGGGCTATCATTTGACACATAAAAAAGAGGTTTTAACTAATGATAAAAACAATAATCAATGAATCAGACGGAACAGATATAGAAGCAAAAATATTAAGAAAAATTCAACAGCATATTTTTATGCTATACCCCATGTCCGGGGTGCGTGCCTCACTTATAAGCGTCGCAAATGACAAAGAATATAAAGAGGGCATTTATATCTATCTTATCGGATATGGTGCAAATTTCTTTATGCGAATACCCGAAGAATATCTTGTAAGAACTATCGCTTATGATACATACAACCCATTTTTTGAGGATGAAGTCAATAAGAAACTAAAAAAATACATAAAGCGTGATGAAGAATTAAAAAAAGTGCGCTTGAAAGCAGCGCATTTAAGAAATATGCCGGGTAAAATAATTTTTGAAGTATCTCGTAAGCCTGGAAAAAAACACCTCTTAAAATGTATCCTAGAGGGCTTAGGCCTATGATTTACATTTTAGGTATAGATCCAGGCGCACATGGTGGATATTGTTTTAAATTTTTGGACGGAACCGATAACAAAACCTTTGCTTTTAATAAACAAACTCCGGCGGAAATTGTTAAAACAATTGAAAATTACATAGATACAATGCGTTTCATAAATGGTATTGAATCCATTACGGCTTTCATAGAAGAAGTCCACACAATGCCACATGACGGCAAAGTAAGCGCTTTTTCTTTTGGAAAAAATTACGGTTGGTGGTTAGGCGTATTAACATCTTTAAAAATACCTATAATTGAAATTCCTCCAGCCAAATGGCAAGCCGGGTTAAAATTGAGAGTTAGGGGGCTTGAATACCGCGACAAAAAGAAAGCATTAAAAGAAGCAGCGCAAAAACGTTTTCCCGATCTCAATTTAACATTGGATACATGCGACGCCGCACTTATTGCAGAATACGGGCGCCAAATAATTTTAGCGGAGCGTATGGCCGCCAAATAAAAAAATGTCGAACACTTAAAACAAAAAGAGGATGTAATGAAAGAAATAGAACTTGTTTTGTTGCCTCCTAAAGAAAAAAAGGAGGTAACGGACAAAGATGTTGCAAAGGCTTATATTGATATAATAAATGCGTTATCGGGCAATCAAAGTTGATTGCCCGATTTTTTTGTGTTAAAAAAATTTGTATGAAAAAAGCTGTTATATACGCGCGCGTATCCTCTGGCCGACAGGAAAAAGAGGGCTTTTCTATACCCGCGCAAATTGAGTTTTTAACTGAATATGCAAGAAAAAATAATTTTGTCGTTGTTGAAATGTTTGTCGAATCCGAAACGGCCAAAAAAGCCGGACGTAAACAATTCAATAAAATGCTATCTTTCATTAATGAAAATGGCATTGACGCAATACTTGCAGAAAAAACGGATAGAGTGTATAGGAATTTAAAAGACTATTTAACGCTTGATGAATTTAAACACTTGGAAGTGCATTTAGTTAAAGAGGGCATGGTTATAAGCGAAAATGCCTCATCACACGTTAAATTTATACACGGCATAAAAGTCCTTATGGCAAAAAACTATATCGACAATTTAAGCGAAGAAGTTAAGAAAGGCAAAAACAAAAAGGCGCAATTAGGGTATTACCCTCAACAAGCGCCCGTTGGATATATGAACGTCGAGGGCCCGGACAAAAAAAGAATTATTGTGCCGGATCCAGATAAAAGCAAATTCATTAAACGATTGTTTGAGCTATATTCGAGCGGTGTTTATTCAGTCATGGAATTACGTAAAAAATTATATAAAGAGGGGTTTAATCATAAAGGCAAAGCATATTCAAGAACTAAACTTTTATTTATTTTGCACGATTGCTTTTATATAGGCAAATTCATCTATAACGGCGTTATATACGACGGGAAGCATGAGCCTTTAATTGACGCCGAGTTATTTAATACTGTGCAAAAATCTTTTAATCAGAGCAAAGCAAGAAGCCATGATGTTGAGTTTTCTTATATGGGCTTAATTAAATGCGGTCATTGCGGCTGCCAGCTAACCGCAGAATTAAAAAAAGGGAAGTATATATACTACCATTGCACTGGAAGACGCGGGGGAACATGTAAAAAAGATTGGATCCGCGAAGAACAATTAGACAAAGTTTTATTAGATTTAATTAAAAGAATCCCACCCCCGGACGGCAAACTTTTCGATATTATCCGAGAGGGCATAAAAGAATCGAGAAAGCTAAAAGGCGAATATGAAAGCGCCAGTATAGAAGACATACAAAAGCAAATAAACAAACTTCAAAATAGAATTGACAATTTATATACTGATAAATTAGACGGCAAAATATCCGAAGAATTTTGGAGGGAAAAACATAATAAATGGTATGCGGAAAAAGATGATTTATTAGATAGATTAAAAAGTATTAACGGTGCCGCTCGAACTTTTGACGAGGGCGCGAATTTGCTCGAAAACTTCTGTAAATACGCACCACAACGCTATTTAGAGGCAAATGCAAAAACAAAACAACAAATCTTAAAAATAATAGGATCGAACTTTATTTATAAAGACAAAAAACTAAGCGTAGAGCTTAGTTCCGTCTTTGATTTATTGCTAAATTCGCAAAAATTAATAAATGGCGGGACCGACGAGGCTCGAACTCGCGACCTTCTGCGTGACAGGCAGACA
>ERZ1643251.674-NODE-674-length-45475-cov-12.745905_pt1 | contig 45475 bp, 36 predicted proteins | sample MGYA00579261_ERZ1643251 | MGnify/ENA primary metagenome ERZ1643251 (study PRJEB29033, sample SAMEA4952267) | chicken gut metagenome | biome: Broiler Chicken; feature: Gastrointestinal Tract; material: Caecum | place: Ireland | collected 2018 | study: Broiler... | reverse complement strand
CCAATCATGAAAGTGATGTTATTGATGCTTATTCAACGGATGGTCTTTTGAAAAAGTATGATTTAGTTGTTTTGGAAGACGATAAAGGATTTTTCCTTCCGTATCACGCAATTCCAATAGTGAATAATCGAGTTTTGGAGGAATTTCCTGAAGTTGTTCCAATTCTAGAAGAACTTTCAAATTATTTAAGTGATGATGTGATGCGAGAACTTAATTATAAAGTTGATGAAGAACAACAAAGACCGGAAGATGTGGCAAGGGACTTTTTAATTCAAAATAGTTTAATTAGTGAGAAATAGTGAACTGTCAGAGTCCACTATTTTTTGTGTTTTATTTCTTAAGAATATTTTTATTACATTATGTTAAGATTAAAACCTTCGTATCCAGTTTTTTAATATTCTTTCTTGATGTCTTTAAATTACAGTATGTTTAGATTAAAATTATTTTATATCTGGGCTGTGCAATATGCTAAGATTGAAACGATCACAAAAATAATTGTACTTGTCTTTTAATAAAATTCAAATTACACTGTGTTTAGATTAAAACAAAGAAAATAAAGTATGAAGAATCACTAGAACGAGAATTTAAATTACACTATATTAAGATTGAAACATAAAATCGAGGATGGCTCTATTACCATAGAATCACTCTTTAAATTACATTATGTTTAGATTGAAACGGTGTGCTTGAATTTACAAAAACTGATTTAGTAACATTTAAATTACACCATGTTAAGATTAAAACTATCTCTTCTGAAAAAGTAATTGTTGGCTCACTAATCTTTAAATTACATGATGTTAAGATTGAAACAAGCAAATTTAAAAAAGTCTGGAGAAAATAAATTTTCATTTAAATTACACTATGTTTAGATTAAAACGAATAAGTCATAATATTTCACTTGTTGCATCTACTGGTTTTAAATTACATTATGTTAAAATTAAAACTTGTAAAGAAGATTTAAAAGCAGGATTAAAAAAAATTTTTTTGAAAGGAATTGAACTTATGATGAAATTACAAGATTTTTTAATTGTTAAAGATGACTTTATACAAGAAGCGATAGATTTTGGTGCAAATTGTCCCGTGAAAAAGATTGCACTATCTACTGATATAGATTCGATTAAAAACTTGGATGAACTGATAGAAATATTAAAAGGACTATATCAAAAAGGAGTGATGTCGGATGAAGTTGCTTGGGAGATTGCTATTAAGCTTGGTGTTCTATTAGGGGAGATGATTATAAATGAAGGAAATTACAAATGAGTAATTAATGAAGATGATCTTCCGGTTGTAGAAGAGGTGAATGGTAATCAATTATCACCTATTATTAAAATTTATAAAATTATAAGAAGTAATGATGATTCCGAAGGAAAGCCTAGTGATTTTTATTACAACTTTATAATGTTAAATTTAAAAACTGAGTTTTGGTTTGAATTAAGAATTGTTTTTGAACAACAATTTTTTTCTTTGCTTATTGTGAATAATATGGTAGAATATGGCAAAAAGAGGTACCTATGGATAATATTGAAGTTTTACAAAAAGTCATTACAGAAGCTAAATATTTAGCCCAAGAAAATTCTTATCGTTATCGTCCTATCATGCGGTTTTTCTATCATAAGTATGAGCAAGCTGAAAACTGGTTGTATAAAGAAGATGTGTATGATGAGTTAAAAGATAAAATTCCTAATTATACAATCGAAGAATTAGAACGGGATTTGGATTTTTTGGTGGACAATATGAGTTTGACAACTGTTCAGGATTCTAGAAATGCTAATTCCATTGAAGAATTTAATTTAAAACGGTTAAGATATCAGTTAACTGATTATGCGATTGTGATTGAGAGGATGACGATTGAACTTGAAGATCTTGAAGTTAAGGTTGCTTCGTTATCGCCTAAGCGATTTGAGGTTTTAAAAGGATATCTTTTTGAACTAAAAGATATTCAAGCTATATCACCTGAAGAGCTTACGGATCTATGGGAAAGAATTTCTAATGAGTTTCAAAATATTAATTTGAATTATCAAGATTTTTTAAAGAAGTTTCAAGAGTCTAAAACAGAGGAATTATTACAAAGTACTATTTTTTTAGAGTATAAAAACAAAATGGTTCAATATTTAAGGGATTTTATTTCTGGTTATTTGAATCAAGCTGCTTCAATTAAACATTTCTTAAAAAGTTTACCTGATGATTTTGTAGATGTTCTTGTTTTAAAATTAGAACAATATCAAAGAGATACACCTAAAATTTATCCTGAGTTTAACTATGCTAAATTTAATCAAGTAAATCTTGGAAAATGGCGAAGTATATATAAGTGGTTTTTAAATGATAAAGGTAAATGTGAAGGCGATCGTCTTTTAGATGTTACTAGTTCCATTATTAGTCAGATTACAAAGTGTGCTTCTTCGTTAATTGAACTTCATGGGAATATGGTTCAAAGAAAAGAAGAATATAAACATATTTGTAGATTATTTGATCAAATGGTTAATGTTAATCAAGCTCATGAATTATCTAATGCTGTATTTGGGGTTCAAGCCGTTCGGCATTACAAAGGCTCTAGTAGTTTAAATACGGATTCTTTAGTGAATTCTTATGAGGTTTTACCGACTATGATTTCTGTTTTGCCAAATGATACTAAAATAAAACAAGAAAGAAGACATAGTGTAATTGTAGATAAGTCTTTAGAAAAGAAAGAGGCATTATTAGAATTTGAGAAGGAAGAACAGCGAAAGAAGGAAATATTACAAAAGTTTGTGGAAGCTAAAACAGTTTCTTTACAAGGCAATGTTTTTTTAAAGAAAGAAGAACGTCAGTATCTGCTTAATCTTATTAGTCGAGCTGGTGATAAAGGATATGCTAAAGAGCCATTATTTGGATTAAATTATAGAATTGTTTTTGGAAGTAGTAATGACATTTGTCAAATTATTAGTGAAGATGGAATTTTCATGCTTCATAATTTGCAACTTGTTTTTGAGGGGGAATAGTATGGTGGATATTACAAATGAATTAAGAGCGCTTTTGAATCATTTTTGGATTGTTAAAGAAGATGATCCAACCCTTTATTATGAGATTAAACGTAAGCAAGGATATATTAGAGATTTTTTGACTAAGAATTTAGGAAGTCGTTTGATTGTTCATGATCGCTTTATTAAATTAGAAAAGTTTCCTGCTATAAAAACACAGGGTTCTGGTATTGCTAGTTTTGAAGATGTGTTAGATTATGTTTTATTATGTATTGTTTTATTGTATTTAGAAGATAAAACGCGTGGAGATATTTTTGTGTTATCTAGTTTAATAGAATATGTTAAAAATACGGCTGTTACGATGGAACTTGATCATGTTCCTGATTGGAATTTAAGGCGTGATCGGCAAAGTTTTACTCGGGTGATGAATTTTTTGAAAGACATTTCTGTTATTAAAGTAAAAGATGAGGAAAAAGTTAGTTTTAAAGATAGTCAAAATGCGCAAGTTTTATATGAAGCAACGGGACTTGCCAATTATGTGATGCGATTGTTTGCTAATGAAATTTTTGGATATACAAATGTAGATGATTTTTTGAAAGATGAGTGGGTATATCAGGATGAGGAGAAAGGTGACGTTCGTAGATACAGGGTGTATCGTAATTTATTGTTTACGCCGGTTTTATTTACGAAGGAAGCACAAGTTTCTGATTATGATTATGTAAAAAGACTTCGGGGACATATGAAAGAAGAACTAGAAGGATTGGGGTATGAGTTAGAAGTTACTCGTAATATGGCATTTTTATATGAATATGAAAATAGTATTCAAAAAGAAAATTTTCCTAATAATAAAAAGATTTCAGATATTGTGTTGATGGTTAATCAAAGACTTTATCAGATGATTATCAATGATGAAATTATTTTGGATGATTTTGAAGTGGGGAAAATTTCAAAAGAAAGTTTAGAAATGATTTTAAAGGATATTAAAATGAATTATAGTGATTATCTTAGTAAGGCTTTTTTAGGGCTTGCTTTATATAAGTTTCAAGACGAGGTTGTTTCTTATATGAAAGAGTATGGCTTTTTAAGAGAATGTGAGGATGGGTATGAAGTGATGCCAAGTATTGCGCGTTTTAATGCTAAGCTTATTAAAGAAAGAGATGCGCAGTTAGATTTGTTTGGAGGGGATGAACATGTTTAAACCAACGAAGATTGGCTTATTAAATTTTTGGCTTTATGATGATGAAGAATTTCAATTTTTTGATGGTAAGTTGTTACTGCGAGGAGAAAACGGTTCGGGAAAATCGGTGACCATGCAGTCTTTTATTCCACTTATTTTAGATGGAAATAAATCACCTAAACGATTGGATACTTTTGGGTCAAGTGATAAACATATTGAGTATTATTTGTTAGGTGAAAACAATGAAAAAGAAGATAGTACAGGTTATCTTTATATGGAGTTTTATGATGAACAAAAGGATAAGTATGTAACAATTGGTATGGGACTTCGAGCTCGTGTTGGTAAGAATACTGATTTTTTTGGTTTTGCTTTAAAAGACGGTCAGAGGGTTAATCATGATTTTTATTTATATAAGTGTCAAGATGGTATTCATAAAACGCCACTTACTAAATTAGAGTTAAAGGCTGCTTTGGGAACACAAAATGGTTTTGTAGAAACGGCTAAAGATTATAAAAAAATGGTAAATGATCTATTGTTTCAGTTTCCAAGTTTGGATTCGTATGATGAGTTTATTCAAGTTTTAATTCAGTTAAGAAGTCCTAAGTTATCTAAAGAGTTTAAGCCAACAAAACTTATGAGTGTTTTAAATGAGGTATTGCCACCACTTGCTGAAGAAGATTTACGTCCTCTTTCTGAAACGATTGAAAGTTTAAATCAAACTCGTGAAAAAATGGAAGATTTGCAGACTAAGATTAAGACTATTGGTAATTTTGTGAAAGTTTTTCAAAATTATAATGAAGCTATTTTAGTTCAAAAAGCTAACCAGTATTTACAGAAAGTTAATGTGTTAGAAGAATTAGAAGATAGAAAAAACAAGCGAGAGCAAACCATACAGGCTAGCGAACAAGATTTAGCTCAGCTAAGAGTTCAACAAAAGAATCTAGAAGATGAATATATAAAAGCTAAGATGGAAAAGGAACAGTTAGGAAATCAAGATTTAGAAGAAAAAAGTCAAAGAAAATTGGTTTTAGATACTCAAGTTCAGGAATTGGCCGATAAAATTGAACATGAAGAAAATAATCTTGATGTTATGAAACAAAAGTTGGCTCAAATTAAAGCCGATGTGCAAACAAGTGAGAAGGAAGTGTCTGACTTGGAAAAAGAACGAGAGCAATATACTACGCAAGGGCTTGATTTAGGAAGTGAACTTTCTTTTGAACAATTTTTAACTGCTTTTTCGTTAAATGAAAAGAACTTTGAGTATTTGAATAAGTTGGTAAAAGAAAAAGAAACAGAAATTCAAAATATTCTAGCTTTATTAGAAAAAAGACAAAAGTTATTGGATGAACAAAATAAAGAAGCTGATGCTTTTGAACAATTGAAAGCTCAATATGATCTTATCGAGAAGGAAAAAGAAAAAAGATTAGTTGATTTAGAAAATGAAATGGAACTTTTTTTCCAGACTTTACGGAATTTGGCAAAAGATAATCAATATTTAATGGTTTTAGAAGAAGATTATCGGGAAATGGTCGGATATTTAGAAGAGTATTCTTCGGAAAATTATCAACGAGCATTGTTGAAGTATGATCAGTTATATCAAAATGCTTATAATAAAGCAACAATGCATTTGGCAACAACGGGTTCCAAGCAAGAGAAGGTTTTAAAAGAACTAGAGTTAGAACAAGAAAAACTTAATGTTTTAAAAAATCAGGAAGAGATTTCTTTGACTGAAATGGATTTACAAGAAGAGGCCGTAGAGTATTTGAATCAAGAGCATATTCCTTATTTGGCTTTTTATCAGGCTGTGGAATTTCAGGATGGATTATCTTCGGAGGATTGTAATAAGATTGAGGAAGCTTTATATTCAGCTGGTATTTTAAATGCTAAGATTTTAAATAAAGGAGATCTTTCTAAAGTTAGTCAATATAATCTTTCTTATATTGTTCCTAGTACAAAGAAGAAACAGAATTTAACAAAATATTTAAAACCGGCTAGCAATGCGTTTTTTGATCAGTCTTATATTTTAGATATTTTAGAGTCGATTAGTATTAGCGATCAAGATTTATTATGGATTAATGAAAATAGTTTTCAATTTGATTTTTTAAAGGGGCAAACAGCTAATAAATACAAGAGTAAATTTATTGGTGTTCTTCTACGTAAGAAAAGGCATGAAGAAGAAATTAAACAGCAGGAGTTAGTAGTTCAAGGAATTCAAGAACAATTAGGTGAGATAGAAAGAGAGCTTCAAGGTATTCAGTTGACTATTCAAGGTCTTATGGAAGAAAAAGTTAAATTTCCTTCGAATACTATTTTGGAACAGATTAGTAAAGAGATTCAAAACGCAGATTTAGAATTAAAATTTTGGCATGAAAAACTTGGTCAAAGTGAGGCAAAAATTCGGGAAATACAAAAGCAAATTGAGACTATTATGTTGGATTTAGAAACGAGTCGTGGAGATATTCCTTTGCGATTAGATGCTTATCAAAATGCTTATAATACGATCAAAGATTTAAATGATGTTATGGATTCTTTAGAACGAATTGAGGATAAAATTTTGACAAAGAAGGAAATTATTTTTACGCAGCAAGAAAGAGTAGAAGATATTTCTCATAATTATGATGATACGTATGCTTTGGTAGCTGATTATTTGGAGCAAAAGCATAGATGCGAGATGGAGTTGGAATCTATTGTTAAACTTTTGAATACATCAGAATATAAAGAGTTAAGTTTGAAATTTAATGCTTTACTAAAAATTATTGAGGAATATCCTCATAAAACGAGTGAGTTTTCTAAAAAAATTGGTGTTTTAGAACAAAGTATTTTACAGGAGAAAGATACTTTAAAGATTGAGGAAGAACAAATTGAACATGCTTTATTTTATCAAGAAATTGTTGCTTCTATTTTTGCGGAGGAGTTAAGCTTGGGCTATGTCCTTAAAGATAGTGAGGCTAGTATTGAGGTAGCTCGAGGGGTTGTTCGGGATTATAAAGCTCAAGAGAAGGATTTAATGACTGCGAATGCTAATTACTACCGAGCTTTTAATGAATATAGACAAGAACTTTTGGATTACGCTATTCAAGATGTCCAATTGTTTGAGGAACGGTCTGCTATGGTAGAGACTTACAGTGAAAAGGGACTAGATGAGACTTTGGTAAAAGAACTTTATCATAATGCTAAACGACAAGATATTGTGACAAGTTATCAAGGTAAGAAGTTGAGTTTGTATGCTTTACAAGAAGCTTTGAAGGAAAGTTATGAAGCGGATAAAATTTATTTAGATGAACAAGATCGTCATTTATTTGAAGATATTTTGCTTAGAACGATTGGAGGCAAAATTAAAGAGAAAATTATTGATGCTCAAGATTGGGTAAAGTTAATTAATCAAATTATGGCTGAAAAGCAAAAAAATAGTGCCCTTTCTTTCTATTTGGATTGGAAACCTAAGAGTCAGGAAACTTTAGAAGAAATGAATACTAAGGAACTGGTTGAGATTTTTATGCTTGATGAAGGTTCAGTAAGACCTGGGGATACTGAGCGTTTAGTTAAGCATTTTCGAAGTAAGATTAAAAGAGCTGAAGAATTTATGGATGAGAATAAAGATTCTTATTTTGATATGATTTTTCAGATTTTAGATTATCGCAATTGGTTTACGTTTAAATTGTTTTATCGTAAGAATCAGAGCGAGAGAAAAGAACTTACAGATAAAGTATTCTCTGTATTTAGTGGAGGAGAGAAAGCAAAAACTATGTATGTTCCGTTATTTGCTAGTGTTTATGCGAAACTTGATAGTGCTTCTTTAAGTGCCCCAAGGTTAATTGCTTTAGACGAGGCCTTTGCTGGGGTGGATGAGAAAAATATTGAGGAAATGTTTGCTATTTTGGAAAGTTTCCAATTAGATTATATTTTAACTAGTCAGGCTTTATGGTGTGATTATAAAGAGATTCGAGACATTTCTATTTGTGAGCTTATTAAAGCTAGGAACGCTTCTTCTGTAGCTATACGTCGTTATCGGTGGAATGGTAAGGTTAAAGAGGTTTTAAACTAATGGATTATGTTGAATATTTTAAAACTAAGAAAGGGTTTACTCGTTTCTTTGTAAAAGCACGTGATAAGTATCAAAAGTATGGTAAAGTTGTTGGTAAAATTCATATGGATAATCTTAGTGATGAAGAGGCTAGAGCATTTACTAGTTTTTTTGCTCGAAAATTTGTTGCTCAGAATAACTATGATATTTCAATAAATGAGTTTATGAAAAAGGTACAACGAGGAAGATTTGACGATTTTGATTTCGGCTATTATTTTAGTCAAGTCTATGAAGATTTTACATTTGAGACAAATCAAGAGAAACGAATTAAAAAAATTGAAGCTTTTCATCATTTTTTAGAAGAAGTGATGATGCAAATGAAATGTGAGAAGTTAAAAACTTTTTTGAATAATAATATGTGCCGAAGTAATCAGACAATGACTTTGATTCGACGTAAGTATACAAAGAGTAAAAAAGAATGTCGTAAGGAACTTTTGGATATTGATACTTTGTTAAGTAAAATACCAAATGAAGTAACGTATCTTCCTATTTATGCTTCACTGATTAGCAATCCTCATTATTTAGATTTTTCATCTTCAACTGGTTCTCTTTTTTATCGTTTATTAAGTTATTTTTTAGAAGAAGATATGCCTAAAACCAATGAGGATAAAGCTAGACTTTTAGAGAGTATTAATGTTTATACCGATCCTCTAAGTAATTTTGTTATCGTACATAATTTGGTTTATTCTGTTTCTGTCCCTTTTCAAACTATGAATTTAAATATTGAGAATATTTCTTGTTTGGATAAGATTCAAGGAAAAAAGAACAAGATTTTTATATTTGAAAATCCATCTATTTTAAATCGATTAAAGAGTTTAAATGTTGATGCTTCAGTAATTATTACCTCAGGTATTCCTAATCTTGCTTTTTATAAATTATTAGAAAAGATTGATCGGAATACAATCCTTTACTACAATGGAGATTTTGATCCAGAAGGATTGTTGATTGCTGAGAAAGTTAAGCATAAATTTCCTGAGGTAGTCTTTTTTGGGTATTCAAAGGTTAACTATGAGATGACTAAGCCCGTGCAAGAGATTAGCGCAAAAAGACTTCATAAATTAGAACATGTTCATAGTTTTGAATTAGAAGAGATTAAGCAATGCTTATTGGAGCATAAAAAAGCGGGATATCAAGAAAATCAGTTAGAGTTTATTGAAGATTATGTTCAAGATAAATTAAATTGTTAAAATTTTGTTTTTTGTTTGATATACTATTGTTGAAGAGTTGCGTGCAGTTAGAGTTAGGCGTTTGTACGAAGGGCCGTATGCCTTAGTAGGTCACGCAGTTTCGTGAGGGGCGTCAGACTTCCTCTCACTAAAAAAGGAAAGAGAGGTGTAGTCGAGGTTTGTCTACTCGACTTGATTGACAATGAATGATGAAATAATAGAAGAGATGTTAAAAAAAATATGGGAAGATGGTTTAGAGCTTGATCTTAATACTATGTTTTCAGTTTGTTTTGTTTGTTCTTGTAAACATGATGGAAAGTTACGTGATTGTTTGAAAAAAATAACTGATGACCAGTTAAAATTAATTGCATCTTTACATGAAATTGATTTTGAACAATTAAAAATCAAGAAAAAAAGTGAGAAAATTACTGCATTAGAGAAAAACATTTTTCAATTTCTTGAAACAAATTTATTTGATCTTCCTCCTGGACCCTTAAGAGATCTAAAAGGCATTGTGGATGATCCAAACTATGTTATTCAGTCTAAAATTTGGCTGGGGTTGGGTGTTGTTTATTTTTCAATTGTAGATGGTCAAGAAATGTATTATCTTCCTACAGATATTAAAGCGTTTTTGCAAAATAAAATGACTGATCAATTCATTTTGGATGCTATTCGGAATAACATCATGCAGTTTTTATTGGCCTGTCATTATGTATATGGTTTGGTTTCGAAAGATGTTTTCGTAAAAGTTTATAAAGAACGTTATCCAGATGTTTGTATAGATGATTTTTCTTTGGAAATACAACAACATTTCGAGCAGATAATTATTGAAGAACAAATTTATTATTGGCCTAAAACTTATCCTGTTATTGAAAAAGCTAGGGATTTTATTCATAAACCAGCCGACATTTCTTTTGATGATATTTTTTTGTATTTTACTAAATTTATTCAATTACTTCCATTACTAGAAGACGTTTTAAAAAAACCGACCGAGGAATGGCTTAGGGCTTTTTTAGCAAATTTTATTGAAAGTCCGATAGAGATTGATAAGGCTATTGATTCGTTTTGCTTAGAAAATGCCTTTAGTTTACGACAAGCAAATAATCTTCGTAAAATTTTTGATGATATACAGGAGCTTCGTTATTGGTCTTTAGGTGGAAAAACGATTGATGAAGAACAGTTGCCGTTGTTTGTTTTATCGAAAAAACCTATTAACAATACATTAAAGGCTTGTTTGAATACGTTAGGTAATCGAGCTAAGGAAGTGTTATATCAAAAATATGCCGTTAAGAAGACTGAGGAGTTGGGACATGCGATTATAAAACACTTTTTGGATCAACAAGATGAGTTTTCAGTGTATTTTTTTGAGGCACAAGGTAAAGAATACACTAGTGATATAGTTGATGCTAGTGATGTAGCGTGGGGTCATGTTTTTCTTTATACTACAGACGATGGGATAAAAGTGATGATTCCTGAGGAAATTGAAGCTCTAAAAGAATTACCTGATGACGATGAGTATGATACGTTTAGAACTGATTTGATTCGTGCTTATCTACTTTTGAATGGGGTTATTGATAAAAAAGTATTACAAGATCTTTTAAAAAGGCATCACGGGCTAGAGTACTCTATTAAGGAGTTAGATGAGATGATATTGGATGATGGTTACTTTATTATAGGGAATAAGTATTCTATGATGCAAGAATTGAGTGATTTTGAATTTAAGATGATTTATGATCCTAAAAAAGGTAGGGAGTATAAAATTGTTGATGAAAATATAGACTCTGTTTTAGATATATTGGAGGATTTTCATGATGATTTGGAAAATCTTTTGAGAAATCATTCTGTATCGGACATAAGTAAACAAGAATTTTTTGGAACAGTTTCTATGCTTTTGCATCTTGGGATTTATCATGATGATACGATGAAAGAGCTTATGGAACAGAATCACTTTAAGTTAGATAAAACAACACTGCGAGCAGTTTTAAAATGCATTAATAAGTATAAGAATATTTTTCCGTTGTGGCCTTATAATGGTTTTACGAAAGCGGAAATTAGCATTCAACCAAAAAAAGTCAAGGTTGGTCGCAATGATTTGTGTCCGTGTGGAAGTGGTAAGAAGTATAAAAAATGTTGCGGTAAGTAGTTGGTTTATAAAGTTAAATGTGAAAATGATGGATAATAAAATTGTCTACGTAATAAAGTGTAGGCAATTTTATGCTATATGATTCAAATAATTTAAATTAAAGAAATGGTTGGATGGAATTAGTATACAAAACTGATGAACTTCAAAAATTTATAATAGAGTTATTTGAAAATTAAAAATGGGATACAATTTAAGTGCTAGATATGAAAAAGGAAATTAGAAAGTAGCCTTTGTGGAATAACTTTAATTCATATCTAGCAATTTGTTATTCCATAAAGGCTATTTTAGTGAGATAAAAATGCTAGAAATAACAATTACAGAGGAAACATACAAAAAGGAAAAAAGTTTTAATCTAAATATAATATAATTTAAATTATACAGTCAGAATTATTATTAATCTTAGAACTGTTTGCCTAACAAAGTGTATTTTAAATGGTTCAATACATTACACAAATTGACCCTCAGTGTTTTAAATTTAAGCTATAAACATAGTGTATATTGTTATTTTTTCTTTCTTAATAATAGGATTAGGCCAATGGTTGTGATTATAAAACCGATACTAAAAATGGTAATTAGGATGCTTGTTTTGTTGGATGTGCCTAATGAGGTTATAGCCATTCCAATGATAAAGGCAATATCTAAAGTTTTTAAAACTTCAATTGTGTGGTCTTTTTCTTTTTGTATTCTTTGTTCTTTGGATTCGCTTAGAACAAGTGGAACATTTCCTTGGTTTAATCCTTTGAAAAATTTTAGGGCTTCTGAAGGCACTTTGGCTAAGTCTTTACTGTTTTTTAATAAGGTTAGTAAAGTGATTTCTAGTTTTTCTCTATCTAAAATACTTGTCATTGCATATTGGGATTTTAAGGCTTCTAAAAGACTTATTTCTGGAGCAATGTCTTCTAGGACTCCTTCTAAAACAATAATGCCACGCATAAGTAAAGTAACATCTTTAGGTATTTTTATTTGATGTTTTTGGATGATCGAAATTAAGGCTGGAGCGAAATCTTTTAAGTCAATGTTACCAATTCCTTTAGTTAGATAAACCTCTAGTAACTTTTCTAAATCTTTTTCTAATTCAAAGACGTTTACATCCTTGCTTGACCCAAAAAGAAGGAGATTATGGGCTAAATCTTCTGTGTTACGAAAAAGGATATTTTCCATACATTTTTTAAGTATTTTACGACTTTCTTCTTCTAATGTTCCCATCATTCCAAAGTCTAAATAAACGATTTGATTAGCTTTTATTTTGATGTTATCTGGATGAGGATCTGCATGATAAAAACCGTCATCTAGGGCTTGTTTGATATAGTTTTGGGCTAATTTTGAGGCTATTTCACTCATGTTATATCCAAGGTATTCTAATTGAGCTACGTCATTTATTTTAGGGGCATCAATGTATTCCATGACTAAAATATTGTCTGTTGTGTATTCTTGGTGGACTTCGGGTAGAGAAATGTAGGGAATATCTTGATTGTATTGTTGGAACTTAAGCATATTTTTTTCTTCATTTTTAAAGTCCATTTCTTTTTTGGCACTTTCTAACAATTCATCGAGCATCGCATTTATATCAACGGTGTTTTTGAGAAGTTTTTCGATGGGAAGGTGTTTTAAGACCTTTTTTAGAAGATAAATATCGGTTTCCATGGAGTGCATGATGTTTTCACGTTCGATTTTTATGACAACTAGTTTATTGTTTAGACGGGCTTTATGGACTTGAGCTATGGAAGCTGAACCGATAGGGCTATTGCTTATAGATGTAAAATCGTAGTATTTGTTTTTTAATTCTCGTTTTAAAATGCTTTTTACGGTGTAGGAATCCATTGGGGTAACTTGACTACGTAATTTTCTGAATTCTGCACAGTAGGTGTTGTCTAATAAATCTTCACGATCGGCCATGATTTGACCTATTTTGATGAAGGTTGGGCCTAAACTTTCAAAGGCTTTTCTTAAAGTAGCAGGAGTCATATTGGTGATTAATTTATATTCTTTGATTACGTTGATAATTTCTTTTAATCTTTTTAAGTAATTGTTTTTTTCGTTTTCCATATGTCCTCCTATTATTTTTATTATAGCATAGATGTGTGGTGAGTTGGAAAATATTTTTTGGGTTACAGTTTTGTGAGACACACAGAAAAAGAGTGAAAATTAGAGTTTCACTTAGACAATAACAGGATTGTTTTCAAAAGCAGAGATGATGGCTTTTAATACATTGATATCCTATTTTTTGTTTGATTTTTATATTTCTTTGATCCGATTCTGCTTGATTGTTTGTAGCTGGAATCTTAAAATCTTCTAAAAAATATAAAATTTCTTTTTTATCATCATCCTACATTCTAGAAAGAAGTTTTCTTTCATCATCATAAACTGGATTTTCTACAGCATTACTATACATCCATTCCTTTTTCCATTTTTTTAAGATGGCATCATATTTTTGATATTTCTCATTGAGCTCTTCTTTCGTATATCCTAATATTCCAGCTTTTATTTTTTCTTTTCTCTCATGAATACATGCACTTAGAAACTCGTCCATTTCCTTTGCTGATGGATGATCAACTTTGGTGTAGATTCCTTTCAAATATCTTTGAATATGGCAAATGCATTGGGCTAACATCGCTCCAAATCCATTGTAGAGTTCTGTTCCATCTTTTACGATGATTCCTTGATATTGGGGAAGAAATCCGATTTCTTTTAATGCATCATGACTCTTATGTTTATGAATCCATAGCCGGGTATATTTTGAATTGCTAGCACATAAATCATTATATTCATTTCCATTGATTTTAATTTGAGACTCATCATGATTGATATAGTAGGAATTTAATAACTGTGTTTCAATTTCAGTAATTTCTTTTTCTAGTTTTTCTGCTAATTCTTTATTCCAACGTATTAATGTGCTTTTTGATAACTCAATTCCACCATTGGTAATATCTCCAATAAATTTACATACACCGCCTTTATTGTAGTGATTATAGTTTCGCATATTTTTCAAAAAAACAATCGGCATTTATCACGATTGTTTAAAAAAAAAATTTTTTTTTCATCTTTTATCACAAAATTGTAACTTTTTTGGTCTTATTTTGGTGATTTGTCCTTTTTATATCTCTATTTTATGATAAAATAAAAAGCAAGAGTTTTTTATTGGAGGTTTTTGTGTATGAATGAAATTGAAGAGAAGATTCGCGAGTTAGTTTCGGATTCTGATTACCGTAAAGGTATGGATTATGATGAAGATTATATTCAGTTTGTTGGAACAACTGTTATGAATAGAGTTAAAAGAATACAATTTTTGGTGGAGTCTGAAACGTGTTATCGTAAGTATATGGTCCAAATAGAATTATATAATGGTGAAGTTACAAATACTTATTGTACATGTCCACAATACCAGGCTACTCATTCTTGTAAGCATATCGCTGCCAGCTTAATTTCTTATTCTAATGAGATTTTTCCAGTTGCTAAGCCAAAAGATACGAAACAATTAACACGTAATATTTTTCAAAAAATTAATCAGGAATTAGTGCAAGAGACTGGTGTAAAAAAAGAAGTTCAGGTTATTCCCTATATTGGTATTGAGGATAGTTATTATGATCATAATGTTATTTTGAAGGTAAAAATCGGTTTAGATAAGATGTATTCTTTACTAGGAAAATATAATAATTTTAAGTGGGCAATTGATAATGGTGAAACTTATCGATTTGGTACTAATTTTACTTTTGATCCTGCCCAGCATTATTTTAGTGAACGTTCACAACAGTTATTTCAAATTATTGACTATCTTTTCCAAAAATTTTATGTAACTGGAAGTGAAATTCGAGTGGATGATAGATCTTTAAGGCAGCTATTACGACTTTGTAAGGATGGTATTTATTTTGATGGTGATAAATCACTTACTCCGATTCGAAATGGTTTTCCTATTCCCTTAATGCTTTCTAAGGATGATCATACTTATCAACTTTCTTTTCAGTCTTCTATGAATAACCTTGAACTTCTAATGGATAGTATGGAATATATTTATTACAATAAGGTGATTTATCATTTGAATCCTTCGCAAAGAATGCTTTTGGATGAATGTTTGACTCATCGTATTGATACCTTGTCATTTGATGAAAGTGATTTTAATTTTTTTCAAAAGAGTGTTTTTCGTGTAGTTAAAGATAATTTGAAACTTGATGAAAGTACAAAAGATATTGTTATTGTGAGTAAGCCTGATGTTAAATTTTATTTTGATTTAAATGAAGATAACATTACTTGTGTTCCTAAATTTATTTATCTAGAACAAGAAATATCTTATTTTGAAGAATATCCAAATATTGTGCGTGATGTGGATTATGAGAACGAGGTTTGTGCGGTTTTATATCCTTATGGCTTTCATAAAATGAATCATTTGTTTTTACTTGATGATTTTGAGGTAATGTGCGATTTTATGGATGGCGGTATTGATGAAATTAGTGAAAAGTATCCTGTCTTCACGTCTGAAAACTTGAAGAATACGAATATTTTGAAAAAAAGTTCTGTCGCGACGCATTTTACGATTGGTAAAGATCAGATTTTACATTATGATTTTGATTTAGGTGATATTCAAAACGATGAATTGGATGGTATTCTATCTTCTTTAAAAAAGAAAAAGAAGTATTATCGTTTAAAAAGTGGGGATATTTTGTCTTTAGAGCAGGAATCTTTACAACAATTGGAAGAGCTTACGGAAGATTTGGAATTGTCTTCTACTGATCTTGCTAATGGACGTGGTGTTATTCCGAAGTATCGAGCTATATATTTAGATATGTTAAAGGAAGGTAAGTATAATATTATTGAAACCGATTCATTATTTCAAGAGTTTATTGACCAATTTAAGACTTATCAGACTGTTGAACTTCAGTTTACAGATCAAGAGCTTAAAACGTTAAGAGATTATCAACTTGAAGGCGTCAAATGGTTGTATACAATATGTAAATGTGGTTTTGGCGGGATACTTGCTGATGAAATGGGCCTTGGTAAGTCTTTGCAGACAATTGTTTTTTTACGAAAGTTATTGGCAGACGATGCGTCTTTTCGATTTTTGATTGTTTGTCCAACTTCTTTGGTTTACAACTGGGAAAATGAATTTCGTAAATTTGGTACCGATATGACTTTTCAGACTTTTGCTGGTAACCGGATTGAACGACGAAATCTTTTGAATAAGTTTGAAGGAAATGTCTATATTACTTCTTATGGGTTATTGAGAGAAGATTTAGAAATCTATCAGAAAATGAATTTCCGAGTTTGTGTAATTGATGAAGCCCAGAATATAAAGAATCCTAAGACCGGACTTGCTCAAGCGGTGAAAAGTATTACGGCGGAGACAAAGCTTGCACTTACGGGAACTCCGATTGAAAATGCCATTACAGAGTTGTGGAGTATTTTTGATTTTATTATGCCCGGTTTTCTATCTTCTTTGGTTCATTTTCAACAGAAGTATAAGGTTAAAGATTTTGATGAGCAAACTAATCAACTATTAAACAGTTTGAAAGTACAGGTAAAGCCTTTTATTTTGAGAAGACGCAAGCAAGATGTGGTTAAAGATTTGCCTCCTAAGATTGAAAATAATATTTTTATTGATTTGAATGAGGAACAGAAAAAGTATTATGCGGCTGAAGTAAAACATGCGAATGAAGAGATGACTAAATTGGTAGAGCAAGGTGGATTTTCTAAAAATAAAATGATTATTTTAGCTTTGCTCACGCGCTTGCGTCAGATTTGTATTGATCCAGCGATTGTGTTTGAAGATTATAGTGGAGGCAGTGCTAAGGTTGAACAGTTAATTAGTACCATTCATGAAGTTGTCGGAAATGGGCATAAGATTTTGCTCTTTACGAGTTTTAAAACGGCTTTAAATATTGTTAAGAAGGCATTGGATGAGGATAATATTTCTAATTATGTTATTGCTGGTGATGTTCCAAGTCGTCAAAGACAAATGTTAGTTGATGCTTTTAATAAAGATGATACGAGTGTTTTTTTGATTATGTTAAAAAGTGGCGGTACGGGACTTAATTTGACTAGTGCGGATGTGGTTATTCATTTGGATCTATGGTGGAATCCACAGGCTGAAAATCAAGCAACGGATCGGACACACCGGATTGGGCAGACAAAAACTGTTGAAGTTATTAAACTTATTTGTCGGGGAACGATTGAAGAAAAGATTTTGGATTTACAACAGAAAAAGAAGTTACTGGCTGATAAGATGATTGATGATGATTTAGGCGATACGGCTTATTTCAAAAGCTTGTCTGAACAAGATATTCGTGATTTACTTACTTATGAAAATAAAGATTAAAAAAGCGACTGTAAAAGGTCGTTTTAATTTAACAAGTAAATACCGATGTTTAAGTAGGCAGCAAAGATTAACCAAATAAGATAAGGGTAAAGAAGGTAGGCTGATATTTTGTTTTGGTCTTTATAATTGCTTATTAGAAACCATGTAAAGCCGATGAGTAGTGTTATCCAGAAGATAGATAAGAGTCTTAGTTTTAGTAGGAAGAAGAGAATAGTCCAAGTGAGGTTTAAAAATAGTCCTACATAATATAAGATGATGGCTTCTCTGGTTTTATTTTCTTTACGATATAGATAGTAGGATAGGCCAATTAAAAAATAGAGGATTGTCCATACAATGGGAAAAGTGATTTTTGGAGGTGCTAAGGGTGGCAAGTTTAAGCTGGTATAGTCTATGGCGTCTTTTATAATAAAGGCTATGATTCCTCCTAAAATTAAGGGTAAAAAGATTCTTAAAGTATTTAATATTTTGTCTTTCATAATAATCACTAGTATTAATATACCTCAAAACTAAGAAAATATGATAAACTAGTAGTAGGTGAGGAGTTTTATGGATAAAGATTCTTTTCAAAAGATAGTGGATGATCATTCTTTGGTGAGTGTAAATGATCGTTATTATTTAACACATAAACAAGTGAAAGTGTTAGAACAATTTAAAATTCCTTATCGGGACTTTAAAAGTGCAAAAGATTTGCTTTTCTATTTGAATTATTTTGATGATGAGGAGCTAGATGAGGTGGCTTTAGAGATTGCTTCATATAGTTATTACCAGGAGATGCAAAAGTGAAAGGACAGGGTAGTATGCGAAAGACTTTTGTAGAAATTGATTTAAAACAATTAGGAAAGAATGTAAAAGAGGTTATTAAAAGTTATCCGGATTATAAGTATGTGATTGGGGTTTTAAAATCTGATGCTTATGGTCATGGAGTAGAAGTTGTCAAGACGATGAAGGATAATGGTGTGAATTATGTGGCGGTTTCTTATTTTCATGAGGCTTTGAAGGTTAGGGAACTTGATGAAGACATTCCTATTTTATGTATGCAACCTATTGAACTTCAGAATGTAGAAGAGGCTTCTTTAAAACATATTACACTTACGGTGCATGATTTAAATTATTTGAAAGATTTGATGCAAGTTTCTTTAAACAGAAAGCTTAAGATTCATTTGAAAATTGATTCAGGAATGAGTCGGTTGGGGTTTCAAGATAAGGAAAGTGTTGTTACGGCTAAAAAGTTAATTAGTGAAAGTCCTTATTTAGAGTTAGAAGGAATTTATACACATTTCGCGACGGTTGGCTTTTTTGATAAGCATTGGGATGATCAACTGGCCTCTTTTCAAGAGATTACGAGTTTAATAGATTTAGGAGAGATTCCGATTGTTCATTTGGCTTCTAGTACAATTATGCTTGCTCATTCAAAGATTTCTTTTGCTAATGGTGTTCGTTTAGGTATTTTGCTTTATGGGTATAATGTCTCTCCTTATTTTTCTAAAGATGGGGTTAAAAATAAATTGAGAGTTGTTCGTAATGACTTTTATCAGAAAAAGTATCGGATTAGTGATACGTATACGAATATTTCTTTGGCCGTCGCGCCAGCTTTTAGAATGTATACTTATATTTTACAAATCAAGACGATTGCTAAGGGTTCTTTTGTCGGCTATGGAGCAACTTATGAAGCAAAGAAAGAGATGAAAATTGCAATTTTACCGATTGGTTATGCAAATGGTATTGCTTCAAAGTATGTTTTGATTCATGGAAAAAGATATAATGTTGTTGGGGAGATTAGTATGAATATGATGATGATTGAGGTGGATGATGAGGTATCTTTGGATGATGTGGTTGTAGTTTTAGGAGATGAGATTACTTTAGGATTGATGAGTAGATGGAAAAATGCTGGTTTAGCTGAGAGTTTACTCGATATTGGTAATAGTAATGAACGGGTTTATGTTGAGGAAAAAAGGATGTGATTAGAATGGCTTCAGTGTATCGCTGGATGTTAAGAAAAGTTAAAGGGACAAATAAGAGTCGAACAAAGAAAATGATTGAAATTATGGCGTTAGAAAATAAGAAGCCAAAATGGGTTATAAAGTTAGATCTTTATAAAAATATACTAACACGTGGGGTTGGTTATACTGATTATTTTCGGGGAAATTACTTTAATTTGACTAAAAGAGAAAAAGATACGTTTGTGACAACGAAGAGTTTTTATCGATTGCTTTCGTATTTAAATGATGGAAAGTATGAGGTTGTTTTAAATGATAAGTTAATTTTTAATCGTGTTTTTGAGGAGTACTTGAAACGAGATTATTTGAATTTACGGACTGCTAGTGAGGAGGATTTTCAGCGTTTTCTTAAAGGCAAGAAAAGTTTTTTTGCTAAGGATCCGACTGGATATGGAGGACATGGTGTAAAAAAGATTTGGGTAAAGGATTATCCGGATTGGAAAGAATTGTTTTATGATTTAAAAGAAAAAAAGCAGTTTTTGGTGGAAGAAGAGATTAAGCAGTGTAAGGAAATTAATGAACTTAATCCGCATGTTGTGAGTTCGTTTCGGATTGTTACTTTATATAAGGATGGCAAAGTGTATATTATTGGCAATGCTTTGCGAATTAATCAGGATGATACTGATGTGATTGGTTGTACAAATGATTTATATTTTAGTTTAAATGAGGATGGAAAGATTGATAGTCATGTTATTGATGATTATGGGCATATTTATGAGTGTCATCCTCTTAGTGGTAAACGATTTGATGAGGTTATTATTCCAGGAGTTAAAGAGGCTTTTTTGATGTGTCAAGAGGCAGCTTTAAAAATTCCACAGATTCGATATATTGGGTGGGATATTGCTTTTACGGATAAAGGACCGGTGATGGTGGAAGGTAATGAATATCCGGGTTATGGTATTTTGCAATTTTATAAATTGAAAGATAAAAGAACGGGACATTTAAAGGATGTAAGTGATGTTTTAAAGGGTGAGATGAAGAAGATTAAGTTATAGGAAATTCATTTGTTAAAGAATGAATTTTTTTGTTGTGGTGTTCATATAGTTTCATAGGTGAATCACGCATGGAATTGAATGGACTAAAGTCTCAGGAAGTAGAAGTGCAAAGAAAGAAGTATGGTACAAATAGTATTACAGAAATGAAGCAAAAGAGTTTCTTGCGGTTGTTATTAGAATCTTTAGGAGATCCCATTATTAAAATTTTATTGGTTGCCTTAGCTATTAAGGTTGTGTTTTTGTTTCGCGATTTTGATTGGTTTGAAACTTTGGGTATTTTGATTGCAATTTTTTTGGCTTCTTTTATTTCTTCGATTAGTGAGTATGGGAGTGAGGAAGCGTTTAAGAAGCTACAAGAGGAACAAGAAAGTATTAAGGTTAAGGTTAAAAGAGATGGTAAGGTTATTGAGATTAAGTTAGAGGATGTTGTTGTGGGAGATATCGTCATGCTTTCTTCTGGAGATGCGATTCCCGCGGATGGAACTTTGGTTTTTGGGCATTTGAGTGTGGATGAGTCAAGACTTAATGGGGAGACGAAAGAGTGTAAAAAAAGTGTTGGTAGTGAGGTTTTACGTGGAGCGGTTGTGTATGATGGTGAGGCTTTAATGAAAGTTAATAAAGTTGGTGATCAAACAGTTTATGGTAATCTTGCGAAAGAAGTTCAGGAAGAGGAACCAACTAGTCCTTTAAAGTTACGACTTCGAGGACTTGCGAAAACGATTAGTCGTATTGGATATGTCGGGGCTTTTTTGGTGACTTGTTCTTATTTATTTTCGGTTATTGTTTTAGAGAACAATTTTGAGTGGGATGCGATTAAGGCAACGGTTACGGATTTTCATTTGATGGCAGATTATTTTATTTATGCTCTTACTTTATCGGTAACGATTATTGTTGTCGCGGTTCCAGAAGGTTTGCCGATGATGATTACTTTAGTGTTGTCTAGTAATATGAAAAGAATGCTTAAAAGTCATGTTTTAGTTCGTAAGTTAGTTGGTATTGAGACGACTGGTTCGATGAATATTTTGTTTACAGATAAGACGGGTACTCTTACTAAGGGGAAGCTTTCTGTTATGGAAATTCTTAGTGGGGAAGGTAATCACTTTAAAAGTGAAAAGGATTTAAAAAAGTATGGGAAATATTGTGATTCTATTTTGAAATGTATGGTCTTAAATAATCAAAGTTTTTATAGTGATGGAAAAGTTATTGGGGGAAATTCAACGGATCGGGCTTTACTCAGTTTTTTTTCACCTCAGAGTTTTTCTGTTGAAGTTGTTGGACGAAGTTTGTTTGATAGTGCTAAGAAGTACTCTAGTGTTACGGTTAGAGAAAATGGTGTCAAAAGAACTTTTATAAAAGGGGCTAGTGAGAAGTTGCTTCCTAAGTGTACGCGTTATTTAAGGCATAATGGAGAGGAAAAAGCGTTTTTAGAACGCAAGAAGATTGAGACGGAGATACATTTACTTACTATGCAGGGATGTCGGGTTCTTACTTTAGCCATGAGTCATGGTGAAGAGATAGATTCCTTAACTTTTGTTGGGATTGTCGCGATTAAAGATGATTTGCGACCTGAAGCACGTGAGGGTGTTTCGTTGATTCAGGGAGCTGGCATACAAGTAGTTATGATTACGGGAGATGCCAAAGAGACAGCGACTGCTATTGCAAAGGAAGTAGGGATTTTAAAGGATGCTTCCGATATTGTTTTGACGAGTTCAGAATTAAATTCTTATTCGGATTATCAGCTTGAAGAGATGTTACCACGGATTAAGGTTATTGCGCGGGCTTTACCTCAAGATAAGAGTAAATTGGTTCGTCTCGCTTTAGAACGTGATTTGGTTGTAGGGATGACGGGAGATGGAGTTAATGATGCACCGGCTTTGAAAAAAGCTAATGTTGGGTTTGCTATGGGTAGTGGGACTGAGGTGGCAAAGCAGGCTAGTGATATTGTTATTTTAGATGATAATATTTTATCGATAAGTGAGGCTATTTTATATGGACGAACTATTTTTAAGAGTATTCGAAAGTTTATTATTTATCAGTTGACTTGTAATTTCTGTGCTCTTTTTCTCTCCATTATTGGACCTTTCATTGGGGTGAATACGCCGATTACGATTATTCAAATGTTATGGATTAATATGATTATGGATACGTTTGCTGGTCTTGCTTTTTCTTATGAACCGGCTTTAAAAGAGACAATGAAGGAAGCGCCTAAACGCAAGGATGAGCCAATTATGAATAAGTATATGTATTCGGAGATTTTGTGGACTGGCCTTTATTCGGCATTGTTGTGTATTTTTTTCTTGAAGTCTCCTTGGGTTAGAACTTTGGTACGAACGGGAGAAGATTTTAAATATTTGATGACGGCCTATTTTGCTTTGTTTATTTTTATCGGTATTGGTAATGCTTTTAATTCGCGAACGCATCGTTTAAATATTTTTGCACATTTACGAAAGAATATTGTGTTTGTGATTACGATTTTGTTTATTGCTAGTGTCCAAATGATTTTAATTTATAAGGGTGGAGTAGTTTTTCGAACGTTTGGGCTAACTCCTTTTGAACTTACTTTTGTTTTGTTACTTGCTTTTACGGTTATACCAGTAGATTTTCTGCGAAAGATTATTTTAAAGAGAAAAGGAATTAAGTTGGGGGTATGATTTTCTTTTCTTTTTTTTGGTTTTATAGTAAAATGGTTTTAGATGAATAAAAGAATAAAAAGGTGATTTGAATGTTTGGCAAGATTGTTGATGTGAAGAAGAATACAGTGTATGTTGAGAATTTAACAAAAAGTGTTATGAGTAATTTGAAGGGAATTCATGTTGTTTTTGAAAGTCAAAATACAAAGATTATTGGACAGATTATTGAAGTTCAGAAGGAAACGTTGGAGATTCTTTTGATTGGGGAGATTATTAATAATGTTTTTGTTAATGGTGTTTTTAAATTTCCAGATATGAATGCTGTTCCTAGAATTGTAACGGGTAATGAACTTATTACTTTTATTGGTTCTCAAGATATTCAAGATAAGAATCGATTGTTGATTGGAACGTCTACAACCTATAATAATTTTGTTGTTACGGCGGATATCAATGCTTTTTTTTCTAATCATTTTGCTATTATTGGTAATAGTGGCTCAGGAAAGAGTTGTGGGGTAGCTAGGTTGTTACAAAATGTTTTTTATAATAAAAAGAATTCACCTATTAATGCTCATATCGTTTTATTTGATGTATATGGAGAATATCATCAGGCTTTCTCAAATTTGGAAAGTATTCCAGGGATTCATGTCCGTAATTACCAAAATGATCCGGATGCTGAGGTTCAATCTATTTCTTTTCCAGCATATTTTTTAGATGCAGATGATCTAGCCATTTTACTTGATGTTGATGATTCTTTTTTGGTTCCTGTTTTAGAAAAGACTTTGCAGTATGTTAGTATTTTTAAGAGTGATGATCCTGTTTCTTTAGAGTATAAAAATAATATTATCGCGACGGCTTTACTTGATGTTTTAGCAAGTGGGAAGACGGCTAGTCAGATAAGAGATCAAGTTATTTCTATTTTAAATAAATATAATACGCCTCAACTTAATGTGAATAGTGAAATTAAAGAGCCTGGTTATACAAGAACGGTACGGCAGTGTTTGAATATTGATGCTCAAGGTAAGATTAATGCGATTACACAGATTAATGATTTTTTAAGTCAATTTAAGAAGTTAAATTTGAATGATTATGCGTTAGTGCCTAATTTAGTTTATTCTTTGGAAGATGTTTATGACGCTTTGGAGTTTGCTTTACTTAGTGAAGGGGTTTATAATTCGGTATCGATGTATGAAAGGGCAATGTCTTTAAAAACGCATTTACATCAGATTATTACTGGTCCTTATGCGAAGTATTTTCGTTATAATGAAGTGATTAGTAAAAAGGAGTATGTTGAAGGATTATTTAAGCATGTGAATGGAGAAAATGTACAGATTGTTGATATTAGTTTGAATCATATGGAAGATCGTTTTGCTAAAGTTATGACTAAGTTATATTCTAAATTGTTTTTTAATTATGCGACGACTTTGCAACCAAGAGGTTCTTTTCCTATTAATATTATTTTAGAGGAAGCGCATCGTTATGTTAATAATGACAGAGATTTAGAAGTTTTAGGGTATAATATTTTTGATCGAATTACGAAAGAGGGAAGAAAATACGGTGTGTTAATGGGATTTATTACGCAGCGACCCATGGAGTTATCGACAACGTCTTTGTCTCAGTGTTCAAATTTTTTGGTTTTTCAAATTTTTCATCCTTCAGATTATCAAATTATTGAGTCTATTACGTCAAGTGTGACTTCTGATGAGTTGGAACGTTTGAAGACGTTGCGAAAGGGGATGTGCTTAGTGTTTGGTAATGCTTTTCATATTCCAATTGTAGCTAAACTAGAAATGCCTAATCCTCCGCCTTCTAGTAGTAATATTCAGATTTCTGAAAAATGGTTTTAAAAAAAGAACATCAAGTTTTAAGATGTTCTTTTAATATTCATAGAATGTATAAGGGTTGGAAGAAGTTCCATCGCCACTTTTATAGATTAAGTCACTTGGTATGGTAAGAACCATTCTTAGCGCTTTTTTCGCATTAGCTGATTCTAAGTTTAGGATACCGCTTTGGTTTGATGCATAGACTTCATAAGTGTTTTCGTTTGTTCCATTCATTAGCCACCAGCGGTTGGTTGTACTTGCTAGATAATTGTAGTTTGAACAGTTTCTAGATGCACTGTTTATACATCTTTGATCAATGGAAGCATTCATATAATCATAGACACTTAATAAGGAAATAGGTGTTTGTAAGATACTTGTGCATTCAATTGCGCCACTTTTATCAATGTCTCCTTCACTTCTAGTATGGGTGCAAGCGTCCATGGTTAGTAAATATTTGTGATGGTTTTTAAGGTCATTATTATAAATGTCCATTAGTGAGGAATAGATACGGCTTGTTTCGAAAGTGTTATAGCCACGGTTAGAACTAATACTTTCGTTATAACGATCGTCGTATACGTAGGTCATTTTGTTGTTTAGGGTGTCGGCTAAAATAAAGTAGATTTTTTCGGTATCAAATTTGATGATACGCCATGAATAGCCCATAAAGTTGAGATAATTATTTACATATTCGCCACGATAGGTATAGTGGTTATTGATATCATATAAACCACTGTCTGTTTCGTTATCTACGATCGTTTCATTTTCTAAAATGTGATCTGTTAAACTTGGTGTTGTGTAACTGTCGCAAGATAGTTTGGGAATAATATAGTAGTTGTCTTCGTTCCAGTTTATTTTTATTTCTGCTGAGCAGGTGTTATCTTTACTTATTTTAGAAAGATCTTTTAGATATTTTCCTTCAACTAGTGAGGATGTATTTACAATACTTTGGGGATTTGCCATCGTTGGCAATATTTCAGGATGATCATCGATATATTCTTCAGTGGTTTTAACAAGTAATTGTTCTAATGAAGTATAGTCATATTTTTTGAAGACATTAACTAGAACGATAATAATTATAATAATGATTATTAATGCTAAAAAGGCCGCCAAGCCAATTATGATTTGTTTTTTATAGTTTGTCCATAATTCGTTTATTTTACTCATATCACATTCTCCTTAAGGAATTTATATTATTGATTTAATTATATCTCATAATTTTTTATATGTCCAAATTTTTTCGTTTTACTTGTAAAGAAGGCAAAAAAAGAAAGCACTGATGGCTTTCTAATTTTATCTATTGTAGTATTCAACAATAAGTGCTTCATTAATTTCTTGATTTAATTCACTTCTGTCTGGACGTCTTACATAAGTTCCTGAAAGTTTGTTTTTATCAAATTCTACAAATGCTTTTGTGTTGTTTACTGTTTCTAAGCTAGCTAAAATAGCTGGATGATTTGTAGATTGTTCTTTAACAGCGATTACATCGCCAACTTTACAAGTGTAAGATGGAATATCTACTTTTTTACCATTTACAGTAATATGACCATGGTTTACTAATTGTCTAGCACCACGACGAGTTGTTGCAAGTCCCATACGGTATACTAAGTTGTCTAAACGGCTTTCTAGTAAGAATAATAAGTTTTCACCAGTGATGCCTCTCATTTTAGACGCACGTTCAAATATTTTGTGGAATTGTTTTTCATTTAATCCATACATAATACGAACTTTTTGTTTTTCTTGTAACTGAATACCATATTCACTTAACTTTTTACGTCTGTCTGTTCCATGTGCTCCAGGAGCATAAGGACGACGTGCTAATTCACGTCCGTTTTCTAAAGTAGAAAAGTTTAAACGACGTGATTTTTTGTATTGAGGTCCTGTATATCTTGCCATCTTTTTTCCTCCTTTCCTTTTTTTCTTAAAAGTTAATTGAGCAATCTTTTATAGGGAGTAGTTACAAACACTTTCTAATGGCAGATCATACTCGTGAATATTCTTTAACTACACATTATAAAAGGTTAGACTCGCTGCCAACTTCTAAGCGATTTAAATTATACTAAATTATTCTAGTAGTGTCAATAAAATCTCGTGTTTAATTCAGAATTCAACTAGGTATAGAAGAAAATGTTGTCCTTTAATTGAGAAAAAAGTTTACTTTACACAAAGTTTTACAAAACAAGAAGGGGCATTGTAAAGTGAAAATTAGGACGCCAAAAAGATGTCAAAAATGGGTGATTATGCACTTTAAAAGAGTGTTTTGTTTTATAATATTGGTGAGTGGTGATTTTTTTGATTCCGAGTGAAGTGAAAAATGTTTTAATTCAAATTGAGAGTAATGGTTTTGAAGCCTATTTAGTAGGTGGTTTTGTGCGTGATTTTATATTAAAGCGAGGAACAAACGATTTTGATATTGCTACGAATGCTTTACCTAAGGATTTAATTAAAATATTTGGACCATCAAAGCGGGAGGTTCAGTATGGGTCGTATCATTTGAAAATTGATAATTATACGATTGATATTACCACTTATCGTAAGGAATCTTTGTATGAGAAAGGTAAGCCTGTATCTATTGTTTATTCTTCTAATATGATTATGGATGCTGAACGTCGTGATTTTACTATGAATGCTATGTATATGAATAAGAATGAAGAAATTATAGATTTATATGATGGTATGAAAGATTTAAAAAGAAAGAAGATTGTGATGATAGGCAATCCTTCGGTACGTTTGAGAGAGGATCCTATTCGGATTTTAAGAGCAGTTCGTTTTGCTACTTCTTATGGGTTTAAGTTAGATACGAGTTTAATGAATGCGATTAAAAAAGAAAAGAAACATTTGGATGAAGTTCCTTTGCCTAAAATAAAAAAAGAGTTAGATGCTATTTTACTTGCAGGTGGATTTAATCTTTTGAAGCAATTAAATTTATTAAATGAATTGGGTATTTTGAATAAAAAAATTGTTTATGTTGAGGATTTAGCAGGGTTATGGGCCCAGATAAAAACTACTAAAAATTATCCTCAAGAAAAAACACTTAAAATGCGTCAAAAAAATATTGAGAAGCAATTAAATTGTGGTACAATTAGTATGCTTAATCTTTATCATTTTGGATTTTATGAAACGCGTATTGCAGCAATGATTTTACATTTTCCAATAAAACGATTAGAAAAAATGGAAAAGAATTTAGTGATTCATAGTCGAAAGGATATTGTTTTGACACCTTTAGAAATTGCTGAAGTTAGTCATTTGAAAGGGAAAGATTTAGGATTATTAATAGATGAAATTGAAGAGATGATTCTTTTAAAGAAACTTCCTAATGAAAAAGAGGGTATTCAAAAATATATAATGGAAAGGTGATGTTGTATGCCAAATATAGAGTTTTTAACTGAGAAGCGTTTTACGTTATCTAAGCATTTAATTGAAGTGGCTGTGAAGAATCATCTTTCTTTAATAGAGTTTTTATTGCTTGTTTATTTTGAGGATACGGAGGATAAGACTTTTAATGTAACACGTATTTGTAAAGTTCTTTCTTTGAATGAACAGGATGTTTTAGAGGCTTTTAATCATTTGCTTACAATGAATTTGATTCAGGTTGAGGCTTGTAAGGATGAAGCTAATAAGTGTTGTGAGGTGATTAGTTTAAATCCAATGTATCAAAGTATTTTTGAAAGAGAAGTAAAGAAGGTCGCGGAAAAAAAGAAGGAAAGTATTTTTGATACTTTTCAAAGTGAACTTGGACGTAGTATTTCTCCTATGGAATATGAGATTATTAATGCTTGGTTAGAAAAAGGATTTTCTGAAGAGTTAGTAATTGGGGCTTTAAAGGAAGCTGTATATAATGGGGTAAGTAGTTTACGTTATATTGATAAAATTTTGTATGAATGGCAAAAGAAGGGATATCGTAATTTAACTGAGGTCAATAATGGCTTAACAAACCGAAAGGAAAAGCAAAAAAGTTTAGAACTTTTTGATTATAATTGGTTGGAAGATGAAGGATATTAATGTTTTACTTGATTATTTAGATGAGCTTTATCCCGATGCTCGTTGTGAGCTCTTATATCATAAAGATTATGAGCTTTTGATTGCAACGGTTTTGTCAGCTCAATGTACGGATAAACGTGTTAATATGATTACAAAAATTTTATGGGAAAAGTATGATATTTTTTCACTTGCTAAAGCAAATATAAGTGATGTAGAAGAAATTATAAGACCTTTGGGGTCTTTTACGAAAAAGGCTTATTATATCGTGTGTATTGCCCAAAGACTTGTGAAAGATTATGATGGGTGTGTACCTAATGATCGAGTCTACTTAGAAAGTTTGCCTGGAGTAGGGCGAAAGACTTGTAATGTGGTTTTATCTAATCTTTTTGATGTGCCTGCTATTGCAGTAGATACTCATGTTGAACGAGTTTCTAAACGTCTTTCTTTGGCTTTTAAAAATGATTCGGTTCAGGTAGTGGAGAAAAAACTTATGAAAAAATTTCCTAAAGAAAAGTGGAGTAAGTTACATCATCAATTAGTTTTGTTTGGAAGATATCAATGTAAGGCCATTAATCCTTCTTGTGACGGATGTAAGTTAAAAGAATTTTGTAAGTATTATAAATAAGATTGTACTGAAAATATGGTACAGTTTTTTTATTTTATGTAGAATTCTACATAATTTATTGCACAAAAAAGTAACCTTTTTGAGGTTACTCATTTGGACAAGTTTCACTGACGGTAACTTTGCCATTTACTTTGATTGTTTCATTTTCGTAAGTAATGGTGTAGGTAATATCCTTTTCACCAGCTGTTTTTGTGTCCACTGCAGAAGCTACGATTGTGGTCTCATCTGTAACATCTTCACCATCTAGGGTAACTGTTACAGCGTTTTTAGCATTTACAGTACCATTTAGAGGAACACAGATCTTTTTAGCTTGTGCTTTTAGGCTAGAGGTACTAGTTCCAGAATCAACACTGGCTTTGATTGATATACCATTTGATTCGTTTGTTTTAAAGATACTATAAGCACTTTTAATTACAAATTCATAATCACCGCTTGTTGATGCTGTGTATGTATAGGTATTATTTTCAGTCCATCCTAAGCTTGTTAAGTTACCATTTTTATCTTTTAAATATACTTGATAGCCAAATTTTCCGATGTATGAGTTATTGTAGTTTTCGTAGATACGCATGTATTCGGTTTCAAATAGGTTATAACTGAAACTGTAATTTGATTTGTATGTTTTAAAGTGATTTGCAAATTCTGTTTTAACGGCATCTAGATTTAAAGCGTCTGGTGTATCGGCATCATCCCAAGTAAGAGTAATTTTGTTTTCACTTACAGTTGCCTTACCATTACTTGCATCACCTAGTTTAGCAAATCTGGTTGATGTTTCGCTAGGTTCTGTTCCTGATTTGAATAGAGCAGAGTATTTCATGTTATCTGGTGTATATTCACTTGCTCGTTTTGTTGGTAAGGTTTGAGCTTCTACGGTTACAGAAACAACTGTATCTGGTTGGTTGAATTTTGTTGTATTGGTTAATAAGTTATTTGCTAAGTAAGCACTTATTTTTTGACGGATCGCTGTTCCAGTACTTGAAGTTAAGTAGTGATTTGCATCCATGTCTTTTTGGTCATATCCGACCCAAGTTGAAATAGAGTAATCGGTGTTGTAAGTATTTACCCAGTGATCTGGTGTTGCTGAGGTTGGAATACCTTTTTGGGCTGCATCTTCAGCATCAATATTTGATGTTCCTGATTTAGAAGCGATGCTTCTTCTGAGGTTGTAATTTATTGGACCACCAACACCTTCGCTGGTTGCTTGAAGTAATACATCAGTAATCATATACGCTGTTTCGGCACTCATAGCTCTTGTTTTTTCATATTTGTATTCTTGAGTTTCTTCTGTTTCAATATTTGTGACTGAAGTAAATGAATAAGGTTCGATGTAATATCCTTCACGGGCAAAGGCAGCGTAGGCAGCTGAACTTTCCAATGGGGTTAATCCGTAGGTGAATCCACCAACACTCATTGCTTCGTATGGTAATTCTTCGCCATAAGTGGAGTTATCTATACCTAAGTTATCTAAGAATTCTTTAATATTTTCTTTTGAATTTTGATGGAATGCTTCTAAGGCAGTGATGTTTCTTGAAGAGGATAGAGCATCTTTTAAAGTCATCACGCCATAGTAGCCCATATCCCAGTTGTTAATGTAGGTACCATTATTATATCCGTATTTAAAGTCTATAAACATTTGACCTGTGGAAGCATTGTTGTATTCGATAAGTGGACCATAATCAACGAGTGGTTTTGCTGTTGAACCAGGTTGTCTTCTGAAGTCCGTACTAGAAGCACGATTGTCTCCTTGTGCTACGTATTTTCTTCCTGGACCTAATCCTTTTATAGAACCATCACTTATTGATGTAATTGCAATTCCAACTTGGAGAAGTTCGTCTCTAAATTCTGTTGCGGCTCCATTTTGAACAGCATTGATTTGATCTTGAATATTTTTATCAAAAGTAGTTCGAACACGGTAACTTCCACTGTAAATATCAATACCTAAACGACTTTCAATTTCGTCTCTAACGTAGTCTACTAGAACTTGGTATTCAAAAGTAGAAGTTGATGTATCTTGTTCTTTGACAAGTGTACTTACATGAATACTTTGGGCATCTAGCATTTCTTGTTCTGTGATATAGCCGTGACGGTACATAAGACTTAAAACGGTATTCTTACGGTCATTAGATGCTTCTGGGAAATTGTATGGGTTATAAGAATATGGCGCGTTGTACATACCTACAATCATCGCGGCTTCTGGTAGGGTTAGATCACTTACTGATTTACCAAAGAAGTACTGACTTGCTTGTTCAACACCTTCAATTGTTTCATAGTTTGAACCACCACCACCAAAGTAACCGGTATTAAAATACATTTCGAGAATTTGTTCTTTGGTATAGTTCTTTTCGATTTTGAAAACGGCCATGTAGATATCGGTGAATTTACGAATGATTCCTTCGATACCACTGGATTCAGTGCTGGTAAAATAGTTTTTAGCAAGTTGCATGGTAATGGTTGAGGCACCACCAGCTCCAGATTGACCTAAAAATTGACCTAAACTAGCTTTTAAGAATCGGGCTGCATCAAAACCTTGATGTTGAAAGAATCTTGAGTCTTCGGTAGCAACTAAGGCATCTACTAGTACTTGAGGAAAATCTTCGTAGTTTTTGTTAACACGGTTTACACTACCGAGTCTGGTCATTTCGGTTCCATCGCTCCATTCAACGACTGTTGCTTCTTTGAAGTACAGATTTTCTTGAGTGAACTCTGGAGCAGTGAAAACAATGTATAAGCTAAATGCAATAACTACTGTCGCTACCATGATTCCAATCGTAATAAGTACCATTAGAATAATGCTACCAATATGTCTGTCTTTTTTTTCTTTTGTTTTCTTCTTTTTCTTTGCCTTTTTTTCTTCAGCTATGCTGTCTTTAATTTTTTTGACACTTTTTAATTTTAATTTTTTCTTTGCCATATCACGCTTCTCCTTTTAAATAAATTTCATCGACAATCTTTAGATAATCTAAAGAAGGATTAAAACTTTCTTTTATCATTTTACCATATTTTTGTAAATATTCATATGGTATACTTTTGCGAGTATTGTTTTCAATAAAATTTATAAAGTCTGTTCCTTTTAATAAGTAAACTAGGTTGTTCATTTTTATTAGAATAAAACAAATGCCACCATGTTCGATAACTTTTTTGATGTATTTTATTTGATGTTCATGAAAATTTGCTAATGGAAATGCTGTTTTATTTTGAGTTTCTTTTGCTTCAAATTCAATATATTTTCCTTTATAAAGTCCATTGTAATCTAAGGTTGATGGTGCTTTGAAGTATCCGTTTTTAATGATTCGACCATGTTCGGTGTAGACGGCCTCACTAATACCAATAGGTGTTGGCTTTTTATAGATTAAAGCTAGGTCTTTTTCTACATAGTAGTCGTTGGTTTCATTGATTAGATGTTCTAAGTTCATTCCACGATTACTATAGTTTATGGTTTTTACTGTTGCTTTTTTTATTTTGTTTGGATATTCCATAAATCACACCTCTTTCATTATACTATATTTTTCTTTTTTTGAAAATACTCGGTAAAATCATTGACAGATATTGTCGAATTTCTTTTCTTTTTTCTGAAAAAATGTACAATCTTTTTAGAAGGAGAGGAAATTATAATTATGTCTTGTGATACTTTATTAAATAAAATGCTTGAGGAGTTAGATACTTTGGATGTTCAAATTGCAATGTTGGCTTTACAAAAGTCTTTACTTTGTAGTAAACTGTAATTCGCAGGTGGAGGTTAATTTATGAAACATTTTACAATTATTGCGCATCGTGGGTCGAATCAACCTGAAATAGAACAGTATTATACATTACAAAAGTTTTGGCCCGAAGATCTTTGTGAGGACATTTTCGTATGTTCAAGTATAAAGGAGTGTCAGGCCAGAGCTTATAAAGCTACGTTTTTTAGCGATTTTTTGGTTTGTTTTGGTACTCGGCAATGTTTGGATGCTGTGTTAAGGGGTGTATGCTATGGTAGTAAGGATCTTCCAGTTTTTTATGTGCCTACTGTTACAGAGACGCGTATTGATGATATGAAAAGCTATGTCAGTGATCTTAAACAGTCAGAACCTGAAAAATGGGATTTTTATCGTTTCAATCGGGATTTTTTTTATCGTTCAGCTGGTAGTGGATTAGTTAATTCAGTGATAGGAAAGAAAATCGGACATGATTTTGTTTTGCCTGAGAGTGTGATTATGCGTTTGCGGGTAGATGGTCAAGTGATTGTTGGAAAGTATCCTGGTATTCTTTTTTGTCCTTTTGAAAAGCAGCTTTGTACTGTTTATTTATTTAATTCTTTAAATAAGGCTAAGATGCTTCGAGAGTTACTTGAAATGGAAAAAGGAAAAAGAATTTTGGAAGAGCTTTCTTTTGTGGAAAAACATACGGGTTCTTCGATTTCTTTTAGTGTAGGTAGTGAGATGCATTCTAAACCTGTTTTATTAGATTCTTTTTATCCGACACAAGCAACTGACTCTCCTTCTCAAGTAGGATATGCTAGGACTTTGCATGTTATAAAGAAGTAGCTTTTATACAAAAAATGGCAGTTTAAAATTACTTGATGTAATTGACAAGGGGTCATTCTGTTGATAAAATTATGGTGAGGAAGTGAGCGAAAATGAATGATAAAATCGTTTTGAGTCCAGAAGCAATTTATGAGAAGGAATTTAAAATTGATGCTCGTGGATATCGCCCTCAAGAAGTGGATAATTTTTTAGATATTATTATTAAAGATTATTCTGAATTTATAAGAATTGTAAGGGGATATGAAAAAGAATATCAAAGGCTTAGAGAGGAAAACGCTAGTCTAAAGCAACAGATTAGACAGTTGGAAACTGAGCTTGAGAGTCAAGAATCTTCAAGTAGTGATTCTGGAGTTAGCAATGTTGATTTGTTACGGAGAATTAGTCAACTTGAAAAGTTTGTTTATGGAAAATATAATAATAACTAGACAAATGCTGCATATATACTATGTAGAGGAAAGTCCTTGCTCACACAGCCTGAGATGGTTGTAGTGTTTGCGCTTAGGGAAAAAATAACCTAAGGTAGAGTAAATCTCTAACGGCTTCGAGGAAACCTTAAATGGTTTTAGTAGATATAAAAGTGCCAAAGTGACGAAGAAAAGGGAAACCTTGGAAGTGGAACGTGGTAAACCCCGCAAGTGAGAAACCCAAATTATGGTAGGGGAGCTGCTCTTAAGAAATGAATGATAGAGCGGACCAGTGATGGTAGATAAATATTTGTCGCGTCTAAGACGTACAGAACAAGGCTTATAAGTTATTATTTTTTTATTTTAAAGGAGTGAGTAGCTTTGTTTGAAATTGGTCAAACGTTAAAAGAAGCTAGAGTGTCTTCGGGGGTTAGTTTAGCTGAAGCTTCGAAAGATTTGAATATTAAAGAGGTTATTTTAGAGAATATTGAGGAAGGTAGTATGGGATGCTTTAAGGATATTTATGAATTAAAGGATTACATTGCTAGTTATGCTAAATATTTAGGACTTAATGTAACTGCTTTAATTGATGATTTTAATGAGTATTTGTTTGAATACACTTCTAAGATTCCTTTGAAAGAGATTGAGAAAAAAGTTGAAGAGCAAAATAAAGAAAAAACAACTGAAAAAGTTGTTTCTCCATATACAAGACCTATGCGCAAGTATCCGACAAAATATTATGTTCTTATCTATAGTATTCTTATCTTGCTTGCAATTGTAGTTGTTGTTTGGAGTGTGCGCCAGATTTCAGTGTCGAGTGTTACGACTAGTGTTTTTGAACATGTGAATTAAGTTAGGAGTATGTTGATGAATTTAGCAAATAAGCTTACGTTGAGCAGAATTGTTCTTGCTGTGATTATTTTAGTTTTATTACTTTTTCCTTGGCAAGATTTAGGGATTACTTTCTCAACTTTTATGGTTATGGGTAAAGTAGTTGTGGATACGAAATATTTGATTGCTGGCTTTTTGTTTGTTATTGCAGCAGTTACAGATTATTTAGATGGTCAAATTGCTCGTAAGGAAAAAAAGGTTTCAGATTTTGGGGCAATTATGGATGCGATTGCGGATAAAATTTTAGTTAATGGTGTTTTGATTGTTTTAGCCTATCAAGGTTTTATTAGTATTGTTGTACCTGTTATTATTGTGACTAGAGATATTTGTATTGATGCTTTAAGAGTAGGTGCTGCGAGTAAGAAAGTTATTATTAAAGCAAATAAGTGGGGTAAAATAAAAACAATCTTTATGCTTGTGGGCGTATCTTTATTATTGTTCTATAATTTACCTTTTGAAATATGGGGTATATATATGGCTGAAATATTAATTGATATCGCGACTGTGCTTTCAGTGGCTTCGGCTATTATTTATTATTTAGAATGGAAAGAAAAAATATTGGATTGGAAATTCTGATATTTTTTTATTTTGGTGTTGTTTTTGATGCTAACTCTCAAAATTGGCTTAGCTAAATTTCAAAATTAGCGCGAAAATACTATCCAAAACAAATGTTCGATTTGTTGTTGACAAGATGATTAAATTGGGGTACAATTAAATCAGAAAGTGAGATTTATGTTTATGAAAACAACAAAAGATGTTAAAGATAAAGATAAGGCCTTAGAACAAGTTTTGGCTGATATAGAAAAACAGTTTGGTAAAGGAGCTATTATGAAGCTTGGAGCTAAAGAACATATGGAGATTGATGTTACTTCTAGTGGGTCTTTAGCACTTGATATTGCTTTGGGTGTTGGTGGATATCCTAAAGGAAGAATTATTGAAATTTATGGTCCTGAATCTTCTGGTAAAACAACTTTTGCTCTTCAGGCTATTGCTGAAGTTCAAAAAGAAGGAGGAAGAGCAGCATTTATTGATGCTGAGCATGCTTTAGATCCAGTTTATGCAAAAAATTTGGGTGTTGATATTAATGAACTTTTGTTATCTCAACCCGATACTGGAGAACAAGCTTTGGAAATTTGTGAGGCTTTAGTGCGCAGTGAGGCTGTAAATATTATTGTTGTTGACTCTGTTGCTGCTTTAGTTCCTAGAGCTGAGATTGAAGGAGATATGGGAGATTCTCATGTTGGCTTACAAGCAAGATTGATGAGTCAAGCTTTAAGAAAGTTATCTGGTACTATTAATAAGACGAAGACTACGGCTATTTTCATTAATCAGTTGCGTGAGAAGGTTGGGGTTATGTTTGGTAATCCTGAGACGACTCCGGGAGGAAGGGCTTTAAAATTTTATGCGACTATTCGTCTTGATGTTCGTAGAGGAGAACAAATTAAAGTTGGAGATCAAATTTTAGGAAATAAGACAAATATTAAAGTAGTTAAAAATAAGGTAGCTCCACCATTTAAGACAGCAACTGTTGATATTATGTATGGCGAAGGTGTGTCTCGAGAAGGTGAAGTTATTGATATTGCATCTGATTTAAATATTTTAGATAAATCTGGAGCTTGGTATGCTTATAAAGGCGAGAAGATTGGTCAAGGTAAGGAAAATGTTAAGGCTACCTTAAGAGAAAATAAAGCTTTGATGAAAGAGATTGAAAATCAAGTACGTAAACATTATGGTTTTAAAGTGGAAGAGGAAGAGAAGGTAAAAGATGAATAGAGCTTAACTTTACAAACATTAGCTGTCAAAAAAATGTAAATTGACAACGGGGGGGGGGTATTCATGTATAATCATCATAGGAGGCTATGGTGATTTTTATATGAAGTTAGAAAAGTTTAAAGAAAGAGATAATAAGAAGGTTGGAATCCTAATCTTTACAGTTTGTTGTATCCTGTTAATTACAGGAGTATATCTTTATAGTAGTTTTGCTATATATGAACAAGATCAAAACTTTAATGTTATTAATGGAACAGTTGAAGATCCAGGAGATTTATATTTTGCTTTTTATGTCGATGATGTGATTAGTAAGACGATGCCAACAAAAGGATCAGGATACACATTAGATACCGAGAAATCTAGTTGTACAAATGGGGCAACACCAACGTTAAATGAAGACACATGGAGTATTAAAGTAAATAATTTAACAACGACACATACAAAGTGTACTTTGTATTTTAAGGAGAGTACACCTTATGATGAGTGTGTCAGTAAATATGGTGCCGATTCCATTCAATGTAGTATTATTGCAGATGTAGATACTGAAGGTTGTCCAACGGTAAATGACGATGGAATGGTTCAAGTAACAGGTGAAGAAAGCGAGAATGGCTACTTATGTAGTGCCCCAGACGATTATGGGACAAGTTATTACTATCGTGGTAATGTTACTAATAACTATGTTAAATTTGGTGATTATTATTGGCGAATCATCCGTATCAATGGCGATGGTTCTATAAGAATCATCTATGATGGAACAAGTGCCCACGCTAATGGTGAGTCTAGTGAAGATCGTCAAGTTGGAACAAGTGCCTATAATTTTTATTATGATAATAATGCGTATGTAGGTTATATGTATGGAACATTAGGTGCTAGCACCTATGAAGATACCCATGCCAATACGAATGCTAGTACCATTAAAACCTATTTAGATAATTGGTATAAAACAAATATTGAAGATAAAGGCTTATCAAGTTATATCAGTGATACCTTATTTTGTAATGATCGAAGTATTTTTAGTGGAACGGGAATAGGAACTGATACGACCTATTATAGATGGTACAGCTCAAGGGATGTGTATCTTACATGTTCAAACCAAAATGATCGATTTACTGTAGATGATGAAGTCACAGGCAATGGCGATTTAAGTTATCCGATCGGACTTGTTACAACAGATGAATCTTATGTTGCTGGTGCTAATATACATGATAATACAAATTATTATTTGTATACTGGTAATAGTTATTTTACTATGACTCCAAATAGTTATAGCGGGACTGCATATATGATGCTTATAGATTCCCAAGGAGACTCAGGGGGTATTGGAATAATTGGACAATCAAGAGGTGTGAAACCAGTGGTTAATATTAAAGGCGGTGCTCTTTCAAGTGGTGATGGGACTGCTTCTAATCCTTATCGGTTATCAGGGAATTGATATTATCAGTCGAATTATAAGAGTTCAGCTTAATTGCTAGACTTTTTTTGATTTTACGACCGATAATATATGATAAAATTGTAGTACGGATGGTAATGTCCGTGCTTTTTCTTTTAGGTGATTAACTCTTGTAAAATAGGGAAATCTCTTATATAATTGGGGTATAGATTTTAATAGTATTTTTATTAATTTTCTATAAATAATAGTGAGGAGAATGTTATGGAACCAAATTTTTGGTCCATCTTACTCATATTAGTTGGTATCGTTTTTGGTATAGGTTTTACGATGCTATTCTTTTATTTTAAAGGTAATAGTATATCAAAACAAGCTAGTAAATTAATTGAAGACGCGAGAAAGGAAGCTGAAAAGCAGAAAAGGGATCGTCTTTTAGAGATTAAGGAGGAAGGATATCGTTTAAAACAAGAAGCGGATAGAGCAATCAAAGAGAAAAAAGAAGAGTTAAATGCGAATGAAAATCGATTATTACAACGAGAAAATAGCTTGGATAAACGAGATGAGATTCTTCAAAAAAGAGAGTTGTCCTTGGATGAAAAGGAACAAAATTTATTAGTGAAACAAAAAGAAATACAAGCTAAAGATGAAAAGATGGATGAGTTATTGAAGGAAGAGATGGTGCGTTTAGAAAGTATTGCTAAGTTTAGTAAAGAAAAAGCGCATGATCTTATCATGAAACGTTGTGAAGAGGAGATGGCTAGAGAAATCGCTGATTTTGTTAAAGAAAAAGAACGTGAGGCTAGGTTGAATGCTGCTGAAAAAGCAAAGGGCATTATTATTGAGAGTATGCAACGTTATTCTGAGGATGTGGCAACGGAACAGACTGTTAGTACGATTAGTTTGCCAAATGATGATATGAAGGGCCGTTTGATTGGGCGTGAAGGAAGAAATATACGAACTATTGAAGCGGTTACTGGGGTGGATTTGATTATTGATGATACACCTGAGACGATTGTTATTTCATCTTTTGATCCTTTGCGAAGAGAAATTGCTCGAATAACAATTGAGACATTGATTAAGGATGGTAGAATTCATCCTTCACGTATTGAAGAGGTTTATGATCGTGTTTGTCAAGATATGAATAATAAGATTACTGAGTTAGGTAATGATGCTTGTTATAAGCTTGGTATTACAAAGGTTGATCCTGAACTTGTTCATTTAATTGGTAAACTTAATTTTCGAACGAGTTATGGCCAAAATGCGTTGAAGCATTCTATGGAAGTTGGAGAGTTATGTGGTTTAATGGCTGCTGAGCTTGGAGAAAATATTGTTTTAGCTAAACGGGCTGGTTTATTACATGATATTGGTAAAGCTATTGATTTTGAGGTTGAAGGTAGTCATGTTGAGATTGGTATGGATATTGCTAGACGTTTTCATGAAGATGAAGTTGTAATTAATGCTATTGCTTCTCATCATGGAGATGCTCCACAGGAAAGTGCTATATCTGTCTTGGTACAGATTGCGGATACTTTGTCTGCGGCTAGACCTGGAGCTCGCAATGATTCTTTAGATAATTATATTAAAAGATTGGAAGAGCTTGAGGCTATTGGTAATTCTTTTGATGGTGTTGAAAAGACTTATGCTATGCAAGCTGGAAGAGAGTTACGAGTTATGGTTTATCCTGAAGAGGTTGATGATACAATGTCTTATAAGATTGCTCGGGATATTAAGGATAGGATTGAGTCTGAAATGCAATATCCAGGTACAATTAAGATTGTTGTTATACGTGAAACTAGGGCTCAAGAAGAGGCAAAATAGATTTAAGGAGGATATTTTATGTGGCATGATATTTTATTGATTGTAATTGGTCTAATTATTGGTTTGATTATTGGATTTGTTTTGACAAGAACAATGATGAAGAAGTATATGAAAAAGAATCCACCAATTAATGAAAAAATGATTGAGACTATGATGAGTAGTATGGGGAGAAAGCCTAGTCAAAAACAGGTTAGACAGGTCATGAATCAAATGAATAAGTATATGTAAAGCACTGTGTGTGCTTTTTTCTTTTTTTGGCATAAAATAGTTTTAGGAATGATAAAAGATATTGACGAAGACTAAAGTTTTGTGATATCCTATTTTCAGAGTAGAAGAGAATAAAAGGTGATTGACTTATGGAATTTTTAGAAAAATTATATAGTATAGATAATTTTGGAATCTATTTGTTTGTTGTGATCGGTATTTTAGTTGTTTTATTTTTAGTTATTTTATTTTTTGGAAAGAAAGATGCAAAGAAAAGAAATTTAGAAACTCTTGATCATACTATTTCTGATCCTGCTCAGCCTTTATTTCAGGAAACTTCAGTGGAAACAAAAGTTGAGGCTCCTGTGAATGAGTCTTTTACTGTTAATCCAAATGTGAATATGGTTTTGAATGATGAAACGCCTGTGTCTCCTTCTATAGAACTTCCTAAGGAATTTAATGAAGAGCCTTTCAAAGAAGAAGTTGTAGCTCCTTCTATTCCGGAAAAGAAAGAGAAAGATTTTGATTTTGATGCTTTGGCAGCAGCTATTAGTAAAGAATTAGAGAGTATTGAGAAAACGGATGAACCAGAGTTGCCTCAAGTAAAACAAGAGAGTGTTTCAGAGACAGTTGAGCCTTTACATTTTCATGTTGAGGAATTAAAAGAAGAGATGCCTGCTTTGAATGTTGAGCCAATTGCAGAAAATCCTGTAAAGGAAGAACCTTTGAAAGAGAAAGTTGTAGAGCCTGTTAAACCAAGACCTGTTATGCCTCAGGTATTTAGTAGTGTTTATGTAAATCGAGATGTAGAGGAACCTAAACTTACTGAGGGAAATAAATCTAGTGAAGCTGAAATTGTTAAACCACAGGTTCCTAAGTTTGAACTTCCTAAAATTATGGATTTACCTAAGAAAACTGAAGTGGTTTTGCCTAAGGAAGAACCTAAGGCGGAAGATGATATTATATTTAAGTAGTAAAGAAGTGTCTTTGGACACTCTTTTTTTCATATTTTGCATTCTTTGTGCTATAATACGGTTATGGGAGGGTTTTTATGAAACTTTTTAAGCAAAATGATAAGTTAAATATGGAAGATGTTAATGAAGTAATTAGTTTATCTAAAAAGATTTTGCATTTATTTTATATTGCTATGGTTATTGCCACGATTTTGATTGTGACAATTATTGCTCGAGAATGGGGAGTATGGAACTTTATTGTCAGTATTTTGGGAGTTTTAGCACCGTTCTTTTTAGGCTTTATTTTAGCTTGGATTTTTAATCCGATTGTAACAAGGTTAGAGAGAAAAAAAATTCCGAGAGTTGCAGGTGCAATGATTGTATATGTTGTTTTTTTGGCTATTATCATTATTATGTTTCGGTTTTTATTGCCAATTATTTATGATCAATTGCAAGTTTTGATTCAAAATTTGCCTGGCATTTTAAACGAACTTACAAAGTTTGCTGATGGTATTTTTGATCGCCTGGGAACGATTGATGGTATTGATTTGGTTGCTGTGAGAGAACAAATTTTAAGTACCATTACGGGAACTTTTAATGGCTTTATGACCTCACTTCCTAATACGATTATGAGTTTAGTCGGCAATTTGTTTTCAAGTTTAGTAACAATTTGTTTTGGTCTTGTTATTGGGCTTTATATGCTCATTGATTTTGATTCGATTAATGGACATTTAATTAATTTGTTACCTAAGAAAAATCGTTTTGAAGCATCTTTACTTTTAACGAATATTTCTTCTGAGGTAAGAAAGAGTGTAAATGGTACGTTGCTTGTTGCTTTAATGGTATTTGCTTGTGATAGCTTAGGATTTTTAATTGTAGGTTTGCAAGCTCCATTATTGTTTGGACTTTTATGTGGTATTACTGATTTAATTCCTTATGTTGGACCATATATTGGTGGTGCTGTCGCGGTTGTCATTGGTTTTGCTCAAAGTCCACTGATTGGCTTTTTGACTTTGGTTGTTGTTATTTTGGTACAACTTATTGAAAATAATATTTTACAACCGATTGTCATGAGTAAAACGATGAAGCTTCATCCGGTAACGATTATTGTGGGACTTTTAATTTTTGAACATTTCTTTGGTATTTTAGGAATGATTTTGGCAACGCCTTGTATTGCACTTGCTAAGGTTGTATGGAAATTTTTCTGTGAAAAGTATAATTTATTTCAGGATAAGGATGAGGTTACTTTACCTATAGAATAGTTGGTGGTTTTAGTGAGATTAGTGCTTGTTGCTGGCAAGGCTCGAAGTGGGAAAAGTGAGGCTGCGAAGTTTTTAAAAGCATATTTAACAGAAAAAGGAAAAAAGGTTGTTATAACTGAGTATAGCAAATATATCAAATTGTTTGCTAAAGAGATGATCGGATGGGATGGTATTAGTGAGCCAAAGCCAAGAAAGTTTTTACAAGATTTTGGTTTTTATGTTCGACATGAGTCTCATGATCCGGATTATTTTATTCGCAGAATGAAGGAAGATTTAGCAATTTATGAGCATCTTGTGGATGTAGTGATTATTAGTGATGTAAGATTGCCACGAGAAATTACGGAGGTTTCTTCTTTTCAGCCTTTGAAAATTAAAGTGGAAAGCCATTTGAATGTTTATGATTTGAACGAAGAAGAAGCAAGTCATGAGACAGAAGTGGCGTTAGATAAATATACAGATTTTGATTTAATTATTAAGGATAAGTCTGTTTTAGAAATGCAAGAGTTATTGAGACAAGTAGTAAAGGATTGGTAGTTATGAAGTTAAAAGATTTATTTATTGATTATTTTGTAAGTAAGGGTCATAAACAGATTCCTAGTGCACCTGTGGTGCCTGAAAATGATCCTTCAGTACTTTTTAATACGGCAGGAATGCAACCATTGATTCCTTATTTGATGGGAGAACATCATCCTTATGGAACAAGGTTATGTGATTATCAAAAGTGTATTCGAACAACGGATTTGGATGAGATTGGCGATACGACGCATCATACTTTTTTTGAGATGTTAGGAAATTGGAGTTTGGGAGATTATTTTAAGGAAGAAAGTATTGGGTATAGTTTCGAGTTTTTAACACAGGTGCTTCATATTCCTGTTTCTAAGCTTTCTGTTACGGTTTATGAGGGAGACGTGCAGATTCCAAGAGACGATGTGTCAGCTAAGGCTTGGATGAGTCTTGGTATTCCAGAGAAACGAATTGCTTATTTAGGGCGAGATGATAATTTTTGGATTCCAGGGGATTCTGGTCCTTGTGGAGGAGATACAGAAATCTTTTATTGGCGAGATGATTCCGAAGCTCCAGAAGTGTTTGATCCAAATGATGAGAGATGGGTTGAAATTTGGAATAATGTTTTTATGGAATTTTATCAAGATAAGGATGGTAAGGTTACACCTTTAAAACAAAAGAATGTCGATACTGGTATGGGATTAGAAAGAGTTGTTGCGGTTTTAGAAGGTGTGACGGATAATTATATGACGAGTATTTGGGAAGCTGCTCGGCATAAGCTGGAAGAGATATCTGGTTTATCTTATGAAGGTAATGAAAAGTCTATGCGTATTATTTTGGATCATTTAAGAGCTAGTCTTTTTATCGCGAGTGATCCAGCACATATTAAACCTAGTAATACGGATCAAGGGTATATTTTAAGAAGACTTATTCGAAGAATGATTCGGCATGCTAGAAAGCTTAATATTGATATTACTAGTGATTTTGATGAAGAAATTGTTAAGGTTTTTATTGAGGAATATAAGCCTTATTATAAAGAGGTTGTAGAGAATCAAGAAATTGTTTTTAGTGTTTTAAAGACTGAGAAAGAGAAATTTAATCGAACTTTAGAGAAGGGTTTAAAGGAGTTTGAAAAGATTGCTTTGAAAACAAATCATATTGATGGAGAAACGGCTTTCCATTTGTATGATACTTTTGGATTTCCAATTGAACTAACGATTGAAGAAGCTACCGAAAGAGGTATGACGGTGGATGAAGAAGGATTCCAAGTTAAGTTTAAAGAACATCAAGAAAAATCAAGAACGGCTTCTAAAGGTAAGTTTAAAGGAGGACTTTCTGGCAATAGTGAAATAGAGACTAAGTATCATACGGCAACGCATTTATTAAATGCTGCTTTAAAAGTTGTTCTTGGTAGTGATGTACATCAGTTAGGTAGTAATATTACCGAAGAGCGTTTACGTTTTGATTTTCCATGTGATCATAAGTTAACGGATGAAGAAAAACAAAAAGTAGAGGATTTAGTTAATCAATGGATTTGTGAGGACTTAGAAGTTAAACATGAAGAAATGAGTAAAGATGAGGCTATTGCTTCAGGAGCTGAATGTATGTTTATTGATAAGTATCCTGATATTGTGACTGTTTATACGATTGGTGATGTTTCTAAAGAATTATGTGGCGGACCACATGTAACACATACAAAAGAGTTAGGACATTTTAAGATTAAAAAGGAAGAATCTTCTAGTGCTGGTGTAAGAAGAATTAAAGCAGTTTTAGAAAAAGAAGAAATTTAGATGATTTCTTTTTTCTTTTTTTGTAAAGATATGTTATAATCTTTACTTTTGCAGCAAAAACGCGCAAGCTACGATAGATAAAGGGCTCGCGCG